>FUFK010038023.1_pt1 | contig 47285 bp, 53 predicted proteins | sample 1021851 | NCBI WGS metagenome assembly FUFK01 (sample SAMEA51879418, study PRJEB19060) | metagenome
AGTAAAATACAATCTGCTCCAATCAACTTTGACTCATATATTTGATACTCATCAACTATGAAGTCTTTTCTCAGGATTGGAAGACTTGTAATTGCTTTGACATCCATAAGGTACTGAATATTTCCTAAAAAATAATCTTCCTCTGTGAGAATGGAAAGTGCCGAGGCTCCAAAAGATTCATATTCTTTTGATTTTAAGACTGGATCAAAATTTTCACTGATAATGCCTGCGCTTGGAGATGCTTTCTTAATCTCAGCAATAATAGCTTCAGCCTTATTCTGAAGACTTTTCTTAAAATTTGTTTGTTTAAGATTCTCGAAATCTATTTTAGAACTCAATTCTTCAAGCGATAATCTTTGTTTTTTTTCTTCAAGTTTAGATTTTGTTTTTGCTACTATTTCATCAAGAATATTCATTATTCGTTTGAAACCCTCACATAGTCAGCTAATTTTTGTGCAGCTTGTCCNTTATTCATGCAATCAAATGCCATTTCTANGCCATCACTTATAGAGTTAACTACANTTGCTACATATAAAGCAGCNCCGCTATTTAATGCGATCATGTCTTGCACAGNAGAACTCTCTCCATTAAATGCGCTATTCACAAGTAAAAGNCTTTCGTCCGAAGAATTCGCAGCAATTTGATCAAATGAAGATAGGTTGAGTCCNTAATNTTTTGGAGAAATTTTATATTCGCTAATTTTATTGTCTTTTAATTCTGAAACAATGGTTTCTGAACAAATTGAAATCTCATCAAGACCATCATCGCCGTGAACAATCATGACATGTTTCATATCAAGATTTTTTGCAACATTAGAAAACATTTTTACAAGCTTCTCATCNTAAACTCCTAAGACCTGTTTTTTTGCNCTGCATGGATTAGTATGCGGCCCTAACAAATTAAAAATAGTTTTTTCAGCAATTTTTTGTCTAACTGGCATCACGAACTTCATTGCCTCATGATGAAGTGGAGCAAATAAAAATACGAATCCAACTTTATCAAAAATTGATATTAATTTTTCTCTTTCATGATTAATGTTTGCACCAGACTCTGCAAGAAAGTCTGCACTACCAGATTTACTAGAAATTGCTTTATTACCGTGCTTAGTGATTTTAGCTCCTGCAGCTGCAGCAACAAAAGATGAGGCTGTTGAGCAATTAAAAGTATGTAAACCTGTTCCACCTGTTCCACAAGTATCAATATGTGAACCATCACCTATGTCAAATTTTAAAGATTTTTCTTTCATGACNATTGCAGCAGCAGTAACTTCAGTCTCTGATACACCCTTTNNATTTAATCCAATNAGAAAAGATTCAATATCNTCATCATCAGACATACCAGACATTATTNAATTAATGGCTTCTTGCATCTCGTTAAGAGTTAGATCTTCTTTATTNTTTATTTTGTTAATAAAGTCTTTCATATTTTCNTAATAAAGTTTTCTATAAGCTTTATGCCATTATTTGTATCAATTGATTCAGGATGAAACTGAACACCATAAATTGGTCTATTAATATGCTCAACCGCCATGATTATCTCNTTATCATCACTTAAAGTTGCAGTCACATTAAGTTCGCTCGGTAAAGTTTTCATATCAATTATTAGGCTATGGTATCTGACAACATCATAAGATTTTTCAATTTCGCTAAAAAGTAGGCTTCCATCATGATCTATGCTTGAAGTTTTTCCATGAAAAACTTCTGGTGCCTTAATGATATTTCCACCAAAAGCTNCGCCAATTGCTTGGTGTCCCAAACAAACTCCAAGAATTGGAACTTCTGAAGACTTAATGAGTTCAACTGATATACCTGCTTCTTTTGGNGTGCATGGGCCGGGTGATATTACAATCTTGCTTGGATTATTNTCCATAATTTCANTTACGGACATTTCATCATTNCTTATGACTTTGATGTCTTGTTCAAACTCACCAATATAATGNACNAGGTTATATGTGAAACTATCATAATTATCTATAACAATGATCATGAAATCATCTCCATTGCGTCTAAAAATACTTTAGATTTTTGGACACACTCCTCCCATTCCTTTTCTGGATCTGAATCGGCAACTATTCCTGCTCCAGCTCCAACATGAATTTTATTATCCCTAATTACGGCAGTTCTTATGGCAATCGCAGTATCAATATTACCATTCCAAGATATATAACCTATTGCGCCGCCATATATACCTCTTGAACTTGGCTCAAGCTCATTAATTATTTCCATAGCTCTTATTTTTGGAGCGCCTGAAAGAGTCCCAGCTGGCAAAGTAGCTTTAAGAGCATCAGTAAAATTTANTCCCTTNGATAATTTGCCTACTACNTTTGATACTATATGCATGACATGGGANTATCTTTCGATCACCATTTTTTCAGTTAGTTTCACGCTACCAATTTCAGAAACTCTTCCAACATCATTTCTTCCAAGATCTATAAGCATAAGATGCTCAGCTAACTCTTTTGGATCATTTAATAAATCTTTCTCATTATTTTTATCCTCTTCTTCGTTTGCACCTCTTTTTCTCGTGCCTGCAATTGGTCTGAGAGTAATATTGNTATCTTCTAATCTAACCAATATTTCAGGTGAAGATCCGACNACCTCACACTCATCAAGGTTGAGGTAATACATATATGGTGATGGGTTTATCTGTCTTAGGGCTGAATATAATTCAAATGAATCGCCGTCNAAGGATTGATAAAAATCTTGTGCAAGTACAACCTGCATTACATCACCTTCTTTTATATATTCTTTAATTTTATTAACAGATGACATGTACTCATTTTTTGTAAAATTTGATTTAAATTCTAATTGCCCGGTAGTATTTGAATAAGAAGTTTCTTCAAGTTCTCCAGAATGATCAATGCTGTTTTGAATCTCCTCAATGATTTCCAAAGCATCTTCATATGATGTCTTTTGAGGGTTTGCATTATAAANAGCTTGAATACTATTNTTAAAATTGTCGTAAACAATTATTTTTTCAGACTTTACCAAATAGATATCAGGCATATGAACATCAAATTTTGAGTCTTTTCTTTGAAGAGCATTAATTTTATTTTCAGCATACTTAGCACTTTCGTATGCAAAAAAACCGACATATCCTCCATAAAATCTTGGCATACCATCTAAGATTGGGGACTTGTATTTAGCGATTAATTTATTTAGTTCATTTAAGGGCTCTTTGCATTCAATTGGATTAGTTCCCAGAGCTGTTTTAATTTCAATTTTATTATCTGATACTTTTATTGAGTCTTGGCAATCCAATCCGATTATTGAATACTGAGCCCATTTTTCTCCACCTTCAATGGATTCAAGCAAGAAAGTATTTTTTTTATTCTTAATTCTTGAAAAAACTTTTATGGGTGAATCCAAGTCTTTCTCAATAGTTTTAATCAATGGAACAATGTTAAATCCATTTTCTGCAAATTCTATATATTCTTCTTTACTTATCATTAGAAAGTATTTTTTTAATCTCTATTGAGTCTCCAATATTTATATTCTTTTCTTCAAACCATCCAGAATTTACTTCAAGAGCATATTTAGCTGCCTTAGTTGAACAAACAGAATCTTTTGAAAACGGAACCATATCATATATTTCTATTATTTTTCCTCTAATATCAATGTATGCAACGCTTAATGGAACATAAGTATTTTTCATCCACATGCATTGTTTTCTCTCATATGGCCATATGAATAACATTCCATAATCATTTGGAATAGATCTTCTGTTCATTAGTCCTTTCTTTCTATCTTCGTATTTTGAAACAATCTCTATATCAGATAGATATTCTTTAATATCTATAACCTTTGATGCATGAAGATTGCTTACAAAAAGTAAAAATATAAAGTACTTAAACAATTTTTGAACGAAGTTCAGATATTGTTTGCTCATAATTTTCAGTATTGAATATAGCTGAGCCTGCTACAAATGTATCAGCGCCTGCCTCAGATGCTAGACCAATGGTATCTTTGTTTATTCCACCATCTACCTCCAAGCGGACATCTTTTCCTGACTCATCTATCATTTTTCTAACTTGAGCAATTTTTTCAAGAGAGCTATGAATAAACGATTGGCCGCCAAAACCAGGATTTACGCTCATAATTAATACTAAATCTAGATCCTCAAGAACACTTTCTAACGTGTGAAGTGGAGTTGCAGGATTGTAAACAAGTCCTGCTTTACAACCTTTGTCTTTTATTGCGTGAATTGATCTATGGATATGTTTGGTTGCTTCGGGATGAAAACTAATTAAGTCTGCTCCAGCATCTATAAAGCTTTGGGCCAATTCATCTACTGGATCTATCATTAAATGAACATCAATAAATTCTTTTATGCCGTATTCTCTTAAAGCTTTGCAAACCATTGGTCCAATAGTGAGATTTGGAACATAGTGATTATCCATTACATCAAAATGAACCCAATCAGCTCCTGCATCAAGGACATTACGTACCTCTTCTCCAAGTCTTGCAAAATCAGATGCTAGGATAGACGGTGCAATTATATTTTTCTGGTCACTCATAACTTAATTTTGATCATTATATAGGCTATTAGCAAGTTTTAAACGTTCATGCGTTCCAACATCTATCCATAAATCATTAGATTCGTGAGCCGATACATTTCCATTATTAAGATAATTTGGAAGTACTGTATCCCAAATATTAAAAGAACCCGAACTAAAGTTTTTTTCTTTAAATATGATTGGATTTATAATGGAGATACCACTCCAAGTTAAATCATTAACCCCGTCTATAACAACAATATTATTCTCTTTGATGCAAAAGTCTCCTGACTGATTATGAGATGGATTTGGAACTCCAATTAAATGAGCAGCATCAATTTCTTTTGGTAAATTTTTAATATCAATTTTATGAAAAATGTCAGAATTCATAACTAAGAAATTTTCATCACCCAATAAATCTATAGCATTCAAAATACCTCCACCAGTTCCTAAAGGCTTATCTTCTTTTGAAAACTCAATATTAATATTGGAGAATTTTTCTTTTACATGATTTTCAATCATATGACCAAGATGAGAAATATTAATAACGAATTCTGTAAAGTCATTTTTAATTAAATGTTCAATGTTGTGTTGGATTAAAGTTTTATCGCCTATTTTTAAGAGCGGTTTGGGGGTTTCTTTGGTTAAGGGTAATAACCTTTTGCCGTACCCAGCAGCTAAAATCATTACTTTCATAATTGCTCAACAGTTTGCAATAAAAGTGGTTGAACTTCTTGTTCTAAAAAAAGTTTAGAAGAATGTTCTTCAGGAATCATCTTTATAAGATTCTTTAAAATTAAGGGCATATCTTTTAATCTAAAACTCCTGTCTTTTGTTAAATATAAATCTGATAGAGTTCCAAGGATTCTAAGATTTCTTTGTATGCAGCCCCATCTAGTAAATTCAAAACATGCATCATTTGAATATTCTGATNTAACATTTGTTGAGAAAAAATTTAAAAAACTCTTAATGTTGGAAATATCTGCTTCAAAATAGTGATCTACTAAGATTCCTGCCATATCAATACCAATTGGTCCCTTTTTCATATCTTGATAATCGATAACTGTTAAATGATTATTCTTATCAAGAACTAAGTTACGTCTTTCAAAATCAAAATGACAATTAACCCAAGGATGTTGGCAAAGCTTATCAATGGTGATTAATTTTAAGTCATTAATAGATTCATCTGTTGCAAGATTTAAAAATTTTTGGCAAAAAACTTCATCAAATAAGTTCATCTGATTGATTAAGTCTTCTTTTGAAAATTTNTCCAGATTCTTAATTTCAGATTCTTGTAATTTAATCAAAAGCTTTATTGATCTTTCTATCAGCTCTTTCTTATTATCATCATTAAATATTGATATTAAGTCTTTGTCTCCTAAATCCTCCTGAATGGTAACTCCGACTTGTTTATCATGATGAATAATATCTACACCAGAAATATGATTTCTTTTAAGCTCGTTAGATATATTAATAAAATTTGTGTGATCGCCTTTATTGGGGTCTAGGTAGCACAGAATAATTGTTTCTTCGTCATCATTAATTATTCGCCAATACTCTCTTCCACTAGCTTCTAGTTTTAATGGTATTACCTTTAGAGGATTAAAGTTAAATTTTTTACTTAAATTTATTACTTCTTCTTCTTTCAACTAACTATTCTTAATTTCATCAGGCAAAGGAGTATCTTCAGGAACAAAGAAATCTGGCATTAATTCTCCAAAAGGAACCGAAGCATATTTTGAGAAGTCTTTTACCCCAGATTCATATAAAACAATATCATCTATGCAAAAATTTCCAGTGAATTCTTTAGAGTCTTTTGTAAGAATCTCGTATGCTGAGTCAGCCATTATGTCTACATTTCTTGAGAGTTTCATAATTTCATCGCCACCTAGATGATTTTGTACAGCTGCTGTTGCTATTGCAGTTCTTGGCCAAAGTGCATTCACAGCTATACCGAATTCCTTAAATTCTTCTGCCATTCCAAGAACACACATACTCATTGTGTACTTGGCCATTGTGTACGCAACTGTTCCTGAGAACCATTTAGACTCCATGTCTAGAGGTGGTGCAAGATTTAAAATATGTGGATTATTAGATTTTTTTAAATGAGGTAGGCAATATTTACTTACCATGTATGTGCCTCTTCCATTAATTTGATGCATTAGATCATATCTTTTCATTTCAGTATCAGTGACATTCGTTAATTGAATTGCTGAAGCATTATTAATACAAATATCAATTCCACCAAAATGATCAACAGTTTGATTAATGGCGTCTCTAACATTATCTTCATTTCTTATATCACAAATCACTGGCAATGCTTCACCACCNGCTTCAACTATTTCATCAGCTGCGGTATATATTGTTCCTGGTAGCTTAGGATGTGGTTCTGCTGTTTTTGCAGCTATAGCTATTTTCGCCCCATCTTCAGCCGCCTTTTTTACCATAGCAAGGCCTATACCTCTGCTTCCACCAGATATAAAAATTACTTTATCTTTCAAACTCATATTTTTTTCCTCTAATTATTAAAACTTTTCCATATAAGGACGTAAATCTANTTCATGCGTCCATGCGCTTCTATGCTGCGTATGAACAAACCAATACGCATCAGCAATTGCATCAGGTTGTAGAATACCGTCTTTTTCTTTTAAAGCATATCTGTCAGGGAAATTTTCTTTTATAAATGCAGTATCTATTGCTCCATCAATTACAAAATGAGCGACATGAATGCCTTGAGGTCCAAGTTCTCTTGCCATACTTTGTGAAACTGCNCTTAAAGCAAATTTTGCACTAGCAAATGCAGAAAAACCGGATCCACCCCTCATTGAAGCAGTCGCTCCAGTAAAAAAGATAGACCCCTCATTCCTTGCCGTCATATATTTTGCAGCCTCTCTTCCAGTTAAGAATCCTGCAAAAGCTGCCATTTCCCANACTTTCTTGAAGACTCTTGATGTAGTATCAACTATAGGGAAAAAAACATTTGCACCTGGGTTAAAAATAACAACATCTATAGGCGCAACCTCTTCCTCAACTTCTCTAAAAAACTTTGCTATTTCTTCCTCGTCTCTAGCATCAACNCCATATCCCTTTGCCCATCCACCAGAATTATTAATTTCATCTGCCAATTTATTTACTTTCTCAATGCTTCTAGGACGTCTAGCTGGACAAACTTTATAGCCGTGACTTGCAAATTTCTTTGTCAACGCTGCTCCTGTAGCGTCACCAGCACCAATGATAATAGCCGAAAATTTTGAAAAATCTTTCATAACAGTGTTTAATTGTTTTACTTTACAAAATTGTTAATAGAAATGATAGTAGACTTTATTTTTGATGTAGCAAGTCCAAATACATATCTTGCTCATAAAATTATTCCTCAAATAGNAGAAAGAACNGGCGCAAAATTTGAATACATCCCATGTCTATTAGGTGGAATTCATAAATTATCTAACAATCAACCACCCTTTATCGCTTATGCAGATTGCAAAAATAANAGTGATTATCAAATGATAGAAATAGATAGATTTGTAAAACAGCATAGTCTTACAAATTATAAATTTAACTCTCATTTTCCTCCTTCNACCATTCAAATACAAAGAGGTGCAATTGCAGCAAAAGAGCTAGGTATCTTTGAAGATTATTTTGAATGTGTAATTAGTGCAATGTGGGAGCAGGATAAAAATATATCTGATGTTGAAGTTCTTAAAGAAGTTCTTAAAGAAGGCNATTTAGATGTTGAATCAATTATGGAGATTGTTCTTTCTCAAGATTGTAAAGATAAACTAATTAAAAACACTGACGANGCGGTAAATAAAGGATGTTTTGGNGTCCCAACATTTTTCTACGACAATCAAATATTTTTTGGTAAAGATCATCTTCATCAACTTGAACAATATATCAATTCAAATAAATAGTAGAACTTTTTAAACAAAAATCTTTCAAACTANTAAAATATNNATTAAATGAAAAAAATAACAAAAATATTGTATCTTTTNGTTTTGATTTTTAATCAAAATTTCTTATTTAGTAATATTTTAGAATCTGATGTTTTTGTAGAAAACAATACTAATAGTTCATGCATGATATATCAGCCATATTTAGGTGTNGTAAAGGATGCAGAAAGCTTAGANATAAAGTCTGATAAATTTGAAATAACAGACGAGAAAGTNTTGATATTGAATGATAATGTGCGAATTGANTTCCCNGANGGCATTCTCAATGCCGGTAAAGCAAGAATTGATCAAGAAAATGGTTTTATTAATTTTAAAAAAGGTGGCGANCTTATATTAAAAGACTATNTTTTTAATTCAGAGGAAGGAATNTTNGATAAGAATAAGTTATTTGTAGANTTNACTNACGGGGAAACTTANATNAACAATAGAGGTTTTNTAATTAGCTTCAAAAAANTAACTGGNAATCTAGATAATCAAATAACTTTAGAAGACATATCAATGACTTCNTGCAAAGATCCAAAANATGGCTGGCAATTAAATGCTGAAAGNATAACGCTAGACGATAATACTATGAGGGGCTATGCTAAAAAAGTTAAGGTAAAAGCATTTGATAGAACTGTCTTAAGGATACCTTATCTTCCGTTTGCCACTTCACAAGAGAGAATGTCTGGTTTTTTAGAACCTAAGATATCATATTCATCTGATGGGTTAGATTTCATGATTCCATACTATAGAGTTTTATCAGAGACATCTGATTTTACAATTGCGCTCAGAAATATATCCGATAGAGGCTTAGGCTTTGAAGCAAATTCTAGAAATCTCCACGGAAATAATAACTTAAGAAGTATTGATTTTATTTATTTTAATAATGATAAAGAGTATGAAAATATCTATCCATCAGATTCTGATTCAAGGTGGGCATTTAGCATAAATGATTCATTTGGTGATAAAAAAAATTTTTGGGTAGATGTAGATTGGTCAAAGTCATCAGATAGTTTGGTTTTGAGAGATATTCCAGGAGACATCACATCAATTGGAAGTCAAAGAGAACAAAGNTTAAAACNAAATGTAAAAATTAATGGTGCATTTAANAATTTTCAAGTTAGTGTTTCTCAAGAAGGGTANCAAACCTTAAATCCAATTCTTACAAATGGTTATAAAAAATCACCTTCAATAAACTTAAATTATTTCAAAAACTTCAAAAATGTTTCTGTTCATGAGTACTTAAACTATACAAATTTTGTTGCAGATACTATTCACGGATTCTTTGGTATAGATAAAAATAATAAATTTAGATCATCTATACCAAACCCTGTTGAAGGAGAGAGAATTTTTTATATGCTAGAAATTTCAAATTCTATGAATATAAGTGGCTATCAATTAAATACATCTATTGGCGTAAGGGGTATTGATTTTGACATTGTTGATAATAAAACAAATTCCAATTCAGTAATGGTTCCAACTTTTAAATTTGATTTAAGTACCTTATTAATCATGAAAAGTGGTATGCAGAGCCATATATTAAAACCGAGAATATTTTACGGGTATGTCGGACATGAAGAACAAGATGATAATCCTGTCTTCGATACTTATAAGTTGGGCATGATGAATCAGGTATTTAATCTTAATCGCTTCACTGGCATGGATAGAATTGGCGACCAAAATTTTTATACATTGAGTATGGAATACAAAAGGCGTCAAATGAATATGAATAATATCTCCTTAAAGATAAGTCAAAAATTCTNTCTAAAAGACAGAAAAGTNTTTATCAATAATATGAGTATGAATTCAATGCACTCTGACATGATGTCGAATACTATGAATATGGGAATGATGTCGAATTCAATGAATATGAACACAATGTCTGATTCAATGGATATGGGAATGATGTCTATGATGAATGGTGACAAAGATCCAATAATGATTATGGCTANATGGATGCCCAATATGAAAACAATGTTTATGGCCTCAGGAAGCTATTCTGAAGAAATGAAGAAGTTTCCAATGGCAGGACTAACAATAAATCATATGTTTGATAAAGGAAAAATTGGGTATGCAAAAAGATATACCAGGATGACAGGAGATTTTAATCAAACTTTAGACTACTCTGAATTTTTTGCTAATCTTAAAATAAAGGACAATGTGAGTTTTGTTGCAGAAGTTAAGAGAGATGATAAAAATAGTTCTAATATCGAATCCTCTGTTGGGATTGGATTTGAGAATTGTTGTTTTTCTTTTAGGATCTTAGCTTCAGATAAAAACTTATCGAAGTATCTAGACGGCTACCGACCTGAAGCGTATCAATATTTAGGTGATGCTTGGGATGATATAATTAGAATTGAAAGCAAAAGTAGAATTAATTTTGAATTCGAGCTAAAAGGATTGAACTCTTCCTTTGAAAAAGTTTCAAGATTCATGAATAATTCACTATTGAGCCACTAAACTCTTATGAAAAAAACTTTTATAACATTACTTTTAATATCATCTGCTTTATTAAATGCAAAAATTGAGCTTTTGGATAGAATTGCAATCATAGTAGATGATGGTGTTGTGATGGAGTCTCAAATCAACAAGGCAATGGCAGCCCTTGAAGAAGGATATCGAGAACAAAATATTCAATTACCACCTAAAGATGTCCTTTTAGATCAAATAAAAGAAAGATTAATAATTGAAGAACTCCAACTTCAACTTGCTGATAGAGCTGGCGTAAAAATAAGCGATGCAGAATTAAACTCTACATTCTCAAGGTTAGCATCTAATAATCAAATGTCGCTTGAAGAATTTATATCATTTATTGAAACTAATGGAGATTCATACGAAGAAGTTCGTGAAACGATGAGAAAAGANATGCGTATTCAAAGAATACAAAGAGGAAGAGTTAACTCAAATATTGAAATTACTGAAAAAGAGTTTGAAGCATTTTTAGCAACAGATGAGAGCCTTGGTGAACTTGAACCAGAACTTCAAGTTAGACAAATCTTGGTAAAAGATAAAAGTATTGCTGACAGGGTCATCAATCTTATAAATGAGGGAACAAGTTTTTCTGAATTAGCTTTGGAATATTCTATAAGTTCAAACGCGTCAAATGGAGGCCTAATGGATTGGAGAAAGGCAAAAGATATGCCTGAACTATTTGAAAACGCTTTAAAAGATAAACCTATTGGATATGTGACAGAACCATTGGAAAGCGGCTCCGGTTTTCATATCCTTAAACTTGAAGATAAAAGAGGACAATTCGTTCAATTTGAAGATCAATGGAATGCTCGTCATATACTTATGATTCCATCTGCAATCAGAAGTGATGATGAAACAGAAAGCCAACTTCAAGAAGTAAGGCAAAGGGTTATGGATGGTGAGGATTTTGCCTTGCTTGCTGAAGAGTTTTCAGAAGATCCAGGCTCTGCAAAAATTGGTGGTGATCTTGGTTGGATGGGTCTTGGAGTTTTTACACCTACATTTGAGGAAACTATGCTTAAAACTGAAGTCGGCTCGATTTCAGAAGTATTTGAAAGCGAATTTGGCTATCACTTTCTTGAGGTTTTAGGAAAAAGAAATCATGAACTTACCGACAAACTNATTGANGATAGAGCNTATGGAATGCTTTATTCAAGAAAATTTGATGAAGAACTTGAGAATACATTAAGAACAATGAGAGCAGAAGCTTTCGTAGAATTTAAAGACCTAGATTGAAAAAAATTATCTATTCGCCTGGTGAGCCAAGTGGGATCGGTCCAGACTTAATCATTAAATTATCCTCTACAGATTTATGGGAAGATCTTAAAATACCCATTGTTTCTATTGGTGATCCAAAACTTTTTTTAGACAGGGCAGCTCTGTTGAAGAAAAAATTAAAAATTATTGAATTGGAGTCACTTAATCAGGTAAGTAAAAATAGCAAAGGGCTAATACAAATTATAAAAGTGACTAAATGCTCTAATACCAGACCGGGAAAACTATATAAAAGCAATGCTCAATATGTTCTTAATAATCTAACTTACTCTATTGAACAAACTATTCAAAATGAAGGAACGGCATTAGTAACAGGTCCATTAAGTAAAGAAAATATCATTTCAATTGATAAATCATTTACTGGGCATACTGAATATATAAAAAAAATTACCAAAAGTAACGATGTTTTAATGATGCTTGCATCGGATCAGTTACGTGTAGCCCTAGCTACAACTCATATACCTCTTAAGAATGTATCTAGAACAATTACGAAAAAATTAATTATTAACAAGGTAAAAATTCTTAATGAAGATTTAATAAATATGTTCAAGATTAAAAAACCAAATATAAAAGTCCTTGGTCTTAATCCTCATGCAGGAGAGAACGGTAAAATAGGCAAAGAAGAACAAGATCATATAAAACCAGCAATAAAAGAATTAAGAAAGAAAAATATTAACGTATCAATGCCCATTTCAGCAGATACTGCATTTTCAAAAAAATCATTGAAAGAGGCTGATGCCTATTTGGGTATGTATCATGATCAAGTTTTACCAGTCTTAAAAACTTTAAGTTTTGGAAACTCAATTAATATTACACTTGGAATTCCAATAATTAGGACNTCTGTTGATCATGGGNTTGCTNTGGATATTGCTGGAACNAATAAATCAGATCCCTCATCANTAATACTAGCCNTTAAAACTGCAAAGAAATTGATTTAATGAGATCGAGAGATATTAGAAGAAAATATGGTCAAAACTATCTAACAGATAAATCAGTATTGTTTAAGATGGCTGATGCTATATCACCAACATCTTCAGATAATTTCTTAGAAATTGGCCCTGGTCTTGGGGCCTTAACTGAACAAATTAATAAAGATGATATAAATATTATCGCGGTTGATATAGATTCAGAAAATACAGAGATACTAAAAAATAAGTTCACCGGTCCTGCAAACTTTCAATTCCTAACTGATGATATTTTAAAATATAAGATTGAAAATGATCGGCAAAGAATAGTTGGAAACCTTCCCTATAATATTTCTACTCAAATAATCCTAAAGCTCATAGATAGCTGTGAGAAGATACTTGATATGCATTTTTTAGTACAAAAAGAAGTAGCTGAAAAGATTGCAGGGAAAGTTGGCACTAAAAGTTGGGGCAAGTTAGCTATTAAAATTGCTGCTTTTTTTGATAGCGAAATTTTGTTTGANGTTCCCCCTGAGGCATTTGATATAAAACCAAAGGTAAATTCAAGCTTCATAAGGCTCATGCCAAATAAGAATCTTAAAGAAAATATAAATCAAAAAGATAATTTTTTTAAGTTGATTGACTTAGCTTTTTCATCAAGAAGAAAAAATATCAAGAACAACTTAAAAAGCTTAAGTATTAATTGGAATGAAGTTGAAATTGATCCAACTAAAAGACCTGAAGAAATATCTCTTGATGATTATCTTCTCCTCTCAAAGGTTTTAGTGCTCTGATGTCTCACTATGTGATTGGAGATGTGCAGGGTTGTTATGATGAACTTATTAATTTATGTTCAAAAATAAAATTTAATCCAAAAAAAGATACATTAATCTTTGCAGGAGATCTTGTTAATAGAGGTCCAAAGTCGCTTGAAGTCTTGAATTTCTGTCTTGAAAATAAAAAATCTATTAAAGCTGTTCTTGGTAATCATGATTTTTATCTCTTATATCTCATAGAACACAAAAAGAATAATAGATCATTAAAAACAATTCTAAACGCTGACAATATTTCTAAAATTCACAAATGGCTAAAAAAACTACCACTATTACTAAAAGTTAAAATTAATGGTCATAATTTTTGGATTTCTCATGCTGGAATACCACATATATGGAATTTTAAAACAGCTAAAAAACTATCAAAAGAAGTACAGGTTGCTCTTAAAGAAGACTCCTATAATTTACTTAAAAATATGTGGGGCGATACTCCAAGCAAATGGAACAGTAAACTAGTTAAATACAAGCGCTATAGGGTAATAATCAATTACTTTACTAGAATGAGATTTTTAGATAANAAAGGTGCTCTAAAGTTAAAGAAAAAAAATCTAAAATCAGAAAAAAATCATATTCCTTGGTTTAAGCAAACCACTCATAACTTAAAAAAAGATGAGTCTATTATATTTGGGCATTGGGCAGCACTTGAAGGAAAAACAAATTTAGATAATATAATCGGCTTAGATACTGGCTGTGTTTGGGGTAATAAACTAACAGCAATAAGATTAGAAGATAAAAAACTATATCAAGTAAGAAGAAAATGAAAATTTACAAAGTTGGTGGTGCTGTAAGAGATTCGCTTATGGGCGTTAAATCTTCTGATAATGACTGGGTCGTTGTGGGCTCATCTCCTGAAGAAATGGTATCAAATGGTTTTAAACCAATAGGTAAGGACTTTCCAGTATTTTTACATCCAGAAACAAATGAAGAGTATGCCTTAGCAAGAACAGAGAAAAAAACAGGAACTGGTTATAGTGGGTTTACGTTTTATTACGGAAAAGACGTTACTTTAGAAGAAGACCTATCAAGAAGAGACTTTACTATAAATGCTATTGCTCAAGATGATGCTGGTGTCATTATTGATCCTTTTAATGGTCAAGATGATATAAAAAATAAACTTTTCAGGCACGTTTCTGACGCTTTTTTTGAAGATCCTTTAAGAGCAATTAGATTAGCAAGATTTTTTTCTTATGATCATCTTAAAGATTTCGATATAGATGTATCTACCATTGAATGCATTGAAAAAATTGTTTCATCAAGAGAAATAGCTGACATTTCATCAGATAGAATCTGGTCTGAAACTGAAAGAGCTTTATCTAATTCAAATCCAAGTAAGTATTTTGAAAAAATAATATCTTTGAACTTATTAGATCCTTATTTTATTAAGCTAACAAAATCATCTTGTGACAGCCACAACGATAAAATATTGAGGTGGGCTGAACTTCAAATAAATAATAATTTTGAATTAGGAGGCGAACTTCCCCTCCCAAATGATTTCAAAAACATTGTTGAGGTATGTAAAAGCGTATTGGAATTAAATAAAGATATCAATCAAGACGACTTAATTTTATTAATTGACAAAATTAATTTTGTTAGAAATTTTGATTTAATTAATGAGTTAATTTCGCTACCTCATTTTAACGATAACAAAGATTTTGTTTCCCAGCTTGCGAACAAAATTAAAACAACTGATTTCTCATATTTATCAAATGTATCAAAGGAGAATATTGAGGAAGAAAAGATTAAAATATACAAAGAAATTATTAATAGCTAAAAATGAATAAAACAATTTTTATAACTGGGGCAGCTAAAAGAATTGGTAAAGAGATAGCTCTTACCTTTAAAGAATTAGGTTGGAATATTATTATTCATTACAATTCATCAAAAGAAGCAGCTGATGATCTTGCCGCTGAAATAAATAATTCAAACGTTGACTCTGCGGTTACTGTTCAAGGAAATCTAGATGTCAAAGAAGATGTTGAAAAAATTATCANTGAGGTTCTTGATGCATTTCCAAGTATAGATCTATTAATAAATAATGCNTCCACTTTTTANCCTACTCCAATTGATGATATTTCAGAAGATCATTGGGAGAAATTAATTGGAAGTAATTTAAANGGNCCAATGTTTTTAATTAAAGGGCTCAAACAAAAACTTAAAGAATCAAACGGATCAATTATTAATATCACTGATACCAATTTATCAAAAGGGGTTGCTAATTACTCCATTTATTCTGCTGCAAAGGCTGGATTAGAGGCGATTACAAAAGGATTGGCAAGAGAGTTAGCGCCTGAAATAAAGGTAAATGCAATTGCTCCAGGTGCAATGCTTGAACCACCAGATGTTACTTGGACTGAGGAACAAAAAAATAAAGTTATTGATACTATTCCTCTTAAAAGNATGGGTTCAGAAAAAGATATAGCTGAAACAGTAAAGTTTCTAGCTGATTCTGAATATATTACCGGGCAAATTATAAAAGTTGATGGAGGTAGGTCGCTCTAATGAAGCCTCTAGATGATGCAAAATTCTCTGGTACTAAAGATGTTGATGAAAGATTAAAAATTGACTCTGCAAATTTACAGCCCTGGATTGATGAGTATGTTCCTAATGCAGGAAAGATAAAAGCAATAGAACAGTTCAAGGGAGGACAATCAAATCCTACGTATAAAATTATTACAGAATCAAAAAATCTTGTTCTTAGAAGGAAGCCACCAGGAAAACTTCTACCATCCGCGCATGCTGTAGATAGAGAATATAAAGTTATTACTGCTTTATATGAAACTGACGTACCAGTTCCAAAAACTTATGGACTTTGTGAAAATGATGATGTTGCTGGTACCGCTTTTTTTGTAATGGATTTTCTAGATGGCGATCTTTTTTGGGATCCAATGATACCCTCAATGACAAATACAGATAGAACAGAAATATACAAGAATAAGAATAAAACTTTAGCAAAACTTCATAGTGTCGATTATAAAAAAATTGGTCTTGAAGATTATGGTAAACCTGGCAACTATGTTGCAAGACAAGTATCAAGATGGTCTAAGCAATATAGGGCGTCAGAAACAGACAATATTGAAGCTATGAATAACCTTATTGATTGGTTACCTAAAAATATTCCCGATGATGATGAGACAACTATCGTTCATGGCGATTANAGATTAGATAANATGATATTAAAAAATAATGANGTANTTGGTATTNTNGANTGGGAANTATCAACTTTAGGTCATCCAATTGCAGACTTTAGTTATCACTGTCTTTCATGGNGAACTCAAGAAGCCTTTTGGGACNAAGCTAANCTNAAAGAACTTGGNATACCCTCTGAAANGGAATATATGGAAATGTATTGTGAGAATTCTGGTAAAGATTTATCAAAAAATTGGGAATTTTATATGGCTTTTAACATGTTTAAGATTGCTGGAATTTTACAAGGTATATTAGGAAGAGTGAGGGATGGAACTGCGGCATCAAAACATGCTGAGGAAAGAGGTAATATGGTCTTTCCTCTCTCTGAAGCAGCNTGGTCAACAATTGAAGAAAATTTTTTGAAATAANTTCTTTATCTTTTAACAAAGAANAGCGTAATACCTGAAACTGAAGTNACTAGAGCAAGCACTGATAAAATTTGTAGCAAGATATTATTTATATTATCTCGTTCACGATAATCCATAATGTGTAGTGACCACAAAAAATCCCATATTCTCCATGAGTCTGATCTTATTGATCCNATATCGCCCGTCATATATCCAACATAGACATTGATACCGTCCTTGGTATCTGTTGTAACTTTATATACTGGTAAATCTCCTCTGTATTCTGCACCAGGATATAGTTCTGTTACTAAACTTACGTCCANTGGATTTAAAGTAGTTTTTTGAGNNGTTATTTTTATNGCCTCTTCCTTCGTAATAGGTTCTATGGCGTTACCTTCAGGATAAGTTTGATAAGTCTTTTTACCCTCCTCGATAGTTTCGATTACAGAAGTGCCAAGCCTATCGAATATTCGATACTCTATATCTTTGGGAAGACGATACTGCTCTCCCCTTATCAATTCAATTTTATTGTAAGCAAAATAAATTCCAGATACTGTCCACAGCAATAGCTGTATTGAGACAAATATACTTAAATACCTATGAAAATTTCTTACAAATCTTTTTGTTTTCATTAAATTAGTTCTTTTAAAGGTGTAGATACGAACTCATATTTTTGAATTTCGTCACTCTCAAATAATATATCATCATTTTCATTTATTTGAAGAACTATATCTATATCAAGAGTTCTGGGACTAAATTTTGGAGCATTTCTGTTTCTTCCGGCATTGTCTTCGATTAACTTTAACTTTTTGTTAAGGTCCTCAAAATCTAGTTCAGAATTTCCACAAACTACTGAGTTTAGAAAATCATCACCTTCAAAGCCTTCAGCTTTTGTTTGATGAATTGNNGANGATTGAATATTTGAAAGTATTTTTTTTANTTCTTCAAAAGCAAATTCTAAATTTTTCTCGGCATTAATATTACTGCCTAAGGATAAGAAATATTTCATTATCTATGAATTATGAGTCCAACATCTTTAGCACCTCGAAGTGCTCCAGGCTTAGATACACGTAATTTGATCGATTCAACTCCGTAAGTATCTTTTACAAGTGATGCGATTCCCTCGGCAAGTGATTCTTGTAATTGAAAGGACGATTCCTCAACAAACTTTATTACTCCTTTGCAAATGGTTTTGTAATCAACAGTATCCTCAATTGAATCAGTCTTTGCAGCTCTTTTACAATCAAAAGGAAATTCCATATCAATGCTGACTTCTTGTTTAACTTTTCTTTCCCAGTCAAAGATACCAATGATTGTTTTTACTCTTAAATCTTTTATGTAAATTATATCTTTCATGCTTTCAACTCATCTAACGGCCACCGAGCTCTTGCACTTGAAGATCTGTCACTTTCAATTGATGGCTTCATCATAGATCCTACAAATGCAATCATTGCAGCATTATCTCCACAATATTTCAAATCGGGATAATACACTTTTATGTTATGTGATTCTTCAAGCTTTTTAAANTCACTTCTCAAAAACTTATTTGCAGCAACACCTCCAGCTATAATAACTTCCTTTCTTCCAGTCGTCTCAATAGATTTCTTAATCTTTGCNACCAAAACATCTGAAATTGCTTGTTGAAATGATGCAGCAATATCTGATTTTATCTCTTGAGTCATATTAGATATTTTTTGAACAGTATATAAAACTGAGGTTTTTAGTCCGCTCAGGCTCATATTTAAATCATCACTATTAATCATAGGTCTTGGGAAATCAAATGCATCCGATCTTCCTTCAAGTGCCAGTCTCTCAATATAGGGACCGCCTGGATAAGGTAAATCTAGCAACTTAGCTACTTTATCAAAAGCTTCTCCAACTGCATCGTCTTGAGATTGGCCAATAATTTCATATTGTCCTTTATCTTTAACATCAACGATCATGCTGTGGCCACCAGAGACAAGCAAACATATAAAAGGCATTTTTATCTCAGGGAATTCCATCATTGGTGACATCAAATGTCCCTCTAAATGGTTTATTGGTATCAAGGGAATATTGAGAGCTGTTGAAAGTCCTTGAGCAAAACTTTCTCCAATTAATAGAGCTCCTAGTAAACCTGGTCCAGACGTATAAGCAATCTGATCAATACTATCAAGAGAAAGGTTTCCTAAAGCGTCTTCAAGCACATCCACAATTTTTAAACAGTGGTCTCTTGAGGCTAATTCAGGTACCACTCCCCCATATTCGGCATGCATGTCCATCTGACTATGAACAGACTCTCCAATAATTCCNTCTTTAGAATCATAAATAGCTATTGCCGTTTCATCACAGGATGTTTCTATTCCTAAAGTTTTCATAAAAAGTTTTGCAAAATTGTTAATAAAAGCCTAAACTACGCGTCACATTATGCCTTCAATTATTATAAAAGATACAGAACATTTTGATATTGGTTTGAGGAAATTCAAGCGTGCATGTGAAAAAGCAGCAATTGTTCCTGAAATAAGAGCAAGAGAATTTTACGAAAAGCCAACTGAGAAAAGAAAACGTCTAATGGCAGCAGCTGTCAAAAGAGCAAAGAAATCTAATAGAAAGTTTTCATTCCCAAGACAAAGATCTAGATAGTTTTGGCGCTTTTATCAGATATTAAAAACGACCTAAAACAAGCTATGCTTGATAAAAATGATTTGGTTAGAGACACCATCAGAATGTTTTTATCAGAAGTCCAAAGATTCGAAATAGATAACAAAGAAGAAGTTGATGACGCAAAGGCATTACAGATCATCAATAAAATGATTAAACAAAGAAATGACTCCATTTCTCAATTTAAAGAAGGCGGCAGAGAGGATTTAGCTGATAAAGAACAACAAGAAGTTGAAATTCTTTCAAAATATAAACCAGAGCAGTTAAGTGAAGAAGATATTACTGAAAAAGTAAAAAGTGCCATCCAGGAAACCGGTGCCGAGTCTATGCAGGATATTGGTAAGGTAATGGGAGTTTTAAAATCAGCTTTAGCTGGCTCAGCAGATATGGGGCTTGTTAGCAAAATAGTAAAAGATCAGCTTGCTTAGTAATATTTTTCAAAAACATGAAAAGAAATCAAGATCGAAGTAATAATCAACTAAGAGATATTACTATTGAACCAAATATAAATATTCATGCCGAAGGTTCTGTATTAATTTCATTTGGTAATACAAAAGTCATTTGTAATGCATCAATAGAAAATAATGTTCCTAGATGGATGAAAAATTCAGATGAAGGTTGGGTGACTGGTGAGTATGGAATGCTTCCAAGGTCTACTAATGAAAGAATGAGCAGAGAGGCTGCAAGAGGCAAACAAAGTGGCAGAACACAAGAAATTCAGAGACTCATTGGAAGATCATTAAGGCAGGCAGTTAATCTTAAATATCTTAAAGGAAAAACTATAAATGTTGATTGTGACGTCATACAAGCTGATGGTGGAACAAGAACAGCATCAATTACAGGTGGTTGCGTAGCACTTTTTTTAGCTATTAAAAATCATCATGACGATCAACGTGCAATTAAATCGTTTGTTGCAGCAGTATCAATGGGTATTAAAGAAAATCAAGTTCTACTTGATCTGGACTATGATGAAGATAGCACTGCAGATACTGATTTAAATATTGTTATGAACGATAAAGACGAATTAATTGAAATTCAAGGTACCGCAGAAGATGCTCCTTTTTCAAAAAAGGAACTTGATGATATGCTTGTGATGGGCAGCCAAGCAATAGCTGATATTATTAAAAAACAAAAAGCTTGTATTGAATAAGTGAAAGATTATCAAAAGTCATTTTTAAATTTAGCAATAGAATCTCAAGCACTACAATTTGGAGAATTTACACTTAAATCAGGTCGACAAAGTCCATATTTTTTTAATGCTGCAAATATGCTTAAAGGCTCTAATTTATTCCAGTTAGCACAATGTTATGTTGAAGCAATAATTGATAACAATATTGAGTTTGATTGCATATATGGTCCTGCCTATAAGGGTATTTTTCTTGGTTCTATTGTTGCTACAGTTTTCAGTGAGCAAGGTAAAAATTATCCTGTTAGCTTCAATAGAAAAGAGGCAAAAGATCATGGAGAAGGTGGAAATATTATAGGTGCGAATCCAAGTGGGAACGTGTTAATTATTGATGATGTTTTATCGGCTGGAACTGCTGGAAGAGAATCAATTAATTCAATAATTAATCATAATGCNACTCCTTCCAGTTTTGTTGTTGGTCTTGATAGACAGGAGAAAGGAGTTTCTGATGAATCAGCCAGTAAAGAATTAGAAAATGAATTCAATATGAATGTTACATCGATAGTAAATCTTGACTCTCTGATTGCATACGTCAGCAATGAATCTGAGCTTACAGAATATCTTGAAGGCCTAAATAACTATAGAGAGACCTGGGGCGCATAAATGTTTTCAGGAATTGTTCAAGGTACAGGAAAAATATCCAAAATAATTTCAAAAAAGAATCATATTACTTTAGAAATATCTGCTCCTAAAAATTTTAATAAAAACTTAAAAAAAGGGGCTAGTGTCTCCGTAAATGGAATCTGCTTAACCTCTTTAGATAATGGTAAAAAGAATCTGAAGTTTGATGTAATCAATGAAACATTATCAAAAACAAATATTGGTAAGGCTAGAAAAGGTTCTTTAGTAAATTTAGAAAGGTCAATTACAGCATCAACAGAAATAGGTGGTCATCTAATGTCGGGGCATGTCCATTTTGCTGGAAAAATNGAAAAGATAATNACNAAAAACACTAATAAAGATATTCAAATTAAATTTCCAAAGAAATATAAGCAATATATTTTTGAAAAAGGCTATATAGGTGTAAATGGATGTAGCTTAACTCTTGGTAAAGTTAACAATGACTCTTTTTACGTGCATTTAATACCTGAGACTCTAGAAATTACCAACCTTAGTGACTTAAAAAAAGGTTCTTTTGTAAATATTGAGATTGATCAAAATACGATTGCTATAGTTGAAACAGTAAAGAATTCTTTAGCTGCCCAAAAATCTTGATAATACAGCCATTCTTATAGCAACGCCATTTGCCACCTGTTGCCTNATTACAGAATTTTCTGAGTCATATACAGCTTCTGTTATTTCAACATAATTAACCGGTCCTGGATGCATTACTATTGCATCCCCTTTNGCAGACTCAAGTTTTTCAGNAGACAATTGNTACTCTGATTTATATGTTTCAAGATCTAAATTAAGCTCTTTTTCAAATCTCTCATACTGAATTCTTAAAGCCATTACAACATCTGCATTTTCAAGAGCTGACTCTAAGTGAGATTCATACTTGCCAATCTTAGGATTTTGATACTTGGTACACATTTCAGGATGCCCACAAAATGTTAGCGATCCTAAATCAAAATTGGATACACCTTCAACAAAAGAGGAAGTAACTCTAGAATGATCAAGATCTCCTACTATAACAATATTCAGACCATCTAAATTTTCTTTATGATCGATAATTGTCTTTATATCTAAAAGAGCTTGTGTTGGATGTGAGATTGATCCTTCTCCTGCATTTATGAAAACCATTTTTGGCAAACATTCAGCTAATTCTCTAATTACAGATTCGGGATGTCTTAACACACATAAATCTACACCCATAAGATTGAGAGCATCTACAGTTTCAAAAATGGATTCTCCCTTTTGAACAGAGGAATTTTCAATATCAAAATCTAATACTGAGCACCCTAAATTGTTTGCAGCAATCGCAAAAGATGACTTTGTTCGTGTGCTTGGCTCACAAAAAACATTTGCAACTATTTTGTCTGGAAAAAGATTTTCTTTCCTAAAGTTACCCTCATCATCAATGAAATTATTTGAGAACTCTATCAGATCCAGTATGTCTTTTTTTGAAAGATCGTTTATTGATAAAAGATTATTAGCCATTANTTAATACTATTGCCTCTATTTCAACATTTACTCCAAGCGGGAGACCCGAAACCTCNACAGTNGCTCTTGCTGGATATGGTTCAGANAAATACTCTTTCATCATATCGTTAACAACTGCAAAATTACTCAAGTCAGTGAGAAAAATTGAAATCTTTACAATATCATCAAGGCTACACCCCGCAGCTTCGCAAATACTTTTCACATTTTCTAAAACTTGTTTAGCCTGATCTTCTATTGATTGCGATACTAAGTCGCCAGTTTCAGGNTCCAATGGTATTTGGCCAGATATAAACATTAAATTNCCTGCTTTTACTGCTTGAGAATATGGTCCAATTGCCTGTGGTGCATTCTTTGTCGAAATAATTTCTTTTGTCATCTTAATATTCTCCCTATAAAAAATACTCTATTCTACTACTTATCATTAATATTTCTTTTACAACTTGTTGTAAATTTTAGCGATCTCACTTTTTGCATAATACTTTTNAGTTCTTCTTTNTTTTTAACTTCTATTTGTATCTCAAATCCTGCAAANNTTTTATCAATTGTTTTNGTATTNACAGATCCTATATTNATTCCTGATTTNGCAAANACAGANCCTAAATCNGATAAAACTCCAACTTTATCTTCAGTGTTTACATCAATTTTCACNTTATAAGAATGCTCTTTNTTATTTTCTCCCCATATTGCTCGCATATATCTTGGATCTTTATTTAAGAAAGTTTTTACCTGTTTACATTTTAGATTATGAATAACCATGCCTCTTTCTGTATCAGAGTGTGCAACAACATCATCTCCGTAGACTGGAAAGCAGCACTTTGCAAACCTAACTGTCACACTTTCAATTTTATTATCAAGAATTAAGACAGGCTTTGGCTCTTTTATTCCTTCTCTTATTTGAAGTCCTGAATAAAATCTTTCTGCAATAATGCTACCAGTTCTTTTTCCAAGCCCAAGATCAGTAAGAAGTTTATTAAGAGAGGTTACTCCTATGGAGTCAAGGATCTTCTTGAGTGAATTTCCTCTATATTCCTTCAAACTAGATCCAGCTCTTTTAAGCTCAGTTTCAAGCATAACTTTGCCAGCTTTTCTTGCATCAGATGCTTTTTGTTTTCTTAGTCTAGATCGAATTGCACTTCTAGCCTTGCTTGTTGCTACATAATTTAACCAAGATGGATCTAGGTAAGGTTCTTTTTTGGATGTAATAATCTCAACAGTTTGTCCTGACTCTAACTCAATGTTCAAAGGCACTTCACTTCTATTTACTTTACATCCAATAATTGTGTCTCCTAGATCAGTGTGGACCTCATAAGCAAAATCTATTGGAGTTGAGCCCCTTCTCAAAGCATATATATCACCTTTTGGAGAGAACAAGAAAACTTCATCAGAACTGAGGTCAGTCTTAATTGATTGAGCAAATTCTGATGGATCATTAGTTTTCTTTTGAAGATCTGCTAATCCCAATAGCCATCTTGAAGCTCTTAGTTCTGATCCTTGTTTTTTATCATCAGTTTTATACTGCCAATGCGCTGCAATACCAAAGTTTGCAATCTCAGCCATATTTCTTGTTTGAATCTGAACTTCAATAGGAAAAGCGTTTAATGCTAACAAACTAGTATGAAGAGCCTGGTAGCCATTACTTTTAGGGATAGCAATATAGTCCTTAAATCTATTTTCTATCGGAGAGAAATAGTTATGGATGATACCTAAAGATCTGTAACACTCGTCGATAGAATCAACTAATATTCTGAATCCATAAACATCTAATATTTCAGAAAATGGCTTATGTTTAGATTTAATTTTTCTATAAATACTATAAATATTTTTCTCTCTTCCTTTTACTCCTACTTGCTCAATTCCGTTTGATTTGAGCTTACGCTTAAGCTCCTTTCTTATTTTTGAAATTATTCTTTTTCTTCCACCACTTGATTTATTAATTGCACTTTCAAGCATGGATGCTCTGAGTGGATGAATACATCTAAATGCGAGATCCTCCAACTCAGATCTAATTTCTTGCATACCTATTCTTAAAGCTAATGGTCCATATAATTCTATTGTCTCTTTAGACTTCATTATTTGTTTTGATCTTGGGAGATGTTCAATAGTTCGCATGTTGTGAAGGCGATCACAAATTTTTACGAGAATTACTCTAACGTCTTTGGACATTGCTAGCATCATTTTTTGAAGATTATTAGCATCTCTATCTGATCGACTAGTAATATCAAGCTTACCAAGCTTACTAACTCCATCTACGATGTTTGCAACATCATTTCCAAATAAATCTTCCAAGTTCTTTTTAGTAACATCACAATCTTCTAACACATCATGCATAAAAGCTGCACAGATAGAATCTGGATCCATTTTTAAATCCAATAATATTGTTGCAACTGCAAGAGGATGAGTAATATATTTTGATCCATCCATTCTATCTTGGCCATCATGAGCATAGAAGGCTAAAGAATATGCGGTCTGGATTTTTTTTATTTCGTCTTTGTTGAGATATTGTTTTGCGCTTTTATAAAATTTTGCTGGTAACCTTAATAGGTTTGCTTCNTTGAAATTCTCTAATAATATGTTTGGGAGCACATGTTCGCTCAAGATAACCCCCCTATAGTCATCTATCCTAAGTTTTCGTCTTCTTTATTGCTTGGAGCAGAGAATTCATCTAACAATACATCTTCCTCGAGAGTTTTTTCAAGAGTTTCTCTATCAAGAAGCCCTTCTTCAATCTCTCTTAATGCTACTAATGTTGGCTTATCATTATCCCACTCAACCAAAGGATCTCGACTTGTAGTTGATAATTGTCTTGCCCTTTTTGAAGCCATAAGTATTAGATCAAATCTACTAGGAATTTTTTCCAAACAATCTTCTACTGTAATTCTTGCCATTTATTAATCTCCTGGGACGAGTATTCTAATTCTAATCACCCCATTAATCCAATAAATCTTTCAATATATTTTTATTATAAGCTTCATTATATTCATAATTCTTATCAAATATAATAGAAGTTATGTCATTAAAAGCTCTATTAAAATCATCATTTAAAACAATATAATCAAAATATTTAGCATGCTTTAATTCTTTTATTGCATTTTCCATTCTTCTATTAATAACATCATCAGCATCGAGACCTCTTAAGATTAATCTCTTTTTTAATTCGTCTAATGATGGAGGAATAATAAAAATTGAAATAACTTCTTTAATTGAGTTACTAATTTGAATAAATCCTTGAACGTCAATATCTAAGACAACGCTGATATTATTCTCTAGCTTCTCTTCAACAAAAGCTTTAAGAGTTCCGTATTGATGTCCATGAACATCAGCACTCTCAATAAATGCGTCTTTTTTCTTAAGATCATTAAACTCATTATCAGTAATAAAAAAATAATCTTTACCATGAGTTTCTCCCTCTCTTGGTGATCTTGTTGTCGCAGATACTGATAATTCTATATTCTCATTATTACTAATGATTTCTTTTATAAGAGATGACTTTCCGGCACCTGAAGGTGCTGCAAAAACAATTAACTCTCCTTTTTTTAAATCATTCAACATTTTGAGTTTGCTCTCTCATTTCTTCAATAAGTAACTTCATATCAAGTGCATAATTTTTTAGTTTTGAGTCGTCGATCTTTACTGTAAGAGTATTTGACTCTCTAAAAAGCTCTTGCAATATAAAATCTATTTTTTTCCCACTTGATATTTTCTTTGTTAGCTCTTCATTTATTGTTTTCGTATGAAAAAAAATTCTATCTAATTCCTCTGAAATATCATGTTTCAAAGCAAGCATAGCAACCTCTTGATCTAATCTAGTTTCGTCAAAATCTTCTATAAGATTTTTTATTTTATTTTTATAATTTTTTATTCTTTTATTAAGAGTTTTTTTCTCCATATTCTGAATACTTCGAGCAATCTTTTCTATGCTCTTAGTCTTTTTTGATAATACGTTTTCAATCTTTTTTCCTTCTTTAAATCTTGAATTAATAAATTCTTTTAAGGCAGTATTAAAGTTATTTTTGATTAGTTTCTTATTGATACTTTGAGACGTTTCTATATTAAAAATTCCTGACACATCTTTTATATCTGAAAAATTTAAGTCTACTCTATTTCCAAGTGCTTCTTTTAATGAGCTTTCAAGCATTCTAAGTAGTTTTTTATTAATATCATATTTTGTTTTTGAGGATGATTTTGCTTTTATCTTTACCTCTATTTTGCCTCTATTTATATTTTTAGATATTGCTTCTCTAATGAAGTCTTCTAAATCATTACCCAAGTTATTAGATTTTATTGATAGTTCTAAAAATCTATGATTTACACCTCTAATTTCAATTGAGATATTGGACGTTTTATCAAAAGATTCAGACAAACCGAATCCAGTCATGCTACTAATCATTTAAACATTGTATTTTGCAAAAGAGTTGAGTTCTAGTCGTATTCATCAAAAATAAAGCCTAAACTCTTCAATTTTGAATTTGAGATATTGCCCTGTTCATCATTTCTATCTTCTGCACAATTAAATATCTCATGTTCTTCTGAATTAAATTCGTTCTCTATAAAGAATTTAATAATATTTGCAGCATTATTTCTGTGTAAGTAATTTGCAAACTTTCTTTCAGATACTGTTTGATAAAGACCAGCAAATCTTAAAATTATTAGGTTTTTGCCATAATTTTTTATTTGGTTATTTTCATATTTAACTAGAGTTTTGCTCCTAAAATCATCTTCGCTTAAAGGGTCTGATTCCATAAAGATGCCGGACTTATTATTTCCGTACACTCTTGTTGATGAGATGGTTATGAATTTTTTATATGATAATTCACTAGTCAATCTAAAAACATTTTCTGAGGAATTGATAAAACCTTTTTTGTAACCATCTTCGTCAAACGAGCTTGGTTTTGGTATAAAAATTATTGAATCATATTCAGTTATATCTAATTTTGGGATCTCCTTTGATAACCAGTCCCATTTAATATAGTTTTTTATATCTGATTTATGATTACCCCTCGATATTGGGTACAACTCATATTCATTATCCTTGATAATATGACTAATTCTTTTAGCAATATCGCCAAAGCCTATTATGAGAACATTTTTTTTCATGTGGTGCTTACATTAACTCAAAAAAAATCCAGGGCTGCAACCCTGGATTTTATTACGTTAAAAAATTTATATGCTTAATAATGGCGCAATTACAAGGCTAACTATAGCCATTACATTTATTAAAATATTCATTGATGGTCCTGACGTATCTTTAAAAGGATCACCTACGGTATCACCTACTACAGCTGCTGCGTGAGTATCAGAACCTTTGCCACCCAAGTTGCCCTTCTCAACATATTTTTTTGCATTATCCCAAGCACCTCCGGCATTCGCCATCATAAGTGCGAGAGATACACATCCTAACAGCCCACCAGCAAGCATGCCTCCTAAAGCTTGAGCACCAAGACCAAAACCAACAATGGCTGGCATAGAAACTGCAATTACTCCTGGTAACATCATTTTCTTTAATGCAGCTTTGGTTGCTATCTCAACGCATTTTTCTGAATCAGGTTCTGCAGTGCCTTCCATTAAGCCAGATATCTCTCTAAATTGTCTTCTTATTTCATTAATCATTTCAAAAGCGGCGTCACCAACAGCCGTCATTGTTATTGAAGAAACTAAAAACGGTATACAAACTCCTATAAACATTCCAACTAAAACAATTGGCTCTGTAAGTGCTAACGAAAATTCAGGATTTGCTACACCTACTACAGCAGAAAAAGCTGAAATTATTGCTAAAGCAGCTAACGCTGCAGCTCCAATTGCAAAACCTTTTCCGATTGCAGCAGTAGTATTTCCTAATTCATCAAGAGAGTCTGTAATTTCTCTTACTTCCTCACCCATACCTGACATTTCAGCTATGCCGCCAGCATTGTCAGCAACCGGTCCATATGCATCTATTGCCATAGTTATTCCGACAGTAGCAAGCATACCAACAGCGGCAATTCCTACACCATAAATGCCCGATAGTTGAGTTGAAGTAAGGATGATGCCGGCTAGAATAACAATAGGTATCACAACTGATTGCATTCCTACTGATAAACCTGAAATCATTACAGTTGCAGAACCAGTTTCTCCTGATTCAGCAATTTTCTTAACCGGGCCGCCGCCTGTGTAATATTCTGTAATAAGTCCAATCAATACACCGCCAACAGCTCCAGCAATAACACACCACCATACATTCATTCCAACTNCGTCAAAAGAATTAATTATGAAATAGGCCATAGCCACAAATATTACTGGCGCTAAAAGAGTTCCAGATCTCAATGCACTTGCAGGTGCTTTTGCTGACTGAAGCTTAACTATAAATATTCCGATTATTGAAGCTATTAAGCCAGTCGCAGCTAAAGCCAGTGGAAGCATCATCATATCTTGGTTTCCAAGCGTATAAGCTATTGCTATTGATGCAATCATAGAGCCGCAATATGACTCAAATATATCTGAACCCATTCCAGCAACATCACCAACATTATCCCCAACATTATCCGCAATAACGCCTGGATTTCTTGGATCATCTTCAGGAATACCAGCTTCAATCTTACCAACGAGATCAGCTCCAACATCAGCACTCTTTGTAAAAATTCCTCCACCTACTCTGGAAAAAAGTGCTACAACAGATGCTCCCATAGCAAAACCTTCAAGCTTATGAGGATCAATTTCAGCTGGGATGTAGAAATAATATAATCCACCTAAACCAATGAGACCCAATGATGCAACACATAGACCCATTATAGAACCACCATAAAAAGAAACCGATAAAGCCGCTGCTGGACCATCTTTTTGAGCTGCAGTTGCAGTTCTAACATTTGCTTTAGTAGCTGCATACATACCAATAAAACCTGCAACAGATGAGCATATTGCTCCAACAACAATAGATATTGCTGTATAAGGTCCCAATGCATACCATGCTAGTAATACTATTACCGCAATAAATATGGATAAATATTTATACTCTGTTTTCATGAAAGCGAGAGCTCCAGCATGAATCTGATCGCCTATTTTTTTTACCTTATCTTCGCCATCGGGATATTTCATGACAAGTTTATAAACAACAAATGCCATTACCATACCCAATATGCCAAGAGCTGGTGGAATGATTAAATTATCCATATAAAACCCCTTATTTTTAATAAAGCATTCTAGCAAATTATTCGAAACAAAAACGTTTTTTCTCTATTTATTAAATATGTTTTTGTCTATAAGTTCTTCTGAATTTGCGACAACGCACGCCACCGCTGCATCGCCAGAAACATTTACTGATGTTCTTATCATGTCGAGAATTCTATCAACCGCCAAGATTAATCCAATTGCATCGAGTGGAAGCCCTAATGAGCTCAAAATAAGAGCTAACGTAATAGTTCCAGCAGATGGGACAGCAGCTGCTCCAATAGAAGCCACCATTGCAAGAAGAACTATTTGAATATATTCAATCATNGATAGATCTACACCAACAGTGCTTGCAATAAACATAGTTGCCAGGCCCTGCATAATTGCAGTGCCATCCATATTTATCGTCGCTCCAACAGGAATTACGAATGAGGAAACATCCTTTTTAACACCCAGTTCATCAGTTACCGTCTTAAGAGTAACTGGAATAGTTGCTGCACTTGATGATGTTGTAAACGCAAATAAAGCAACATTTCTCATTTTTTTAAAGAAAATAATTGGATTTAAATTAGCAAATATTTTTAGTACTAATGAATATGTAAAAAATAAATGAAACAGTAAAACAAAAATTAGTATCAAGACGTATTGAATTAAATCTCCAAAAATATTTAACCCTTTATCCATTACATAACTACCCATCAAACAAAAAACACCAATAGGCGCAAAACTCATTATGATTAAAACTATCTTCATAAAAACTATATTTAATCTTTCAAAATTCTTAGAAAGATTATCAGTAAGATTGTCAGTAAGATTTAGAGCGATGCCAAACAAAATACTTATGAAAACAATTCCCAACATATTATTTTCAACAAAAGCTCCAAAAATATTATTAGGAAAAACTTTTAAAACAGTATCATATAAACTGGCCTCGCCTGAAGGTGCGTTAAATGATGTAACTTCACCTTCATATCCAGAAATGTTAAATACCCATCCAAAAAATATTGCTATCACAACAGCAAAAGCGGTAGTTAATAAATAAAGCAGTACTGTTTTTGAGGCAATTGATCCAAGCTTAACCATATTTGATAATGAAGAAATGCCAGAAACTAGAGAAAAGAAAACCAGAGGAACTACTATTAACAAGAGTAGGTTCTTGAAAATTTGTCCGCCTAAGTTAAAAAGATATTTTTCTATGCCTAGAAAAACCGATTGAGAAATTGAATCTTGAAAATAAAAGAAGATAGAAGCTAAAAGTACACCTGAGAACATGCCCACCAAAACATTTCTTGTTAGATTTTTTGGAGGGTCTAATTGACTCATGTTATCTCTATCATATCAAAATCTTCTTTACCGACACCACACTCTGGACATAACCAATCTTCGGGAACATCTTCCCATGCAGTTCCTGGCTCAATTCCATCATCAGGCCAACCTAATTCTTCATCATATATTAGTCCGCAGACAATACATTCCCATTTTTTATATTTCATAAAGTGCTAAAAATTAAGTTATTTCGTTTATAACAAGGAGGCTATAATATCAGATTTAACCATTAAATTAATGAAGCTAAAGCAAAAATCTTCTTGGATAACTTATAAAGAAATGATGAATAAAGTCAAAAATGACTCTGTAAAGTCTTGGCTAACTGAAAATGGTCCAATTACAAAAAGGATTTCTGCAAATGAAGATTTCGAGTTAAGTTTAATACGTGACGAAATTGATAAAGTTGATGAAATGGATAAAAAATATTTAGATAACGAAGTTGGAGACATAAAGGTAAGAGAGGTTATCTTATTAGGCAATAAAATTCCTAAGGTTTACGCTAAATCACTAATACCCGTTAATACCATTGAAAATGGATTTTCTAAACTAGGAAGTCTAGGAACCAAACCTTTGGGAGACATCTTATTTGAAAAAAATATATTTAATAAGATTGAAGTTATTTATTCTACTTTCTCAGATGAAATTAGTATATTTTGGGGCAGAAAAACAAAGTACTTAGTTAAGAGCCTTCCCTTTTCAGTCATGGAAATTTTTTTAATAGAAGAATGAAAAATAAAATGTACTCTTTTGTAGAGATTGCAAGACTTGATAAGCCGATAGGTATTTATCTTTTGCTTTGGCCATCTTTATTAGGGTATGTGTTAGCAGGAATAAATTCAGAACTTGAGTTTAAAAACTTTCTAATCGTGGTCTTTGGCTCTATCTTAGTTCGATCTTGTGGCTGTGTTATTAATGATATTAGTGACTATAAGATAGATAAGCTTGTAAAAAGAACTTTAAACAGGCCTCTCGCATTGGGTTCAATTTCTTTAATTGAAGCTTGGTTATTTTTCCTAGCCTTAAGCGTTATGTCATTGTTGCTTTTATTTGAAACAAATACTCTTACTATAAAGATCTCTATATTTTTTGCTTTTTTAATAATTTTGTACCCTCTTACAAAAAGATTCTTTGTTGCGCCACAGTTCATTCTTGGAATTACATTTGGATCTGGTTCAATTATTGCTTATTCACTTGAATCGAATATCTTCTCTATGTCACTAGCGATTTTATATTCTGGAATAATTGCATGGATAATAAGTTTTGATACCTACTACGCTATGGAAGATAAAAATGATGACGAACAGATAGGTGTNAATTCTACAGCAATTTTATGGGGCAATAATTCAATAATATATTCGAAAATACTTCATATATTCTTTTACATGTGTCTTTTAACTGTAGGATTGATTAATAGTTTTTCATACCTTTTTTTCTTGTTCTTTTTCATACTCATATATCTTTTTTTTCATCAGTCAAAAATTATCAAAGAAGAGAAATATATCGAAGCATTTAAAATTAATAATTGGGTTGGTATTGTGGCTCTTGCTAGTTTTACATTTGAAATAATTTACTTGGGTTAGATGAGTACTAATTTAAATTTTGTTGATAATTTTGATTCAATAGATGAAGCTCAGTTTAGTAAATTAATACGAAAGAATGATGCTCCTTTTATACAATATTCTTTTTTAAAGGCACTTGAAAATTCAGGGTGTGTTGGAAGAGACTTGGGCTGGACTCCCAAACATCTTGTGAAATCAAATGAAAATGTTTTAAGTGGTTTCATGCCAATGTATATAAAAAATAATAGTCATGGTGAGTTCGTTTTTGATCACTCATGGTCATATGCATTAAATAGAGCGGGAAGAAATTATTATCCTAAATTGCTTACTGCTATACCCTTTACCCCATGTGAGACTAGAAAAATTATCACTGAATCAGATGCAAATGAATATGTTGAGAAAATAATTGAATTTATGGAAGAAAAAAATATTGAATCTTGGCATGTCCTCTACCCAGATGCAGATTTAAAAGAATTATTTCTTGAAAATAAACTTATAGAACGTTTTGGATATAAATTTATATGGAAAAATAAACAATATGAGACATTTAATGACTACCTAAATATCTTTAAATCAAGACAAAGAAAAAATATTAAAAATGAAAGAAAAAAAATATCTGACTTAAATATTACTTTCCAAATAAAAGAAAGTGACTCTTTGACACTTGAAGACTGGGAAGAATTTTTTAAATTTTATAAAAATACATATGAAGAAAGGTTACAAAGACCCTATCTAAATATCGATTTCTTTAAAGAAATTCATAAATTCAAAAAAATCCTTAAGCCTGTTATTTTTTTTGCAGTGCATGATGATAAAAAAATAGCTGGATCATTGTGTTTCATTGGTAATGACACCCTATATGGACGGCATTGGGGATCTTCTTTCAACATTGACTCACTTCATTTTGAAACCTGTTTTTATCAAGGTATAGAATTTTGTATTGATAAAAAAATAAATTACTTTGATCCTGGTGTTCAAGGTGAACATAAAATAAGAAGAGGATTTGAGCCAATAAGGACTAGCTCATTCCACTACATAAAAGAAAATGATTTTAGAAATGCCATAATTGAATTTTGTGAGAAAGAGGAAGTTGAAATTAATAGATATCTCAAAGCATGTGAGAGATATACACCTTTTAATAAAGAATATAAAATTTAAGAATGACTAAATCTTTACCAAAAACAAGTCATCAGTTAGCCGTGTGCGAAGCTAACTTTATAAGGTTAAAGAAAATCCTAAATAATTTTTCTGCAAATAAATATTTGTTTGAAACAATTAATCCTGACTCTTCATCTAATCCAATATCCTTTAGCGTAATTCATAGAACAAAACATACATTAATAATTGAAGCTAAGCAGAAAATTAAATTAAAAAAGATGGAAAGTCTTATCATCAGAATACAAATTTCTTTAGATGCTAAATTAGCTGAAGTTATATCTTTTCAAGGGGAGAGAGCAGTTCCATATTTTATGAAAGTTCTTAAAACGCAATCACGTGATGAAAAAATACAACAAAATAGATTCTTAACTGAATGGCTGGAGAANATTTTTGCAAATGGAATAAATCCTCAANTTAANATTTGATGGTAAAAACAATTTTATATTTTCATGGATTTGCCTCTTCTTCAGATTCAGATAAAGCAAAAATTATTAAGAGTTACATATCAAAAATTTCTAAAAAAATAAAAATATTTACTCCAGATCTTAGCAATAATTTTAAAGAAGCAAATAATCAGATATCAAAACTCATTGACGAGAATGAAAAAGATTTTGTATTCATGGGAAGTTCTTTGGGTGGATACTATGCAAATTTTTTTGGAAGCATTAATAAATCAAAAGTTATCTTAATTAATCCAGCTATTCCTCCATTAAAAGGTTTTGAAGAATACCTTGGTGAAAATGAAAATTATTCAACTGGAGAAAAATTTATAGTTACCAAAGATGATATAAAATTTTTAAGATCACTTGTAACAAAAAAATTTAATAATCAAAAAAATACATTAGTCTTTCTAGAATCCGGAGATGAAGTTCTTAATTATGTTGAGGCTGCTAAATACTTTTTAGGGTCAAATATAGATATAACATATGGTGGGAGCCATTCATATGAATCCATTACAAATAAACTNGAAAAAATTGTCAGATTTATAGGAATTTAATTAATTGAACTGAAATTGAACAAAAAACTTCCTTTTGCACAGAATTAATGCATAATATTACCTATATTAGTGCAAATATATCAATTTAATGCATTAATAGTATATTTAATCAAAATTAAAATTTACATTTGTAGGAGAAATAAATGAAAACATACGAATATATTTGGCTTGATGGTTATCAACCTGAGCCATCGATGAGAAGTAAAGTTAAAGCGACTAGGGACGAAACACCGCCTGAATGGTCATTTGATGGATCTTCAACTCAACAAGCAGAGGGAGGAAGTTCAGACTGTTTACTTTTACCAGTTCAAACATATGAAAATCCAAATGGGCATGATCTAGTTATGACACAAGTTCAAGCAGCTGACCACACTACTCATCCATCAAATTTTAGAGCAGCTGCAGCTGAAGTTGTCACAGATGAATGGTGGTTTGGGTTTGAACAAGAGTACTTTTTTACTGATCCTGAAACTGGTGAACCATTGGGATGGGAAAATGGAGAGCCTGGTCCTCAAGGTCCATACTATTGTGCGGTTGGAGCTGGAAATGTTTCTGGAAGAGAAGTTTCTGATGCTCACCTAATGGCTTGCTTGGATCTAGGAATAGAATTAACTGGAACTAATGCTGANGTTGCAATAGGTCAATGGGAATATCAATGTTTTGGTAAAGGTATTAAAGCTGCCGATGATCTTTGGGTAAGCCGATACATGTTGTATAAGATTGCTGAAGAATTTGGTGTTGGTGTAAATATCCATCCAAAGCCAAAAACTGGTGATTGGAATGGATCAGGCATGCATACAAATTTCTCAAATGAAGCAATGCGAACTGGAGGAAGTGAAGAACTCTACTCATCAATTTGCGATAAGCTTGGTGAAGTTCATGAAGAAGGTATTGCGTCTTATGGTTCTGATAATGACATGAGACTTACTGGATTACATGAAACTCAAAGCATTGAAAAATTTTCATATGGTGTAAGTGACAGAGGAGCTAGTATAAGAATNCCTGTTGCTACGGTTGAGAATGGCTGGAACGGATATCTTGAAGATAGAAGACCTGCTTCAAATGCTGATCCATATAAAATCCTATCTCATATAGTAGGAACTCTCTCTAAGTAATTTTGATTATGTTTTTCTGCTCTATTTCTAAAATAGAGCAGAAATTTTTGAGATGAAAATGAATACTGAAAAACTATCCTTTTTAAATCAACTTGANACTGAAATTATTATTTTAGACAGGGAACTNTTTATTATTTGGTTAAATGACTCTGCTCTTAATAAAGGCTGGGTTTTGAACTCAAAAAAAGACAAAAATTTAATAACGGATCAGTTCTCAGAAGAAACAAATGGAGCATTGATAAATCTTTTAAAGAAAACAATTGAGAAAAATGGTGCTAAAACTAAAAGAGACTTTGAAATAATAACTGCTGCAGATACTAAAAGAACCATTGACTTAACTGTATCTTGGAATAATGAAAATGAATGTTTGATTCTTGAAATATTATGCGTTGATAATCTTAATAAAATAATAGACTCAACAAAAACATTTTCTACACAAAAAATTGCTGCAAATCTAGCAAGAACTCTCGCTCATGAAGTTAAGAATCCACTATCTGGCATNAGAGGAAGTGCTCAAATTTTAAGCAAAAAATTAACNGATGATTATTCAGAAAAGTTTTTAAAAATAATTATTGATGAGACTGATAGATTAAATTCCATTGTTACAAAAATCTTAACTCCACCCTCAAAACCAAATCTAAGCATGTTTAACATTCATTCTGCTTTAGAAAAAGTTTATGCTCTTGCAGAAGCAGATAAGGAAAATAAAATTNATCTTATTAGAGATTATGATCCTAGCATTCCTGAAATTAATGGAGATGAAAACTTATTTGTTCAAGCTATTTTAAATATAGTTAAAAATGCTCAACAGGCAATAGAAAATATTGAAGATCCCAGTATCACCATTAAATCTAGGATTGAATATGGAAAGCCAATTAATGGAGTGATTCATCAAACAGTTTGTTCTATTGAAATTATTGATAATGGTCCTGGAATTCCTCAGGAACTTCATGATCAAGTATTCTTTCCAATGGTTTCTGTAAAAGAAAATGGATCTGGTTTAGGTTTAACAATTGCACAAGATATAATAAGAATTCATGGAGGTGGCATCATTTTTAGATCAAATCCTGGGGAGACAATTTTTGCAATACAAATCCCTATTAAAATAGANGATAAGGAGGCAAAAATTGCATAATATTTGGATTGCAGATGATGATGAAGCNATCAGATTAGTTCTTGAAGAGAGTCTTTCTTCTGCTGGCTTTAATACAAAAAGCTTTTCAAGTGGCGATGATTTAGTTTCTGAGCTTGAGAGCTCTGAACCTGATTTGATCATAACTGATGTCCAGATGCCTGGAATGCTTGGCTACGACCTTTTAAAACATATAACTAATAATTACGAAGACCTTCCTGTAATTGTTATGACTGCCTTCGCTGATATGCAAGCTGCNGTTGAATCATTTGGTGGAGGAGCTTTTGAGTATATGCCGAAACCTTTTGATCTTGAGGATGCAATTAAAATAGTTGAGAGAGCNCTTGAAGAAAAGCCAAAAACNAANGGCCTAAAAAAAGATACCAAACTAGACATTATCGGTGAATCTCAAGCCATGCAAAATGTTTTTAGAGCTATAGGAAAACTTTCTAATACAATCGCAACAGTTTTAATACAAGGTGAGTCTGGTACAGGCAAAGAATTAATCGCTAAGTCACTCCACAAAAATAGTCCAAGGCATGACATGCCATTTATTGCTCTTAACATGGCAGATATACCAAAAGAACTTGTCGAGTCAGAGCTTTTTGGGCATGAGAAAGGTTCATTTACTGGAGCAGTTGATAAAAGAATAGGAAGATTTGAACAAGCAAATGGAGGAACACTGTTTCTTGATGAAATTGGAGATATGCCTCTAGACTCACAAACAAGACTATTAAGAGTTTTATCTAATAAAGAATTTTATAGAGTGGGAGGCGATAAGCCTATAAAGGTAGATGTAAGAATTATTGCAGCAACTCACCAAAATCTAAATAATTTAGTCTCTCAAAAAAATTTTAGAGAAGACCTTTTTTATAGACTTAACGTCATAAAAATAGAAGTCCCTCCTCTAAGAGATAGAAAAGATGACATCAGTGATCTTTCAAAGTATTTTTTAAAAAATTATGCTGACTCCCTTGATGAGGATTTAAGGGTAATTTCTGATGAAGCAATGAAATTAATGAATAAGTACGATTGGCCTGGAAACGTTAGACAATTAGAAAATGTTTGTTATTGGTTAACGTTGATGTCTCCTTCACAAAGTGTTAAATCTCAGGATCTTCCCACCGAAATAAAAGAGTTCGAAATTACTGATATTCCANCATCTTCATGGGAGGACGGAATGCAGAATTGGTTAAAGAATGTGTCAATGAATATTGACTCAGGTTTATCTGAAATAGCGATCACTAAAATTGAGAAGATGTTAATAAAAACTGCTTTAGAAAGATCAAATGGTAAAAAGAATGATGCAGCTCAAATTCTTGGATGGGGAAGAAATACACTTTCAAAAAAAATGAAGGAACATGGTATTTAGACCAATGGAAGATTATTCATTTTCCACTCATTAATTCCACCCTTTAATATAAAAATATCTTTTAGTCCCTCTTTCTTTAAAGTTTCTCCTGCATTGGTGGACGAACTGCCCATTTCGCATACAAGCACTACAGATTTTGTAGAGTTAATAATTTCATTTGATCTTCTTGAAACATCATTTACAGGAATATTAATTGAAGCTGTTATATGACCGGAATTAAAAGCTTCAGAACTCCTGAGATCAACAATTAAAGCTTGGTCTTGGTTTGAAAGACTAATTAATGATTGGCAAGATATTTTTGTTCCACCTTTTTTAGAATTTGATATAAAAAATAGTATAAGAATAATTACAAGAGGTGCTGAAAAATAAAAGTGTTCTATTAAAAAATTAATTAGTTCCATATGTATATTATCTATTAAAATGGGAGATATTAATAAAAAATATAAATGAAAAATACAAGTTTAATTTTAGTTAGGCACGGTCAAAGCGAATGGAATGAAAAAAATCTTTTTACTGGTTGGGAAAATCCAGGACTGACAAAAAAAGGAACTGATGAAGCAAAACATGCTGGCTTATTAATAAACGATCTCGATATCGAATTTGATCACTTATTTACATCAGTTTTAGATAGAGCCAAACTCACTGGAGAAATCATTCTAGAGAATATCAATCAAAAAGATCTAGATTCTATTGAAAACAAAGCTCTCAATGAAAGATTCTATGGTGACCTTCAAGGTCTTAATAAAGACGAATGTAGGCAAAAATGGGGTGCTGCACAGGTACAAATTTGGAGAAGATCTTATGATGTTGGTCCGCCTGGGGGAGAATCACTCAAAGAAACTGGTGAGAGAGTTTTACCATATTATTTAAATGAGATTTACCCATTAATACTTCAAGGCAAAAATATTTTGGTTGCTGCACATGGAAATTCTCTTAGATCATTAATAATGCATTTGGACAAATTATCTTCTGATGAAATTGTTAAATTAGAAATACCAACTGGGGCCCCTATTCAATATATCTTTGATGATCAGGGTAAAGTATTAATTAAAAAGAATTTAATTGAATAATTTGAAACAAAATAATAAAAATTTTTCTCAGGTTATTTCTCAGTGGTACATGGCCTCTGGCAGAAATAACTTGCCGTGGAGGAAAGGAATATCTCCATACAAAGTTTGGATATCTGAGATAATGCTCCAACAAACTCAAGTCAAAACAGTCATACCCTTTTTTAATGCTTTTATAAAAAAATTTCCAAACTTAAAATCGATATCAAAAGCTTCAGAAGATGAGATTCTAGCTCTTTGGACAGGTTTAGGTTTTTATAGAAGAGCAAAAAATATCTTTAAAACTAAAGAAATAATTAAAAATGAATTTAAGAATAGATTTCCAAAAAAATTTAAGGAATTAATTCTTTTGCCAGGTATTGGGAGATCGACTGCAGGAGCAATTATGTCAATTGCATACAACAAATCGTATCCGATACTTGATGCAAATGTTAAAAGAGTTATTTCAAGATACGAAAATATAGATATTGAGCAAAAAAATGCAATTAAGTCTCTATGGGAATTATCTGAAAAATATACCCCTTCAGAAAACATCTTTGAATATACACAAGGAATCATGGACTTAGGCGCAACAATATGTCACTTAAGGTCTCCAAAATGTTCAATTTGTCCTTTAAATATTTCTTGTAAAAGCGCTTTTAAAGAATTTGAAACTGTTAAAAAGACCAAAAAACAAAAATTAACCAAAAGAATTAATTTTACGTTAGCTCACTCAAATCAATCCTTTTTATTATTTAAAAAAAATGAGCAGAGTTTTTGGGAAAGTTTATGGACTCCATATGATAATCAACATCTAAATAGTAAGAGTATTTTCAAAGATCCAAAAAAAGTTCAAACTCGTCACCTAAATCATGCGCTATCACATATGGATTTGGATATTACTGTTGAAATTTTTGATTACGACAAACCTTTTAAAATTGAAACTAACCTGGAACATCAATGGATAAATAAATCTGAAATTAATGATTTTGGTCTGCCTAAGCCTATAAAGACTATAATACAAACCTATGTCTAAAAAAATACTTTGTAAAAAGCTTAATAAAGAATTGCCTGCTCTAAGTAATCCTCCTATGCCTGGTCCAAAAGGAATTGAACTAATGAATTCTATCTCAGAAGAGGCATGGGAAATGTGGAAATCTCATCAAACAACTCTCATAAATGAAAAACATTTAGACATGTCAGATCCTGAAAATAGAAGATGGCTTCAAGATCAAATGGATAAATTTTTTAACAATGAAGACTATGAAAGTGCTGCAGGATTTAAGGCACTTGATTAGCAATTTTTACCTTCAAATATCCAAAAATTTTTTGATTTACAAACTAAATAAAATAGAGTTTAATTTTCTTAAATATCCTTGGGGAAAATTCAATGACTGATAATTCAAATTCAAAATTTCCATCCGAAGCTGAAGTCGTTATCGTAGGCGTGGGAGGCATAGTTGGGTCTATGTTGGCATATTGGCTTGCTGAGCTTGGACAAAAAAATATTGTCGGTTTGGAAAAATCAACGATAATCCCATCTGATATTGCATCTACAGCACATGCATCCGACTTTGTTTATAACACAACACACGATAAGTTAGGTTGTTGGACGACTGCATTCAGTAGAAAGTTTTATGAAGATAATGGATTTTTTTTAAAAAAAGGTGGATTAGAAATTTGTCGTGTTGGTGATGATGAGCGCTGGGAAGAATTAAAAAGAAAAGTTGCATCAGGAAAGGCATTTGGCACAAATGTAAGCTTGATATCTGCAGCTGAAGCCGTTGAAAAATTTCCATTACTAGAAGAAGAGTCAATGATAGGTGCTATGTGGGACCCAGATGCTGGATTGGTTGTTCCACGATCACAGGAAGTTGTTAACTTCGCCGTTGAGAGTGCTAAAGAAAAAGGGGCACTGAAAACCTTTACAAATACTCCCGCAACAGACTTTGAAATAGAAGATGGAAAAATTGTTGGTGTTAAGACTGACAAAGGAACAATTAAAACTAATAAAGTTGTAATTGCTTCAGGAATTTGGGGACCTTTAATGGGTGATAAGGCGGGTGTTGGTGTTCCTTTGATGCCGGTTGAACACCCACTATTATTTTTTGGACCATATGAAGAAATCCAAGATACTGAAGAAATGCTAGTCTACCCTCTTCTAAGAGATCAAGGTAACTCAGCCTATGTTAGAGATACAGGAAAATTTCATGGCGGCATGCTCGAATGGGGATATTATGAAGATAAAAATCCTAGATTAGTTGATCCTGAAGATATTGGAAATCCTGATAAAACAATGTTGTCAGATTCTATGAGGTATTTGGAACTCGAAGAAATTGCTGAACCTCTTGAAAAAGCTTTTGAAACAACACCTATACTTAGTGAATTGGGTTGGGATGAAAAAAGTTCATTTAACGGACTTTTATCTGTAACAGCAGATGCAGGCTCTTTAATTGGTGAAAGTCCAGAAGTTAGAGGATTTTGGTTATGTGAAGCTGTNTGGGTAAAAGATGGGCCAGGTTGTGCCAGNCTTTGTGCAGAAGCAATGGTTAATGGTAAAACTCAAGTGGATATGCATTCTTTTGATATATCAAGATTCTACCCACATCAAAAAGAAAAGGAATATGTAAAAACAAGAGCATTTGAAAATTCTCAAACTATTTATACTCCTGCTGTGCATCCTAGAGANCCATATATTACTCAAAGAGAAATGTTTGTNAGTCCTTTTTATGAAAGAGAAAAAGAACTTGGAGGGCATTTTGAAAATGAAGTTGCAGGCTGGGAAAGAGCTCTTGCTTACATGAGCAATAGAGAAAAACTTGATAAATATATTAAAGAAGTTCCATTAAGAGAAAATGAGTGGGATACACGTCACGTACCATATGACGTTGCAAATGCTGAACATCTTGCCATGAGTGATTCAGTCGGCATGATTAATTTATCTCATTTTCCCATCATGGATATTAAAGGTCCAGATGCAGAGAGAATGTTAGAGTACTTATCCGTTGCAAAAGTTGGTGGCAACACTCCTGAAGGTAAAGTTATATATACTAANTTTTTAGANGAAGACGGTGGAGTCCATGCAGACCTTACTATCTCTCGCCTTGGCAATGACAGTTATAGAGTTGTAACTGGTGGTGCTGACGGGAATCGTGACTGGGTAACCTTACGTAATTACAGAGATGATAATGGATTAAATGCGGATATAAANATTAGAACTCATGACATAGCAACATTAGGATTATGGGGGCCTAAAGCAGTTGAAGCCCTAGGTAATTTTATAGATCCTAACGAAATTGATATTAAGAACTTTCCATTTGTGTCAGCAAAAAACCTAACTTTAAATCTTTCTGGNGGNAAAAAAGTTGATGTATGGGCGGCCAGAATTTCCTATGTTGGTGAAAGTGGATGGGAAATTTATTTTAATAATAATAAAGATGATGGTTTAGCTTTATATGACTCCTTGTTAGAAGTTGGAGTTGTGCCTGTTGGTATTGAGACATATGCAAATAGTAGACGTCTCGAAAAAAGCTTTAGACTTCAAGGTGCAGACCTTGAGACAGAATATACAGCTATTGAGGCAGCAATTCAGAGACCCTTAGTAAAAGAAGCAGATTTTCATGGTAAAGCAGCACATCTGGCTCAGAGAGAGGAAGATCCCTGTGCAATATTATGTACNATGACATTGGATGATCTTAATGTGTCTGGAAAGACAAGATATCCTGTTGGCATTTCACCAATTATTGATCCTGCAACAGGTGAGGTACCAATAGATAGCAAAGGTAGAAGATCATATACAACTGGTATGTCTTATTGTCCGTCTCTTAAGAAATTTGTGGTTATGGGTTATTTACCAAAAGAAATTGCCATTCAAGGCAAGTCACTCTTAATCGAGTACTTTAATGAAGATGGTGATGGTTTATATCCTATGACTGTTCAAATAGTTGGTAAAGGATCTCTTTATGATCCTACTAACGAAAGAGTTCGCGCTTAACTAATTGCACTTAATGACAACAGTTGTAAACTTGCCTATAATCCAAAGTTCATTCTAAGCCCAGATAGCTCAGTTGGTAGAGCAAAGGACTGAAAATCCTTGTGTCGGTGGTTCGATCCCACCTCTGGGCACCATTAAATATCTTAAGATACAATACACACATGATATCAAAACAACAAAAGCCAATAAAATCTGGATTTCATGCTAAAACAAATGCTGATGAAATAATAAAAGGAGTTGATCTTAGTAATAAAGTAGCCATTGTTACAGGTGGTTACTCAGGAATTGGACTTGAGGCCACTAGAGAACTTATTAATGCTGGTGCGAAAGTGATTATTCCAGCTAAAAGAGAAGAAATTGCTACAAAGAATCTTCAAGGCATAGTATCTAAAGAAGATATTATTGAAATGGATCTTGGCAATTTAAATTCGGTTAAAAACTTTACAGATGGTTTTAAAGAAAAGTTTAATAAATTAGATCTTTTAATTAACAATGCAGGAATTATGGCCTGTCCCGAGACTAGAATAGGAAATAAATGGGAGAGTCAATTTGCTGTTAATCATATTGGGCACTTCTTGCTTACAAAAGAATTAATGAACACAATGGCAGAGAATGATGGTGCAAGATTTGTAAGCCTTTCGTCTTCAGCTCATTCACTTACAGGAATGCTTTGGGATGATATTCACTTTCAAAATAATCCTTATGATAAATGGATGGCATATGGTCAATCTAAAACAGCGTCTTCACTAATTGCTATCGAATTTAATAGAAGAATGATAGATAAAGGTGTTTCTGGGTTTTCCGTGCATCCAGGCGGTATTCTTACACCTCTGCAACGGCACCTTCAAAAAGAAGAAATGGTGGCTCTGGGTTGGATGGACGAGAACGGATCACCTTCAGAGATGGCAAAAAATTTCTTTAAAACGACTAGTCAAGGTGCATCAACTACTCTTTGGTGCGCAACCAGCTCTAGCCTAAATGGAATAGGTGGAGTATTTTGTGAAGACTGTGATATTGCAAAAAGAAAAAATGAAGTAGATGAGTCACTACAGAGATATTTTGGTGTTGCCGATTGGGCTGTTGATACTGAAGAGGCATCAAAATTATGGGATGTGACTGAAAAAATGCTTGTATCGTGAATAAGGTAAATACACTTTTTGAAAATATTGAGCCTTTTTCAACAGGTTACTTAGAAGTTGATGAGCATAAAATTTATTATGAGGAATGTGGAAATCCAAATGGGAAGCCTGCTGTTTTTCTTCATGGAGGACCAGGTGGCGGTGGTAGTACAAAAGTAAGAGGATTTTTTAATCCAGAGTTATTTAGAATTGTGGTATTTGATCAACGCGGTTGCGGAAGAAGCAAACCTCATGCATGTCTAAAAAATAATACAACTTGGAATCTAGTTGAGGATATTGAGATGCTAAAAGAAAAGCTCAAGATAAAAAAATGGCTTATTTTTGGTGGTTCTTGGGGAAGCACACTCGCATTAGCTTATGCTCAAACATATCCTAATTCAGTTTCAGAACTAGTTCTAAGAGGAATATTTATGTTAAGAGACAAGGAACTAAAATGGTTTTATCAAGATGGTGCTAGCAGAATATTTCCTGAGGCTTGGGAGGGATTCTTAAAACCAATTAACCAAGAAAATAGACATAATTTAATGGATGCTTACTACAAAATTTTTACAGGTGATGATGACGAAAAAAAAATGGAGGCAGCAGTAGCATGGTCTAAGTGGGAAGGATCTGTAAGTACACTAAGTCATAAAGCTGACATGGTCTCATCATATTCTGAGTCAAAGTTTGCTTTAGCCTTTGCCCTTATTGAAAATCATTATTTTGTTAACAAGGGTTTTCTTGATAGTGAGGATCAATTAATTGCATCAGAGTCGATTGATAAAATTCGTCATATACCTGCAAAAATAATCCAAGGTAGATATGATATTGTTTGTCCGATGGAAACAGCATGGGAACTTAAAAAAAATTGGCCTGAAGCAGAATTAATAGTTGCGCCCTCCTCAGGACATAGTGCATTTGAAAAAGANATTACTCATGAACTTGTTAGGGCAACTGAGGAATTTGCAAAAAATGATTAACATTAGTTTCATTGGTATGGCGGCTTGTGGTAAATCTACAATCGGAAAAGCTGTTGCTAATAAAATAGGTGTCAGCTTTGTTGATACCGATTTGCTTATTGAACAAAAACATGCGGCCACACTTGAAGAAATCAAAAATAAATATGATTACAAATTTGTAAGAGATGAAGAGGAAAAAGTAATACTTGGTCTAAACTCATCGAATAGAATCATATCTACTGGCGGAAGTGCAGTCTATTCTGCAAAATCGATGGAACATCTTAAAAAATTTTCTAAAGTCATATATATAAATACACCTCTTGAGATAATTATGGAAAGAATTGATATTGATCAAAAAAGAGGTCTTGCAGTTCCAGAGGGGATGTCAATTCCTGAGATTTACTCTGAAAGAGAGCCTATGTATCAAAAATACTGCGAGACAATTTTGGATGGATCAAAAACTATTGATCAGCTTGTTGGTGAAACCATAAAACAATTGCATGAGTAAAAATATTTTAATTGTTGGAGCTTCTGGTTTAGTCGGCGGCGAAATACTTAAAAACTTAAAAACAACCAATAATGACTTAATTTTACTCAGTAGAAAAAAGCTTCTATGTGAAAATAATGTTAATCAAATAGTTATTGATTTTGAGGATATTGATTCTTTGGATACAAATCTCAATATCGACGAAATTTATATCGCAATTGGGCATAGATTAAGCCTTTCTGAGCTTGTTTATATAAAAAAAAATAATAGAAAAAGTTTTGTTAATGTAGATTATAACTACATTAAAAAAGTTGCTGAATTTGCTAAAAACTGTGGAGCTAATTCAGTTGGTTTGATATCTGCAATCGGGGCAAATACTAAATCTTTGAATACATACTTAAAAGTTAAAGGTGATGTTGAGCAGGAAATTAAATTAGTTGGATATAAAAAAATTATTATTGCTCATCCAAGTCATTTGTTAGGAAAACGTGCTGGAGAAGATATTCCT
>FUFK010037754.1_pt1 | contig 47268 bp, 47 predicted proteins | sample 1021851 | NCBI WGS metagenome assembly FUFK01 (sample SAMEA51879418, study PRJEB19060) | metagenome
ATCTTTATATCTTCCTTTACAAAGAAATTATAAAATGCATTTTCTGTGGTATCTAAGATAACTCTACAATCAAAGTTTTTTCTAAAGAATGAACGCTTATTAGTCCAATCAGTAAAACCACCAACTCCATTGTCTGCATCTACGATGAATGTAGTACCACAATCACCCCACTCCATTTGTTTTAGACCTGAAAATATTTTTTGGTCATGTAAATCTACCCTCGCTTGTGTCATTATACGAGGAATAAATCCACCACCACTTCCTAAACATACACAAGTCTTTGCTCTCATAAGTTGGATTACCGAATATACAATCAATCCATCACCTAAATGTAAGTCAGTAGCTCCATGTGTCCATCTATATGGAACATCTACAACATCAGTAAAAGGTTTACCATTTGTATCCCTTTTTTTGATTTGATTGTTTGATATGTATTTTTCTATTAATCCTAAATTAAGTAAAGACATTTAGTTTAGATTATGGTGTGTGTATATAAATATATAAAAATATAGAAAACGAAAAATTAAATTGATATTTCAAAGTTTGTCTTAATTCTTTTGGACCACCTTTCTTTATTTGCATACTTTAACATATACTCTTTTAAAATATTAAAGTTATTTTCATTTTCACTATAAGAGTCTTTTTCTATTTGATTTACCATGATATCAAACTCTTCTTTTGATGATGCCTTATATTTGTAATCTACATCTCCCCAATCAGAATGTATAATTGGTAATTTACCATAATCAATTGATTGAAAGATTGAATACCCAAATGGTTCTTTCGTGTGACATGAGTGTGATATAAACCAATCTTTTTTCATAAATAAATTGTGAATCTTTGTATCCCATTGAAAGAATCTACACTTCGAAAAATTATAATCTGAGTTTTCTATAATGTTTTTCCAATCGTATGGATTTGATAAAACAAAAGATTGATGATTATCTAAATAATGAATATTTTTTCTTGATTCTATTCTTGCGGTATATCCGATTTTGTTATTCTTATTTCCTAATGGTAAATTGTGTTTAAATTCATAAAAGTTTGAAACAACTTTTGTTTTATCAGGGAAATCATCAAATAGTTTAGATTTTTTATCCAATCCAATCCATATTCTTCTTTTACAATTTTCAAGTAAAAATTTTACTGACTTAGAATCTACTTTTGTGTTGAATTGTCTCACCGAATCATTATAGTCTAACATATCAGGTAAGTAAGCATGAACAAATATTGTTGACCACTTATCTTTATGTTGCCATAAATGTGGTCTATAATGGTAATTTGCGTGTAAAAATATAATTTCATCACATTGACTTAAAAGTCTTTCTGATTTTAAAATATTTTCTTCATGAAAATGAAAGTGTTGATAATTAGGAATAAATCCAGGTGGTCTTTTACCATCAACAAATATAATAAAAGTTTCTCTTAATTTAGGTAATACCAACTCAATAAAATTGTTAACCCAAATGTCTGCTCCACCTTGTATTATATTTCCAAAACCTGTTGTTACTAATAATTTCATAAATTATTTTTATGGTGCTGGTGGTCCTCCATTTCCACCACCAGTTCCACTACCAATTAAATTAAATTGAAGTGTATCAGTTCTTCCATCAGCAAATGTAAATGTTAAATATACTACTCTTGTTGAACTATGTTGTGATTCAGTTATTGTATTAAAGAAAAATTGAGTGTCACTTGTTCCAGGTGTACTTGTGATTGTACTTATACCACTTAATGTTTGAGAACCTGCACCATTTCCAGATGAATCATGTGTAGTACTTATTCTACCAAATGTAGTTGAGTCTGCTGATACTGTATAGGTAGTAGCGTAATTTGTTTGTACTGCTATTGGAATAAATGTAGGTGAATAATGGTATGGTGAATTACTAATTTGTGTAATATTTCTAATTACATCTACTAATATTCCAAATGAACCAGACATAAAACCAACTGTATTTGTAAAAATTCCAGAATCAACTGGTCTTGCAGTTTGTTCTAAATCTACTTGAATTTTATTACCAGTTGTGCCAGCGGTGGTAGTATCTAAATTTAATGTACCAAATCTTCTTTCACCAAGATTTACAGATGCTTGGACTGTAATATCTTCATTACCATTACCTGTTCTTTGATTAGTACTAAAACCAGGGTCACCATCAGTTTCAAATGTAAATGCACTACCAGTAATATTTATTACCCAAGATACATTTGAAGCAAGAGTACCATTACTTTGCCCACTTGTTACACTTCCACTATGGTCAAACTCTATATCTGTACCCCCACCTGGACTTGGATTTAAATTAAATGTAATTTGACCAGTTTGTTCTAAATCAATACTATCACTTACACCCCCACCAGTTGATACAAAAATTAATGCTTCATTTTTTGCAACATTTGAATTAGTACTTGTTGGATAAATGTAAATAACATCATTACCTGTACCACTCACCGCACTTGACCCACCACTACCATCAGAATTGAGTGATACTTCAAAGTCTGTACTAATACCACCTCCACTTGTATCTACTAATACTGTAGCAGTCCAAGTTGGTGTACCAGTTCCTCCACCTACTGTAATTTGAACCGACTTATTAACACCTGTGCCAGATTGATTATGAGTCCATATTAATGGGTCTGTGCCAATACCTTCACCACTTAGAGATATAGTTTCACCTGATAGTTGATTAAATGTTTTTGTACCTGTTATATTACCTTGATTTCCATATTGTCCTCCACTACCATCTAAATTTGCATCTGGTACTCCTAAAGTAAAAGTAATTGACCTCGTTGCTGGACCTGATGCTCCAAAGTTAGTTGTTGATGGAAAAAATTCACCTGGGTCGGGGTCTGGATTTGATGTTTGTGAAAAAGTTGTTGTATTTGTTATTGCACTAACACCTGTTTGATTATCACTACCATTTATAAAAGTTACAAGACCAGTATTTGCATTTATATTATCAATATCTCCACTCCAATCATCAAATTCAAATTGATATGCACCTTGAGTAGAGGTCACTGTTCCACTTAGTGTTGCACCAGCATTGTCATAAGTGACACCAGATTCATTTTCTGATGGTACAGTTAGTGAAACATTAGCAGTTCTTGTAGTGTTAGTTAAAACTGCACTAAATGGTGAACTTACATAACTAACAGTTAATGAAGGTACAGGGGATGAACCAGCCGTTGCAACAGGATTGGATGTAATACTTCCATTTTGTGTGTTTACTGAAAATCCACTAATACTAAAATCTTCGAATGTTGCAGTTGTACTTGAGCCTGCTGAATCACCATATAATTCATCTAATCCAAGACCAATTTTTGAATCACCATAATTAGGTGCACTTAATTCGAATGAAGTTGCTATACTTTGGAATGAGATACCTTGTGTGGCAGAGTTACCCAACTCCTCATTTATCATTGACATCGATATTGGACCTGAAGTTGGTAATGCCATTATTTATCCTTTAATTTTTTTTCTAATTCTTCAACTTTTTTGGAAAGTTCTTTAATTGCCTCTAATAATAAAGGAGTAAGTTTTTCGTATCTAACTCCAAGAAATTGGTTGTGTACATTTTCTTTAACAATTTCTGGTAAAATTTGTTGTACCTCTTGTGCTATTACTCCTACATCTTTATTTTCACCATAAGGGTGTACTTTATCATAACCTTCTTTCCAATTAAATAATACTCCTTTAATTTGTTTTATTTTTTCAAGTGAATTTGGAATTTGAATAATATTTTCTTTTAATCTTTCATCTGATGAAGCAAATGCAGTAATGTTACCAGATGCTTCAATTGAACCTGAAACTGATAAAGCATTTCCACCACTTGATGCTTCTGCTTTAATTAGTTTAAGGGATGAGGGGTCTGCATCAGAAATTACTTGAAATCCACCTTTGTTTATTTCTGTAAATGGTTCTATCGATGCATTTGTAGGAATAGATACTGATATTGTACCAATGTTTGGTGTTCTAAATGTTGATGTAAGTGAAGCACCTCCACCATTTTGACCAGTTGTAGCTGATATAAGTGTAGAACCATCTTTTATAAATGTTTCAAATGAATAACTTTTTCCACTTTCTAAAGTCAGTTGTAAATTATTAAATGAAACACTAGTGTTTGAATTGAAGGTGTGAGTACTAGCAGAAGTACCCAAGTAGTTTTCGTTTACAGTTTCTTCAAATGTAGCTTTTATTGTACCACTATTATCTTTAATACGAACACCAATTTTAAAAGTATTGTTCATATATGCGATTATACCATTTAGTGCTTCACCTACACTTGCTACAAAAGGACCTCCACTTTGAACAACTAATGTACCACTAAAAGTAGCAACTGCACCAGCAAAACCAGGTTCAATTGTACTCGAGGCAGGAAATCTTAAATTACTTGTTGATATTGATTCAGCTAATACAGAAGGTGATTGAGTTAAAGATACTTGATTGTTTACAAAATCAATATCTGATTCTGGATGTGAGTCTGATTGTATATTATTAAAACCAGTAGCTGTCAAACCAGGTGCAGTACTCATACTTACAGGTGATAATTGAGCTGATGAATTTAGGGAAACTATTTTATCTGCGCCATCAAAAAATTGTATTTTAGGTTGATTTCCACCATCAATAACGAGTGCAGAACCACTACCAAGTAATCGGTCACCTCCAATTGTAAATCCACCAATACTACCACCACTTGCACTTATATCTCCTTCAATATCTGCATTTTTTGCAATCATCCTACCTGCTGGTGAAACTGAAAATACAGGTTGTGTGGATGAGCCACTAACTTGGGTGATTGTAACTTGTTCTAATAATGATGATGATATTTGTACACTACCAGATTGATTAATACTAAAATTAGATGAGCTAATAGTCAAAAATGCAGTGTCATCAGAACCACTTTGTTGAAATTTAATAAATTGATTATTACCACCAACTCTAAAGAAAAATTTATTTTGTAAAGGTTCAGAAACCCAAGCATTATTAACTACTTGACTTACATCACCACTACCAGATGTAGTGAGTAAAAATCCACCGACATCATCTCCATCGAATTGCCAATTTGCTGATTGACCAGAGTCAAGTTGTACCGCTCTTGTAGCACCAGCATTTATATATCCTATTAGTTGATTGTCACCAATTGTAAATCCTCCAATATTACCTGTACTTGCGGTCAGGTCACCTTTTATTTGTAACTCATCACCATTCCATCTTAATGAGTTTCCACTTGAGCCAGATAGTATAAAATGACCACTACTACTTATTAGAGCCGCAGTTACACTTTCGGATACAAATCCAAGTTTTTCATTGTTAATAAACAAACCACTACCTGATGTTGGTATCGAAGAGGTTCTTATTATTTCACCAGTAGATGGATTTACAACTCTATTTTCAGATGCACTTACCAAAAGGGAAGCGGTTTCTTCATTTAGTGCGGTTGTTGAACCTCCAAGTGATGCAGAAGCTACATTTAATGAACTTGAAGCTGCGAATAATGTGGTGTTTTGAGTGTCAACCGATGAACTAAATGTAGCTGGATTACCAAGACCTGTAATAGTTGAAATTGTTGATGTACCAATCGTTGTTGATGTTATATTTACATTTCCACTACCATCAACATTTAATACATCACCAGCATCTGCTATACCTGAAGCAGAAACATTGACTGCTGTTTCTAAAATTCTTGATTGATTACCTTTTCTAAATGGTACACTTTGTTCTACTTTTATTGGAATAAAGTTATTGTTAATATCATAAAACTCTACTCTAAAATCAAATTGTTCTGTTGGATTCTTTCTTGGGATATCTACAATAGCAGTATATTCATCTGGTGAATATGAAGATTCTTCCGCGTTTTTAAGTGATAATGTACCAAAGACAAAAGAACCTGTAGGGAAATTGTTAACACCATTTACTTGTGTATTTGCTTTTACTCTAACTTGACACTTACCATTTATTTCAGAGAAAAAGTTTTTTGTAACATTTTGTTGATTACCAATTCCACATCCATCATGTTCAGTATGAAAGAATTGCGCTTCACCAGAACCACTTTTAAATTTAACACCTTTTGCTGGTCCAATCTGATTTGAACCTGTTTGTATATCAATTGATTGGGTAGTTACTGTCGTATTAGTAGTATTATTGGATGAAGTGACTATTAAAAATTCAAGTGTATTTGAATCAGCGAATGATTGTGAAGTATCACCTAAACCAATAAATCTTGATTTATAAGATAATGAATATTCAGAACCACTTACCAATTCAAACTCTCCAATAGTACCATTTGATTCTACCGTATGAGAACTACTTACTAATAGTGAATTTATTAAATGTTCATTGTGAACTTTAACACCTGATGATGTTGTATAATAAACATCTCCTACATCTGATACTATATTTTCTTTTCTTAGTTTACCATAATTAATTACTGTTCTATTGTCTACGGTAAAATCTCTTAGTAATTCTGTTGAATCTAATTTATTTTCTTGTACAACTTGGAAATCACCTAAATCATTTCTCGATTTCCTAAATATTTTTATTCTTGCAACATCACCAGTAAATGTTGCTAAATTTTCTAATCTTATTTCTGCATATGATGCGATAATACTTGAACCAGTATTTACAGATGCATCTTCTATTGATTCAAAATCCATAGAATAAGATACAGGCGAAAATGATTGTACAATATTATCGACTAAGTAAGGTTTTCTTACAATCATTTCATCTTCATTTAATACTTCTAATACTGAAGATGAATATCCTAAACTATCTACAACCAATGTTGTATTTTCATCCATTGATTGTGTAAAATTATTTCCTTCTTGTAGTTTAATTCTATATCGTGAGGGAGATGTCCAATTAGAGAAATCAGAACCAGTATCTGGCAGTTCAGGTATTCCAATAATACTACCTGATTTACTGAGTGTCATGTCATCTTTAATTATTAAAGGTTTTTCTATCTCAGTAACAGTAAATGTTGGTCTTTTAAAAAATCTAACGGGTGTTTTGTTTGGGAGTTTAGGATTTATTTTGAATGATTGAGTCCATCGAATATTTGGTCTACCTTTGAACTCATCAGGTACATCTATCTTATTTCCACTTTCATCAAAGTATGATTCTAATTCAGCTAAGATTGTAAGAGAACCTACTCCAATTGGTGTATCATCATACACATGGATAGCCATGACAATAGATGTGCCTTCTCTAAATGTTTTACCAAACTTAACTCCTGGTTCAATAAAAAGAGTGTTACCTTCTACATCTAATGCTTCAAATCTTACTTTTGAACCTTTTGCAAAACATTCACTTCCTTCAAATAAAAAAGCGTTTTTTCCACCTGTTAAAGTACTATCTAATTCAGTAATATTAAAGTATATTGAATCTCTTTCAGTATCATCTATAAAAACACTAAAGTCATCAAGTCCTAAAAAGGGTGAGAATTTTTTTATTATCGCCATACATATAAATATGTAAAAATAGAATTGTTAAACAACTGCTCTACCTTTCATATTCTCCCAATCTCTATTTGTTCTTACAACATCATTTGTTTCTTCAACGGCGTTTAATACATTTGTTTCTGTATTCAAATTCATAGCTAAATAGATAAGAGCTGATAAATCTTTTGGTAAACAATGTCCTCCAAATCCGAAGTCACCATCTGGTCCTGGTACATTCCAATGTGATTTACCAAGTCTATCATCTAAAGTTGCATATTCAACTACTTTATCGTAATCAATATTTAATTTTTCACAAACTTGATATATCTCATTAGCGAAAGAAACTTTAGTTGCTAAAAATGAATTTGTTAAATATTTTACCATTTCAGCATGAGTAGAATCAGTTTTAATTATATGTGCTTTAGGAAATACTTTAGAATATAANCTTCTTAGTTCTGTAGTAGCTGGTCTTGGTCCTCCTAATATAATTCTATTTTGATTATTAAAATCTTCAATTGCATTGGCTTCAGTTAAAAACTCTGGATTAAAAACTATATTTAAAGCCTCATATTTTTTATTCCACTTTTGTGTTGTACCAGGTGGAATTGTTGATTTAATTACAACTGTTTTTATAATTTCTTGATTATCTGCAATCAAATCTATATTTTCGAGTTCTCTTTCTATAATATCTACATTACAACTACCATTAGTATTCATTGGAGTTGGTAAACATAGAAATAGATATTGTTGATGAATTACATTTTCTTTTGTATCATTTGATTTTGATTCATCTAAATCGTATGTATGAACATCAAAATAATTTTTAAATTTTTGGTAAATTGCATTACCAACAAATCCTTGTCCTATAATTCCTATCATTTTAAAATCCGTTTTATCCAATTATATCTTCTTCGTATTTCTAAATACATCAAATCATCATCGTTATCATAAGCTTCTCTTTCAAATGAAATATTGTAATATGATTTGCTACCATAGATTGGTAATTTTAGTATCCATTCTAAAACATACAAAACATAAAATGGAATTACTCCTAATTCTAAGGCTTGTTGAAAATGTATTGTTTCGTGATTAATAGTTTTCTTTCCTACTTTAATCTCAAACTTATTACCATCTCTATATTTTTCTCTTAAAATTATAAATGGAAATAATGATATTCCACCCACTTTCATAAACCAGCTTATAGTATCTAAAAATTTATCGTTGTATTTTACAAATGGTTTCCAATTTCTCATAATTGTTCTTCTAAATATTCAAATAAAGTTTTTGTTATTTTGGGTTTGAAGAAATCAGTATCTAAAGTATATCTTCTATCGTGTCCTAATCTATCTTCAACAAATTTATACTTTGGCTTTTTTCCAATTAAATCACCAATATGATTTATAATATCAATGTTTTGTAAACACTCACCACTACCAATATTAAATGTTCCTATTCCGAGGTCTATCATAAGTTCATAAATTTGTTTTACATTATCTTCAACCCAAATCCATTCTCTAATTTGTTTACCATCACCATATATTGGTATTGGTTTATCTTCTTTGATGGATTTCATAATTGTTGGTATAAATTTTTCTTCATGTTGTCTTATACCAAAGTTATTACAAGTACGAGTAATTATATAAGGTAAATTAAAAGTATGACCACAACTAAATACTAACATATCAGCCGATGCTTTAGTGGCTGAATAATAAGATGATGGATACAAAAAGTTTTGTTCAAATGATGNTTCTATATTTAACATATCCAAATCACCATAAACTTCATCAGTTGATATTTGTACAAACTTTTTTAGATTTTTATTCTTTCTTGCTAATTCTAAAAGATTATAAGTTCCCTCTACATTTGTTTTAACAAAAGGTTTACCATCCTTGATTGAATTATCTACATGAGATTCTGCTGCGAAGTTTACTAAATAATCATATTCACCTAAATCACTTTCAGTTACATCACATATATCACTTACTAATAATTCAGTATCCATAGGTAACCAATCTTCGTTTGATGCATAAGTCATTTTATCAATGACTAAAACTTCGTGACCTAAATTTTTACATAAATGTACAAATGAAGAGCCAATAAATCCACAACCACCTGTAACTACTATTCTCATGTAATTTGTCTTTTAAATATTAAACTTTGTACTAAATGTCCAGCTTCATTTTGGTGAATATCTTCTGCACCTTTTCCTCTCATATCGTAATCATAATATAATTCTTTTTTATCTTGAATCCATGAAGTATAAGTTTTAAAATCATCAAATATAAGTTTACTTGTTGAAAATTCTTCTAAATTATATTGGGGTGGAAGGTCTACTGTAGTCCAATAATAAAAACGAACTCCAATTTTTTGAAATGCTTTAAATAAACTTCTGATAAGTGTACTTTCTAATTCCCATGTTCTTTCAGCTCCAATCCATTCTGGTGTTCTATCAATCAATTCAGTATGTCTAAGATGAGAGTGTTGGTTTTTAAATTCATTTAGATGTGAATACTTTCTTTCAGGATAACTCATTTGTATTATAACAACATCACCTTCTTGGTAGTCACCTAAATCTTTGCTCATACAATGTAAAGCGTATAATACTCCACTCCCTTCATATCCTCTATTGACATATTCTAAATTTAGTTCTTTCGATATTTTTTTACCCCAATTATCTTTTGAATTGTATTGTACTACTTTTGAACAACCAACTCCTCTATATTCTACTTCACCTTCCTCAGTTGAATCAAATTCCCACATTCCTTGTGTAAAGGAACAACCATATGTATACAACTTGTTCATATCAAATAAGTATCCTTTTCTACATTTATAAATTCTTTATCGTGATATTTGAATAATACTGAGTAAACTCCATTTTCACCCATTGACCATTCTTTAATATGTTCTAATCTATTACACATAGAATAAATCATTTCATTCCCAAACGCAAATTTGTTTTCCATTAAAAGTAAATGTCCTCCTACCTTTAAATATTTGTGTAAATCTTTGAAAAACTTTTTATGAAAATGCCAATCTTCATCTACCCATATTCTTGGGTCATATTCTGTATATTGTTTTAATGTTTCTGGTTTTGATACTAAATGTGGTGGGTTTGAACAAATAAAGTCTACCATAGGTCCATCATAATTATCAAAGGTATCACTTAGATAAAATTTTGCATCTAAATTATTTTCTAAATTAGTTTTTTGAATTGATTCTAAACAAGGTGGATAATTATCCACTAAATGTATATCCTTAACACCATATTTTTTTGCTAAGAAATATGCCATAAAACCAGGTCCACTACACATTTCCATAATAGATTCAAATTTTGGAAAATCATATTGTTTTACATAGTTAGTCCAAAGTCTACCTCCACCATCTAATTCACCAGTATAATATATTTTGTTAAAATTTAACATGACTGAACCCTTCTACTTTTTTAATTTCTATTAAGTTGTCTACTACATCTCTCATTGAATCTATATGAGATATCACAATTACAAAATCAAATTGTGTTTTAAGATATGTAAACAACATAAATAAAGATTGTAGGTTCTCACTATCTAATGTTCCAAATCCTTCATCTATCACAAGGAAATTAGGTCGTGGTAGATTACATACATTGATTAGAGCTACTCGGATTGCTAAACCACTAATAAACCTTTCCATACCACTACACATTTCCAAACTCCATCTTTGGTCTCCATACACAAGATATGCATTAATGTTCTTACCATCAATCTCTAATTGCATTCCAAAGTCAACAATTTGAGCAAGTATGTTGTTTACCTCACCTTCAATCATAGGTAAAGCTTTTTCTATCAATTCATAGGATACACCATCTTTAGATAATGAATTAAGATAAAATTCAAATAATTTAGATTGTTCTTCTAATCCTTTTACTTCTTGTATTCTATCCTCTATAGATTCTTTTTGATTTTGAAGAGCGGATATTCTACCATTTAATTTTAAAATTTCAGAATTATTTGTTTTTATTACTTTCTTTATATCATCTAAATCTGACCTTACATCTACAATATCATTTCTAATTTCTTTGTTCTTTTTTATTTGTTTCTCATTCTTATAATATTCTTTTATAAGTTGGTCTTGTTGAGCAATTTGTTGTTGATTTCGTAATTCTTCAGTTTCAATTGTTGATAACTTGTTAATAAGTCCACTTATTTCTCTATCAATCTTATCTTCTTTATCTCTTGCTTCTACAAAATTACTCCACTCTTTTTCATATCCTTTAAGAGAATCAATATCAATATTTAAATTTAATTTATTTTTTTCAAATTCTTGTAATTTATCTTCAACTTCTTTTATTTCAGTTTCTACTTTTTCTTTTGTCTCCAAAATAGATTTAGAATTTTCCATACAAATGTTACAATCTTCATTGTATTTATGTGAATCTAAATGTTCTTTTCTTTCATATAAAGAATCCTTTTTAATATTTACTTTTTGTATTTCATTATCAATACTTGATAAATTCTTTTTTAAACTTTTCAGTTTTGTAATTCCTTCTTCTAAATCTTCTTCATCAAACTTATCAAGGATTTCTTCTAACTCAATTTGTAATTTTTCACGATGACTAATTCTATCTTGTATAGAGTCTTTTTGATTAATAATGTCATCTTTTTTCTTTTGTAGGATTTTTAATCTTTTTTCTAATTCCTCAATCGATACACCACTATCAGCATTTAACTTTACAATCTTTTCATTTAATCTTACAATTTGGTTTTGAAGGTCATCCTCTTTTTTAAGGATACTTGATTGTTCTATCTCCAAAAGTTTGTATTCGTTTTTGTCCTTTTTTAAATCGATGTCGATTTCCGCTAATTTTGTCGTGAAATCATCACTCTTGAATTTTCTGATAAGTGTTGCAGTGTCTCTGTTTTCTTCCCATGCCTTTTGGTATAGTTTATCAAAGATATCTACCCCAATAAATTGTGAAAGGATTTCTTTTCTCTCGGATTGTGATTTATCAATGAATAGAGCATTATTACCTTGTAGGGAAAGAGCAGTTAAAACAAAGTCCTCAAACTTACCAAGATACTTTTCAATATTCTTGTTTGTGTCTTTTCTCTGTTCACCATTGAGTGATTCTATAACCCCACCATCTTCTTTCCAAAAGTTTACATCTACCTTTACCGATGTACCCCTTCTAACATACTTAGCTTTCCTCTCAATGAAGTAATCTACTCCATCTATCTCAAAGTTAAACTTACAATGGAAAGTTGATTTACGGTTGTTTAAAACATTCCTCGAGAGTGTTGTTCTACTTGTTCTATCGTAGATACAGAATGATAGAGCATCCCACATGGATGATTTACCACTTGCGTTAGGAGCAAAGATACCCATGATACCTTGTGCCTTATCAAATCGGATTAAGTTGTCCTCACCATATGAGAACATATTAGAGAACTTAAACTCTTTAGGAGTCCATAGAATGTTACCAGCTGATTCTGAGTCATCTATAGTAGAGTTAAGTTCTGTATTGATATCACATATCTTATCTATCTCTGAATCTTCTAATAGGTATTGTCTTTCTAAGTAGTCTCGTATGAGTTGGTTTTGGAAGGTTTCATCTTTAACATTACCGACAATGTTTTTGTTTACCTTTTGATTTGTTTTTAATTGTCCTATGGTATCGGTACGAGTCACTGTTACTTCTGCAACTTTGAATAACTTTTTAAGTTCAGTTATTCTTCTCTTCATATCACTCGGTTCAGTCTTTGTAAACCTCAATCTAAGTCTTGGATACTTTGGTAACTTTGTACCAACCTCATCATATACCCATTGTGGGATTTTACCATTAACAACATCAACTGTTAAGAATCCATAATCGTTGTGGATATGGTGTTCTGTAAAAGTTCTTGTTGGAATATCCCACAATAAGTATCCATGGTTTTCAAGTAGTTCACCATGGTTTTGTTGAATCATCGAACCAGCGTATGCTATATGTTCATATCCTTCACCAAAGGTTTGTCTCTTATGAATATCTCCCAACATCGCCATATCAAATCCATCAAACATATCCACTTGGAATGAATTTGATGAAACTGTATATCCGATATCAGTTTGGGCTTTATTCACCGGTCCGTGAAAAAGACATATCGTATTGTCTCCATCAACGGTATCTCCTTTAGGCCAATTTTCCTTGCTATCGAGTATGGAATATACAACGAAAGTAAGATTATGGATATTGTAAACACCAGTATCACGAAGATAATGAATCCGAGGATTTCCAAGGTTTTTGATAATAGGTGTGAGTACATCAAGTCTAAAGTTATTATTTAAGTTACAATCATGATTACCTGTGATTACCACAGTTTCTCTAAGTTTAGAGCACTCGGTAAGAAACCAACTGATTTCTTGTACGAGTTCGGGTGACATCTCAGTTTTAGCATGAGCAATATCACCAGCAATATAGATGAGTGAATCTTCTATATTATCTTGTTTTACTTGTTTTAAAAATTTATTGAATATTAATTTATATTCTTTGTGTCTTTGGAGGTTACGAATGTGTAAGTCTGCCAAATGATAAACTTTGTTTATTATCATAAAGTTGATAGTTTTTGTGATATAATATCACTAAATTCTGTAGATTCTGTATTTTTTAATTTTTTATTTATTTGTGAGAAACCCATCTCACTTGCATCTTTTTCAGTTGGTAAAATATTTGTAACTGTAATTCCATTGTTCATAAAGTAACTCACATAATACAAAGCTTGGTCTTGAGCATCTTTATCTAAAAGAATAGATATTTTTTTTACACCATTTTTGTAAATAGAATCCATAAGAGTTTTTGGAATAAATTTTCCTAATAGTGGTATGGCATTTCTTTTTACTGCCATCGCATCAAATACACCTTCAGTAAGTGTAATAGGTTCTTTCCAATTTATTTGGTTTTCGAAGATTGTAACATTTTTCGATATTGGCGGATTTTTATATTTAAACTTTTCCTCATCAAATACAGACCGTGCGATGAAGTAATTGAGTCTATTATCTCTATCATAACTCGGAATAATAATACGATTGGAATAAATCCCACTATCACAATAACCCAAATTATACCTAATAATATCTTCTTGAGTAATACCTCTATCTTTAACATATTGTTCAACCTTCCTATATAATGGATTTAACCCTTTTGGTTTATCCAATAGTGATTTAAATTCAGAAGGTAACCTAAGTTCTACCTTTTCTTCATCAGTAGATGTTGTTGAAACAATATAATCATCACCATATATTTCGTATATCTTCTTTATCTTAGATGAATCTACTTGTAGTTTTCTAAGTAAAGTTTGTATTTTTCTACCTTTAGCATCACAAACCCAACAATGCCATTGTTGTGTATCTAAGTTTATTTGTAACTTTTTCTTGTGATGGTGACAGAATGGACAATAATGAGCTTGTTCATTACCCTTTAGAGATGTACCAACCCCTAAAATTTCATCCAATATGTTAACAATAACCGATTTATCTCGCTGTGAGAGCATAATTTATACAATATACGATGTAAATATACGAAAAATTTTTTAATTTTCCAAATCTTTTCTAAAAAATTTTCCTAAAATATTATCATTTAAACAATGAGATTCATATAAAACATCGTGTTTAATTTGTTCTTCTAACTCATAATAAGTCAAAGCTTTCTTTGTTTTACAGAATCGTATAATGAATTTTTCAATATCATCACTATCCCATTTTTTAACTTCAGAGTGTGATGATTGATATTTTTTCCAATTTGATTCTTTTACTACCTTTCTTTTTCTTTTTGTACCTTTGAGTGGTGGTAGTGTTCTGTGTGAGTACAAAGATTTTCTTCCGATATAAAATTCACCTGTTATTTTCTTACGGATTTTGTATATAAATCCTATAGTATCTTCAGGCATATCGGAAATTTCGGTAATCAGCTTACCTTCATATTTCCATGTGGGCATAGTCAAAAAGTTTAGTATTCAACTGAATCAGAGTATTTGTTTAAATTCAGTTTGCCGCCTCTTGCTTTTTCTAAGTTTGCTGGTTTAGATATATCTTTTCCACCATCTACTGAGATGGGAGTTTTGTCTTTTGAGTCTTTTCCTAATTTTGAAAACTCAGAAGCTTTAAATAAGTCCATTATTGAAGCCATAATTTTTCCTCTTTTATATAAATATAAGTTTTTTTGTTAAACATCAATTCTAACTATAAAGTTTACTGGATAGTCAGGTAAGTTCTTAATTGGTTTTGGTAACTTAGCAACTGCCATCATTTCATTTTCATTGTTATACAATCCAATTGTAGTAATAAATGGTGCTAAATACGAGCCAGTTAAATCTATAGAACCAGAGTTCCAATAATCTTCCCAACTACCACTTACATATCCATTAGTAACTGATGATGTAACCGAACCACTATAGTATGGTTTTCTATCTATACTATAGATATCTCTAATCTTTACAGTTTTTGCTGGTTCTCCTTGTACAACTGGTGTTGTGACAAAATCAGTTGAACCACTTTCAAATACTGTTACTGCAGTTGGATTTTGTGAGTAATTAAATTCACAATCACCAACTTCTAAAAAGAACTCATGTTCATAAATAGTGTGAGTTCCTTTATATTTAAGTGTATAACCTGGTGATATAGTTGTACAATTTGCATCGTTCAATACAAATAATCCATCACCATAAAATACATTTCCTACAATATAATTTGCCCAATTTGTAATTAATCCAAATGGATTATCATCATCTGCAAATCTTATAATACCACATTCAAAATCCATCGTAAGGATTGATACTGGTGCAATTGCGGTTGCTCTTGTATCAGCTCCTCCTTGTGGTTCTATTGTTAACACATTAAGTGAACCACTTTCGAAGTTTGTTAAGTCTGTTGTTCCGTGATATTCATTTCCATCAAAATCTGCAAAATGTATTTCACCAGTTTCATTATCTAATTTTAAAATTTTCGCAGCTCTTGTAGTTTCAACTAAATTACCATATCCATCATCTACAATTTTTAAAACCTTTGATTCAACCTTTGGTGTGTCAATAAATAATTCAACAGAACCAGGTTTAATTTCTTCACCAAATTGTGATTGGGATACTGCAAGAACTTCTATGTGATTAGTTAATACTCTTTGATTACCATAAGCAAATTGTGGATGTTGTTTACCAGCACCAGTTAGTGGTGATAATTTATTTGAAGGATGGTAATATTTTGTCTGAATTGATTGATATAACATCCTTTGAAAAAATCCATTTGACTTAGCTTCATTATGTGGGTCAAAAAAAGTATCTAAGTCATAAGCCCCACCAGGTATGGTTAAAATATCAATTACTTCATCATCATAAGAAGCGGAATGTGCGGTGTATATTGGATAACTACCAGAACTATGCATATAGGTCTTATGAGTCCTAAATGGTCTTATGTTTACATTTTCTGCTGGTATTTCTTTTAACATATGATATTTCCCCTTTATATAAATATCACAAAAAGAAAAACCTCACTTTTGATGAGGTTTAACTTGTTTGAAATGTATGCCACGGTTTAAAAATCTAATTTAACTTTTACCAATACTTCTTTGTCAAATGATTTCGCAATCGGTTGAGATGTTTTAGCTACTGCTAACATTTCGTTTGCGTTGTTGAATAATCCAATAGTTGTTATATAAACTCTTGGGTCTCTCTTAAATGATGATACTGCAAATGCATTATCTGAACCACTTACGAATGTTGGATTGTTAGAGAAGTTAAATTCTCTATTTTGTGCTCTTACAAAGTAATGTGATGTTGATACATTTTCAGTTCTTCTTGCTTCGAAATCAGCACCATTTTTAATAGCTGCGTATATCCAATGGTGTGCTTTAGCATCTGCGTTAGAACCAGTAAAGTCCGAACCAGTTACAGAGAATCTTGTAGTATCTTCTGAACCTGATGGTGCTGAAGTTGAACCAGTATGACAAGAGAATCCAATTTCTGATTCAATTGCTTCAGGATTTAATAATATAATTCCTTGGTCTGGATAAAATACACCATATCCTTGTCCAACTGCCATACTTCTACCATCTGTTGAACCTGATGTATATCTACTATCAATACTTGCTGGTGAAGAAGAACCTAAATTTAGTGAACCACTCACGACATCAAATACTCTACCTGACTTACCAACTGTATCTGAGAACTTCTTACCACTATCATCGATAAGTGTAATAGCTCCTCTTGAACCACTTAATTTAAGTGACCAGTTACCAGCATCTAATTGTTCTTTATATCTTGCTCTTGCTACATTGATAACAAAAAAGTCATCTGCATCTACACCACTACCTACACCTGATGCTGAAGGGAATGTAAAGTGTGAATCTTCTTGACCTAATAGTAAAGAACGATACTGCATGTATGTTGCTTTAGTTGGGAACTTAGCGTCATCGTTGACTGCGAGGGAAACAGAACCACTACCACTAATATGTCCATATGCTACTGCGTATTGTACTTCACCATTTGATGCGGTGTTAAAGATATTATAAAAGTAATCACCTGATGATGATTGTGCTTGTGAACCAGTATGATGTTGTGCTAATGAACCTGTATCACCAGTCCAAAGACCAGTAGTAACTATTTCTACCTTACCAGTTACTTGGTCAAATTCATTAAACCTTTTATAAATACCTGATGCTGCTGATGTACCTTCAGCAGTTAGTTGGTCTCCACCACTCAGATATTCATTTATAATACCTGTTAACTCCTCTGATGATAATTCTCCATCGGCGTTTTGTAGATACTGAGCTAACTCATTGGTTAACGCTGCTCCTTGTTGTCCTGCTATTTCTGCCATAATTTTTACCCTCTTTTATTATTCTTTAACAAATGTAATCGTTACAGGTATTGTTTGTGAACCACCTGTTTCGTTACCATATACTGTAATTGTTGTCTTAATAGTTTCAGTAATGTTCGGATTGGGAATAAATGAAAATCTTAAACCAGCTTCTACTGATGCAGTTGTTGTAACTTCATCTCCTAAAAATACTGGTACCGAACCTGCTGATACTGCTAATCCACTTCCTACTACTGTACCTGCATTTTTGTTAGCTAATACAACTGTGTATCCTGTAGTTGAATTACCTGCTGGTGATGTAGTTGGTGTTAATGATACTTCTCCACTATTCTGATTGACAGAGATAGAAGGAATACCAAATTCCACTTTTGGAATCTTAGTTGTTCCTTTTGGTAAAGTTACCAATTTATATCTTAATGTTTGTGTTTCATCTGGTGATGCCTCTAATACTGGTATCGCTTTAATTGCTGCATCATAAAATGCAGAACCTTTAGGATGAGCTGGTTCATATAAACCATAATCTATCTCATCATCTCCTAAAGCAAATCTTGTAATATTAAGACCTTCACCCGTTGCGAGCTTCTCTCTACCTTTTTTGGTAAGGATTGCATCTACTGTGATTTCTGTGTTATCTAAATACGCCATAATGTTTATTCCCTATATGTTTACAATATATAAATATAACAATTTTAAAAATTAAATAAATTATTCTATTTCAATTATTGGTTCACCACTTCCTCTACCACTATCTGATACTTTTAGAGTGTTAGGATTAGTTGTAAATATCTCTACTGGAGGAGCTCCATCCAAGGTTGTAGCTTGTGTTTGTTTACAACCTTTAAAGTAAGAATTTTCCAAACCAGTTGTTAAATCTGATGTAAATTTGTTGTGTGTTGGTAAGTATCCATCTAAAGGAGTTACTTGAACAACTGTTCCATCATTATCTTTTTTACCAAAAATTTGTGATTGATGAGCAGTAAATGTTACTGTTCTTTGGGTATCACTACCTCCAATTTCAATTACACTACTTAATGTAATACTTTTTTTATCATCTGAAATAGCAGTGACTGTACCAGCTGATATTATATCATTACTTTGTGTTGGTAGGAAAAATACCTCTGAACCAAGTGACACCGATTTGTGAATTGGTTCTGCAAAAGGTAAAGTACTACTTGATATATTATTGTTATTTGATGCACTAACCACTTGGTCTATCGGTGTACTAAATGTCACAATTGTTTTAGACTTTAAAGCTGATTCAGAAACTATTGTACCTAAAGAACTATCTAATGGATTGAGTTGTACTTTTTGTTTAAATCTTTTTTCTTTTTTTACAACAAATACTCTTAATTTTTCTTTTTTGTAATTATTAAATTTATCTCTTGTGGTTCTTAAAATAAAACCATTTTGTCCTGGTCCTATTCCAAATCCTGCTACACTAATACCATCAGAATCTAATCCAACAATTGTACTATTATTAAATTCTAATTCTGAAATAAGAGATTGTGTCTCTTGTGTATCCAAAAATACTTCATAATCTAATCTACTACTTGAAACACTTGTATCTCTTGTATCTAATATAGTTGCATTAAAATCATTAAAGTCTACTTGAGGTTCAGAAAGTAAACCTCCACTAATAGCCGTATTAAAATTCGGAAGTGTTTCTTCTATTGATATCAGATTTTTTAAATCTAAATGACCTTCTTTATTTTCAACAGATGATGTTATTTGAATATCTGAACCTCTTGATACATCATGAACCCCTTCTTTTGACTCCATCAATTCAGCTTCAGGTGCTTTTCTTCTTTCTTTATTTCTTTCTAAGAAGTGTGGTTCAATTAATAAACCATCCATTACCTTGACCCTTGCAGGTATCATTTGTTTGATTGTTTCAAATAATGATTTATCTATATATTTGATAATATTAATATACTCATATATGTTAAGATTATATCTACCAAATACATACTTTCTTAAATTTAATAAATCTGGATAGTCATCCATGTATTGATGACTTGGGTCACCAATATAATCATCAATTATAAAATCAGGTAATGATTTAATAATATCCATGTTTAACTCTTTTGTTGGTGATAAGAATATACCTAATTGATTAGAATCTAAAGGTGCACTATCAAATGCTTTCTTTGTAGCTCTTTGTCTATAAGATAGATTTTGTACTAACGATGCTGATTCAAATCTAAACTTATCAGCTGGTCCAAATCCCATTGAAGGAACTTTCGCAGTAACTTGTCTATCGTATACCTCATAGTGATATGGATATGTCTGATTATCATCAAATAAACTTGCAGTAGCGGATGATGCATATCTAATCGTTCCATTAGAACCAGTATCAGGTGCTACATTTGGTATTACTGGATTTGTATTTAAATTTTTAGGTTTTTCAAAATCCAATCTTAACATTAAATCTTCGGTTGATGATGATATATGATTACCATTAATTTTTTCTGGGAACAATGCATGGTCCTCAATTACTGATGCTGATAGAGATGAACTCCAAATTCTAAATTCATCAATTGAACCAGTAAATCCACCACCAATTGTAAGTTGTGAACCACTAAAGAAAGTATTAATAGACTCAGTAAATTCAGTAGATGAACTAAGAGCCATTCTAATTCTACTTTGGAAATCTTGTAAAGCAACTATTTCAATCGATTCAGATGCACCAGCTTCACCGCCTGAATGGTGATTTACATTTACAACTAATTGTGTAAATTCATTATTAAATAATGAACCACTTTCAGTTTCTAATTCACCAAAAGATGAAGAAAACTTTAAGATACCAATATTTCCTCGTTGATGTTCTAACTGAAGATTCCAATAAGGTTCGTTTTCTATTAATGACTGAGATTGTAATTGGTCTGTCTTAAATCTCATCTCAACTGCATGTGATGAAGAAACTCCATTTTCTAATTTCCAATCAACTAATAGCTTTGCATCATCAGTAGCATTTGGAAATACAAGTGCTGATGTCCTATCATCAAATGTAAATGTCGTTGTTTGAGATTCTTCTTGTCTTGGTCCACCAAACTCCATAATAGTAAGAAGTGATGATGGAATACCATAAGTAGTTAATACTGCACTTAAACCTCTTCGTGTACCTTTATGTTTTAGTAAGTATGGTAAATTATTTAATATCCTTCTCCAAATAGTATTTTCATATTCTTTACCACTTTTTACAAGTTTAGATGTTTGTTTAGAATCTCTATATCCTAAAACATATTCCCATAATCTTTTTGTAGATTGAGAAGAATGTGGTATCCAACTGTAGTTTTTAAGAATATGTTTTAACATATCATCACTAATACCAACTCGTTGTTGTTCTTCTACAATTGAGTTTCTTTTTAGAGCTCTTACATAACTCCATAGAATATCAAAGTGACTACCTATCATATCTAAGAATAAAATGAAGTCAGTTTGTTCATCATCATTCTGAATATATTGTGGGATGTTATTTGCTAAATAATCAACATTATCTTTGTCGTATGCCGATGATGATACTAATAAAGTATTGTACCAAGCTACTGAATCTGCACTACCAGTTGATTTAAGTGAAACACCATCTGATTCTTTTGGAAATGCTAATGATGAAGTTGAATCTGTTAAAAAGTGTTCAAACCCATCAAAGTTAGCTTTTACATCATTTATCTTTTTTTGTAGTGATTCTTTTTCTCTTAATAGGGATAATGATGTACTTGCATCACCACTACTACTTTCTATAGTAGCTATACCATTTTTGTATGTTTCTAATAGTGATACTTTGTAAAAATAATTTCTTGCTTTTTCTTCAGCTGAACCAAAGTGTACAAAATTATCAAATCTATAAGCTTCGCTAACAGTTCCATCAACTGAATACCCATATTCCTTTTCTATAAAGTCAAATGAAGAAGATACATATTGAATGTCTAATTTTTTTGTGTCAATACCAGATGATGAAACAAATGTATCTATTAGTTTTGCGGATGATTGTGAACCACTAGCTACTAATTCATCAATTAGTTCAAAGCCTGTATCAGCTGGTGAACCACATTCATTGACATTAAAGTTTGGTCCTTTAAGTGGTACACAATATTCTTCTGAATCATCTACAATCGATATCTCATCAATTATAGGTTGTGTAATAACTTTAGAAATAAATAATTCTTGGTTAGGTTCTACCTCCTTACCAAGTGGTTCATACATTTTGAGTACTAAAGAATTAAATCCACCCTTTACATATTCAGGTATAAACTTTTGTCTCAATTCATCAAACTTAAAGTTTCTAAATGTGACATCATCAGTTTCCCAATTAGCTATTAATTTGTTGTTACCATCACCTAAGTGTACAAGGTGAGTCAAATATTTTGATGTTTCATCCTCAAATAAATTTGTATCAAATTCAAATGCATCACATAATTTGTCAATAGTAGTTCCTCTTGGTAACGAAATATCAGATGCTAAAAAGTTAATCGTAATTGTTTCAATCTTACCTTTTACCTCTTTGGATGTTGATGTATTGTGAGGTTGTAGTAGAATTTTAAATTTAAGGTTATCGGCATCTTGGTCAACTTTTGCTCCAAGTTTTCTTGCAACTTTTAAAACATTAAATCCTACACTTTGATTTGGTGAAAATTTACCATATGGAATACTTAGGTCATTCAAATAAATTTTTACAAAGTTGGTATTTACAGACTGATACGATACATCAAAGTCAACATCAAATCCTTTAAAGTCAGCACCNCTAAGTGTTTCAGGATAATTTATATTTACAATNTCTGGTGTTTGTACTACNACTTCNTTNACNACATTNATANTAAATCTTTGTGGTGTACCATCTCCATATCCACTATTTGATGGTACTACATAACCTGTATATTGACCAACACCTGAGTTAAACATCGAATTACTTATTGTAAACGCACCCGCTTCTGACCTTTCAGTAAGAGTTGTTTTGTTTAGTTTAAATGTAATCAAATCCGCATTATCAGAATCATATCCCAAGTTTATTTTTGTTGGATTAGCTATATTGTATTTAAATGACCGTGAACTAAGTGAAACACTTGGTACTAAGATTGGTACTACTTTCTTAAATGAAATAATAATAGTTGTAGGTTGGTCAACTGTTATATTAAGTTCTTGTACATCATAATCTTGAAAGCCTCTTGCAGCTGAATCAGCACTTATAGAACCTCTTAAAACCTTAAATTTACTAATTGTATATCTACTTGGCTGTTTTGCTTGTAATGTAATTTGAAAAGCATCTTTTGATTTAAATGTATCTCCTCCTATTTGTGATACATTATTACCATTGACTGAAGCCGCGTATAAATCACTTACATTATCATTATTTTCATGTAATATTAATAATTCAGGTTTTGGTCTTGGTTTTGGATTTGGTATGTTTGGGTCAGTTGGAGTAAAGTCATCATCTGGTGTATCCTTGATATCATCAACAGGTCCACTTACTTTAGAAAAATTAATTCTTGCATTATAATTCTGACCAGGTACTATACTTGAAGAATTTACAAGTTTACCATCTTTATAGTATTTCCATTCTATTAAAGTTTTTTCAACAGTCCTTGTTACAGTTCTAAAACGAGGTTTTAAACGAGCTTGTTGAGCTTGTCTCCTCATGTTATAAAGCTGAGTCATTCCCGTGTCTCTCGCAAAACCACCACCAAATCTATTATTTGGACCAACTCTAAATCTTCGGTCCTCCATTGGTTTTAATCCACCTACTATAAAACTTGGATTAACAAAATCATCTGGTGGTACTGGTACTTGAGTTGTTATAGTTTCATTTTTGGTAACTGCTCTAATTGTATAGTATTCGGTAGACTGATAGTTATTTAGTTTTGCAGTAATTGTTTTACCATTACCTAACAACATTTTAATGTTGTATCTTAAAGAAGCATTTGACCTTTGGCCAGTTCTTCTTCCATTTTCAGTTATTTCTGCACCACCAAATGATTTTCCATTTACAAATGTTGATACATTGACAACAACATCCTTTGGATTACTTGGTACTGTATTTGGTATTCGTGTTGGTGTTGGTGGCCTTCTATCTCCTCTTGGTACTCCATCATCAGCTGGTAATCCATCTGAATCTCTGGTAAATACACCACCTCCCCTTTCACCAGCTAATCTTCTACCTGATTGATTTCTTCTGTCAAAAAAAGTAGTTGGTGATTGGTCTCCTTGTACATCTAATTCAAATGGTGAGGTAAGTGCCCCTCTTGGTCTTGTAACAATCCTACCAGCTCTTCTTGATACTGTGTCAGCTGGTCTAAATCTTGTTGGTACTCTTGTTACTTTAGTAAACCCTCTATCTCTCTTATTTCTTTTTACTCGAGTAGCTTTGTTAACAACTCTTCTTCTTACAGTTGGTTTAGTTCTTGCTCTCTTTCTTTGTGCCGCAGTTGGTACAGTTGTTCTTATTACAGTTCTTCTTCTGGCTCTTTTTCTTTGTGCCGCAGTTGGTACAACTGGTTTTGCTACTACAGTTCTTCTCCTTGTTTTTCGTGCAGTCGAAGTTATCTTCCTTCTTGTCCTTGTGGAAGTTGTTCTTCTTGTAATAGGAGCTTTACGAGTAATAGGTGTTCTTAATCTTGCAATAGTTCTTCTTGTTCTTGTAGGTGTCTTTTTCTTGACAACACTACTCCTTCTTCTTGCTGCAATAGAACGAGCCTTTGCCCTTGCGTTAGCTGCTCTTTGTCTCCTTCTTCTTCTACTTCTTCTGCCCATAGTTTTTAATATCCTCCTCTTCTATAACCTGTAAATGTGTTACCTGGTGTAAACCTATTTTGTATTTGGCCTGAACCAAATCCTCCTACCATATCAGTTTGAGCTGGACTAAATCCACCTCCTCCACCACTTCTCCTTGGTGGTGGTGGACTTGGTAATGGTCTCCTTGGTGAAGTCCTTGGACCTGCAGTGCCTCCTAATCTAACTCTTGATAACGCAGCTAAATCTATCCTTGGTCTATTAAACACAACTGGTTTAATATTTGGTCTAACTGGTATCCTTGGTGGAGTGAGTTTTCCTAAATTATTAAATGGAAAATTAAACTTTATTGGTGGAAAAGATTTTTCTAAATTTTTTCTTATTTGTTGTTTAATATCATCACCTAATGTTGCTATGGGAAACTTTAACTTAATATCAGGTAATGGTCTTGGAGGTAAGTCCTTAACTACTGGTTTGGGTCTCCTTAGTATTCTTCTTTTAGGAAAAACAAATTTTGGTACTGGTGTATCTTCTGCACAAAAGGCTTTTTTAGTTACAACACATTTTGAACCCTTTGTCTTGACTGTACCTTCTTCGGCACAAATAGTTGTTGATTTTCCACTTGGTAAATTAAAACTTACTGTTTCACCATCCATGTTTTTATATTTTATTATTGAACCTCGTAATCTTTTACCAAATATTCCTCCTCTACTTAAAGCTCTTACATGATAAAAGTAATACTTAGTTGAACCTCCTTGTACTTTTACTGGTTTATCTGGTGCATCTTTTTCCTTAACTTTTGGTGATGCTCCAATTGTTACTCGTTTAGGTGCTACTTTAATTGGTTTAACAACTTTTACATTTCGAGTAAACTTAGTATCAATTTTTTTTGATGTACCAAACTTCTGAACAATAGATTGTATTCTATCTCGTGATTCTAATTTTGTTAAAGTAGGTATATTGTCTACTTGTAAATTTCTTTTGGGTAATAATTTTCTTAAAGTATCACAAATTATTTCATTAGTTTTATTTACTAAAGTTTTAATATCTAATCTTTGAGAATTTGTTTTTCTTCTTCTACCTCTTTTATTTCTTCTTTTTCTATCACCTTTAGGTGCTTGTAAATCATCTATTAAAGGTTTACCATAATTAGCATTATCAATTCTATACTCTCTATTACTAATATAATATCCTATTGCTTCTTTTGCTTTAATAGCAACATCATTAATAAATTTATCAAAGTCTTGAATCTTAAATTCTCTTTTAACTTGATTTATAAAGTCTTGTCCATATAAAGCTAATATTTTTTTTAATACTTTATCTGCATCAATTGAATCAATAAAACCATCAAGTCTATTTAAAACATCATCTTTAAATTCACCATTTTGTAAAAATATTTTATATCTATCTCTTAAATCTCTTCTTATTCTTCTATCTTCAGCTTTAATTGGTAACACTCTTATTTCAGTTCTTGATGGAGATATTTCATGTATCCAAAGTTTATTTCCCGTATGTTCACTTCCAATTCTTTTATTTAAAAGTGTAATTTGTGTTCTAAATAAACCATTTTTATATCCAGCTTCATTTATAAGTTTTTCAACATCAACAAAATATTCTGGTAATTTATTTGAAGTACTTCCTCTTGCTATTAATAAATAATTTCTTATATTATCAACTTCTGATATGTTTATGTATCTTACTAACTTACCTTCATCACCTTGTGGTAGTTGATTATCTCCATTATCATAAAGAATGAATTCAATAGTATCTGTCATACCTCTACCAAAAAAAGCAGGCATCTTTCCTCTTTCAAAGATTTTTCTATCTTTGATGTCAACCCTTTTGGCTTCTTTTTGTAATATGTCTTTAAAATCTTTAATTGCCATTATTTACCATTTCTTTCTTTATACATTCTTGCTTGGAATGTTACTGTTTCACCACCACCACTTACTGTAATTGTTCCATTGTGGTTTTGTGCCTTACCATTCCAACCAATTCTTCTTCGTTTAGGTTTAAGACCACTAATCTTATCTTTATCAAATGTAGCTTGAATTGTTTTACTTTCACCAGATTGGATAGTTACACTTGGTGATACCTTCATCCAATTAACTGATGATTTAAGTGATATTGTAAGTGGTTCTGTACTTGTATTCAATACAACAATATCAGGTCCATTTATTAAATTTATATTTCTATTTCTATGAGCGGTTTTTAAATAAAAATCAGGCTGTGATTGGTCATTTCTTGGTGTTACTCTTGCGGTAAATGCACCTGCTGAACTACCACCTGCTGATGATGAAGCTCCTTGTGCAACTTCAGCAGACTTACCTTTGAACTGGTCCTCCAATGTTGAATATGCTTGTACTAATGCTTCTTTTTGTGCAGTGAGACCTTCCACTTGAGCTTCAAGTGATACTCTTTCAATAGCTTCTGCAACGGATTTCTGTATAGCTTGTTGTAAGTCAAGTGATGTTTGTGCAAACTTGTCAGCCGCTGCTTCCGCTGAGTTTTCAGCTACTGCTATTCTTAACTCTGAAGAATCTAATCTTGCTTTTAATCCATCAATCTCTGCCTGTAGTTCTGATATCTTTGATTGTGCATCTGCTAATTGTCTCCTTAAATCGGCTTCTCTCGCTAAACAAGCATTTAATTGAGCTAATATATCTTCATATTCACTTCTTAGTACTACCTCTGGTAAATCTTTTGGTTTTTCACCAATTAACTCATCAACTACTGTATCTACTGCTAATAATAACTGAGACTCATCATACTTGTCTCTACGAAGTTTACCACTAATCTCACCATCCATAGCACCATTTACTTCCTTCATTTGCTCAGCAAAGTAGTTGTGCCTTCCATATGGGTCAATGGATTTTATAGCTTTAGAACCACTTGAGTTTAGTTCTTGTATTCTTACTTCTTTATCTAATGCCATTATTCAGTTACTTCAAATATATAATCATCATCAAAGTATTCGGATGAACCTGTTAGTTCTACCTTTAACTCTACCCTATAACTTCTATTAACTTCAAAATTTGTTAAATCTAAACTAATTCTACTTTTGTTTCCATAAGTACTTAATTTAGAATAATCACCGAAAGGAATAATTATATCATTACTTTCGTTATCTCTTATTTGGTAGAAAGATGATGTTGGAAGTAAGCTGCCTGTGGAGTATCCAAATGTGTTTTGAAAAGTTTTTTGTGGATACAACTCTCTTGCGAATACCTCTATATCGTACCTTCCACCGGCTCTATAAGATTTTTTTAATCTTTTTAATGATATTTTGTATTCTTCTGGTAATGCTTGTAATGAACCAGTTTCATATCTACTATCATCCCAACCGATTCTAATTTTAGGTTGGTATATTGTATGTGTTTCTTTACTAAAGAATTTTAGTTGACCATAGTCTATATCATTATCTTCTTTTTGTGATTCATGTTTAATAATAAATCCTTCATTAGAATATCCCTCATCTAACCAAAATGAAAGTGATGAAGATACATCCACAATCAAATCAGATGATTCATAATCATAAGAACGAGTAGCTTGAGAAGCAGTATACCACATACCACCCTTACCATCAAACGAACCAGTAGCACTACCACTATTAGGAACATTAGTAGGTAACCAATTAGAACCTGATGTTCTATAGTTCCAAGTACAACCTTCTACTGAGATGTCATCAAATCGAGTTCCATTACCCATTTCCCAACTTTGTGAAACAGGATTTATTTCTAATGAATAAGAAAGTGGTATTTGTGATGGTTCTGTTTCTCTTAGGACTAGTTCAGCAACACTCATCGTTACATCACCACTTGCTAAACTTGCTGATAATGTATTTGTATCAAATTTTATAAGAGTTCTTGCAGTATCTTTTAACGCACCATAATAGATTTTAGATACTTCTAATATCTCATCTAACCCAGTATTCTGAGTTGGTTGTTGTTCGAATATAGTTGCATCTTTTGATGCAGTTAAAAAATAATACATTATACAACTCTCCCTCTTATATCCCTATCTGGATATTTTACCTCAAATATAGAAGGGTCTAATGAAGGATAAATTTGTTTATTCTTCGTAGCTCCTTTTACATCGTAAGCGTTTACTGAATAACCTGAAGTACCACCACATAAGTTTTTAAACTCAGTCTTTACAACTGATTGTACTCCCTCTATATTTCCAATTAACATTTCAACTTCACCAATATTAATTGGCATATTAAATGTCCATTTATCTATTTCAAAATAATCTTTCAAAGCAGTAATACAATTAGTCAATACTTCTCTTTTATTATAATCTCTATATACTCTAATTTCAAAATCTAAACCTACATTGATAATAAACCCATCTAATAGATTTACACCATCAGTTAACATTCTAAATTCATTAAGATATGTTTTAAGATTTTCTTTAACTGCTTTGTTTAAAGATGTAAGCCTTTTATTTGTGTCATATCCTAAGACATATAGATTTACTGCAAATGGATTATTTTTTTCCTTTACATTTGATTTTTTATTTGATAAGAATTTAGAAACTTGTTCTTTAATTTGTTTATCTGTAAACTTTCTATCTACTATTAAATCTTGTACTAATTTAGAAAATTCATTTAATGCGGTTGGTGATGCTAATATTGAACTTGGTGAGTTATCATCTAATTTACCATCAGCAACACAAAATGCTTTTGTAACATTACCAAACTTAGGTGGCATAGAAAGTGTTCTTACTTGATAATCTCTTGATGTTACTGCTCTATTTTGTGAACCAAAATTAGCTATTGCATTTTCTCTTATCTCTTCTAATGTCTCTGCACCTCTACCACCAGTAGCTGGTTGGTCATTGTCTACTGCTAATGAGTTTTTAACAGTCGAGTAAAGGTTTCTTGCTCCATCATCAAATGCTGACAAATCTTCATCAAATTCAACTTTAGTAATTCTTTGTATTTTATTTTGTCTAACATTTGATTCAACTCCACCACCAACTAAATACTTTACTGTAATTGTTGTGTTCTTTGGTGACTGACCATAAGATTTTGTAAGTAAAAAATTCGAAGGGTCAAATGAAGCTCCCAATTTATCAATTGAATTAGTTAGACCCAATCCAACATTTTTAAATGTAGGAATAAGTAGTTCATCATTTTTACCACCATCCCCACTACCAAACTGAACAGTTGTTGTTCCATTAGGATTTGTGACTACTTTAAATCTTCTTGGTGTCTTTATAAGTTTTAATATTGATGGTACAGTATCTTTAAATTGTAATAAATCTTTATCTTGTCCTTCTGAATTAGAATACTCAACATAAACCATTTCTTGACCCAAGTAAGGTACTTCATAGTATTTATTATTATTTGCATCTCTAATGTCATATACACCAATTACATTATTATCAGGTATGTCGATTCTCGCATATTCCTCTTGGGTATTACTAAATGTTACTTCAATCTTTTTTTCTTCAGCTGATATGACATCAACATATTTTTTTACTAAATAAAATCTTGGATTATTAGTATCACCATCTCTTTCATATACAGTTGTTTCTCTATCAGTAGCATCTGCAAAATCTAATAATTCTGTAGTTCTAAATTGTACTCCATCAGCATCTAATTCCATACCTTCTTTAATTCTAAGATAATAGTCAGTATCAGGTTCAAATGCTAAATCACCTGATGATATGGGGTTTGTTACTCTTCTTGATGGTATTAATTGAAATACACTTGCTTTTGTAGTAGCTGGTGATGTGACCTTGGGTCTATATCCCATCATCTTAGATAATTCAAATATATTTTCCCTATCTTGTGCAGTGGTAATCAATGATTCTCTTAGAGTATCATCTATATAATATCCTAAAACATCACCAACATAAGATGCCATTTCTATAAACATCATACCTGGCGATGATTCATTGAAATCATTATATGTTGTTGGGAAATAAGTCTTAGCGAACTCAATTAAGTTGTTTCTAAAATCAACAAAATCTTTGTTAAGGTATTTTATATCTCTACCCTTGTCCTTAAAACTTCTTACTTGATTATTTAGTGCCATATTATTCTTCTACCAAAAATGTTAATGTGTCTAATGTTTGGTCTCCCTCTTGTTTAAATTTTAAAGATACCTTCGCTTGATTATTATCAGTCATTTCTTTACTAATATCAATATTAATATCTTCAACAATAACATAAGGTAACCACTTAGCTACTGATTCATTTATTGTTCTTTCTAAATCCTCTTCAAATGTTTCCGTAGCTGGTTGAAACAATAAATCATGTAACCCACTTCCAAACTCAGGTTGTAATATTCTTTCACCTTTTTTTGTTAGTAATAAATTTTTTAAGTTGGAACGAACTTGGTCAAATGTTCTAAAAGATTGTGCGAAATATCCATCGTTACCTCTTTGTATAGGTAAAGTGATACCTACTGCAAAGTTATTAAACTCTTCAGTATCAATTACAATCTTTTGGTTCAACTCATATGCCATCTTATGCTCCTACCTTACCCTTTGTCATCGCTTTTACAAGCTCTGAATTATCTCTATTTAATATTTTATCTAAACCAGGTAAACCAGTTTGTACTCCTAAACCAGTTTTTTGTGGTTTGCTTTGTGATTGTCCAAATCCCATTTTTGCTGCCATCTCTTGTCTAAAAGATTCTACTCCACTTACTCCTACAGGTGGTTGACCTTGTGCGGATTGAACATTATGTGTTCCAAAAGTTAAAGTTTTATCCATTGTATTAGTTTGTGGTTGATTTGCCGTTTGGTTCAACACTTCATTTAATATTGGATTTTTTGTAAATACTTGTTCTTTTGGTTTTGTTATTTCTCTGTCCTTTTCTAAAACTGCCTCGGCTAAAGAAAAAGGGTCAACATTAGGTGATTCCGATTTCTGAACTTGACCCAATCTTTTATTTACTTCTTCCTCTAATATTTTAGGAAAAGTCTTTCTAAGAAAGGTTTCTTGTTTTTTAGCAACCTCGGCTTCAACTATTGTCTTAATTACTTTTATTAATTTTTTAGAATTCATAATAGTTTTCTTGTTTAATATAAATATACAATTATAATATTTTAGTCTTAGAATGGGATATTCCAACACCTTAATCCATTTTTTTCTGGATTTTGTCCTAAATAAAACTTACCAGCTGATTCTATTACATCACCAGTATTGTAGACATCGTTTGGAGAAAATTTCTTCGCTACTGTGTTTGGTGGTAGTGCTGATAATTCTTGCCAATCTGATGTTGCAACTGTACTTGTAGAATTAGCGTTGTCATTATCGTTATCATCATCACCATCTCCTCGACCAGGTCTCGGTAGTATTCCCATTGGCACTACATATCCACTCCAATTGATAACACCAGGACCAGGTATGGGTGATGGTGCTGAGGGATATAGTGATGTGGTATATATCATACCTTTTAGTGTAATTAGGTGAATTTGTGCAACGAGTATGAATGAATTTATAAAAAAGTTTGGTGACTCTACTGGTGGTAGTTCAAATTGAACTATCCATGAGCCAGGATTTACACATAAGTTTTGAGATACCACAATGTTTTGTATCGAGCCAGGTGCAGGTATTGGTGGTATTGGGAATGGATTTAAAGTTGCACCAGTCCAATATCCTTTTACTGCATTTCCTAATTCTTTAAGTATTGGTGATGTTGGTAATGGTTTACCTGGTTTTTGTAAAGCAAAACATTTTAACAAAGCCACTGTAGTGAGTGCCTCCATAAGTTCAGTATTACCCTTTTGTATAGAACAAAGGTTTATACCTTGTATACCTCTACGAATACAGGCATCATATTCAGTTGTAAGTTTTTTTGCAAAAGCTTGAAGTGTAGCAACACCAATCGGAGTAGCCATATATCTTTTCATATTGGATGCAAATATACCCCAACTCATTAGTCTACGAAATTTTTCTTACTTAGTATTGTATTTAGTTTACCTTGTATTGCACTAAACTTTGCTGCATTTAGTGGTGGACTTGAAGGACCAGCTGGTGTTGCGTGATTCATAGCAATTATTTCAGTTAGTATTTCATTTAGTAAGTTTACAAGTGTATCACCCTTTGCTATAGGCTCTTCACTTCCTCCATTACCTATGTGTATTTCCCCATCACCAGTATCAAATCTTATATCACTATCGTTTGTATTTACAAATATATCATCTTGTACCTCAGCAAGTATTCCACCCTTATTATCTATTGACATTGTACCATCAGATATAAAACCATAGTTACCTTTTGAATAAAAAATCATTTCTGATTCTTTTGATGATATAATAATTCTACCACTATTTATTAAAATTTGGTCACCTTTTAATTCTGATGGATACTTTTCAAACGAACTTGGTTTTGTTTCAAAGTTAGTAGAACCTTTATCACTAACTACGCCAGGTTGAAAGTCTAATTTAAATTCACCTGATGATAGTGATATAATAGAACCATCTTTATTTACATCTTCAATTGTGGACTCAGCTAAACCTAATTCATTTTGTGATACATTGTTTTCTCTATTTCTAATTATTATTGTTGGGTGAAGTTTTTTTTCTTCATTGTTGTATCCACTAAATCTAATAGATTGTCCAAATCTACTTTGTATAATTGTATCTCCTTCAAAATATTCTAATGGATGTATTGAATCATTTTGTTCAGCTTCAAAATATTCACCGAAACCTGATGTTTCATCATCACCCGTATTTGTTTTATTAGCTATACCACTATTTGCAGTTGAATTGTATGAAGCTGGACTTGTGTCACTGTCACCTTTAAGTGTTTTAAATACCTTAGCTAAAGTATCACCCACACCATCTGTGTTTGGTGAAAGGTTACCACTACCTCTTCTATAAACATAACCACTTGTTGTTTGTATTACATCAACTCTTTCGTTTTTGATTGGTAATGTATTAAAGTTTTTATCATAGGGTGCGGCAAAATATCCTTTATCTGCTCCTCCAAATAAACCACTCATAGGAATAAATTGTATGTATCCAATTCTTCCAAATGGTACTGTTCCATCTGATACTAAGGGGTGGTCGTTACTTGTAATAACATCACTTACCACACCTTTTATAAATTCAGCATCTTTTTTTCTTGAACTACCAAATGATTTTTTTTGAACTCTATAATTTCTATTTCTTCCCATCTGCTACCTTCTGTTTTAATTCTTCAACCTCATTTGTTAATTCATCAACTTGTACTTTTTCATCAGCTACTTCACCTACTACATCCTCTAATTGTTGTAATAGTTGTTCTTTTTCTTTATCAGTTAGGAATCCATCTTCACCTAAAGTTTTATCTTTAGATGCAATCATTCTTTGTGCAATTGCTGCCATTTTTATAAGTGACTCATCGTTTCTTACTGAAGTATCTACTAAGTCTTTTATAATAGGTCCAATTACTGCCATATCACCAGAGTGTCTAATCACCTTTTTCATTTCAGCAATTAGTTCTGATATTCTNCCTTTTTTATTTTGCTGGTTATCGTAGATATCCTTAAACAATCCACTTAAATTTTTACCAGGAAATAATTCAAAATCTGTACTCATAATTTTTATACATTATCTTTATATAAATATTGGAAATAAAAAAACCTCCCATTTCTGAGAGGTTTTCATATCTTAACCGGTTATGGTTTTAATTCTTAAGCTTTCTTTTTAAGAATGTGGTATAAAACAAATGCACCTACTAAACCAAGTAGACCTTCGTTACTCAATCCACCTAATATACCCATAATGTTGTCCACTACTGATACCTCAGGCCAGAAAGGAATATTAGCACCTTTGAATAGTACTTCTAATACTACACCAAGAGCGATAACACTTATACCGATTTCTGTTAGATGATTAGCCCAAGAGCCAATCTTTTTAAGAAATTCCATATATTACTCCTCTGTTATAAATTTAGAAAAAATAACTTTTCCATATTACAAAACATCGGACTTGTCCAACAATAACTATAGTATATATTTCCCAAAAAACACCTTTTTTATTTTCACACCCAATGGGCAAACAATATTAGGTGTCAAACAAAAAACCCAACCTTACGGGGTTGGGCTTTGTTATCCAATCACTTTGAATTACGATTGGTCATTTAGAGCTATTAAGTTCTTCAATCTTCTAACTTCCGCCTTCAATTGTTCGAGCTCTATCTGTTTATAAGTATATCGAGGATGTCCTTTCGGTTTTATCCATACTAAAATTCCTCTTCTATACAATGCTCTTGTACCTAAATCATTACTCCAATAACCATGCATCAATAGGTTACCTTCTTCGTTTTTGATGTAAGTTCCTTTTTGTGTAACAGAGCCTTCGTTGTTTGTGACTCTATATCTGTACACATTTTCATCCACCTTCTCTAATGTTCTATGTTGACTAAATAGTGGAACAAATAATAAGAGTAGGAGGATTGTAGTAATCATTCTTTTCATAATATACCTCCTTTATTATAAGTATATCAATGTTAAGAAATTGTTAACAAAATGTTATGTTAAAGTTTCAGAAAGTATTTTTTTGGATATAAAAATATTGTCAATCACCAAATAATCCATATCACAATTCATAAATGTATCAATTGCTTCTTGTGAATCTCTGACCATAGTTTGGTCTTTTAAATTGAATGATGTGTTTAGTAGTATTGGATACTTTGTAATCTTTTGATATTCTTTTAGAAGTTTATACATCTTAGGATTAAAATCTTCTCTAAGTGTTTGTACTCTTGATGAACCATCTATATGGGTGATAGCTGGTAATTTTTTTCTATGTTTTGGTTTGACCGATACAATTTGATTCATGTAAGGTATTTCAATAGTTGGTGTAAAAAAGTTTTTCATATCATCATAACAACACATAGGAGCAAATGGTCTAAATCCTTCTCTTTTCTTTACAACCATATTTACTCTTCTCTTCATTTGTGGGTCTCTTGGGTCAGCTAAGATAGAACGATTTCCTAATGCTCTTGCACCGAACTCTAATTGACCTCTAACCCAACCTATTATATTTCCTTCTGATATAAGTTTAGCTACTTTAGGAAACAACTCTTCATCGGATAATGCTTCATAAAATATTTTATCATCGTTTTCTTTTACTACCTTAACAATATCTAATAATTTTTCAGATGGACCTAAGAATGGTGTTGTGTTTACTTTTCTATCATTTGTAATATGATTCCAATAATGAAGAGCCGCACCAATAGCAGAACCAGCATCTGATGGAGCAGGTGGAATCCATATGTTTTTAAATGGAGTCTTACTTTGTATTTTACCATTAGCAGTTCCATTGTATGCACAACCACCACTTAGACATAAGTTATCTGATTTTGTTTTTTCGTGTAACTTATTTANTAATCTAAAAAAATGTTTTTCATATGTGTATTGTAAAGCCGCTGATATGTTTTTGTGAATATCGTTAATTGGTTCTTCGGGTAATCTATTTGGTACACCTAATAATTTAGATAGTTTCTGATTAAACATAATCTTATCAGAGTAGTGATAAGCAAAGTAGTCCATGTTAAGTTCAAAACCATCTTCCGTTTCTTTTATAAGTTTATCAAATTTTTTATGATGAAATAAATGTGTACCATATGGTGCTAATCCCATAACCTTATATTCACCTTCGTTTGGTTTGAATCCTAAGAAAGCAGTAATTGTAGAATATAGTAATCCTAATGAGTGTGGATACACTACTTCACTATGTCTTTTTATTATATTATCTTTACCGCTTGCTAATACAGTAGTATCCCATTCACCAACACCATCTACCGATAGTATAGCTGATTCTTGAAAATCTGAAGTAAAGTATGAATATGATAAGTGTGATAAATGATGATTGTTATAAATAATTTTTGATAATGGAAATATTTGTTCTAAGTCATCAAGATGATTTAATCTTTTTGGAAATTTAAATGGATTTTTCCAAAAGTATTTCCAATATGATTTCCAATCTCTATCATGTTTTAGTTTTGGATTTTCATAATAACAAACAGTGGATATATCTTTACTACTAATATTATTTTGTTTTAAAATCCAATTGATAGAATTAATTGGAAAACTAAAATCGTGTTTAATACCAGTAAATCTTTCTTCTTCTACTGCATTTAAAACTTTTCCATTTTGTATTAATGCAACTGCTGAATCATGAAATCCATAAGAAATACCTATTATGTAATCATCAGATATGTTCTTCATGCCAAAACTCATTTGGATTATCATCTATTACATCACCCTCTAAAAATGCATTTAACATTTTCTTTTGATGTTGTTTCATTACATTTACAACTTTAGTAATATAGTGAGTTTTACAATCAGTCATTTCTCTTATGAGTAAGTATAGATGTTTTTTGTTAAAATTTTCTATATAATCTGCTCTTCTAAATAATTCTAATACTGCATCTGCTATTTGAATATCTCTCTTTTTAGTAAAAACAATTGTCAGATTTTTATCCCAATATCCTAACATTATTTTTCTGAACTCTGAGTACTCCTCGTTTTGTTGAGTTTCGTAGTAATCGTTTTGTGGATTCCAAGTTTGAGGCATTTCAGATATCAATGCATTTTTTTGCCACCTTTTGTAATTACCATTGTTATTTAGAATCAGATAATTTTTTGCTATGATTGTAAAATAAGAAAAAGCTTTTCCTTTTCCTTCTTTAAACATATGCATTTTTTCTACCATCGCAGAAACTACTTCTTTTTTGATATCTGATTTAGGAACATCAAAATAAGTAAATTTAAATGTATTTAAAACATTCTCTGCCAACTTTTCAAAAGGATACTTTATACCTTCATTGTATATTTTATTTTTTTCCTTTTGGTCTTTACATTTATTATATGCAATAATAGCCTCTTGGGCAGGTGTACCAAAATACATTTTGGATTTTTTTCTTCTCGGTCTTGGCATATCCTATTTAAATTTGTCGTTTAAGTCTTTTACTATACCTTTTAGTTCTGTAAATACAGTACCAACCTCATCATCTGATTCAAATGAACCTCTAAGGTCTGCCTGTTTCATTTTTTCATTAGCTTCAGTAATAGTTTGTACTACTCCATTAATCGTACCAACTAAGTCATCTTCTAACTGTTCATTTTGTTTAAGTAGGTTTCTAACCCCAATCAGCAGTCCAATGTTAAAAACTGCTGATACTCCTAAAATTATTTCTATAACCATTCTAATTTAATTTAATATCGTATCCACTAAATTGTTTCATATACGATGTTATCTTTGTTCCATTAGCATCTTTAAAAACTTTGCCATTTTTAAAATACCTTTTTACTGAACCCTGTCCTCCAAGATGTGCTGCAGCTAATATACCACTTTCTGAAATGTACATACCATTGATTGTTTCACCATCGAATAAATCAATATAGTTTTGTAATTTTTCTTTGTTATGTAGTAATAAAGCCATCATAGCTTCTTCTTGTAGTTGTGGGTTATTAAGGAATTCTTTACGAGTAACTTCAAATCCTAATCCTTTAAGAGTTGATTTACCAAATTGGTATTTACCCATATATCCCCAAGTGTTTGTAATATCATATCTATTACCACTTTCTCTAAATCCAATATCAGTTAAGAATCTATTTAGTTCATCTTCGTGATATTGTTTGATTTTGAGTGCCTCAGCTTCTTTTCTGAGTTTGTCATCTTCCATCAACTTATTGTAGTTGATTTCTGATGTGGTTGCGGAATCTATCATTCCAAACGATAGTACTGTAATACATATCGTAAACATTATTGTTTTTCTCATACGGTCTCCCTTTTGATTAAACTATAACAAATATACGAAAAAAATTTCATATATCCAAATAAAATATTGATTATTTTACGCTTTTCCTATTGGCCCCCAATATATGTCCAATAGTTCCTCATCAGTTGGTTTAATCCTTGCTTTTAGTTTTTCTGATTCGTTGATGAGTTTTGCGAACTCTCTCGCTGTTTGTACAAACAACTCTTGATTATAAGATAGCCTTTCCTCTACTTCTTTTTTTGTAAGGATTTCTTTTTCAATTAGTAATTCTATTACTGATTGATTAAGTAAATTTACCTGTAACAAATTATCTTTTATTTCTTTAAACATCTTTAATGTCCTTTAACAAAGTCTTGATACTTTCTCTGTTATCTTCTAAGTCACCAAATGCTCCTTGAATGGATTTCGGTGAATAACCTAACGAATGTGCCAATCTAATCATGATTGCTTTGTATTCATTTATGTTCATATCATCAGGTACATCAAACTTTATTTCGTTTGCCTCTCTGACATTTTGTTTCCATCCGTTGCTATACTTAAATATTAGTTTTGCCATCTTTCCGTTCTTTTTTATACAATTTCATAACCTTTCTCAAGTAGTGGCACTGCCTTTTTATACTTCATAAAATCAGTATCACCCTTTGGTGATTTTACCATTACCTTTTCATTTCTTCCATATTTTTTTTCTGATACTCTTTGGATATTGTACGCTCTGATTTGGTCTGTTATAAGAATACCATCCAAGTGGTCAATCTCATGTTGAGCTACAACACATTCTAACAATCCTTCATCAGCAAAGTAATTATGACCTTCTGTACCAATCTTATCTTTTTCATCAGGTCCAAACTCTACAGTACCTAAGTTATCAGTTTCAACAGTAATTGAAATACTTCTAACTGTATTCTTTGGTTTTCTCATCGTTTTGGGAAGAGATAAACAACTCTCAATATACTGAACTGCATCTTCACTTCTTTTTACAATCTTTGGGTTTACCAATACCATTGGTTCTTTAATATTGATAACACACATTCTTTTATCAACACCAATTTGATTTGCTGATAAACCAAATCCTTTTTCTTTTTCTAATGCAGTAAATAATGCTGCTGAAATAACTTCTTCTTCAGATTTGTTTTTAGGTAAATCTGTAACAACCTTTTTTAATTTTATTGTATCTGTAATTATCTTACTCATTTTCAAATAAATTTAATTGTGATAAATCTTTCACAAGTTCTCTTTCAGATATATCTTCTCCCATTTTTCTACGAGTGATGGTCTTACCACCATCAGGAGATTCATATATCCAACCTTTCATATTAATATATTGTTTTTGTAGTTCTCTATTCTTCCAATACATTTCTCTAATTTTTTCTCCAAGTTCCATATCATTTGGAGTTTCTTCTACTATTTTTTTTATTACTGAATCCATGTTATATTTTTTTTACTAAGGTTTTTGTGTTTAATCTATTCTGATGTGGGTTCTTCCACAACTCTTTATTATCAAATTCGTTTAATTTTTTGATTTCTGAATTTTGTATTGCTATAGGATGAAGTTCTTTAAATTCTTCAACAATAGAATTGTTAATTAAAATGTATCCACCCTCTACTAAGTAATCCCAAGCATAATCAAATAAATCATATCTTACATTTTTATCAGTAGCTACTGAACCAATATCTATATCACAATATGCTATGTTTCTTCTATGTGGTTCTTGTTTGTATACATCAAAAGAAAATATTCTTGGGTGATTTAGTGGATTGAATATATCATATCCATATACTCTTTTACTTCCATATAGTTCACATAACTTTTCAATGGTAACCCCAACACCACAACCAAACTGAATTATATCTCCCTCTTTTGGTATATCTAATGTCGGTAGTAGTTCTGATGATATTTTGTATGAATGATAATTGTAACCATATTCACTCCATATGGTATTACCACCATCAAACCACTCTTTCCATTGTTTCTTATAACTCACTATACTGCCAAGTTGTTATATTTTTCTAATAACCAAGATGAAGATTGTACTTTATCACCCAATCCCCAAACTAAATCTATACCCCATCCTTTACATACATCTTCTTCTACAGATGGTACTTGACCAGCAACTCTATCACCACCATTACCAAATGCCATGATTCCTTCTTCCCATTCACCACCTCTTTCTCTCATCCATTTGTGTCTTGATGCATCGATAAAATCACATGCCGAATCATCATTGTGTATCTTTGGATTCATAACATAAACCCAATCTACTCCTTTTATATTATCCATTATGAAAGCTCTTTCTCTTTCTTTCATAAATGATTTACCTTTTTTTCTTCTTAACCAACTATCGTTGTTAAGTCCTATCCAAACCTCATCTGCAAGTTCTCTTGCGTTTTGGATACATTGTATATGACCTTTGTGTACGGGGTCAAACCCACCGCTAATTAATATTACTTTGTACTTTTTACTCATTTGTTTTCTGTTTTCCAATCTTCCCCAAAAGCTCCTATAGGTTTTCTATGTTCATCTGATGGGTCGTATTTTTGTGTTACATAATATGCTAAAATTGAACCAGGCTCTAATGCCTTATAACCATGATACACACCAGGTGGTATCTTCAAGACTCGTGGGTTTTTATCTGAAAGATATTCAAACTCACAACCATCATCTTCGGTTGCCCATCCTACTTTGATACTACCTTTCAAACAAATCCAATAGTCAGTTTGTTTTTCGTGTTTGTGCCACGCAACTATGTGTTCAGTTGAATTAATATAAGATATATTTATTTGTCCTTTCTCTAAAGGAAATACATCTAATAATCTTTGTGCTCTATCATCTTCGTGATAATTCATAACTAATTGTTTAATGGTGCTTTAATTGTTGGGTGTGATTCATAATCAACAATCTCATAATCAAACTCACCCTCTAATATATGAATATTAGAAAATTTAATTTTTGGTAAATTATAAGAATCTCTTTTTATTTGTTCATGAGCTTGTTCTAAGTGATTTTTATATAAATGTACATCACCTAAGTTACCAATAAGTTCACCAGCTTCTAATCCTGTTTCTTCACATAGTAACAATAGTAATGTACCATATGAAGCTATGTTAAATGGTAATCCCAAGAATACATCCACACTTCTTTGATTCCACATAAGAGAAAGTTTACCATCATTTACATAACATTGGAATGAATAGTGACAAGGTGGTAGTGCCATTTCTTTTAGTTCAGATACATTCCAAGCTGATACTATGTGTCTCCTACTATCAGGATTTTCTTTAATACCTTCTATTAAGTCTTTTAGTTGGTCAATCTTATATGTAGGACCTGAACCAACTCTCTTACTTACATTTCTCCATTGTTTACCATACAAAGGACCTAACTCACCCCATACAGTTGCAAAACTATAATCATCTTTTATCTTTTGTCTAAATTCATNTAAGGTTAGTTCATCTCTTTCCAATTCATACATACAAGCTCTTTGGTATTGTTTATATGCATCGCCAGTCCAAATATCACATCCTTCAAATAAAAGTTCTCTTATGTTAGTCTTTCCTTGTAGAAACCATTTTAGTTCAGCCATCATTGTTTTGATTGCCATCTTCTTTGTAGTAAGTAATGGAAACCCATCTTTCATATCATGTCTAAATGTATCACCAAAATAAGAAAGTGTACCTACACCAGTTCTATCTTTTTTTTCGTTTCCATACATGATTAGTTTTCTAAGAAAACCTTGGTATTGTTTGTCTACTAAATTCATACTGTAAGTAATCCATAAATAATTATACCTAATATAGTAACAAATAGACCAATTACAGAAACTCCTAATGCTTTGTAATTATTTTCTACTTGTGTTCTACTTCTACCTTGATATTCAAAATCAGTTTCTTTTTTTGTAATATCATTAATAAGAAAATTAATTCTTTCTTTTGCTATCATTGGAGAATCTTCTTCCAATAATTTTTTAATCTGTTTAAGATTTTTTGTGATTTCGGATTTTTTCATAGTATCTTTCCTTTCCCACTCAAGGGCGTTATTCATAAAGTGATTCATTTTTTAATTATTAGTGGAAACATAACTCCTAAAGTTTTTCTCATCTCTGAATAGTTGAAGAAAAATCTTAAAGGATATCGTTTCAATGGTTTATATGTTGTTAATATAAATGGTTTAGTTTTAGTAAATCTATCACCCCCTAAACCAACTCCTCCTCCAATACTAAACCTATTAAAATGATATTGTGAATTAATCATAAACATTCCTTTACCTAAATTGTCAGTAGATGTCATATAACCAATACCTGTGGATATATTTGTCGAATCCCATTTTTGATTGATAGATAATCCTACCATGTGTTTATCTACATTTACTGCAACACCAGATTGTACTCCTATACTTGTTTGACCAAATACATTCATAGTTCCTATTAACATAAAGAATATAATTGCAAATATCATAAAGTAATCTATTAGTTCGTATTTCTTTTTCATAAGTATTTCTGTAATCGAGTATTTCTATCTATTTCTTTTAATTTGTTTTTAAGATAAACCTTAGCATACTCTTCTAAAATTTTATCTAATGTCGTATAGTGAGAAAACTTTTGAGAATCTACTGCAACATTTTCCCACTCTTCTTGTTCTAACCAATCTTTAGCTCGCATAACTACTTGTACTTCTAAGTCCACTATAATTACAAGTGGTATCTTTAATAAAAGGCATAATTGCAAGTTCCTTAGCTTTTGATTCTACCATAACATCAACATCATTACCATATAAGTTTGGTAGTTCATTGATATAGTCTGAATGTGCTTGTGGTTTTACTTTTTCATCACCCTCGTGTAATGCTTTGGATTCTGAATAGTGTACAATTGGTTTGATATCTTTTGGCCATGTAGAGATTGCTAACTCTAATGCCTCTTGTTCAGTTAAATCACCTGTACAAAACTTGTGGTGATGATAATCAAAAACAATAGGAATACCAATTCTCTCATGAATATACATTAAGTCTTTTACTGAATACATACTTGCTTTATCATCGTTCTCAACAGTCAATCTATGTTTTACTGAGTTTGGTAATCTTTCAAAGTTTTTACAGAATCTATCCATCGCTGATTGTTTGTCACCATAAACACCATTACAATGTATATTGATTTTGTTGTATGGAGTCCTTTCTAATCCCATCATGTCAAATATCTCACCATGTATTCTTAAATCAGTAAGTGTGTTTTGTACCACATGCTCATGTGGTGAAGTTAGTACATTAAAAGGACCAGGATGACAAGTAAGTCTAATACCATTTCTTTGGGCATAATGTCCACAACCTGCCATAAGTGTCTTGATTCTAAGATATTGTGGTAAGTCCTTAAACTTATATTCAGATGCCCATGGAAAAAACTCTGATGATAGTCTAAATACTTTTACATTGTTTTCTACATTCCATTTGAGTATCTTTATTAAGTCAGCTGAGTTTTGTAATCCTAACTCACCTGCATAATCGATTCCTTTTTCTTCAAAGGTTCTTTTAATCATACTACGATTAGTTGTTACTTTTGGTTTTTGACTTGATAAAGTCATGTTAATACAAGCGTATCCTAAGTTCATAATAATATATTTGTATCAAATATACAAAAAATATTTTAAATATCCAAATTTTTTCTTACTTTTTTTTAATATAAATAATTTTGATGATTATATTCATTTGACAAATTCCAATCTATGCCTTTTTTATTTATAAACTTGTTAATTAATTTTTGATTTAATTTTGATTTTTCAAATGTTTTACTATATTTTATTTGAATATCTTCTATTGACATATTACATAATTCTTTTATTTTATTTTTGATACATCTTGGGTTTTCCAAATCTAAATCAAAATAATTTATATCAATGCCAATTTTTTTATACCAATTAAAATAATATAATGTTTTGTTGAATATATTTATTTCTTTACTAAAACCACTAATTTTATAATTTTCAAAATCTTCATAATTTAGAAATTCATAATTCCATATTAAGAATGGTTTACCCATAAGTAAAGGTTTAAGNGTCTTTTCACATATGAGTTCTTGATTACTTGGACATAATATTTCAAAAAGTGTATTTTCGTAAAGTGGTATTAGATTGTTTTGTTCGTAAAGTTGTGGTTGAATTATATCATCATCATGATTTAAAGGATTTTTAATATCTGGTGATTGATTTAGCCAATGAAAAGATGTGATACCTTTTTTTAATAAATTGTTTTGTGTTAAAAAATCGAATAAAATTATTCTTTCTAATTTTTTTCTTTTGTTTAAAGATAGAAAATGTTTCTGAGGATTGTTATTAATTCTTGTTTTTAAAAATCGCATCATTACTTCTAAAACCACAATGCTGAATGTTAAATTATTAGACCCCTCTGATAAAATATCATTACATTCAATAAATACTTTTTTATTGTCAAATATATGTTTTATTTTGGAAAATATAAATCTTTCATAAGTTGATATCTTGTAAGGTTCAAATGGTACAAATATTACTTTATTAACTTTTTTTTGTTCTAAGTCAGATAATAATTGTATTCCTTGTGGTGTTTGAAAAAAAATATATACATCATTTATCAAGTGATAAAGAATTCTTGTCACTTTAGGATATACTTCCTTACTATTGTAATCATTTAAATTTGATTCAACATGCTCTAAAGTTTTAACAAATTTATTTCTTAAACTAAATAACAATTAATATGTTTTTTTTGTGAAATCTTCTGGATATTGTTTTTCTTTTATATTTTTCATCCAATATCTTACTGCTTCGGTGTCATTTTGCCAAAGTTTTTTAATCCTCCAATCAAATGAAGGGTGTAGATAATATGGTTGACCATCTAATGCAACATTGTTTTCAGCAGCAGTTATGAGTGGTTCACCCATTTTAATTAAAGATTCTTTTTCTTCTTTCTTTGACATCTTTGGTTTGAATACCTTTGCCTCATCGGGTAGTGGTTCTTCTTTATCAGGCTTCTCATCATATAACTCTCTCTTACGAATTATTTTCTTTTTGTCTACTATACCCCTATCCACTTGTAAAGCGTTGTTAAATGCAACGACAAGAGTAACTGCAAGTGGGTCGAATACAAATATAATAGTTAGTATTAACCAATTGATTATTTGATTCATAGGTCTATCTAACAATTCACTTAGATATTGTAGTGGACCTAATTCGGATGATACTCCCTCCATAGATTCTAAATCTAAAATCTTTAGTTGTATTTGTTGTAAGGAATCAGCGGCTACTTCTCTTTTTGCCTGAATATCTTTCCTATTTTGTTCTTCCACATTAATTCGAGCTTGTGCCAAGCGTAACTCACTCGTGGATATCGTGGTTCTAACGCCCCCAACCACCGAGGTGTCTCGTACTTGGATTTGTTGTGACCTTGCATTAGAGAGAGTAGAAATATTATTAGAGATTCTTTTAAGTTCTTCATCATATCTTGCTACATCCCCACCCCAAAATTCTTCTTTTTGTTGTAAGAATGATATTTGTTTTTCTTTTATGTTAAATTGATTATAGGTATCTTGAAATGCAGATGTTAGAAATCCATATATACCCATTGATGTTATTAGGATTAGAATAAAAACACCAAAGACCAAGTATGTCCTCAATACTTTGTTTATCTTTTCCCAATAGTTGTAAAGGTATCCAGCTGTGATTAGCTTAGCTATTTCTAAAGAACTAGCCATAAGGATTACTGATAATGATGCACCTGCAAATAGTTTAGATAAACCATGTACCGAAAAAAATGCAGCATTAAATGCAACGAACAATGCCGATAATCCTAATAAGAATGTTCTGAATTTCATTACGAAATGTCTACCAAATCTTTTACCTTAGTATTTAAATTGAGAATTTCTTGAGTTAATCGAAGAGCCGTATTAGGGTCTACCTTCTGTGCACCAGTAATTCCCTTTTCTAATAACTTAGCTCTACTTTCAATTCCTTCGATGAAGGAATATGCTTTAAGTTTTCTTGCTTCGTTCATAACTTTTTAAATTAATTTTACTTATATAAATATCGGATATACAAAAAAAGGGGAGAAAACTCCCCTTCCTTATCTACATTGATTTAGTTAATTAATAAGAAATTTTAAGTGATTTTGTTTTTTTATCTTCTTTCTTATCAATTAGGAGAGTAAGTAGTCCGTTTTCAAATTTAGCTTCTGTCTTAGTACCATCATAGTCCTTACCTACTGTTAATGTAAGGTCGATATCTGATACAAATCTTGAAGTGTTTTCACCTTTTTTAGAGGTAATCTTAATTTCAGTATCGGTAACATCAACTTTAATATCTTTAGGATTGTGTCCTGTAGTATTAACAACTACTTGTTGTTTTCCGTTTTCTAAGACTGTTGCATCAAAATTACCGAATGCGTTTGTGTAGGACTTCCTACTTCTTCTAAAGATGGGTTCATTGAACACATCATCAAATAAATCATTAAAAGTGCTAATTGTGTACATAGTTTTCCTTTTTTTATTTTAAATTAATTATTAATATTAGTACCAAATTTATACCAATCCATTTTTACTGACATTATGTCAGTT
>FUFK010041334.1_pt1 | contig 47242 bp, 45 predicted proteins | sample 1021851 | NCBI WGS metagenome assembly FUFK01 (sample SAMEA51879418, study PRJEB19060) | metagenome
AAGACGCTGTTGTAATGAATAAAGCTGCAGTCCAGAGATCACTTGCTCGGTCCTCCTTCATTCGTACCTATAATGCTGAGAACAAACAGTTCCCTGGTGGACAAAAAGAGCAAATTGAAATCCCGGGCACTGGACTTGACGAAGTAAAGGGCCTCAAGTCTTGGGAGAGCTATATTCACCTAGAAAGAGATGGTCTTCCCACTCCAGAAACTCACTTGTCAAGTGTCGGAGCAGATACCGGAGTCTTGGTAGGAAAGACAAGCCCTCCAAGATTCCTTGAAGAATCTCATGGGCATTTCCTACAAGCTCAGGAACGCCGAGAATCATCAATGATGGTTCGTAATGGGGAATCTGGATGGGTAGACAATGTATACGTTACTGAATCACTTGACTCAGGACTACTATGCCGTATTTCATTGCGAACAGAAAAGGTACCTGAATTAGGAGACAAATTCGCAAGTCGACACGGTCAGAAGGGTATTATTGGCAGACTCGTAGATGAGAAGGATATGCCATTCACTTCTGACGGTATCGTACCTGACCTAATTATCAATCCTCACGCTATTCCATCTAGAATGACAGTAGCGCACGTTCTAGAGATGATTGGCGGAAAGGTTGGTTCCATGGAAGGACGACATATTGACGGTACCGCATTTAGCGGAGAAAAGGAAGATTCTCTTCGCTCTGGACTACTCAGAAATGGTTTCGCGCATACTGGGCGAGAACCGATGATTAGCGGTGAAACCGGCGAAGCCTTCCAAGCTGAAATTTTCACTGGAGTAATTTTCTATCAGCGCCTTCACCACTTAGTCAGCAGTAAATTACACGCCCGAAGTCGTGGTCGAGTACAAATCTTAACTCGACAGCCAACAGAAGGACGAGCCCGACAAGGTGGACTCAGGTTCGGTGAAATGGAGAGAGATTGTCTGATTGCCCACGGTGCCTCGATGGTAATCAAAGATAGGCTGCTGGACGAATCCGATGGTTGGCCGCTGATGGTTTGTAACAACAGTGGCTGTGGACATATCGCATATTATGATTGGAAGAGGAGGACGCCGGTATGCCCGGTCTGTGGTGATAGAGCAGATGTTCATTCGGTACAAACCTCCTACGCTTTCAAACTACTTCTGGACGAAATGAAGAGTCTCGGAGTGGCTATGCGCCTTGAATTGGAGGACCGAAGATGAGTGCCCGTGGAGTAGCAAAAATCCCAAAGAGGATAGATTCGATTAAGTTCAGCCTGATGGATCCAAATGAGATTCGAAAGATGTCGGCAGTCGAAGTAAAGACTGCAGACACTTACAAGGATGATGGCCACGCATTCAAGCAAGGATTAATGGATCCAAAAATGGGAGTCATTGACCCTGGAATTCGCTGTGAGACCTGCGGAAATAAACATGACGAGTGCCCAAGTCACTTCGGTCACATCGCGCTTGAACTACCTGTTATGCACATCGGATTCACTGCTCTTATCAAGACGGCTCTGAAGTGTACTTGCAATGATTGTAGCCAAATTTTACTGCACAGTTCAGCAGATACTCACCCTCTAGATCCAGAAAAGTCTGAACAAGATTACTACCGTGACCGTGTTCACGATATAATACGAAAGCATGGTGTAGGTTCGACTGAATTCAAGAAAATCATCAAGGAAATCGAGAAGGAATGTTCAAGCGCCAAGCGTGCTATTTGCATGCATTGTGGTTCGGAACAAGGTAAGATTCTCCTTGACAAGCCTTCTACTTTCAAGGAAAAGAAAGCTGACAAGGGAGAACACAAGCTCAATGCAAGAGATATCCGAGAATGGCTAGAAAAGATTCCNGATCAACATTTNATATTCCTTGGAATGGATAGCAATTCCAGTAGACCTGAGTGGTCGATAATGAAGGTTCTTCCAGTACCTCCAATAACAGTACGTCCATCGATTACTTTGGATAGCGGAGATCGCTCGGAAGATGACCTTACTCACAAATTGGTCGATGTTCTCAGAATTAACCAGCGACTACGAGAAAACCGTGACGCTGGTGCTCCGCAATTAATTGTTGAAGACCTATGGGAACTATTGCAATACCACGTTACGACTTATTTCGATAATCAGACAAGTGGTATTCCGCCAGCAAGGCATCGTTCAGGAAGACCTCTGAAGACTCTCTCCCAACGCCTCAAGGGTAAGGAAGGAAGATTCCGAAGCAATCTTTCCGGAAAGCGAGTTAACTTCTGTGCTAGAACTGTAATCAGCCCGGATCCAAATCTCGGAATCAACGAGGTTGGTGTACCTGTTCGAACGGCCAAAGAGTTGACAGTTCCAATCCGTGCAACCAGCAGGAACCGAGAACAATTGCGAAGGATGATTATGCGTGGGCCGGATGTTCACCCTGGTGTTAACTACATCATCAGAGGAGATAGTTTCAGAGTTAGAATTACTGATAGAACAAAGTTCATCTGGGCTGGATTCCGTTGTTTAAATCCCGATTGTCACTGCGGAAGTGAGGATGAACCCTATGCAGGATACAGGCCGGACCTAAACACAGTACTCCCTGCACCAAACTTCCTTCCTGGGCTTGAACTAATGAAGCAGATGAGAAGGAATGAATTGGGAGACCTAGAAGAGGTTTGGTCAGTGGACCTTGACACAACAATTTCCAATCTGCGTGGTGAAGATGAAAACGGTCGTCCACTTGCCGAGGACGATCCTCGAGCAATTATCCATAATCGATGGGTATGGGAGCAAAACAACCCTGATGAGTACTTGCCCGAACATCTCGAAGTAAACTGTCCACACTGTGGTAGCCCTTCAGTTGAGGATGAATATGGAGAGGTTTACAGAACAGAAGTCGAAGACCGACTTTCATCATACGATAGGGACGGTAACCCACGACCTGGTGTCATTGTTGAAAGACATCTTATCGACGGAGACGTAGCAATCTTCAATCGGCAACCTTCACTTCACAGGATGTCCATGCTAGTTCACGAAATTCGTGTTATGCAAGGCAAGACATTCCGATTTAATCTAGCAGATTGTACACCATACAATGCAGATTTCGACGGAGATGAAATGAACCTACACGTGATACAATCTGAGGAGGCAAGGGCCGAAGCTAAGATTTTGATGAGAGTTCAGGAACACATCATCACTCCTAGATACGGTGGTGCTGTTATTGGAGGAATTCATGACCATATTTCAGGAGCATATCTTCTAACTCATGGCGACAGAGTTCTTCCAAAGGAATTGGCTATGGAAGTATTGGGTTCGGTCGGCTGGGACGGAGAAATGCCAGAAGAAGTCACTACCAAGGATGGTATGGTAGGTTACAGAGGCGCAGATCTCCTTAGCCTAATTGTCCCCGCAGGATTCAAACTAAACTACACGAGCAGAAGTGGAGACGAAGTCAATGTCACTTCTACTGGTGTTGTAAGCGGTACTATCGACAAGCGTGGAATAGGTGCTGAAGATGGTAGATTACTCGACGCTGTAGTCCAGACTCACGGTACTAATCGCGGCGCCGAATTCCTAAACCGAATGACAAAGATGACAATCGCAATTTGTACATCTCTCGGATTCACCACTGGAATCGATGACGAAGACTTGCCCCTAGCGGCGATTAAGGAAATTTCACAAATCAACGTCCGTGCTAGCGATGAAGTAGACGCGGAGTTAGCAAAGTTTGGTAAAAATGGACGGGGGTATGAGACACGACCTGGAAGAACACCAATTGAGACACTTGAAGAAAACATTCTCCAAATTCTAGATTCCGCAAAAGCGGAATCTGGTAATGTAGCTAAGTCATATCTTGGAGAGGACAACTCCGCCGTAATTATGGCAACATCTGGCGCTCGTGGTTCAATGGATAACCTAGCGATGATGGCTGGTTCAATCGGGCAACCAAAGGTCCGAGGAAAGCGTCTAGAGCGAGGATACCAAGACAGAGTCCTTTCCCACTTCCCTCGTGGAGTAAAAGGGGCGGAAGAAAAGGGATTCGTATCGTCTTCGTTTAAACAAGGGCTTGAGCCTACTGAATTCTTCATGCTATCAGTATCTGGACGAGAGTCCCTAGTCGATACAGCGGTTCGTACCTCTAAGTCAGGATATATGCAACGCCGCCTAATCAACGCAATGGACGACCTCAAGGTGTCCGAAGATGGAAACGGCTCGGTTCGAAATACTGCCAATAGGATTATCCAATTCGAGTATGGCGAAGATGGAATTGACCCCGCTAGAAGTCGAAAGGGTATGCCATTCGACATCACCAAGGTTCTCGATGATGCTTTAGGAGGTGATGAGTGATGGTGGTCAAGAGTGCAACTAAGAAGAAGCTAATGGATCTCGGAATCGCAGAGGAATATGCTCACCGCCTCGCCGATGATCGCAAGTGGGATGACGTGAAGGTACTTACTGCTGGAGAAATCGCACAAATTTGTGCCACAGATTCTGGAACGGCACAGAAAGTATCTGAAGTAATTCAAGGCTCTACCAAAGCCGCTCAAAAGGCAAAAGCAACCCAGAAGACTTTGATCCGACGCCGCGTTGCGACAAGACGCAGAAAGAAGAGTAGTCTTCCTCTGCAAGAATATGACTCGGAAGACAAGATGCGTCAAATCCACCGTGATTTAGATCTAGAGAACCCAATGTTCGACAGTCTTTCAGACGCAGCTGCAAAGGCAGATATTCGAATTACTCCCAAGACAATCAATGATTTAGTCAATGGCTTACTCTCAAGAGGTAAGAAGAAACTTACCGCCGCTGAAGCCCGTAAGGTCGTAACATGTGCGGCTTCAGACATGGAAATGTCGAGAGTTGACCCCCACGAGGCAGTAGGGATAACCACTGCTCAATCAATCGGCGAACCTGGAACCCAGATGACAATGCGTACTTTCCACTATGCGGGTGTAGCCACGGTTAACGTAACTCAAGGACTTCCTAGGGTAATTGAAATTGTTGACGCTAGGAAGGTTCCAAAAACGCCGACAATGCTTGTTTACCTGGATGAAAATGATTCCAAAAACAAGCCGCTTCGCACCAATGAGAAGAAAGTTCAGGCAATTGCAGCAGCAATAGAAACAACAACAACTCGAGATATTGCTTCCATCGATGTTGATGTTGCCCAAAGACACCTCAAACTTGAACTGAAGCTCTCTAATCTACGATTGAAGAAAATGAATGGTGCAGAGGTCAGAGACAAGTTGCAGAAAGCTCTTCGACTTTACATTCAAGTAGATAATGAAGACAAGCCTAAGGTTCTGACAATAATCCCTGGTGTGACAAAAGAAGATGATTTAGCCACATTAGCCAATGACCCACCAACTTACACCGCTCTATTGCAACTTGAGGATAAAATCAAGAAACTTAGATTGAAGGGATTGCCAGATATAGTTCGTGCGAATGTTCAGGGTCCAAACAAGGATACCGGCGAGTATTACATCGCCACAATTGGCTCAAATCTATCTAAGGTCAGTTTATTCGCAGGTGTTGACAGAGCCAGGACTTACACAAACAACATCAATGAAATTTACCAATATCTAGGCGTCGAAGCGGCAAGGCAAGCAATTGTCAATGAGATGAAAGATACTCTCGAAGGAGCAGGTTTGGACGTTGACACTAGACACCTAATCACCGTGGCTGACGTAATGACTAGCGAAGGTCAAGTTCGTGCCATTGGACGACACGGAGTTAGTGGTACGAAACACAGTATTCTCGCAAGATCAGCCTTCGAAGTCTCTGTTAACCACTTACTTCGAGCTGGTATAATTGGTGAAAGAGACTACCTAAGAGGTGTAACTGAGAATATCATCGTTGGTCAACCAGTAGCCCTAGGAACAGGTAGTGTAGATTTGTATTACATACCTGAAGGGGTAGATGCTTGATGGAGGATTTCTAATGGATTTAGCAAGACAACTAAAACAAGGAATTAGTACAGGAAATGTACTTTTTGGACAACGCCAAACGACGAGTGCATGCAATAAAGGAGATGCCAGATTGGTCTTGGTAGCGGCAAACTGTCCGGAGGATTACATATCCAGTTTGACAACTAGCCATCCTGATATTACTGTTCATCGAGTAACGATGGTAAACAGGCAGTTGGGCGCGGCTTGTGCCAAACCATTCCCAGTTAGTGCATTGTGTGTTATAGATCCAGGTCAGTCCGACCTTCTAACCCTAAGCACAAATATTTGATGGCGTAGAATATTTACCTCAATTTTCGCTTTCAACTCATACTTTGTAGGGATTCCCTTCAAGGTATAAACGACTACCGAAGACATGGATAATACCGTCGGGGATTTACTCAATCTACGCGGAGTTAGATTATCTCAGGCTAGTAATGTAGTCGAAACAGTTGGTTTCCGGTGCCTTGGAGTAGCCGAGAAAATTCCTGAATTAGCAGAGGACACAGGCTCTTCTATACATGTTTGGCATATACCTAAAGCGATCCTTCCAGTAAGTGTTGCAGAAGCTGAAAGATGGCTTGTAGATGCTCCTAGTAGCCCACACTGGATTTTGAGTGAAAGAGAATTCGAAGAAAAGGCAAAAGAAATATTATCTTCGAAACTGAGGATTGAACTTTGGAGCCCTGATGTCTTAAGCCGTTGGATTGGAGAAGCGGTTTTACGTGGGGATTTAGAGGCTAAAATCCCTCAAATAATCCCTAATGAAGAAATCATTGAAGAAAGTATTGAAGAAAATCTTCCGAGTAAATTAGTCATTTTGCCTCCAATAATTGATCTTGATGAATGGTGTATCCAAAGAGGAATAGAATTTGTTGATGCTAAACCAATACTTCTTCAATCTCGTATATGGAACATAAATGGTGCATTAGTCAGTCCTGATGGAGAGAGGGAAGAGGGTAATTGGAGTGTATTAGAAGACCCGTGGGCTAATCGTTTGGAGGCTCATGATTCAGAACAAATTCTGAATAACTCCCCAAATCTAAGGTTAATTATCGCCAGAGAAAATAATTGGTTGACAGATACCGATTTGAGAGTTATGTTAGTAGGGATTTTAGAGTCCAGAAGACAAAAACAAGAAGAAGCCATTGAAGGAAGTTCGGTAAGAAGCACTATGTTAGAAAGATGGTCATTCGATTCCGATGGGGCTATACTAGAAGAAATCCCTTCGGCTATACCCGGCTGGCTACTTGACTATGATGGTGGAATTGAGCTACTCCATTCTAGGAATGGTCGAACTTACGAAATCAATTCCTCTGAAGCGCCATGATTTCGTCAGTAGATAGTGTGTCACCAGACATTAGTCGTGTCATCAGATCAGCAACTTCGACTTGCTCCTCATCCTCTGCAATACCGCCTTCTCTAGTTTTTAATGCCTTTAGTAAATCTTGCATGGAATGTATACACCTCAACGATACAATGTATCTTCCATGAAGCGAATCTGCTTCTCTTTTTGCCCGAGTAACTCCTGACTGAGCAGAATTTGCCTTCTCACGTAATCTATCGACCTCTTCAGATAATTCAGCCATCAAGTCATGTGCTTCTTGAGCGCCGACGACTGCTCGCTTCACCTTCTTGTGAGCGTTTTCTTGTTTCTTTTCAGCATCTCTTAGTTGAATCTTTAATTCTCTAATTCCACCATCAGATTTCTTTTCCTTAGCTACCCTAAGTTCTTGATGTAACTTTTTCATTTTAGCGACGAACTCTTTTTCCTTTTTACCAAGAAATCGGCCTTCGTTGTATTGCTTTTCCAAACGGTCTATTTCTGTTCTAATTCTACCAGGTGAACGAGTTTTATCTTGTTTCTCTTGTCTTTCTTCTTGAGAGCCACTTTCGGCTATTTTCTCTCTAAAATCAGTCCTAATTTCTCTTAGTGCCTCAGTCCTTTCGGCCCGAATTTCTTTTAATTCTCTAACATTTTGATTTGCATCATCTCGTAGGGCTTTCTGATTCTGCACTTCTGTGATTAATTCCTTAACTTGTCGATTTAACTCGTTGCGTTCATCGAGTAATTTACGAACTTTCGAATTCCATTGGTCTCTTTCTTCCCGATTATAGGAAATCTGTTCTTGAATATCATCACAGAGTGGTTGAAGGATATCGCGAATTTCCCCGCTTTCCATCTTCATACAATCATACCCCTTGGAATTAACGTCCTAACTTTACCATATAAGTTCATTTGAAGTGTTAATTTCTCATTCTCTCCGACTAGCGGAACTTCCCTTTCTTGGTCCGCCCCTAGTGACTCCTAGTCTTCGCATTCCTTTCTTCCCAGTTCTACCTTTCTTAGGTGACTTTGTTTTAGTAGAAATCGGTTTATTTCCTTCACTTGTGATTCCTGTCAAGCTCCCTGAATTTAGTAATACAGATAATTCATTGGCGTTTAGTGAACCTCCTGTACTAGCTCTTTCTTTGACATCTGTTAGACGAATTTTTTCCCCTCTCCCTGAGGTGATTTTTTGATAGGATCTGACTCTCCCGGCTTCCCTGCGCAATTTCTTACGTTGTGATTTAATAGCGTCTAACCGCTTATCTATGCCGCTAATTCGCTTGCTCATTTTCCTAATTTCACTACGAGTTATGTTGTCAGGATTTACTTCATTATTTTCTGTTACTGACTCTGCGGCGTCCTTGCCAGCCTTCCTTGTTGCGTCTAATTTGGATGTAACTTTTCGTAAATCCTCTATTTGCACTACATACTGTGCATGAGCCTCTTCAGCCTCACGCTTACGTACCACTGCAGCTTGTAATTCGAAAAATCTTCGAAATGAATCTAACTCCCGATTAATTGTGGGGACTGCTGTAAGGTCGTTATCTATCGTGGTTAACTTGGAGTGTGTATCCGCCATCCATTCTTCCAATACAGAAGCAGGTGGTGGAATGGATAGGTTTACTCTATCTCGTAATATTCTATGTGTGTCTGCCTTTTTCTTTATTTCATGAAATTCACTCAACAGCATGCGCCTCTCAGAATTCACCTCTTGAATTCCATCGAATGCTCCTCTCAATGATTTTACAATTTCTACCTGGTTTCGTCTTTCTTGACGCAGCGAGTTGAATTCTTCATCTAATGAGCGTAAATCACGGTCTAATTGTTTGACCATATCTTCGATTTCTTCATGAGGTAATGCCTCAAGATCATCGAATAATCCATCGTTCATTCTTCTTCACCTGTTGATTCTGAGATATTTCGTTTCTTGTCCTGATTTTTTTTCTTTGAATTTTGTTTGTTTTTCTTTTTCCTCTTAGCGAAACTAGAGTCTCCACCATCTTGGACTTGAATCATGTCTCTAAGGAGGTCAGGGAATCCCAATCCTAATTCTCGATACCCATCTTTTAATCGACGTTGCCAATGTTCTATTGCTTGGTCAGATTGAGAAAGTAATTCTTTGGCTCTATCCAATTGTCTTCTTACGTCTCTTATTTCTGCCTCCATCGCTACTTTTTTCTCATGCAACGGTTGTGCCTTTTCCACGGCTTTGATCATGTTTCTATGAGCCTTGTTGGCTATTGTAAATTGGTAAGACATCTCTCTTCTAGAATCGATGTAATCTGCCATTTCTGGGTTTGAGTCTCTTCTTTCCTTGAGCCATTTTTCATTTTGTTGAATTAACTTTTTTCTACGTTCAATCATCTTTTTCTCGGCTTTATGATCTAACGCCGAAGTCTGGATATTTTCTTCGATTTCATCTAATTCTTCAAACAACTTTTCTTTTTTCCAATCTGGGTCGAGGTTTACCATCCCACCGGATTCCACCAATTTATTACGATGGCCCTTGACCTTCGGAAGCAGATTTCGGGCTACGATTTGTGCTTGGTCTCGTTCCACTTTCAGCTTAGCAACAATCTCGTTTGCCTGTTTGTGTTTATCTACTGAACGAGAGACCTTTGGAGCAAGGTTTTGTTCCTCGGCCTCTAGTGTACGAATGACAGTGGGTAATTGCTCCTTCAACAAAACCCTCCTGTCTAACAAAGCCTGCGCCAATTCGTCAGGCGTCACTGCTAGCAGACCATCAGACTCCATATGCAAACGGCGGAAATTAGGGCCCATCATAAAGGTCACTACGTGACCTTGAATTGGGGTTTCCTTGATACGCTGACCTACTCCGAGGGTCAGACAATGAATACAGGCGTTTGTCGTCACAACTTGCTTGTGATAACTGCCTCTGTGGTTTTTGTAACCCTAATTTCCCTAAATGTTAGTGCACAGGATAGATTCAGTATAGAAAATTCAGCAGATTGGGATAATACAATAGTCGATGGTACAACCTCCCTTCCTTCAGAGAATTCATCCGCCTTTGCAGGGGACCGAATTCAACTATCCATCGAGGTATCAAATAGTGATACTACAGCTGGACATGATGAGTGGTGGTTTGTGATGGAAATGGACGGTCAAACCACTCCTGAACTTACTGGTTTCCTCGAGGGTTCAGATTCGATTGTAATAGTCAACATTTCATTCGGTCCATTGCCTGAAGGAGTTTTGAATCTGATTTTTGGAATTGATTCTTCGGGTCAGAGTGAGAGTCTTACTTTACTAGTAGAACCCAATCCACTGAACCTGACTGCTGCTAGCTCTTCCGAAATAGCACTTATTGGCGAGCCTGCTCATGTTGGGGATTCACTAACTGCTTCAATATTGGTTCATAATCAAGGTCAGAATCCTGAATCTGTTAGTTTGGTAATATCACCTGAGGGTTCAGACCCAATTCATGGCCAAGCCATACTGATTAATCCCGGTTCGAGTAGAGAGGTTTCCGCATCATTTACCCCCTCCACTTTTGGCTCAATCAATCTAGGTTGGAAGGTTCATTCCAGCAATGGAGGAGTCGCAAGAGAACTCAATGGAACCACTGTGATTGAAGTTTTAGAGCCCCAATCAATCCAGTTAGTGGTTGATTCTTTGGAATGGAATCTTGAAGATGGCCTGAGTTCAGAGTTCTCTCTTTACCTTAGTGATGGTCAATCTAGGGAAGTTGAAATCCAAGTTACAATAATCGATCAAACTATTGAGTCTAATTTACAATTTTTCCTAATCACCATGGATCCTGGTCGCAGGCAACTAAACCTCGATTTGGGTAATCCCTCAGCAGACGCACTAATCATTCGAGTAAATTCAGTTACTTGGACGGCTGAAGAGGAAATTGAAATTCAGACTACACTCACCCCTCCTATGCTAGATCTTGTGGTTACTTCTGAAGGTGTAAGTACAGCGCCTCAGGTAGGTGAGAGTGTAAACATCCCGTTCTCCTTAACCAATAACGGTAATACTCCGACTTTATCAGGAGAGGTAAGAGTAGTTCGAAATTCAGATAACATGATACTCGACACAATTCCAACATATTCAATTAATCCAAGTGAATCATTTAGTAGCGAATTCACAATCGAAGAGTGGCCCGATTCAAAAGTTGTCGATGTGCATATCATTTGGGTAACTAGTGGATTTACTGAAAGCCTTCTTTTGGAGATAGAAACATTTTCCGATAATAATGCAGAGGCAGAATTGCCATTTGATTTGGGCGCGGCTATTTATGGAACAGTCACTGGCTTAGTTCTTGTAATGTTCATTTTAGTTCTATATCGAACAGTATCGGAAAGTGTAGAGGATACAGGGAAATCAAGATTTAATCGATTAAGACAAGCCAGAGGGGAAAAGAAAAAGTCTGCAGCAGTAGAAAAACGAGAGATACCATGTCCCGAATGCGACCAACGTCTACACATTCCGAATAGCCATTCTGGTGCAGTTAAATGTCCTGCTTGTACTGCTCGATTCATGGTAGAATCGGTTGCATCTGAAGAAGAAGAAGAAGAAGAAGAAGAAGAAGAAGAAACAATTTCAGAAGAAGAAAACATTGAGTCCCAAATTGATTCATCTCCTACCCCACCTTCCCAAGAGATATCTGCTCGCTCAGTGGATGATTTGCTATCTTGCCCTAGTTGCGATCAAACTCTTAAAATCCCAATTAACAGACGTCCAGTAAAGGCTAGGTGTCCTGCCTGCCGGTCTGAATTCTTAGCAGAAGTTGGAGAACCATAACCGAGGTTTTCTCATGAACGAACTAAGCGACTTTGAGGAAATGTATCTGAAGAGGATGTTTGAGATACATTCTGAACAACCTTCTGCTATTGTGAAAACCTCAATGTTGGCCGATTCTATGGGAGTTAGTGCCGCTTCCACAACAGAGATGATTCAAAGACTAGCTAACCGGGATTTGGTGACATATATTCCTTACAAGGGTTCAAGATTAACAGCAGAAGGTTTTGCTATCGCTGGTAAGATTAAGCGACGCCAATTACTTCTTGAATTATTACTAACTGATGTCATTGGATTTGAAGGAGATGTTAATTCAATAGCATGTGAAATGGAACATGCAGTTAATGATGAATTAGAGGCGTCTATAGACAGACTATTGGGTTATCCAGAGTATAACCAACTTGGAGAAAGAGTCCCTCAAATTTCCAGACAATTTGAACCAGAGATAACATCTCCATTATTGCCAATATCCAATATGCCGGAAGGCAGTAGTGGGGTANTTGAATTAATCGCTCTAAACGGCCAAGATATCAAAACTCTAGAAAATCAAAAACTCTCTATCGGCGTCAACATTTCCAAAACACATTCCTCAACATATGTAGCAGGTTCTCCATACTTGTTTTCCGAAGATTTGGCCAAGCGTATTTTAGTTAGATTGGAGGGCTAAAAATTGCAGGATGAAGAGATACCAAATTTGGAAGACGCTCTGAGCTCATTAGCATCAGAAGTTCTAGAGGAAGAGTCATCGTCGCAACAGGATAATATGAAACAAGTTCATATTGTCGAGGGTGATGATTCTGAAAAAATATTGTATTCAAATGTCGATAGTTTACGGAATCAAGAAAGAACTCTCCTGCGAATAGACAGACTTCTTATCAGTGGAGGGATTCGATCCGTCCTCTTCTTACCATTGATTGTAGTAGTGAATTTCGGCCTTGCTCATTCTTACAGAAATACAACACCACAATGGTGGGTAGACCATATGCAAGAAGTCGCTCCCGTTGAGATGCACCTTGGAATTCATTTCCTTTCTTTATTTATTTTAGTTGCAAATATAACTCTATTACTCTTATTATTCCGATTGTTGACAGTAACTAGAAAGATTTTCCAATATGAGGCGGAATCCCTGACAACTGCTGGTTTGACCTTCAAAAGCTCCCATGGATATGCGGAAATGCGTGCGACAATTAATGGTTCTAGAAGGCAGTTGGGAGCCACAATAAGTTTCCTCCTTCTAGCAATCCTATTTCTCGGAATCGCCCTATGGTTGGCACCTGACGGAGACCTTTCTCCAAGATTAGTTGCGCTTTCAACTGGGACTTTATTAGCTGGCCATGGGACCTTTTTGGTATCAAATAAATCGCGCTTCAATGCTAATGAGCCATGGGGGATGTTGAGCGCCTTCTCTCCTCCTATCCATCCGGCTTTACTCCGATATCCATTTTCTGACGTAATTAAAGCCCACATCGATCCACTATTGGCCGTTAGGATATCCGAATATTTGCGGGCAGTTGAATCAAAAATTAAACCAGGTAACTCAATGACAGAATTGCAAGAGANATTGCTACATCTATTGCATCTAAGGAGGAGGTCCGTGATAGATGAGAATCAATTTAGACTTGCATTGGCATCGATGATTGACTCAGAATCACTCGATGGTTTTTTCGAGCATCCAGATTTAGGTCAAGAAACCTGGGACCGATTATTATCGAGAGCAATGCTTGATTGCGCCCCATTTTTCCGTCTTCACGATCGTTTACACATGAAGCATCAGAATGGGAAATCTGGCGATGTATGGTTTGATGTGGATATGGAAAACTTAGTAGTTGGCCCTGCGAATTTATTCGCATTCATTCTCAATCAAACCGATGAAATACAAGATCTCATACTAAGGGTTCAAACTCCTGATTTTAGACCTAATGATTGTGAATATCGACTTAAGGTGGAGCCTCACAAATCGATTTCTTTCGATGGAATTATTTCTCCCAAAATTACAGACACACTCCCCAATCTCCTAAACTCTACTAGAATTATTTGGCAGAGTTTGTTACCCTCTAGCACCGGTGAATCCACAGTTACAATTCGTCTAGAGGATTTGGATGGCAATCTAATATCTGGTCGTGTACTGACTGTTCAGATTCGCAACGACCTGTTTACTCGACTCAGAATGACAACAGGAGCATTGTTCATCCTTGGCGCTATTATTGCAATTCTATCACCGCTTCTACCATTCATAGGTTCAGTTCTAGGCCTCTAACCATACATCGGGTTGATTCAAGAGGCAAACGCTCGTGGCCTAGCCGTGTCTGACGAGACTACCAACCCTGACGATGACCTCAGGGGTCGCCTACACGCTATGGAGACCAAAGTAAGGCGTATGCGAGAAAATCGCAATAGTCACAATGAGAACGCCCGTAGAGCAGCCGATTCGCGAAATGCTGTTCAAGAACAGGCCAAAGGTTTACGCGATTCTATTGATGAACTGAAGGCAAAACAAAAAGATATTAGAGACCAAGCAAGAATTCACAAGGCCAGAAGGGATGAAATCCAGAGTCATATCAGAGAGATAATTTCCAAAAAACGTGGTCGTAGGGATGACGAACGAGGTTCTAAATCAGTAGTTATCGAATTGTCAGAAACCGAAGGACAAATCGACAAGATAGAGAGACGCTTAGAAACTGATGGCAGACTGAAATTGGAAGATGAAAATAAACTCTTGAAGGAACTAAAGAAACTCATTGGTAAGAGAAATGAGTTACTTCCTGCTGTGAAGGAACACGAATCCATTACAATAGATCTTGGAGATATGGATGAATCAATAAATCGTTTAAGGGCAGAGGCTGACTCAGAACACCAAGCAATGGTAGATTGCCATAAGCAAGGCGATGAAATATGGGAGGAAATCAAGCCACTATTTGAGGAAAGAGACTTCCTAAGGGCAGAGGGAGATAGGCTTCACAACTTATTTGTTGAAGCAAAAACTGCTGCCGATGAAGTCCACAATGAAATGAAAGTACTGCTTGACCAAGTCAATGAAATTCGAGACTCAATAAAAGCCGCTCGTGAGGAACGGGAGAAAACTATACGAGACCACAATCAATCAGTTAGAGATGCAATAAGATCGCCTTCCGAAAGTGAAGAACTAGCTGGCTCATTAGAAGAGATGTTACTAGAAAGTGGCTCTTTGACCCTTGGCGGTACAGGAGTTGAAGAAGAGTCAGAACCTNAGGCCTCNAAGNCAAGAAAGTCCAAGAAACGAAAGTTAGGGACAACTCGTGGAAGATTGTGAGTTTACCAGCCTCTGTCTTCCAGCCGGACATCTAATGTTTCGATTTCCAAACCCGGCATTGGTTCACCAATCATTGCACTAGCCTCAGCGACTATGGAAGGGTCCTCGAAGTGATGGGTTGCAAGCACTATAGCTTCGGCGGTTTGAATTGGGTCAGAACTCTTGAAGATTCCAGAACCAACAAAAATTCCATCCATACCACGCTTCATCATAAGGGCTGCATCTGCTGGGGTCGATATTCCTCCAGCAGAGAATGTCACCACTGGCAATCTACCAAGCCTGGCCACATCTTCTAGTACAGAGGACACTTCTCCTCGAACCTCTTCCATTGAACCAAATGGAGTATAATCTGGATCTAAATCAAAGGAGGATACTTTGTTTATTCTCTGAAATCCTTGCATAATTATGTCAACCATTTCGCTGCGCCCTTCTTCTCCTATAGATTGAGAATGTGCGATTTCATTTTCTACCAATCTAGCATGTTGTACAGCGCTGACTACATTTCCAGTTCCAGCTTCACCTTTGGTTCGCATCATCGCAGCNCCTTCTGCTACCCTTCTTACCGCCTCACCTAGATTCGTGCAGCCACAAACAAATGGTACGGTAAAGTTGTTTTTTGCTATGTGATAGAAGGGATCTGCGGGAGTTAAAACTTCAGATTCATCGAGCATATCTGCACCTAGTGCTTCGAGCACTCTTGCTTCCTCATCGTGACCAATTCTTGCCTTGGCCATTACTGGTATCGAAGTAGTTTCGATAATTTCCTTTATCATGTCCGGGTGACTCATTCGAGCGACTCCTCCACTAGCTCTGATATCTGCGGGAACTCTTTCCAAGGCCATTACAGATACCGCACCAGCATCTTCTGCTATGTGAGCCTCTTCAGCATTCACGACATCCATGATGACCCCGCCTTCTTGCATCTTGGCGAAGCCTCGCTTTAGCAACTCTGTACCGTGGCGCATTTGCCCCAAGTCAACCCTCTGAGTCATAGTCTAACGTCTCGGCTTCTATTCATCAATCTATGTTTAAGTCACCAGAAGGTGAATCTTCAGTCTGCGAGTACTGGTGAATCTCCAGTTGCTATTTCTAATTCTAGACTTTCAGTCTCGTTACGCTCGATCCATTCCATTTCTTCATCGGGTACATCGGTGTCTGCGAAAATAGCTTCAACAGGACATTCGGCTACGCAGGCAGCACAATCGATACATTCATCCGGATCAATGACCAAGTAGGTGTCTGCTTCTTTAAAAGCTTCAACTGGGCATACTGCTACACAATCTTGGTACTTGTGTCCTACACAGGCGCTTGTTACTACGTGGGTCATGCTATCACTTGACTGCTGGTCTGAGAAGGTGCATAAGAATTCTTGTAATGATTTTGTATTTTTTCAAAGAAATTTATCGCCAAAGAAATCATTCGAAATTTGAAATTAAATCTAATAAAATTTCACTAGGTTGTTGACCCGGGTATGCCTCAATTTTGTATCGTCCTTTGACTGCAGATTTCCACTCAGAGCCCTCAGCTAGCAGAAAGTCTCCATTGACTAAGGAAGATAAAGAGAGGCGAACATGGAATACTTTGTCATCATCAATTTGGGATTCAAGTCCATTGGTAACTATCTGATCTAATACAGCCTTGCCTAACGACTGTAGGCTTTGTTTGGCTAATTTTTTGTTATTTATTCTAATCGCTAGAATTGTTTGCGGAGCGCCATGGTAGGACTTGGATTTCTCTCTAGTTATCTCTGTCTTTACCGGTGATAGTTGACTCATTGCCGACTCAATAATTTCAAGATCGTCTACAGCGCTACAGTGTATTCTCCAGGATACGCTATGCAGACTCATTGATAATGGCACGAGCAATCACTCCTTGAAGACCACGCTGCGCCCTTGTCTCTTGATGGCACTCTAGGGCTTTCATTCAAATACTGGAGGCAGGTCGCACGGCCCGCATACGGGGTAGCCCCCGATACGAGGTGTTTCTCATGGCAAAGGGCGCAAAAGCAAGGGCAGCGGCACGCAAGCAGAGAGACAAGTGGAAGGCAAAGCGCTGGTTCACAATTCGAGCACCTCGTAATCCTTGGTCCTTCAGAGTCATTGGAGAGACCCTCGCAGAGGAATCCGAACAACTAATTGGCCGAACATATGACATCATGCAAAATGAGTTAGATGGCGACTTTTCGAAGATGCACGTTAAGGTAGTTTTCCGAATAACAGACTCCGTCGGTGGAGATGCGCTTACCGAATTTGTCGGCCACACCGTCCTTAAAGACCACATCCGCCGCCAAATCCGCCGTCATCGTGGAAAGATTGACGATACAGTAGATGTTGTGACTGAGGATGGATATTACGTCAGATTCAAACCTCTACTAATTTCAAGGTCGCGTGTAAAGTCTAGTCAAAAATCAGCAATAAGAGCTAGTGCTAGAGAAACAATCCTGACTATGGGTGCTAGTTCTACTTGGATTCAATTGCAAAAATCACTACTTGATGGCACGATGGAAGCAGCAATCAAAGAGTCTGTTTCCAAGGTTACGCCTGTCAGAACCGTCATGATTAGACGCAGTCAGTTATTACAAAGCGGAGTTGTTGTAGAAGATGGTCCTACCTTGGATGAAATACATGCTGAGGAAAAGGCCGCCGCTGCAGCTGCTGAAGTAGACGAAGTCGATGTTTTGGCTGCAGCAGAAGCATCTGCTGATCTTTCAGAGGTTGGAGAGACTGATTTGGATGCCGAGCAAGAAGAAACATCTGAGGGAGTCGAAGAGGCAGCCGTGGAAGAATCTCAAGAAGAGGATACTGAATCTTCCGATGACTCGGATGTTGATTACGAATCAATGACGGTGTCAGAACTTAAGGTACTTCTAAAGGAGGCTGGAAAACCAGTCTCAGGAAAGAAAGCAGATTTGATTTCCCGTCTGCAAGAGTGAGGNAAATATGGGCGCACAAGCCCATTCCAAACCGAGGTGAGCATTTGGTGCGGATAGCCGTAATTAGTGGAACAGGAATGTCTGATATCGCTCATGAGATGTCCGATAGTTCTCGAAAACATACTGAGATTCGAGTAGAATCAAAATGGGGACAGGTTCCAACAATATTGGTTGAGACTGAATTAGGGGAAGTTCTCCTAATCGACAGACATCACCGAGAAGGGGAAGCGAGAACCCCCCCTCATGAAATAGAACACAGGGCGAATATTCATGCAGNCAAGTCNTTTTCTCCAGATTTANTCCTNAGTGTCAANTCTGTGGGTACGATGNTGGAAGATTTACCACCAGGTATGATTGGTGTGGCTGGTGATGTATTAGATTTAGCAACCCGGCCATGGACNTTTCATGATGATGATGCTATCCATGCGGATAGAACTTCTATGTTTGATAAGAAAGCCAGTGAAATTTGTTCCTATGCCTTATCAGAAACTCAAGAAAATACTCAAAGCAGTCTAGTAGTAGCGCAGTGTGTCGGACCTCAATTTGAATCTCCTTCTGAAATTGATGCACTAGTTCGTTTGGGAGCTGATGTTGTTGGAATGACTCTTGGCCCTGAGTCACGATTAATTGCGGAAATAGGAATCCCTCATGTAGCGATATCATGTTCCTCAAATTGGGCAGCGGGTAGAACTCCCGGGGACCCTTCGGCTGAAATCGACCATCATGCAGTCGACGCTATGGCAGCAACACTACGTGCTCGTGTAAGAGATTGTATCGAAGCCTTGCAAGCGAATTATTGAAGGATAAATTTCCAAGACCAGAGGTTGGTTTTAATTCTACTTTCAGTCTCTATTTTCCTCTTCATCGAAGCGATGGATAGAATGGATTGGTGGGGTCAAAAAGACAAGGAGTATGAGAGGGAATGTCTGCCAAATAACAACCCTCAACCGGATGCAGAATTATGTGCCGAACTTCAAAATGAAGCATATTCAAGAATGAGTATGTTTTCTCCTGTATTATCCTTGAAATCCACCAGGTGATAGATCCTAGAACATTAGACAGTTTGATGGTTCTCCAATTACTGGACGATGTATGACTCGACTGTTGAGTGTAGATGATTGGAAGGAAGTTGAATGGAATTCTAAGCCCGATGGCTCTTGGTCCACCATGATGGCTAGGGTTGCTGCTTTCCATAGTAAACACGATTTCGCCAACCCTGAGAATAATGGACATGATATGGGGTACCGTGTGGCTCTAACCGTCGAGGAATTAGGTGAGTTTGCAGCCGCGATCACCAAAGGAAAGCCGAAGGAAGAAGCATCCGAAGAATTAGCAGATTTGTTGATTTTGATACTTGGGCACTCCCTTGCTATGCACATTGATTTGGAATCTGAATTTCACTCCAAAATGGATAAAATAATGCAAAGAAAGGCTCGACGGGGTAACCTAGGGATTAGAGTTACAGAATACGAAGGGGAATGAATAACACGATTTAGAAAATTTCCTGAAGGAGATTAAATTTGCCCCTGAATTATTTATATATGCTTAATGTGAGTTTTTCCTTCCTTCCCAATTTCATATTCTGCAATCCAGAGACTAATCCAAATTCCACCTAATTGCAATACAAGCCTCACCAAATTTCCAGTCTGAGATAATGACGCCCCATCTCCTAATTCGACAGAATTAACCCACATGTACAGATTTGCTGGATATAGACAAATCAACAAAGTAGCGCTGGCAAAACCCCCTATCTCTCTAATTGAGGGGATAATCAGCATAATGCCAACCAGAATTTCAACTACACCACTAGCTATAACCCAAAATTCTGCTGAACCAAGAATTGGTGGTACAATTGGTTCGAACCATTCAGTATCCGTGAAATGCAATACTCCTACATAAACGTAAAATGAACCGCCTAAGATTGCGAACAAGTCGCGAAAATTCATGTTATCGCCTAGTCCAGATGGAATATGTAGTGTCGTATTCGTTATTGGAGTCTGATTGCAAATTTTCGATAACTTCCTCAGACCATTCAGCACGATTCCATTCTGGAAATTTCACTTCGCCACTATTATTGGTTTGGACCGTGGTAAGATGAATTTCTTCTACACGATTAAGAAACATTTCGTAAATCTGAGCTCCGCCAATAATCCAGCATTCATCGCAACCATCTGCATAGGCGATTTCTATGGCNCGGCCGATGTATAGAGCNGTCTCTGCCCCATCTGCTTCCCATCCAGTGTCTCTTGACATGACGATGTTTAATCGCTCAGGCAATGGCCGATATGCTTCGGGAAGTGAATCCCAAGTTTTCCTTCCCATAATAACGGCGTTAAACCCGTCTCCCTCAGTCAACTGTTTGAATCGAGTCATGTCAGAAGCTAAACGCCAAGGGAGTCCTTCCCCTCTTCCAATACAGCCCTCTTCATCCATTGCCACAATCATCGACATACGCATATTATTACCTCAAACAGAAATTGGCGCCGAAATATGTGGGTGATGCTCATAATTGAGGATTTCAATACTCTCTGCAGTAAATCCATCTATTTCTGAGATGGTCTCATCTAACTTGAGTTTAGGCATTGGAAGTGGTGTCCTAGAAATTTGTTCCTTGGCTTGTTCTAAGTGGTTCAAATACAAATGACAATCTCCACCAGTCCAGACAAATTCCCCGGGTTGCAATCCGCATACTTGAGCCATCATACAGGTTAGTAGACTGTATGAAGAAATATTGAATGGGACACCGAGAAAAGCATCAGCGCTTCTTTGGTATAATTGGCAGGACAATTTTCCTTCGTTGACATAGAATTGGAAAAAAGCATGGCAAGGCATTAAGGCCATATCTTCCAATTCTCCAACATTCCAGGCCGAAACAATAATTCTTCGTGAATTTGGATTCTGTTTTATCATTTCAATGGCGTTTTCAATTTGGTCTACNATCCTGCCATCATTAGTTTCCCATTTCCTCCATTGTTTGCCATAAACAGGTCCAAGGTCACCATCTTCGTCAGCCCATTCGTTCCATATTCGAACGTTATTTTCCTGTAGATAGGAAACGTTAGTATCTCCAGATAAAAACCACAATAATTCATGGATTATACTAGGCCAATGGAGTTTTTTTGTGGTCACGGCTGGAAAAGATTCGGATAAGTCAAATCGCATTTGGTGGCCGAAAAGTGAAATTGTTCCAGTGCCAGTACGATCTGATTTTTCAATCCCTTCGTCAAGGATCCGTTCGAGGAATGCTAGGTATTGCTCCATGTCAACTAAACCTACAGGACCTCCGAAGTCCATGAAGGATGCGGATATCTTGACTCAAATTTTCGCAAAAGAAATTTTGATTATGGTGCCCCCAATACTCTCAAATTTTCGATTAATTGATCTGTGAATCTTCTGTAATGTGATTTCATTATCGACCTCTGCCCATGCTCGTCTAAATCAGCAATTTTGGAAATGTCTTCATCAGACATATTCCCTCCGACTTCATCGCCTAACCAGTCTCCAAAGGTGATTGGATTATCGACATTGACTTGCACTTTCGCCAATGGATTAACCACCGCAGAACCCGGTGCCATGAATTTTCTCGCACCAATAATTGCCATTGGTACAACTGGTACTTCTGGAAACCTAGCGGCTAATCTAGCAACACCAGTCTTACCCCTTGAAAGGTAAGGTGGTTTATCTGATCTAGACCGAGTTCCCTCGGGGAATATACCCATAACATTCCCTCCAGAAAGAACGTCTACAGCACTTGCTAATGCTTCTACGCCCCCTGATTCTCGAAAGGTTTCAATTTGTCCTGTAGAAGTCATCAATTTCTGGAATTTTTTGTCTTCAAAATGTTCTGCTTTTGCGAGATAATGTACAGGTCTTTTTGCCCCCATGATTTTGACAATTGGGTCGATGTGCGATGTGTGGTTACCAACCAGTATGGCGGGTCCATTTTTTGGAATTCTATTTACTCCATTGTAACTTACATTAGTTATCGTTCTAACTAATGATGGGGATAATTCAATCAAACCTTTGTAAAACATTGGGGTTGAATGGGTTTTACCCGACCCCTCAAGCCCGGTCAATTTCGCCACCGTTTCTAAAGAATCAGCGGACAAGCCGGCCATCGTTCCTCCGACTCCTCCTCTGCATTATTGCTTTGCGTAGGTGCGATGACTTCTTCTGATACATACTACCCCCTATTCTTGTGAGCATACCTAGAGTACTCTGTCTGGTTATGTGTTGCATAATTTTGCTACCAATGACTGCGCCCGCAGTTGTTGCTGAATGGGAAGATGACAATTGGCTCAGAAATATCATCGGACCAGAAAGGCTTGAACTCGGAGATGAATTTGGCTGCCATGGGTTTGAAGGGATAGACGTTAGAGATGATCCATGGGTAATTGAAGAGTGTAGAGATTACGTAAATCGATTCACTGATGCATCACGTTGGGGCTCTCAACCGATTTCCTTCGGTCACCCAAATGGTCCCGTGACAGAAGATATTGCTCGTCTATTATCTGAGGCTGGATTTTCAATTATTGGAGATAGGATTGAAGGCGACGACCATGGATTAAATGTTGTAGAACGATTAACCAGCCTTGAAAAAGGCCAAGCCAATTTGTCGGCTCTGGAAAACGCTGAAAGAGACAGCCTAGTCAGTATCTATTGGATTGCTAGATGGCACGATATCAATATCAGGGAGGATAAAGATGCTATTTCCTTGCTCAAATCTCAAGAGGTTTGGTTTACTACTTGGGGTGAGTGGTATGGTCACAAAGTATCTGGAGAGTCCTATGACAGAATTTTGACTTCAGATCCACAGGTAAAGACATACAGAATTTCCACATTGTCTGACTCTTTTTGGGGAGTCCCAGGGACGGCCTTATTCTCATGGTCAGAACCTCCAACAAGTATTCAATTTGATGGCGAAGAGGCGTTAGTTATCCCTGCTGCTCAAAAGCATCTGATAACCGGTATACGGCCAGTTGACGGAGGAGCATATGTTACAGCAGAACCAGGAGTAGTTGTCGAATTCTTCTTTGAATCCGAAGAAGTTTCAGTTTCGCACAATCCGCAGATTACTTTCAATGGATTACACCATTCTGTAAGTATAGTCGGCCACCACGTTACAAACCTTCACGATTGGACTTCTGATTTTCATAATTCACCACTTCGATTTACTTGGTTAATAGAGAGGCCTGCAGCATTAGAAATGGATTGGAGGCTACCTGTGTTGGCTATCGGGATATTAATCGCCACTCCAATCGCTGTAAAATTTGTAATTTCTAGGGATGTTCATAATTGACAATTGTCGAATTAACTAAGCAATATCCGGGCCATCTATACGGATATTATTCAATTTCATAGTCTTGATAATTGACGCGATTATATTGTTACCCAATGATTCTGGTGCATGTACCCCTACTGGTAACATATCGGGGTCCTGCAACCAGGCTTCTACACAACATGCTGTTACCATTCCGGTTGCTCGGGCCATGGAATGACCATCATCTCCTCCATGGTCCTCAACCTCCCATTCCAAAACTTCTCCACTCCTTGACTCGGCCCTAACCTTCATCCAGGTAAATTCTGGAATTTTATGATCATAACTCCATTCAAAAATTAAATTCTCTTCATCTAATCGTCCTGATTCTTTTTCTTCGATAAATTTCTGGATATGGCCCGGCCATCTGACGGTAAATTCGGACATTTCTACTGCTGGAATTGATTTCAGCACAGAACGTAATCCATCTGTAAGAAAAGCCTCCATTTCACCATGTTCTCCCGTATCTACCATATGGCGTTGAGTTAACGCAGGAAGAGTTACCTCTTCTCCCTGACGAATCACCCTCGCCGGCCTAGTATATTCTGCAATTACATCAATAGGTGAAAATGGAGCCATATACTTCCATTCTCCATACGGTCCGGTAGGATTCCCTCCTACCCAAATTTCAGCTTTCTCCAAAGGTCCGATTTTTCTATCTGCATAGGCTAGCAACATATTCGATAAACCAGGTGCTATACCTACATCCCAAAGAATCCTAGCACCGTAATCTTGAGCCTTTTGATTATCCCTATCTGGTGTATGTTTGCTGAAACTTAAATCTACCACGCGATATCTACTTTCTGCGAGATCGGTGGTTGCCATATGTCCTATATCGCCGGGTAACATATTCAGAACCATGTCAACTTGGCCATTTCTGCTCATTGACATCAAATTGTCTAATACGTCTCCTGTATGCACCGTTATTCCATCAATCCCAATGACTCGATGCGGCTGAAAATCATAGGCGTGAACCTCATGCCCCAGTGTTGCTAAACGTTTTGCAACCCACGCACCGACTAATCCTGTACCCAAACAATGCACGACGGCCATAATTACCCCAAGCCGGTTTAGTTCTTGACTGATTGCAGTTGAGTGTTTGGCCCATTATTGGGGCGATTAGTTGATTGAGGAGTGTATTCTCGTATAGGCGTGGGAAACGCCGGTCGCATCGATCCTTGGTCCTCGGAGCAATCTACAGATTATGCTCGGATACGTGACCAATTCGGCCTACAGAGTCTTGATTTAACTCAAGTTCCTAATCCAAGTATGTTACATCGTAGGGGGATTATTTTCGCTCATAGAGACCTCGATGTTGTCACTGGGTGCATGGAGCGCTCTGACCCGTTTGGTGTATTGACAGGTCTCATGCCCAGCGGCAGGATGCACTTAGGTCATTCAATGGTTATCGAGCAAGTTAGATGGTTTCAGGAACAAGGTGCTGACATCACTGTGACAGTAGCCGACCTTGAAGCCTTAGCTACTAGAGGGACCAGCCTTGAAGAAGGAAGGAAAACCGCTCTAAAGGAATATGTCCACAATTACGCTGCACTCGGTCTTGATCCAAAAACTACCAATGTATACTTTCAGAGCGGCCGCCCCGAAGTTCAGAGACTTGCTTTTTCTCTGGGGCGCAGAACAAATCTTTCTGAATTTGAAGCGATTTATGGCTTCAAAGGTGACACTAATCTAGCACATGTGCAAGCACCTTTGGTCCAGGTTGGAGATATTATTCATCCGCAATTGGAAGAATTTGGAGGATTGCGACCTATCGTGGTTCCAGTTGGTGTTGACCAAGATCCTCATTTGCGACTTACTCGTGGAATTGCAGGGAAAACCCATTGGTTCAACGTAAAACCTAGAAAAGCCGGAGGATTGACGGTTTCTCTATCAGTTCAGGATAGTAACTTAGAAGCCTTTGGAGTATCGGCAAATGGTAGGGTAGATAGACAAGTAAGGGAGTCAATTTTTGAAAGACTAAAGGTGTCATTAGCTCCAATGGGTTACTCTGATTTAATTTCAAATCCAAAACATGGAACATTAGACATTCCTGGGGCAAATACCTCCGATATTGCTCAAGTCCGAATGTGTGTCCTCCGACTCGAACGAGACTTGGGTGGAATGGGGCTAATGCCTCCAAGTTCTACCTACCATAGGTTTGCAATAGGGTTGACTGGAGAAAAGATGTCATCCTCTAAGCCACAAACTACAATTTTCATGGACGATACTCAGGAGGAAATGAGCAAGAAGGTAAAGCGGGCATTTAGTGGGGGTCAACCAACTGTAGAGGAACATCGAAGACTCGGTGGCGATTGTTCCAAGGATGTTGCATTCCAATATTTACAATTCTTCTTTGAAGAGGACGACTCTGAGTTAACAAAGATTGCCAGAGAATACGAATCTGGAAAACTATTGGCTGGAGAAATGAAGCAGATTTGTATCGATAGAGCGAGCGAATGGCTTTCTGAATTAGCCGATAAGAGAGATATGTGGGAAGGACGCCTTGAGGAATTCCTAGCGCCGGACGCAAAATAAGTAACTATTCTTCAAAGTCGCTTGAATTGAAAATGGGTATCTGAGGGCCTGTGGCTAAGGCTGCGATTTCCTCCTCGGACAAATCTGTTGATGTAGCCGACTCATGCAAGATTTGAGAATGGCCATTTGGGTCTAGTAACAATAGTTCAACGGACTCTTCGCCATTCTTGATTCTAGATATTCTATCAATTAATTCTTGACAGGATTCAACTTTTTCCTTTCCTTCTTCGCCATCTCGTATTGCACTACGTTGTATCATTGCGATCGCATCGGAAAACCGATTTAGCACTCCCTCTACGTTGGAAATATAGCCTGTCGCATTGTCACCAGGTTCTACTTCCAAGCCCAGTTCGACAATTCTCACTGTGCAAGATGAAGATCTAACCACTCTGGTAGTCATTAACTCTGAATTATCGATAACCAGTGACCAGAGACTTGGTTTCTTTCCTTCCGATGGTATAAAATCGGTGTTCCTCCAACCGCACTCGTTGCAAATGATTGTCATCTCTGTGTGTTCGCCAAAGTATGGTATTTCTGAGGTGTGAACATTGAGAATTAATCCATTCTCTGAATTACAAATTGGACAAGGATAATCAAGAGAGCTTTCCAAATTCACACCTCAGTAAGCAGTATTTTGCTCTTCGGAAATAGCAAATGTCGATGGCAATAGTAACAATCTCGAGCTGCCTAATCGAATGACTTCTCCAGACAAGTCGCTTTCAACAAAAGATTGGATTCGATCTACTGCAATTCTTAATTCGGTTTCAACTGTGATTAAGCGCGACATTTCTAGAATTACAATATCACCATCGGATAACCAATCTAGTAGTTTAGGGATTCCTGTTATATCATCTAAAATTGCCCTGTGAACAATAACATCGCCGATTCCTCTAGCCACTGGCGCATCTATGTATAGCTCACCCAAGTCATGGTAATCTTGACCTGGGTCTAATGAANAATCCCGAGGCTGAGAAGGTAAACTAGGCATCTCGATCCATTTGGGTTCGGGCCTAGTAGGCTTCGCCATAATTCATTCCGGGGTGGTAGGCTCTTTGAGGAATACGGTGGATGTTGGATAAAAATGCTGTATTATTCACCCTTGTGTTAAGAGACATATTGGCTCTAAGCCCGATTACAAGTTTGAGCACATTCGCTTAATAACACCCCGTCGGATTGATAAGGGGCCGGATTTGAGTGCAATCCGCAGGGAAGTCTCCGTGCGGTGAAATCAGATGAACGCAGAAGCAGACGCCGTCAAGACCGGAACTAGTACTGTTGGCATAACATTCGACGGCGGTGTTGTGGTCGGAGCTGACCATAGAGCAACTATGGGGCACTTTATTGCAAACAAGAGCGTCAAGAAGTTGTTCAAAATTTCAAACAACGTTGCCCTCACCACCGCAGGCCTTGTAGGTCATGCTCAATCACTATCAAGAACCCTTGCGGCAGAACTGAGGCTATACGAACTGAAGCGTAACGCTCCTATGACTGTCCGCGGTGCTGCTACATTAACCGCAAACATACTAGTTGGTAGGCCGCACTATGTTCAACTTTTGATTGTTGGAACCGATGAAGACGGGCCGAGTGTATATTCAATAGACTCAGCAGGTGGCTCAATTCCAGACGTTTACTGTGCCACTGGTTCAGGAAGCCCCTTCATGTACGGTGTTTTAGAAGACCAGTACAAGGACGGTATGAGTCGGAATCAAGCCCTAAAGGTAGCCGCGAAGGCCCTCTTGGCTTCGGCACAAAGAGATGCAGCGAGCGGAAATGGTATGGATCTTGCAGTAATTACAAAAGATGCAGGCTACCAACAACTAACAGACAAAGAGGTCGCAGACCTACTATCTAAATTGTAGATAATCTCCACGGCATTTAGCCTTACAACCTCATTACGAGGTTTTTGGTATAGGGTGGAGTCCTCAGATGAGGTGTGAATAATGAGATTAACATTAACAGAAGTAAAGCAAAGGGTATCCAAGTTAGTGCCCGAAAACATAGACTATGAGGTCGATGTAGAGGCAGGTTCGATTGCAATTATTACAAAGCAACCAGAAGCCTTTGGGGGCGCTGGTCAATCGTTAACTGTCAAAATCGCGAAAAATGTCAAGCGCCGGGTAATCGTAAGGCCGCATCCCGATATTCTCGCAGATGAGGGTACGGTTCGACAAAAGGTCAACGAGATTATTCCAGCTGAGGCTGAGGTTAGGAATGTTTGGCTAGATCCCGCATTATCCGAAGTCACCCTGGAATGTGACGATCCTGCTTCTGCAGTCGGCCCTAAAGGTATCAATATCAAAAATCTCAGAGATGAAATTGGCTGGTTAATATCGGTTGAACGCGCCCCGGCCTTTGAGAGCCGTACTCAACATGATATCCGAAGATATCGAAAAGAATTAGCAGATGAAAGGAAATCTCTATTGAGAAAATTTGGTACTCGAATTTATCGCCCAAAAAGAGCTGGTGAACCGTGGGTTAGACTGACAGCTTTAGGTTCGTATCGGGAAGTTGGCCGAGCAATGCATTTAGTTACAACAAATGAATCACGAGTCCTCGTTGATTGTGGGGCTAAGCCAACGATGAATCGTAATGAAGTCCAGCCATTCTTCAATGCACCAGAATTACTTCCTTTGGATAATCTCGATGCAATCGTACTTACCCACGCTCACGTTGACCACATAGCCATGCTTCCTGTTCTATTCCGGTATGGATACAGAGGGCCAGTATATTGTACACCTCCAACCAGGGATTTGATGACATTATTGCAAATGGATTACATCAAAGTCTCGCAAGCAGAAGGGGCTGATCCACCTTATTCAAAGGCGGACATCCAAGAATGTATCAAACACGTCGTAGACATTCGCTGGGGTGATAAGACAGATATTGCGCCTGACGTTAAAATCACACTAGAAAACGCAGGACATATCCTTGGTTCATCTAGTGTTTACATGCAGATTGGAGAAGGAAAATCTGAACATAGATTACTCTTTTCAGGCGACATCAAATACGAAAGATCTTGGTTATTTGATGCTGCTACGGTAAGATTCCAAAAAGTCGAGACCTTAGTTATCGAATCAACATACGGCGGCGCGCAAGATTTCCAACCTAATCGAGCAGATGCTACACAGGAATTGCAAGATTTGGTAAAATTAGCTCTCTCGAGGGGAGGTAAAATCTTCTGTCCAGTATTCGCAGTAGGGCGCTCGCAAGAGGTGATGATAGCAATAGATCAATTATTCAAATCCGGCGAGGTTAAACCGGTAACTGTTTGGTTAGATGGGATGATTTCAGAGGCAACCGCAATTCACGCTAGCCACCCTGATTTCCTCAATCGTGATTTGCGTAGTAAGGTATTGAAGGGGGGGGAAGAAAACCCATTCAATTCAAGTTGGTTCAAGCAGGTAGATAGCAGAGAACAAAGAGAATCATTACTTTACGATCCTTCTCCATGTATCGTCTTGGCAACTTCAGGAATGATGACCGGAGGGCCCATAATTGAATACTTGAAACACTGGGCTCCTGAAACTAATAACACACTGTGTTTTGTTGGATATCAAGCCTCTGGAACTTTAGGACGCAGACTACAACAAGGGCATGCCGAGGTTCCTCTAATGGATAAGGGACAAACACACATGGTCCCTATCGCCTGTAATGTTGTAACAATTGATGGATTCAGTGGGCACTCTGACAGACGACAATTAATGGACTACGTTAAAGCATTGAATCCTACCCCTAGGAAGATAATTTGCCATCATGGAGACGCAAAAACTTGTAATGCATTCCGTCAAGGTCTTAGAGATGAATTTAGAGTACAAACCTATGCGCCTGCCAACCTTGAAACTCTTAGATTGAAGTAAATTTTGACTTTGTCAACTATACATCAACCTCAAACATATTCGCCTTAGCCGATGAGTCATGAGGATTGCACCCTGCGTCGTTGTTTCATTGGTGATGCTGTCCTCAGTACTCGCGGGTTGTATACATACTAATGACCCTGATGAAGTAGAAATTATTGACGAAAAAACTGCCAATGCATACAGTATAGTTGCGCCAATTGATACTGGGATAAATGTATATCACAATCATTTCGTTTTCAATGAGACTCTACCAGAATGGATGCTGGATGGTCTAGGTGTAACTATGTGGTGTAATATCACCACTGAGGGCACTTGGCAAGAACGATATGAGNCCGACAGAGAAACTTGTTGGGATGTAATTACTTCCTCGGATATAGTGTACTTCCCCGGCACCAGAATAATTGCTACAACACCAGATGATGGGACGGATATTCCCATCCTAGACGATCCTTCTGATGGTCATGGAACCGCCGTCACTGGAGCCGTTTTAGATGCTAACCCAGATGCGATAATTTTCTTTGTCGAAGGATTTAGTGACGCTGCTGTATTAGCTGCCGCCAACCAACCCTTAGTCGACATAATCACCACCTCATTTGGTCCAATTGGATCGATTCCCGTACCCGGAATCGAGGACTCAACAAGAGTGGCGGTCGTTGAAAATAAGAAAATCCACACTGGAGCAGCAGACAATACCCCTTCTCCCGCAGTGCAAGACCCAACCGCAGGCCCTCCTTGGTCAATCGGTGTATCTGGATATGCGGAAGAAGAAGATGACCAAAAGGAAACCATGAGTGGTTCTTATCCAGATATTGCCGCTGATTGGACTCAGATGCTACCTAACCATGATGACATCGATGGATACCATCAAACATCTGGCACCTCTTTTGCAACACCTAGGACAGCAGGAATTCTTAGCATGGTATTGACTATGCTACGAGAAGATTCAGGAGACCTAATGAGTGGTGCTTCTGAAGAACGAGGTGGTTTACTTGTTAACGGCACAAATCTATCCGTCTCCAACGACAATATACGTGATGCTCTAAATTTGTCTGCATGGTATCCTAGTGCATCAACATGGGATCCTACTTCGGGCACATTACCGATATCACCTGTTGCTCCTTGTACACAAGTTGGATGGGGTGTTGTCAATTTGTCCAACATTCAACCATTGTATAATCACCTAGCAGGAATTGATTCTATGCCACAGCGGCCCGCAGATGTTGTGGCATGTATGGAAGCCAATCAAGCAATGCGAGAAGCATATTGGGGCAATTGACCGATTTCCCTTACATTACAGGGATATCGAATCCGTCCTCTTCCGGATTGGGGACTTCCTTGTTTGCAACCGTCTCCATACTTTCTTCCTCTAATATTGAACTTGGGCGATTAGTATCGCTTTCCCACCATTTACTTCGATTAAGTGCGAATGCTAGGGCTGCTGGAGAAAGAAGTAACGAAATCCATGCCTCTACAGTTATCGAGCCAGATTGGAAAAATGAGAAAATCGAAAAGAAAATCAGTAGAAAAAATGCTAACCAACCGATAACCATTCGAGTGTTTTGCACGTTAAGCCCAAGTGGTTCTGCATGATTAGGAATACCCTTAATTCCGTCAAATATATGTCTGTTTCACCCTCTATAGCCTCAAGACAATATATTGAACCATGACTTCTCAGCATAGGCCATGGCGAGTAATTGGCTACTACTTCGATGTAAATGTGGCCATTCGTTTGGGGCTAGACAAGGGACGCAAGCATCCTGCAGTAGATGTGGCGAATCTAGTCAAATAACAACAACTGCAGTTTTTACAGACCCTGCAAAATTGACCGAAGCGGTGGCTAACGCTAACCTTCCTTCGGAAATTAGTCAAGAGATTGAGGAGAAATTGACCAAAAAAAAGCGGAAACAACTGAAGACTAGGGAAAGGGCCAATGCTGGATTGATTCACAGAATAATGAAACAATCCACAGATGAAACAGGCGTGTTAAGCCTGAAATCATTGCGAGTAAGTCTAGACGCAGAAGGAGTTACAGAACCATCTCCTGAACAAATTATTGGTATGGCGGAATTACAGGGCGTTGTCCAAAGAACTGCTCAAGATGAGTGGAAATGGTTAGCGTGAACTCCATAAAGTCGACTTAGGTGGCCAAGTCACTCACGGGCCTGTGGGTTAGTCTGGCCTATGCTAGATGGTTTGGGACCATTTGACCCTGGTTCAAATCCAGGCAGGCCCACCACTTCTTCTCAAATTGGCGAAAGCAGTATAATTATCAAATGAATTTCTCTATGGCTTCAATATCAAAAAGGGAAACGGCTACGGACAATGCTTCCTGTTTATCAAACCATTTTGCTTCCTCTATTTCATCATCTTTTGGTACAATTTCCTCTGCAGGAATATCCGCTTCACATTTGTAAGTAAATGAAAGCCAACAAATACCGTCAGGAGTAAAAATCTCCTGTCTGACAATTGACTCAGAGTTTGTACCATACCCCTCACTTGACTCCCCAATAGGATCTGGTATGCGAATTTTGATTCCTAGCTCTTCCAATGCCTCTCGTTCAGCACCCACTCTAGGGTGCTCGCCATAATCGACAAAACCTCCCGGCAAGGTCCAACAGCCTGTGAAAAATCCTCGAGTTACTTTTGCCATAAGTATCTGATTGGATGGATTAGTAATTACAACTTTGCTGACGACTCTATGGAGGGTTCGATATACAGATTCTCTAGCCACGGGATCGACCTCACTATCGCTAATCACGGCGTCTTTCCAGGCCCACTCTCCCGGCCAAGTAATTTCAGGAGTAGCGACAATTACCTCATGCATTTCTTGTCCTAATCTAAATCGATTAGTTCGCTTATTATTCCAGGTTAAACCCATTTCTTTTGCTTCTTCGGGAGTTGGGAGCCGAATCGAGAACCCGCCTTCGCCTTCTCTTCCCATTTGTGGTATTGCGGGCCCGTTTCCTTGTAGATCTACTAGGAGTAATTTTCCATCGTGTTCAAGATGGATGTGACGACGAGGCTCGGTCATCTTTACTTGCGAGTCGAACTTAGAAAATGAACTCAACGGCTAATCATTAGTTTACTCAAATGATTTAGTATGGGTCTGTGACATTCGTTGATTACAACAACTCACTTACCGCATCTCGTTCTTCTAAGAGCGCTTTGACATTCTCATCTATCTTGTGTTGGGCGAATTCATCAATAGGTAAATCTTCTACCACGATAATTTCTCCGGATTCGCATCGGCAAGGGAAACTAAACACTAACCCTTCTGGAACTCCGTACCAACCTTCTGATGGTAGTGCCATTGATACAATCCGGCCATTGGAACCCTGCCACCAGTCTCTCATGTGGTCTACCGCAGCGGAAGCAGCCGATGCGGCAGAAGAAGCACCACGTGCTACGATAATTGCTTTACCGCGGGTTGCTACAGTATCAAGGAAGCCACCTTGTAACCATTCATTATCAAATAAATCAGTAACAGATTCATTTCCTAACTTTGCAAACCTTGGGTCAGGATACATAGTGTTTGAGTGATTACCCCAAATGAATACGTCTTCTACCTTAGATGCTGGAACGCCAGCCTGCTCTGCGATTTGTCCAACCGCTCGGTTTTGGTCCAGCCTAGTCATGGCTGTGAATTGTCTACTAGGGATACTTGCAGCGTTTGCCGATGCAATTAGTGCGTTTGTATTGCATGGATTACCTACGGTGATGACTTTGACATTAGGTGATGCTACAGCATCTATTGCTTTTCCTTGTCCTACGAAAATGGGTCCGTTAGCGGCGACGAGATCTGCCCGATCCATATCCTTGGTCCGCGGGCGCGAACCGACTAGAAAAATGGCATCTGCATCGTTAAACGCAACTTCTGGGTCATCGGTGCCGATAATATCGTGTACCAACGGGAAAGCAGAATCCCGTAGTTCCATGATCACTCCATCAAGGCGTTGCATCCCTGGAGGGATTTCTAGCAACTGTAAAATTACGGGTTGATTATTTCCAAAACAATCACCACTAGCTATTCTCCACAATAAGGCATAGCCAATGTTCCCAGCCGCTCCAGTAATGGCGACTCGTATTGCTCCTTTTTCTCCTTCTTCAGTAGTTTGCATTTGTTATCCCCAACAGCCGCGATAAGAATTACACCCTTAGCCTTTAGTGAGCGTTAGCTACGTCGTATGCCGCCCCAATACTAATCACATACGGGTAATTAGACAGAATGATGCAGAAAGGTCATCTGTCAATATTTGCCCTATTTATTGTATCAATAATGCCTACAATCTCAATTTTATTTTCCTTTTCTTGGAGCGGATCAGAATTACAGTCTCAAATATTCTTTATTTTCGCGAAATTATGGATTATTTTGATACCGGTATATTGGATATATAGGATTGAAGAAAGTCGGATTTCATTGGGTTAAAACAATTCTAAAGGAATGTACAAATCAATAGTTTCTGGACTCCTAATTTTTCTTGCTGTTGGGATTATTTTCCTAATCTTTGGTGACACGCTTGACGTGGATTTGATGAAGCAAGAAATCGGAGCCACTGGATTATTGAAGCCTCCCATATTTTTCCTCGGGATATTCTATTGGATAACTATCAATAGTCTAGTGGAAGAATTTGTCTTTCGACAATTTATTGGAGACCGAATTCTTGAATCTACAGGTCGAGAATCGGTTACAATATTACTTTCAGCGGCAATCTTTACTTTACACCACACGGTATTGTTGAGCTATTATTTTGAGTCCTGGTAAAATGTAATATCCAGTCTTGGAATCTTTATCGCCGGAGCGATTTGGTCATTATTGTGGCTACGTTTTCGCTCACTTTACGTCTGCTGGATATCTCATGCTATAGCCGATGTAGCGGTCTTCGGAATCGCCTATCTTATCCTCTTCTAATATCGATACATTGTTTCTCGATGAGGAGACTATTCCGTTTGATTCAATAATCTAATTCCGCTCGCCTTACCTACCCGACATGAGCCTATGGCTCATTGGGAACCGAGGGACTTGTATGAGACTAGGTGTGTTGAAGGAACCTGAAGGGGAAACAAGGGTTGCAATCGTGCCGAAATCACTCCGTAAATTAAGCAAGTCCGGGTTTGAAGTAGTGGTGGAATCTAATGCCGGTATTACTGCAAACCATCATAATTCTGAATACGAAGAAAATGGGGCAATCGTGTCAACCAGAAAAGAAGTCGTAAAATCCCCTCTACTTATTTCCATCCACTTACCAGATGTGTCTGAACTTCATGAGGGCCAAGTCATCGCTTGCGTAGCCGACCCATTTCGTCATCCTGAAAAAGTTCAGGCTTGCTTGGATGCAGGGGTCACTCTTCTGTCGATGGATATGATTCCTAGAAGGTTGTCAAGAGCACAATCCATGGATGTTAATTCAAGTCAAGATAATCTAGCAGGATACAAAGCGGTACTCTTGGGAGCTGCTTCAGTACCAAAGGGAATCCCGATGATGACCACTTCCGCAGGAACGGTCAGGCCAGCAAAAGTAGTGATTATGGGTAGTGGCGTTGCTGGTCTACAGGCGATTGCAACCGCAAAGAGACTTGGCGCAATTGTCTATGCTTCCGACGTGAGGAAGTCAGCAGCAGAACAGATAGAGTCTGTTGGGGGGAGATTCATTGAGGTTGATGGCATGGATGATTTCGAAGATGAAGCCGGTTATGCAAAACCACTCACTCCGGAATTCATTCAGAAAGTCAATGACACAGTTTGTGGAGTCGCGTCCGATGCCGACATTATCGTAACCACTGCTAGAATTTTTGGAAGACCAGCACCTATCACAGTACCAAGTAGTGCTGTTGAATCATTCAAGTCCGGTGCTGTTATTGTCGACATGAATGCTGATGTCGGAGGGAATTGTGAAGATACAATTCCTGGTGAGACAGTTGTCACAGAAAACGGTGTGACGATAATTGGAGTGAATAATCTCCCAGGCACTTTGGCCAACACTGCCTCGATGTTGTATTCAAACAATCTGACCACTTTCATTACATCGATATTCATTGATGGTGAGTTAGTAATTTCAGATGAAGACGATGTCTTAGTAGGAGCCCCTGAAGGAGATGATTTCTACGTCCCAGGTATGGGAGGGGTTTTGATATGTTCAGATGGAAAAATACATCCTAAACAGAGCAAACTAGGAGGTGTATTGTGATGGAGCCCACGGTTTTAATTGGTTCAGTAACGCTTTTTGTAATGTCTATTTTCTTGGGATTCGAACTTATCACTAAGGTCCCCGCTACTCTTCACACTCCACTAATGAGTGGAGCCAATGCTATTTCTGGAATCAGCATAGTTGGCGCTTTGTTAGGGGCGAATGTCGCCTACGAAGGTGGCGACACAGCAGTCAGTGGGATCCTTGCTTTCGTAGCATTAGTACTCGCGATGATCAACGTAGTCGGAGGATTCGCAGTAACTAATCGAATGTTGAATATGATTGCTGGAAAGAAAAGGGGTGGTCAATGATGATCGATGATCAATGGGTTGGCCTTGGATATCTGCTATCAGCAACTCTATTCATCTTCGGCTTGAAGAGATTATCCCACCCTAGAACTGCTCCTCGTGGAAATCAATTAGGCGCAATGGGGATGCTTGTTGCAGTTCTAACAACAGTACTGCAAATGCAACTAGGAGATAGTATTGAAGGCTGGATATTGATTGGTAGCGGATTACTTCTAGGCGGTTTAATCGGTTGGATTATGGCCGTCCGTGTCGAGATGACCGGAATGCCTGAAATGGTCGCTTTGTTCAATGGATTCGGTGGAGCCGCATCAGCTTTGGTCGCCTTGTCGGAATCCTGGAAATACATCGAGGATGATACGCTAGAAATCCCAACAGGTCTGGAACTAGAAGTCATGGTGGTCGCAGCTGGACTTTCAGCATTGGTTGGTTGGATGACTCTAACTGGGTCTTTACTCGCTATGCTGAAACTCAAAGGGGGTGTCGAATTATTCGGTAAATGGATTCGTACCCCTACCTGGGGCCCATCTTGGTTAAATCCCGTCAAGGGTTTGTTATTCCTCAGCACATTAGTGCTAATCTATATGTCAATCCAAGAACCTACTGAGACCGATTACCTATTTGCAATAATAGGAATTTCATGCTTACTTGGTATATTGTTGGTGTTACCTATCGGTGGTGCGGATATGCCAGTCGTCGTCTCCTTGCTTAATTCCCTGTCTGGTATTGCTGCGGCATTTACTGGATTCATTATCTCAAACAGTGTTTTGATAGTCGCTGGTTCCTTAGTTGGCGCCAGTGGTTTGATTCTAACATTCATCATGTGCAAAGCCATGAACAGAGAACTAATTGATGTTCTATTCAAAGCATTTGGTGGCTCTGATAAAGAACAGGTAACCCGCACAAAGGTTGGTAGCGATGCAGACGAAGTTGCGATGATGGTTGATGGTGCTCAAAAGGTAATCATAGTCCCGGGATATGGTATGGCTGTAAGCCAATGTCAACACCAAGTGAAAGAGTTTGCAGACTTAGTATCAGAGAAATTTGACACAGAGGTGAAGTACGCTATTCACCCAGTTGCAGGTAGAATGCCTGGTCACATGAACGTTCTACTGGCCGAGGCAAATGTCCCTTACGATCAATTAATCGAAATGGATGAAATTAATCCAGAGATGCCAGAGGCAGATATAGCGTTAATTATCGGAGCAAATGATACATGTAACCCTGTTGCTAGAACAAAAGAAGGTCCATTAGCAGGGATGCCGATAATTGATGCAGACATGGCACGAACAGTTGTAATCATCAAGAGAAGTTTGTCAGTTGGCTATGCCGGAGTAGACAACGATTTATTTTACATGGACAAGACCATGATGCTATTCGGTGATGGAAAGAAGATGATGAACGAACTCAATGCCGCAGTAAAGGAGTTGTAGATTACACCGCCTCCCTAGGGGAGGCGAACGAGCAAGGGTTATGTGTTTGACGAGGTCGCAACGATAACAGGGGGTCTTGATGATGGTGCGTTCAACAAAGCTCGTTGTTGCTCTATGCCTAGTAGGATTACTAGCAATCCCAGCATTCGCCAACAGCGGTGGTCCACCATATCTTAATTCAGATAATCAAGAGACTGCCAAATACGGGTGTACTTGTCATTATTCCAGTCCGGGTGACAGAGCCGTTGTTATGGTCTCAGGAGTCCCAGTCATGTACGAATCAGATCAATCGTACGAGTTTGTAATCACAGTGGCTGATTCTGTGACTCTGGCTGGAGCGGATGGTAACACCAAAGCGGGCTTCCTACTAACAGATAACGGCGCTGGAATTTTCTCTTGGGATGATTCACAAGAAATTAGAGAAGCCGATGGTGATGAGTATGCAATTTCGCATTCAGAAACCGGTGATGGAGTTTGGACCATCAGTTGGACAGCACCATCATCTGATTCAGATACAATACTCTTCAGTATAGCCGGCAATTCAGTTAATGGTGACGGAATTCCAAATGAATATGATTACTGGAATGTCCTGACCTTTTCCATTAACCCACCGGGTTCTATTGCAGCGGGAGATGGTGATGCAACCTTGCAAACTCGAACAATTGCTGTTGGTGATTACCAAACACTCTTCGTCCTTGAAGAAAGTGAGTCTGAAAAAGAAAAAGAACGACAAAAGAACATTTCCGATAGAGTCTTTGAAAGTGGCAACCTGTTTTACTGGACTTCTCTAACCGCCCTAATCGTAGGCGCCGTTTTCCAACGGGAAATCCTCGAAAGACGCCATGGCCCAGGTCCTGAATACTTAGCCATGGAATTGGCTTATCCGCAAGGGATTAGGCGTGGACTAGTTGCAGCCATAGCATTCTTCTTTGCAGTCGACTGGTCTGCCAATGGTAGTCAACACGACTTCGTTATTGGATGTGCTTGGTTCATAGCCGCTTGGGCCTCATATGGGGTGTATCGAACTGTGCGTTCGGCTAAAGCAGAGTCAACCGTCCACGACGTGATGTAATATGGCAAACAATAGTCTAGTAGACCGTAAACCGGTCACTAGCCATTTGGAAGATTTACACTCTTTAATTCGAAGGAATGCATTTGTATTTCTTATTGCTTCTGCCGTCACAACAATTTGGGTAGAAACAATTCTCAATAATTGGAGCCTTTCTCAATCACCCTCAGGTGTTTTGTCTGTCTATGGTCCCTATGACTGGATAGAAATGAGATTCATGGCTGTAATTATTATTGCATCTGTCATTTCACTGCCATTTTTTTCCCTCGATTTGAGATTTTTCGCCAATACAGGACTTCTATCTAATGAGAAGAGGTGGCTAGATACATATTTGATTTTGAATGCAATAATTGTTCCGAGCATTTTGTATTGGGTATGGTTTAGTATGATTCCTTATTACATCGAAGCAGGCATTCAACTAGACTCGATTTCTTCAGTTACAACCAGATATGACGCCTCAGAATTATTTGCTTTGGCTAGTGGTATTTCTTGGATTTTAATTCTTACATTTACTTCCACACTATTCCTTTCACTCTCTAGATTATTTGGTTTGGTTGAAGAAGGCCGGAGTCGATTTAGAAACCGAGTCTTTGCTATTGTGGGTGGTTTACTAATTTTGACCCTACCAGAAATTTTCGAAGGCCTTAGAATTTTGATCGCCCTTTCTGTACTGGTAACTGCCGAACTGATATCTCGAACAGTACCGAAAGGCCCGTTGGGTCCACGCAATCCAGATTTTACCCAGTTTGTAGACAAAGATGGTTCTATACAAAAAATAGCTTTAGTTGACTGTTCATGTGAGGGCGCTTGCCCTTCATTTGAGGAAAAATGGTTAGCCCTAAAAATACCAATCCTACGACCAAGGGCGCTATGTTTAGATCAAAATGAACAAGTGGCATTGAGAGAAATGGTAGAACGCAATTCACTAACTCGCTTGACCATCACAGGATGCAACGGATATCCTTTACCAATCGACATTCGCTCTTACATTGAATCTAATCAAACAGAATTGGATGGACTAAATTGGTTAGACGAAGTCAATTCTAATTCACAGAACTGGAGAAAACAATCCTTGCAGTTTTATTCTGCAGAATATTGTAGATTGCCTTGAAATTGGAGAGATAACAATTCAACAATCCGTTCCCTTCAAGGGAACGGAGATGTTCGATATCGGTATGAAGGGACTTAGGGCAGGGCTAGTGGCTTTGTTATTGCTAGGTGCCATATATGTGCATTTTAATTCCGAAATGGTTGATGATTGGGCCTCAAATCAAGTAACCAATGATGACGATAGTGGGCTTCCATTATTGGGGATTCAAGCCGATGAACGATGGTTGGTACTACAAGTTGAATTTCCAAATAACCAATTTTCAACTTCAACCGCCTCACAAATTCTAATCGGCGATGGTTCTGCTGAGGAATACATTGACCAAATGACTGCTGGATCTTCGTCATTAGTAGTGACATTATTCGACGAAGTTTGGCAAGCGCCATTAGGGGTCAAAAATTGGGGTGAAGATGTTGCCGGAGAGAGAGACCATGGTGCAGATGGGAATGGGGCTGAAACTTTGCTTCGAGATGTCGCCTCTGATCAACTTCAAGGAATTGACCTTTCCAATTGGGACTTGAACTCGGATGGAGTAATTGACAGACTTCTCATTTTGCACTCTGCACATCCTCAGGAAATGAATGGTGGCACTGATTCACTTTGGAGCCATTTCACAGGAATGCAAGAACCATTAGAAATTGGAGATTGGAGTATTGAACACTTCACAATCGCTTCAGTTCATTCTGGCGTAGGCACAGTTGTGCATGAAATGTTACACCAGATGGGTGCGTTAGATTTGTATGATGTTCACAGCGATTTGCCCACCAGTAATTGGAATGGCATTGGTGACTGGGGGATAATGGCTAGTGGTAATTGGAACGGCAATGGTGCAATACCTGCCCTGCCCTCCTCCTCTACTCTTGACCTAATTGGGGTTAAGAGGGGTATTCAGGTAGATCCGAATTTTTCTAATTACACCATCCAAGGTATATCTCAAGGTGGTTCATACCTTGAAATCCCAATTGCACCAAATGAATGGGTTCGATTCACACTTAGAGTCAATTCTGGATTCGATTCGGCTCTGCCCGGCCATGGAGTTATTGTTGAAATTCAAGATGAAAATAATGGCGATGAAGGTAACAACCTTGTCAACACCGACCCGGAAAAAGCGTGGCTGAAAATTCTCGAAGCGGATGGCGATGCGGCGTTGCAACGAGGCAGAGATAATGGCGCACCCGGAGACGCGTTTACCCAAGGAGATCAATTGGGAGCAAATGGGATGCAAATACGAGATAGTCGAGGTCGTTTAGTACAATGGACAGCGACAATTGAGAGTATCAATTCTGATGAGACAAAAATTAGCTTCGATTATCCGGAAAATCCCACGTCTGTCGATGTATTACCTCCTAGAGGCCCGTTGGAAATTCTCGGACAAGAAACAATTTTTGCAACAGTTTTTGCAGAAGCCCCTTGTCAATTAGAACTCGATGTCTATACTTCAACTAATTCAGAGGGAGTCGCTCCAAGAATCGTTTCAGTTGAGCAGGGAGAATCTACAATAGAACTTGCTACAGCTAACCAAATTGCCCAGGGTTCAGGATATCTTAGAGGCACAATTGGTTGTGAAGGGGAAGAGAATTGGCAAATTGATTTAGACTGGTATTCCATAGGTCATAGGATTACTTCGCAACACCTTACTGCGGTTATTCCATGGGATGAAAACTCTCAGCTTACACTATCTACATCTTGCTTGGGTGAAGGGTCAAGAACATACTCTATTGCAGTCGAGGGCGCTCTCTCTCGAATAGCCACAGTCCAAACCGCTGGTGAATTACAAGCATGCCCTGACATAGTCCTGAACATAGTTCCTGATGGATTATTGACTCCAGGTATGATTGCTGAAGGTGAAATTGTTTTCGTCGACTCCTTTGGATTAGAACAAAGAGTTCCTGTTACGCTTACTGCACAATCATCATTCAATGGCAATAGCCCTCTTTCTTGGCTAGTTCAACCTAGCAATGCAATCATGGTGATTTTCGTTTTACTTGCAATTTCATTAATGCCTACATCCAATCCTAAACCAATTAAACAAAATCAACCTACAAACGAAGAAGATGAATCTCAATTATTGTGAAGTATTACTTTCACTAACCGATTCAATACCTCTCTCTCGTTGGCTGATTGATAGGTGATTTGTATTGCCTTCTGCCTATGTCTCGGCCAACGAGCATTTCTTGGGGTGATTCAGCAATAGATCTAGTATTACCAAAACCAAAGGCACCCTCTGTTCTTCTTATTGATCAAGATAGAAAGGAATTCCAAGGCGCACTATTGCGAATGGTTGCTAACGATTTGTCTGAATCTAGACCAGTGCATTGGATTGATGGAGGGATGGCATTCGACCCCTCTCCTCTTCTTCCTTTGTTGCGAATACGAGGTTGTAAAAATCGTCAAGCCTTGTCTAATTTCCATATATGCCGTGGTTTTACAGCTCATCAAACAGCGTCGATTATTCAAAGACTATCTAATGAAGCCAAATCAAAAGATTCACCGAATAGAATGATTGAGGGGAGAATTATCGTAATTTCACAAATACCTAGGATGTTTATGGATACTCAACTTAAGAAATCGGAAGGGCGCTCTTTGTTGAAGGCAACACTTCAACGATGTAGGGATATTAGTAAAGATTCGAATTCCTTGGTGATTCTCACATCAAGTCGTAATTCATCACCACCGTTAAGCAAGGATATACGCGAGATTCTGAGACAATTTGCAGATGATATACTGAGGGTTGGTGAACCACTTTCGAAAAAATCTAATCGTGGTTTGGCAAGAAAGAGATTACACCTTTTGTCTCTTGATAGGGAAATGATTTGGGCACAATTGCCATTTGGTCAAACCTCACTTCTGGAATTCCGTCACATCCAAACCTCTAGACTAGATTGCCTCATCGAGCCTGCAGCTACAACATCTTCATTCCAACCAAAGGGAGATAGTATGGAAGTGGCAGCTCGAACGGCTAGTGGAGTATAGAATTCTACGTCTCCTTTTTCTCCAGAAATAGCATTCGTTCCTGACTCTATTTCTGATTGTAATCGTACCCTGTCGGCAGGCTGTTCTCTTTTCCAACCTGTTACGGCAAAACGAACCTTCCTTCCAGGAGGGGCAGTTTGTTCTAGCGCTCGGGCACGGAGCAGTGCCGCCGCTGTCAGATTCATTACACGATGATTGCCAGTTTCATATCGTACTCTTCTACCTACTATCAATTGACTCAATGGCACTTCTCCTCTCTTCATACGAGAAATTTCATCTTCAACACGTTGAGACGCGATTTCTGGCCCAATTCCGAATGGATCCTTCGCTAAATCTTCCATCATGCCTTCTTGTAATTGCCTTATCCATTCACATGTTGAATGCTGGCGTAATTCAATCCCTCTAACCTTCCACTCATTTCCTATCTTTGCATAATATTTGGTTAGTGCACCAACTCCTGTAGTTCGATTTGGGATAAATGCAATCCAATCATATTCATGTTCTAGTTCAAGAGGTATGCCAACCAATGCTTCAATTCTAGCCATCAAACGTTGGTATGAATCTCGCTTTTCCCCCTCGCTTCGATTATTTCTATCTTTAATCCAAATAGCGTCTACTATAGCGTGTATACAATCCCATCCTTCTTTGTTTGCTTCTTCAATAGTGGTCAAGAGTATTTCACGAGACCAAGCGCAAATGGCCTCATGGCATTCAATTCTACCGAAGCGTGCATTTCGATAACCAGTATAGCCAAAACAAGTTACTAAGATCCACTTCAGAACATTTTGTCTTCTATCCCAAACGTCTCCTTTGTTCTGCCTTTTTTCTTTCAATACATTCCGTCTTTCAATTATAGGTGCTACCACTCTACCTAGGAATCCATGCCTTTTCGTACAGACATGTAATCCAAGTTCGGGTACAACTAATTTCAAATTTTCATTATTTTTTTGTCTTTTTTGAATTTCAGCAGCGGCTGTTTTGACATTCAAAGATAATCTCCCATCTTTTCTTGAATAGTCCGAATCTAGATTACAGCACAAACAATTCATAGTTTCAGGGCTAATATTTCTCGTTGCAATTATGCTGGGGAATAAACTCGCAAAATCTAGTTCAATAACACCTTGGTGCACACCAACAATTGGGTCTAAGTATAGTCCACCCCGATCAGCCAACATTATTTGTTCAGCATCTTTCATATCTTCTGGCCTATTCTTTTTCCAAGGAATCAATACTCCATCTTCAATCGATTGTCGAATTTGCATAGCGGAAATTGCTGAACCTGGTGATAATCTTGAGAGGTCCGCTGCTGGTAATCCCGAAGTTCTTGATAATTCTATTAACCCCTCAATCCCACCTTCTTTGCCTATGAAAGAGCGTCCCATGTCAATGTGTAATCGTCCTTCTAAGGAATGGTACGCTTCCTTTCTCAGAAGTCGGCCATAGCTCCAAGCCACACGTTCTTGAGAACGAGGTTTACTTCCTCTTCCATTTCTACTAATATTCAGCTTCATTCCTGACTTCTCGGCAAGTCTAATCAATGCAGGAATGTCGACATTGTCTCCATCATGGGTGATTACAATGTCGGGATCAATTTCCTCTATTTTTCTGTGAAAGTCATCTAACATATGGGCAGAGCAAGTATATGCGTCGGCAACCAAAGTTTGGCTGAATGATTTACTTTCGCAATTAATTACTCCCTTGTCAACTATTGTGATACTAGAAATTGGTGCGCTAGCCTTTCTTTTACCATTTACATCTAGGCAACAAACATCCAGTTCGATGATTCTAAGAGGTGGAAGTTGCCAATCAANTTCGTCTCTTGTATCTAAGGGAAAAATTTGGTTCTCAATTATCTTCACCCTTCCAAATGGATGGGTTTTGAGGTCTAACAAAAATTTCTGAGTGATTTTGGGGTCAACGGAAAAAAGCTCGAAATTTTGCCATGAGCCATTCGCATCAATCATCTCTGCAATTTTTCTTATCTTCGATGGCTTCTGCAAATTAACTGCAAGGACTTCCATCTCTTTTTGTGATTCATGTGAGGTGCGATGCCTTTCCTTTCTCAATGATAGTGCTCCAAATGGACGTTGGTATTCAGGTCTAGAAAGGGCTCTACCTAGTTCATCTAATCTGTGCGATTCTCCATGAACATGTATCGTGAATGACCATGGCATTAGGATCTGTTGAACCCCCCCATCGTCTTTCTTTATCCATAAACTCATACATTCGGTTTTGATATCTAAATGACAATCAAGGATCCATCCTTCATCCATTCCTCAACCTCTCAATTTCGTCCTCGATTTTTGAGATTCTCTCGTACGCTTCAACTAACATCGCTAGAAATATTGGTTCCATCGGGTCGACTGTGGGTATCATCCCACAAGCCGCCGCTCTGTTTCTCGCGGCATTAACCATCGAATCGTAAGCTGAACGTTCTTGCGGCCTCAAAGTTCTATGAAACTGCTTCCAACCCTCTATTCTTTCTTCCCCTCTCATCCTCCAAGTTGCAACTGTTCGACCCATGGGCTTTCTTGGCGGATCAAATCGCCTAACCTTCTTTTTGTAGGCAGAGGGGGTATATTCTAGCGAGTAAAAGTGAAAAAATCAGCGTTTACTTGGATTAGACCATCGTGAGTCTGCAGGTGGTCTAGTTATCGCCAGATACCTCCAGGAGTCTCCCTGACTGACAGGGTGTAACCAAATTTTGTTGACTCCTGAGGCTAATCTCGAGGCGAGGCAAGCACCGGCCCAATCTCTTGGTGCATCCTCAGGCAAGACTACGAGGAAAGGTGCATGATCTTCTCCTAGAGGCTTATCGTAACATCTCCATCTAGTGCCGTACTTGAATCCGGGTCGAATNACNAGACCNCTATTNAGCAAGTCAGCAAGAATCATTGCACCTTCCGANAGTGGATTTAATCCTTGAATAATTTCACATGTGATTGAATCAAGATGAATACCCCCTGCTGTGGGTACTCCTAATTGTTGGATTTTCCAATCATCGGACGGATATAGCAAACCGTTGGCAGAGGGAATTCCTCCGGATAAATTAGCTAGAGATTCTATTGCCTCATGCTCTTGAAATGACCCACGGGGGCTTTGTGAGCAAAGTTGGTATGTAACAATACTCAACTCTTCATCGACAACCAAAACCTCGGGAATTNTTCCGGAATTGCTTACATCAATTGTCCATTGATGTAATTCAACAGCATCTAATTTATCAGATTCGTGAAACCATCGTATTTCAGAAATCGCCTCACTATTTCTTGGATGAGTATTCGATGCCCATCGAGCAGCCCAAGACTTAGGGTGAACTTGTTTNAAAAAAAGGTCCATATTTTGAGATAAAACAATCTTGTTTCCCGGTACACGAAGAGCCTCTAGGATAGAATACTCTTGTAATAGCATCGAGTTTTGATTTAGTGCGTTATTCATCCAACCATTTGTTGGTAGGTCTATGTTTCTGTGATAGTGAACGAACAATGTCTCCGCCGGAGATAACTCTAGTTTCCGCTCTCCTACTGGGCTACCAATCGCAGATTTTTGCCACAGTCTTTCCGCTGCTGCCCCCTCGTAGATCCAACTCCCAGAGTGGTCAACCATACATCGCGGAGAGAACCTACTCGCTTGAGTTCGTCGGTCATGATTTGACCATTTAGTACCCCCAAACCTCATTCGCCCCCCACCTTTGGACGGTTCATGGCGATTGACGAAGACACAGTCTCCCGCATTGAATCTCTACGGCGATTACGTTCCAGCCTCAATGATATGGAAGGATCTCACGTGACATTGTTGGGTGATGTTATGTTAGATCGTTATCACCATGGATATGCGAATAATCTGAATTCAATCGCACCTGTTCCAGTCTTGAAAATTTTCCAAACCGATGAGAGCCCAGGAGCAGCAGCTCACATTGCAAGGGGGTTAAACTCAATAGGTCTAGATGTTGATTTTCACACATTTGTTGGAAATGATAGAGAAGGTAAAGCAATTGTGGATATGTTAATTGAAGATGGAATTACAGTTACAGGGATAGAATCAGTTACAGATAGACATACGCTGGTCAAAATTCGGTTCTTCGGCAGCAGAGAGAGCTTGCTTGAAGAGAGCCAAATATTACTTCAGGCTGACAGAGGTCCACTTGACCCAATTGAGAACTCAATGTCTGATAAATTAGCAAATAATGCTATGAAGCAATTGGAGAATAGTTGCGCTTTGGTAATCTCAGATTACGATAATGGGGCGGTTACTGTAGCCAGCGCTTCAAA
>FUFK010042284.1_pt1 | contig 47204 bp, 56 predicted proteins | sample 1021851 | NCBI WGS metagenome assembly FUFK01 (sample SAMEA51879418, study PRJEB19060) | metagenome
TAGAACAATTGGAGAAGCAGCGACGGCGGGTGCAGATGCTATCACCCAACAAACTGCAAGTGCCGCTGTCGGTCCCGGTGCGGAATTAAGTCAAGCAGTTGACGCAGCTACTGGGGATATACCGTTACCAGACGTGCCCGTGACTGAGGCAACGATCCAACCCCCGCCCGGATCACCAATACAAGGTGACTATGCTGCGGAAATAGCGGGCGAAATCCGAAATCAAAGGAATTTCGCTCGGATTAGACCTGATCAAATGCGAACGCAACTTGCAGGTCTGAAAGATCCTTTGCTCGAAGAAGCGGTGATGCAAAACCTTTATGCGACAGGGCCGAGCCCAACTCTTGCTAATACGCCTGCCGCTGCAACCAGTGTTGCAGCACCTGCCGCAGTATCGCCACCGGTCGAGCCGATCAGTCAACAAAGGCTCACAGACGCTTTGAAACCTCTCGATCTGCCAGATATCGATGTAGGTAGGCCAACTGCTGATGCAGGTCAGTTTCAAATATCAGGCGATGTAGGCACGGGTGCAGGTGCCGGGGCAGCTTCCACGGCTACAACCGTACCTGTTTCTGGTTTCCGACAGGGTATTGATCGCTTATTGCCCGGCGGTGAGTTGGGTTTTGATCCGGTCCGAGGATTTAAAGATGTATTCATGCCACGAGCGGGACAAAGAGCCGCCGCAGAAGAATTAGTCAAAGCGCAACAGCCGGGTCTTGCAGTTGGATCTCCGAATTTTGAAGCGGCTGTCAAGAAAATCATGGATGCTTCCACCAAACCGGGCTTTTTCCGCAGCTACGCGCCCGCCATCGGTGGGATCATGGCTTTGGACGCCCTGAGCAGGCAAGAACCCGAGACGTATAATGTCGATGAGCAAGTCACGGGCTTCACTATTTTGGATAGCCCTGAAGGGAGTCGATTCCGGCTTGGCCCAAACACGATGAGGCTACCAACCACCTACACGATTCAAGACGTGACAGACCAATACGGTAGCTTGCAAACGCCTATCTTCCAACCCCAACCAGGCGGTATGGCAGAAGGCGGCGAAATCGATTACTTCCCACGAATGAACGGACGCATCGATGGTCCGGGCACTGAAACCAGTGACGACATACCGGCAATGTTGAGCGATGGCGAATTTGTGTTTACCGCCAAAGCAGTACGCGGTGCGGGTAACGGCGACCGCGAAAATGGAATGAAAAATATGTACGCTCTGATGAGCAAGTTCGAGAGAATGGCGTAATGGCAGAGACTACAACCACAACCCAGATCGTCCGTGAAGCCCCNGAAATNGAGGCGTTCAAGGCGGGGCTATATCAAGATGCACTGGACTATGTAAGACGCCTACAAGAACAAGGCATACAAGCTCCTACACAAGCTGTNGCNGGTATGACTGCCGANCAGATCGCTGCGGGCGAATTGATCCGTTCNGGNATCGGNGGCTATGAGCCTTTTTTACAGGGTGCTTTGCAGAAAACAGATGCGGGTTTTGATGTCGTAACAAAAGGTGCTCTGCCTGGTATTGAGGCGGCACTTCTAGCACAACAAGGCGGTCTGGGAACTCTACGTGAAGCGCAAAGACTAGCTGCCGACACGCGAACCGAGCCTTTTACTTTCCGCGATCAAGCTATCAGCGGTCTGTCGCAAGCTGCTAGAGACATTACAGGTGCATCAGCGGGCGTGCCTTTACAGGTACAAGCCGCACAAGCGGGTCTTTCTGCCGCAGATGTAGCGGCACAGCGTGCAGCTTCTGACACTGCTACAAGATTANGGCTTGGTGCAGAGCAAGGACGTCAACTTGCTGCTGATGTAGGCATCGGGGCCCTAGGCACAGCCGAGGCTTTGGGCGGCCAACTCGGTGCGGCTACCAGAGGCGGTTTACAAACGGCAGCACAAACGCAGCAACAACTACTTGGTCAAGCAGGCAGGGCCGCTGGCACGACTGCCGGTGCCATGAGCCAANTAGGGTCTGCGGCTAGACAAGCNGAGCGAGANGCCNCNGTNGGTCAAACAGGTATACTGGGCTCGCGAGGCGATATCNGCACNATCCGGGGTGGATTGNCAGGNGCNGCTGACCAGTTCGACCCTAGTGGTATCGCTGCGTTNATGGACCCGTACATACAACAGGTGATTGACGCNAANACNCAAGAAGCCATCCGCGCTGGTGAANTACANAANCANAGCGCNAGAGCACGTCANGTTGCNGCNGGNGCTTTNGGTGGGTCNAGAGGNGGCGTCGAAGAAGCAGAAATAACNCGNGGTGTNAACGAACTTATCGGTCGTCAACGAGCTAATTTGTTGAGTCAAGGTTTTGGGCAAGCGTTACAGTCTGCACAGCGAGCATTTGAAGCAGGCAAAGGACGTGAACTACAGGCGGCTGGCCTTGGCGGTCAGTTGGCGCAGTCCGAAGCGGGGCTTGCAGCCCAAGCTGCCCAAATGGGTATAAGCACGCAGCAACTGAAAGCGCAGTTAGCGCAACAACAAGCCGGTTTGGGACAGTCTCAAGCACAGCTAGGCATGACTGCCGCACAACAGGGCGGACAGGCGCTTCAAGCGGCTCAAGCACAAGCCGCAGCGAACGCACGCGCTCAAGCACAGGCCGCACAGGCCGCACAACAGCTACGTGGTCAAGTTGGCCTGCAAGCGGGCCAAATGGGCCAGCAAGCAGCTTTACAAGGCGGTCAGCTAGGATTGAACGCTGCACAGCTTGCACAGCGTGGGGCGCTTCAAGGCGGTCAGCTTGGTCTACAAGGACAACAGGCCCTGGCGCAGATGGCGGGACAAAGAGCCGATCTGGCACGCGCAGGCGGTCAGCTAGGGTTACAGTTCGGTCAGCTAGGCCAAGCAGACGTGTCACAACTCGCTGCGTTAGCGGGTGCCCAGCAGCAAGCCGCACAGGGCATCGGAGCACTCGCCGGTCAGGCTGGTCAGCTAGGCGGTCGTCTGGCGTCTATGGGTCAAATACAAGCAAGTTTAGGTCAGCAGGCCCAGCAGCAACGCGCTGCAGACGTGTCACAGTTGATGGGCTTTGGCGGCACACAACAACAGCAAGCACAAAACATACTGAACGCCCAGTTCGCGGCAGAGCGTCAGGCGTACGACCAACCGTTCCAGCAGCTAGGGTTCTTGGGCGACATGACTAAAGCGTTGCCGTCGTCACAAAGTGCTGTATTCCAGCAATCCGCACCGAGTCCGGGCTTTGCCCAAACTGTAGCGGGCTTGGGTGTAGGTGCCGCTGGTTTAGCGAGGGCGTTTTGATGAACGTAATGAATAGACCCCTGTTCCGAGCAAAAGGCGGTAACGCAGAGAAGTTTCCAGACTTGAGCGGCGACGGCAAAGTCACGCAGAAAGACATATTGATTGGCCGTGGCGTGATACAAAAGCAAGAGGGTGGCCCGATCCTGCCCGAAGAGGCTGCCGGGCAAGTTCAGGTCGCCTCTGCTGCCGAAGGCCAGCAAGTAGGTCTTGATTACGTTGCGCAAACGCTNGGNGGTATTGACCAGGCGGAAGANATNGANAGCATGATNAACGCCATTCGCGGCAATGACATGCCTATCGAAGCACGGCGCTCGGAACTGGCAGAGTTTGTTGGTCGAGACGATGCGATGGCAACACCAGAGGCTGTGTTGGCGATGGTGCAACCCGCTATCATGTTGACCGAAGAAGGTGCCATGAACAGCGGTATTGGCGACCTGATGAAAGGCATGACGCAAGACGTGGACATGGCGACTGAGGGCGGTGCCCCGACTGACATGGGTCAGGGCCTTGGCGCTTTGATGATGGCTGGTGCCCCGATGGAAGAAGCTCCGCAACAGTTCGCTGAGGGTGGCGGTGTTCAAAAGCCGATTCAATACTTATCTACGGGCTCTAAACCGTCTTTTTTAAATCTTGACGAACAAATTGCGGCTCTGAACATCGGTCAAGCGCGTACACCAGCAGACATCCTTGGCAATGAGCAATTCATGGCTGCTTTAACGAAAGATGCTCTTACGGAACGTCCCGTGCGCACTGCACAAGAATACGCCACGGATTTTGAAAAACTTTTTACCGACGCTGCTGATTTGGGTGGCGCGGACGAAGCTCGTAGACAACAGATGGCCCTAGATTTAGCGGCGGCGGGCTTTCAATTTGCGTCTGGTCGAGACGCGCAAGGACGCAACATTGCTGGGCAACCTTTTCTTTCCCAAATCGGAGCGGTCGCTGCACCTTTTGCGCAAAGACAAGGCGAACGACTAGCCAAACAAAGGGACGCAGAGCGAGCTATACGGATCGCGGCAGTCAAAGAAGGTATAGGCGCTCAGACCCGTGCGCAAGCTGCGCAAGATAAATCAATTTCTGAAGCTCGACAGGCAGTTCTCACGGCAGGGTTGGAGGCCAGCAGACAAGAAGAACGTCGTGCTCTGACACAGGCCCAAGCTGACATTGCGGCCAAAACTTTTATGGCCCAGGCAGATTTCAACATTTTTGACGCTAACGAAAATGAAAGAAGACTCAAAGAAACCGACGAGCGCAGAAACAAGATTGCCCAGGAGCAAGAAAGACTTCGTGATGAACTACAAAGAGGCCGGATGATCTTAGGAGAAGATCTCAGCGCGCAAGCCAGGGCCGATCAGGAAGCTATCAACAGACGAAACAATTTACAATTACAAGCGTTNAGAGAAGAAAACGCTCTAAACGATTTTAAATACCGTCAATTGTTGAACGCTCAAGATTTTGCAAACACACAAGACTTGACCAAGTTACGAGCGGATTTAGCTCGTGACGCTGCGATTTTGAACGCCGATTTACAGCAGACGTTGCAAGACAGCAAAAATGCTTTTGTAGCAAGCGAAAACGCCCTTGAACGACAACTTCGTTCCGAGCAGTTTGATCTTGAAGTGAAAAAGTTCGATTTGCAGGAGAGAGTGACTGATGATCGTTTATCTCGTCTCCCGAGCACCGATGGTGGCGGATTATTCGGCACTGGAGAATCGCAACAAGAAGAGTTGAACCGTCTCGAAGTCGAGCTTGGTAGGCTACAAAACAGAGCGTTAGAAGCGAACATCGATTTGAAATTTGATGAAAACAGTTTCCAAAAATTCTTGCAGCTACGAAAAGATCAACGACAGGAGAGACAACAAGCCTTGTTGGAAGGGCAGGCTCTCCTAGATAGTGCCTCTGCCACACAACAATCTTTGCCTTACGGCACGGCTGCAGAGCAGTCCACGTTGCTTGGTGATACAAATGCAATCCGACTGTACGCCCAAGGCTTGACCGTCCCTGGTTTCGACCAAGCGTTGACCGAAAAATATGGGCGACAAAGCTTAGATCTGTCTGGACGGCCCCAACCTAACCTTGATTTACCGCCCGCGTTGAGATCTGCGCTACAGGCCCGTCAAGAAATGGGCTTGGCGATTCCTCGCATTCCAGGGTTTGCTCAGGGCGGTCGCGTCGAACAACAGTTACCCGGTGGGCCTTACGACCCGATCACCGGGCGTTTAGTTTTGCCGAGCGGCACGAGTCGACAAGTTCAAGAAACGCCCACCGTTCAGGGGCAGCGGTCGTTCCCGCCCCGCATCACCGAAAACATAGAGGACCTTACACTTGCCACAGGCGGTCGCGAAGTTATCGGGGCCAAGTTGGGTACGGGTCTTAATTTAGCCGGTAACATCATTTTTGGCATAGAGCCCGGTCTTGCGCGCGATACTAAACAAGCCCAAAAAGCCATAGAAACCCTGAGCACTATTGCGACGACCACCCTAATGGCTGCGATTCCTGGCAAAGACAATGTTGAACTCCAACGCATGTTAAAAAACTTGCAGGTGCCTGCTGGTGACATTTTTTTACAAGACGAAGAAGCTTTGGATTACTTCAAGATAGCTCGTCAGACTATGGATCTCGGTATAGAAAACCAAGCCGACTTACTGCAAAACGCAAATTTGAACCGCCGTGAAATTGCGAAGGTGCAAGAGGATCTAGCACAAATGAACGCGATCAAAGCGGAGTACGACAACGTGATTCAAGCATACGAGAACAAGTTGAAGCCCTCGCGAGAGATCTTTGATGAACTTGATAAGTTTTTTAAGTAATGCCGATACCACTTACATATTTGCCCTCTACGGTCATTGATCGCGCAGCCGGTCCCACCGAGGACGAGGAAAAAGCTCTACAGTCAGCGAAAGCTAATTTGCGTGAGCCCGTTGATTTCGATTTCAGCGGAGCCTACGAGATGCTGCGCGACCGAGGGTATGATAACCGGACCGCGATGGACACTATCGCTTTCAAACTTGGCGAAAAAAATAATTTTGACGTGCAAGCAGCCAGAGAAGCTGGGTTCACAACAGAAAGCATAGTAGCGAAACTTATCGGTAGAGATCCAGACGATTTAGAGGCCGCTCCGGTCGGCACGTTTGTGGGGGGTCTTGGACGAGGGTTTGTGTCAAATCTTCCTGCGGGGGCGGCAGGAACTGCCACAGCTTTAGGTTTGGGCGCGGCAGGATTGGCGGCAGCACCCGCAACAATTGGCGGATTATTGGTCATGCTCGGTGTGGGTGCACTTACTGCCGAAGAAGTTGAAGAGGCAGTTTTCGACGAAAGACAATTACTACCTTCTGAACGTCCTTTTGCCGTAGCGGGCGAAACGTTGGGTGCAATACCGGCACTTTCCGGCGTCGTACAAGTAGGCGCTCGCGGGATCAAAGAGTCAGTGGATTTTGGCTCGCGAAGATTGATGCAAAACGTCAATCAACAGCGGCGCGATGCCCTGAGAAAAGGCGAAGATCCTACCGCTCTAAAAGACACCAACAAATTTTTCGGCACTAAAAGAAAAGCGCAAAGACGCGAGTTTCTCGAAACAATAGTAGAAAACATAGGAAAGTCTGCACGTGCTGGTGTTGATCCATCGGCAAGAGGACTTGCAAGGGCTGCTCAAGAGGCGAAAAGTTTCAGCAAATTTGCAGGTGCTGAAACTTTAATGACCGTGGTGCCCGCCGCNTTTGAAGCTTTTTCGGAAGCTTTGTATCCCGGCGACGATACCATGCGGACTATTGGGGGTATCCTTGGTTCGGTTGTGCCTCAGCCCACCATCATAGCCGGACAAGCGATAGGTGCCGGAGCAACAGCAGCCAAAGCGGATGTGAGTGAAAAAGGTTTTGTTGATTCTGCAAAAAATCTTTTTGGTATAAGGGATCGTGGCGAGCGCATTCGCCAGCAAAAGGCAAAAGAATTCTTGGCGCAAGCTTTCCGAGCACACGGAGGCGATCCAATCGCTTTTGCGGAAGAGTTGGACGGGCTACTGAAATCTGATCCTGAGTTTGCAGATCTGTTGACACCCGGTCAATTGACTAACAACCCCTTCTTTTTGATGCAAGAAGCTGTGCAGCGACAAAATAGTGCCTCTCTTTCAAATGAACAAAAACGGGCGGGAGAAAAAGCAGCCGCTAGTATTTCGTCTTTGATAGAAGGTCTTAAAAGCATCGATAATCAAGAAGCTTTACGTTTAGCTGGTCAACTTGAACAGGAGACCATTGCTACACAACTAACGGCTTTGGTCGAACAAGCGATGACCAAAGCTGCTTTTGCAGCAGAAAAAGCAGGAGTCGTCGGAGCGAAAGACAAAACTTCTGTACAAATCTCTAGAGAACAAGGCGCAATTCTCAAACAAGCTGCCATACAAGCTATGGACGAAGCCAAAGAGGTGCGAAGGAAACTTTATGCTGCGGTCGATAAACGTGTCTTGGTTGACCCCACGCCGCTGCTTGAGGCTTTTCGCCAACTAAAAGCTCAAAACTTGCTCACTGAAGCGGGAGAGCTAAAAGGCGATTTTATAAGGGATTTGCGGAACTACGGCCTGGACGACAACAGCGACGTTTTTAGAGAGATTGTCACTGAAGCGGGTAAACGTAAAAAAACGCTTACTAACCGTTTAAACACTATAGGTAGTACGTTTCAAAGGACGGCAGAAGCNAATCCCGAAGCGTTCAATGAGTTTGACTTGCTGGTCGATACTTTAGGTGGCCCAGCAAAGCGTGGTTATGAAACTCGTTTGGACAACGTGATAATAGGGTTTTCTAAAAAACCTGACGAAGAAGGGGCTCTGGGTCTAGACCTTGCTCCTCGTGTTCGAGCACAAGTACTTAAATTAGCGCAAACCGCCAAAGAAATAGAATCCGTCCAAAGAAACATCGCGACGATTGATGCTGATTTAAACAACATCAGTGTTTCAGATTTTGTGACGACTGAGGCTGTGCCGCAAAGTTTGGGTGAAATGCTGGCTTTCCGCAACAAGGTGCGCAANGCAAAACGCGCCGCTGAAAAAGGTTTTATTGAAGGTCCCGACACTGCGCAACTTGCCATTTTGGACAACGGTGTAAACGCAGCGATACAACAAAAAATTGATGACGGTTTAGCTGCCGGTCGCGATGCAAATTTGGAAGCACTGCGTCGAGCGGAAACTTTCGCCAACGAGTATAACCGAGTCTTTAATCAAACTTTCGCCGGCGATCTAGGACGCACAAAAGCGGCAGGAGCAGCTTTGATTGATCCAGAAGTGGCTGTGGATCGTTTGTTCTTGGGTTTACCCGGACAACAATTCAAACGGGTCGAAGATATGTTGGCCGCTATGAAGTTTTCTGGTGTGCAAAGTGAAGACTTAGCCGGAAGCGTGAGTGGCGCAATGGACGCTTTTTTACGTCAAGAGTTTGCAACGCGAGCAAGGGGAGCGGAGTTTACCAACCCTTTCACAGGTGAAACCACGCAGTATGCGAAATTTGATCAAGCTGTCGTTGACGATTTCATAGATACTTATGGCGATGCCATACTTGCTCTTGAATCCAACAGTGCTTCTTTGATTGAGGATTTGCGTAACGTCGGCACTTCCCAAGTGGCACTAGAGGCGGCGTTGAGTACGACAAGTGATCGAGCGAAAACGAACGCGAAAGAAATAAATTTAGGAAAGTTTCTAGAAGCTGAAAGCGTAGAAAAGGTCGTGACCGGTATTCTGATCAACGCAGAACCAGAAAAGAGTCTTTCAGCATTAGTCAGGAAAATAAACGAAGCCCCGGTAAATGAAGCCCAAAAAGCTGATTTACGCGACGGTTTATTTTCTTCTGTCTTGGGCAGTGTGATATCTAAATCTAGGGCGAAACCATCCGCAGATGGGGATGCTATTGTAGATTTCAGAAAGCTTTACAACATTCTTTATGATACGCAAAAGACCAAAGACACCACAGGCTTTGGGAATTTCAAAGAGGGTGGTAAGTCTCTCATGCGTATTCTTGAGGACTCCGGCACAGTCACCCCCGAGCAAGCCAAAGAATTGGGTGCTTTCCTCAAACGCGGCAAAGATTTGCAGGATGCTCTATCAGAGGGTGTCGATGACTTTTTGCAAGCAAAAGACACAAGTTTGATGAAAGACTTTGTAGCTCGTTACGGAGGTGCAAAATCGATAGGATTGTTGACAGAAAGTTTAGGCTTGCCTGCGGATGTNCAAACTCCTGGTTTNGGAGCAAGGCTATCGCAAAACCAGTTTATAAATTTACCGCAGATGGTTTACAAAGACCTTTTGATAGACATTTCNAAACCTGGCGCAGCTTCTGCTCTGAGAGATGCTTTACGAGAGGGTGCGACCACCGACCAACAAATTTCAGGTCTTACAAAGTTCGCTGCGAAAGTGGCTGGATCTTTTCTAGGGGCACCCAGTTATTACCTTTCGCTAGGTCTGCGTTCTGAGCTTGAAGAAGAACAAGACAATTCTCTTGCCATAAGGCCACCGGCTTCGACACCAGCGACTCCCGTGGCACCCCCAATTGCAGGACCGGCCCCAGCAGCGTTGACACCACAAACACCGCCCGCCGCCGCACAACCCCCAGCGGCACCAGACCCTACGATAAGGCAACGCTACGCAGCGTTGTATCCAAACGATCCAGTGTCTTCACTGATCGAGCAACAGGGCATAGCAGGCTTACCACAAGCCCCTAGATAAGCCAGCTACGCGCTTCCTCGCCCAGTACTTGCTGGGCGAGGTTTATCTTGCCTTTCAACGCTTGAATAATCTTTTCGTCTACCGTCTTGGGGCTCACCAGATCCACATACAGGACATGATGTTCTTGCCCGATCCGGTGTGCGCGGTCTTCTGACTGCAACCGAATCTCCAGGTCGTACGAGTTGTTGAAATACAGCACGTTGGTTGCCGCCGTAAGTGTCAGACCATAGCCCCCGGTGCGTGGGTTAGCCACAAAGAAACGCGCTTCACTGTCCGGCTCTTGAAACTTTGCCACAATGTCGGCGCGCTCTTCAGCAGGGGTGGCACCATAAAAAGTGACCACGGAACTTGGGCCATACGTGTCTTTCAGTGTTTGTTCTATAGCTTGTATGTCGTAGACGTACGATGCCCAGATGATAACCTTGCCCATCATTTCGCTGATCACTTCAAGCATTTCGTTCATGCGGTTGCTTGGCAGCGCCTGTATCTCACCGTCGTCGGTGCGCAGGTGGCCGCAGCAGATCTCTTGCATTCGCATGATCTGTGTCAGGACACTCTGGGTTGTGGATAACTCGCCCTGATCCAACATCGCCAACGCATATTGGCGCATTTGCTCGTAAGCTTTTTTTTGTTCTTTTGTAAGCTCTACTGAACGCTGGGTGTAGATCTTGTCCGGCAGGTCCAGGCAGTCTTCTTTGAGCACACGGTGGCTGAACCGTTCAAGCTTTTCGTTCAGTTCGTCCAGATTGCGATAACCCACGATTTGTTGAAAGCTTCGGGCTCCAAACTTGCGTTGTTGTAGTTGCGCATAGCGGCCTTGGAACGCGTAGTAGCTGTCAAAGCCAAGTTGCTGTGATCCCAGGAAGCCGCACTGGGAAAACAGGTCCATCGGGTTTTTTGTGATGGGTGACCCTGTCAGGATGCGGCGATACTTGGCCTTTTTACCCAACGCTATGATGTTCTTCGTGCGTTGCGCTGCACGGTTTTTGATTGACGTGCTTTCGTCCACGACCACAAAGCTGTCTGGGTTGAAATTCAAAAACCCATTTGCCACATCTTTGCCCTTTTTTGTAGACAGGGCCTCTGTGTTCATCACAAAGATCCGTAAGCAGTCTGAGTCTTTGCGTAAGGCTACGTCTCGCAGTTCCGCTTTGAACTTCTGTGTCATGTTTGGCTGCCACAATACAACCTTACGTTCTATGCGGTCTGGCAGGTGTTGCGGTATTTCTTTGTTTACCCAGTTTGCGTACACGCCTTTTGGTGCGATGATCAATGCCGCCTCTACCTCTCCCGCTTCGTATAAGGCTGCTANGGTGTCGATTGCGACTTTCGTTTTGCCCGTCCCCATCTCCATNAANAAGGCATACGCGGGGCGCTGCCAGGACTTTTCAAAGGCTACTCTTTGGTGTTCGTAAGGCTCGGTTTTGAATTCGTACATTTCATTTCTTTTTCGTTGACATANAAGACAATATAAGATTAAAGTGCGTTTGGGAAGTGTCGAAAGGCGCTTATTCAATGAAAACGACCGAGGACAACGACATGGGACTACTTGACGAAATGGAAGGGGACAGCAATAGCTCGCTGGACGTACCGAATGACTCGGGCCTTGGCGCNGTAGCAAAACTTGCCGAAAAAATTATCGCGCAAGAGCAACACGTCAAAAGCCTTGAGCATGAACTCAAAGGTGCCAAAGCGAAGCTGTTGAAGATGACAGATGAAGATCTGCCGTCTGCGATGCAAGAACTCAACCTTTCTACGTTTAGTTTGAACGATGGGTCTCGAAGTCGTTATCAAACCAACCTACGGCGCACGCATCAGCAAAGACAACGAGGAAANAGCCTTTGAATGGCTGCGATCTCGCAATGAGGGTGATCTGATCAAGAACACCATCACCTGTCGGTTCAANAAAGAACAGGACAATGAAGCGTCTGCGCTGTTTCACGATCTACANAAGCGTCAACTNCAGCCCGAACGCAAAGCGGAAATCCACAGTGCAACTCTACGCAGTTGGGCGAAGGGCCGCATTGAAGANGGCAAAGAGATTGACATGGAGCTTTTTGGGGTNTGGGTTGGTCAACGTGCAGAAATCAAGAGAGGTTGATATGGCAGANAAAGANAAAGAAAAAGAAGTAACTGAAACCAAAAACAAGGACGTCGCTGTTGTCGACGCCACCATGTTTGAGGCGGATGCTGGTGTTGGTATGCAAATGGATCAAGACGATTTGGCNTTGCCATTTCTCAAGATNCTGTCTGGCAACGACGAGATCCTAGAGGTCATCGACGCAAAACCAGGCGACGTGTACAACACAGTCACNGGTGCCATTTATAANGGCAAGGACGGCTGCAAAGTCATCCCCTGTCATTANGAGCGTCGATTTTTGATGTGGGCTCCACGGGGCAGTGGNTCTGGCGCACCGCTACAAAACTTCGGCATCGAAGANGAGCGCCCGGAGACGAAGCGTGACGAAANCGANAACAAAGACTACGTGGTCGGTGGNGANGGCGAGTACCTTGAAGAGACGCACCAGCACTANGTNGTGGTNGTNGAAGACGACGGGACGTTCAGCACTGCGCTGATCCCAATGAAGTCCACACAACTCAAGAAGAGTCGCAAGTGGAACTCCATGATCGCGTCACGGACCATGCTTAATGCAAAGGGCGAGGCGTTTCAGCCGCCACGCTTTTCACACGTGTATAAGATGTCCACCATCAAAGAAGAGAACTCCAAGGGCTCTTGGCATGGCTGGAACATTGAACTGGACGGTCAGGTTGAGGACGCGAATGTCTACCGGTCTGCAAAATCGTTCTACGAATCCATTCGTGGTGGAGAAGTAACGGTCAAGCACACCGCTGACACTCAAGAACCGGAAGGGGCTGAACCCTTCTAACCGCATAGGCAACCCGGTGTCTTCAGGCCCTGCATATCGTCTTCAGCCGCAGGGCCAACCGGGACCTTGGACAAGTTGATGATAGATAAGTTTTCGACGATTTTCGATGGATTACGGCTCGCTTACGGGACGTTCAAGATCGAAGATCGCAACAGCAAAGGTAAAGCCACCGGCAAAGCGATGATTGTCCGTGAAGAACGGACTGAAGAAACGTGGCAAGCCCATCTTGATGGCACACAGTCTGTCGGGATCATCCCGATCAACGAAGACAATATGTGCCGCTGGGGTTGTATTGATATTGACGAGTACAACTTCGACCACACCGCACTAATCAACAAGCTTACAAATCTGAAGCTGCCGCTAGTGGTCTGTAGAAGCAAATCTGGCGGCGCTCACGTCTTTTTGTTTACAACCGACTTCATACCCGCCAAAGACATGCAAGAGGTCTTAACGCGCCTCTCTGTCGGTCTGGGCTATGGAGGTAGCGAGATCTTCCCAAAACAGATCGCATTGAACCTTGACCGTGGCGACGTCGGCAANTTTTTGAATATGCCGTACTTCGACNATGAGAACAGCTTGCGCTACGCNTTCAAGCCAGACAGTACAGCCGCAACCCTNGAAGAGTTTTTCGATCTGGTGNCCGACAACGTGCAGACCAGAGAGCAGGCGCTGGCTCTGGTCGTTGAGCAGGACAGTAGCCTNCCGATACAGGACGGGCCGCCNTGTNTGCANNCNCTGTGCAAAGACGGGATTGGTGAGGGCGCACGCAACAANGGTCTTGTTNAACGTCGGCGTATATTTACGCAANGCATACCCGGACACTTGGGAGTCGGAGATCCTGACGCACAATATGCAGTTNATNCACCCGCCNCTGCCNTTNGGCGAGGTCAACGCNGTTGCCAAGCAGCTACAGCGCAAAGATTACGCTTACAAGTGCAAAGACGCCCCCATCAACTCGGTCTGCAACAAAGAACTGTGCATGACGCGCAAGTTTGGGATTGAGGCCGTGGTATCAGGCGTGCAGATCGCCAACTTACGCAAGTACAACTCCGTGCCCCCAGTTTGGTTCTTGGACGTCGAGGGCAAGCCACTGGAAATGGGCACAGACGATCTGTTAAATCAGATAGCGTTTCAGCGGGCGTGCGTCGAGCAGCTTAACTTCTACCCACGCACAATGAAGAAAGATATGTGGGAGACACGCATCAACGCCTTGTTGACCGAGATGCAAGAGACAGACGGGTCAATCATCGAAGTATCAGAGGACGTCAGTGTCAACGGTATATTCAACGAGCACTTGGAAGAGTTTTGTACTGGACACCAAGCGGCTGAAGAGAAAGAACAGATCCTGCTCAAGCGACCTTGGACAGATGACGACAAGAACGAAACCTATTTCAGGCTCAAAGATCTGGAAGGTCACTTGCTCAAGGCCAACTTCAAGCATTTCAAGACTCACCAGATTGCACAGCGTTTACGGGACATCAACGGCGAAGCCACCCAGCTACGCATTCAAGGCAAGGTCGTGCGCCTGTGGAAGATCCCAGCGCATAAAGTTACAAAGGCGGTCATACGTGACCCACGGTTCACGGCAGATGAAGAGGTTCCGTTTTGAAGATCGAAAAAGGACTAGATATTCCATCCAAAGCAGGCTGGGGCCGTTGGGTTGACCTGGTGAGAGACATGGAAGTAGGCGATAGCATCGAAGTCGAGGAAGGCAAAGAGTGCAATGCTTTGCGCAAAGCAATGGTCGATGCTGGCTACCGTGTTGTGCAACGCAAGAACCACAAAGACTCCACCGACGACAAGGTCTTGATCAGACTCTGGCGGGTCAGTTAGTGCAACGCATCTTCGGCCCACCTGGAACCGGCAAGACGACCACGTTGCTGAACTTGGTCGATAAAGCTTTGGCTGACGGTGTACCGCCCACACAGATCGCGTTTTTCGCGTTCACACGTAAGGCCGCCAACGAAGCAAAGGAACGTGCCGCAGCACGCTTTGATCTTGATCCAAAGAACGACTTACCGTTTTTCAGAACCATTCACAGTCTGGCGTTTCACCTGACTGGGCTGAAGTCTGAGCAGTTGATGACTGCACAGCACTACCGTGAAGTCGAACGTAAGATTGGGATTGCCTTGGTCAGCGGTGACGTACCCAGGTACGAGGTCGAAGAAGATCTGAGCAACAGTCTGCGCAAAGAGTCACCGATCTTGCGATTGATCACCCTGTCCCGGCTCAAGAAGTCAGAGCTACAGACCGAATACAACGCCAGCGATCTTGAGTACACATGGCTTGAAGTGGACTACGCAGCACGGGCCTTGGCCCAGTACAAGAAAGAGTTTGGCGTCTACGATTACACAGACATGCTTGAGCTATTCGCACGGTCTGCCCATGAAACATGCCCCTCGTTCAAGCTATCCATGCTGGACGAAGCACAGGACCTGAGCCCGCTACAGTGGGACATTGCGCACGCCATCGATGCAAAGTCTGAGCGTATGTACTGCGCAGGCGACGACGACCAAGCCATCTATAAGTGGTCCGGGGCCGACGTGGAGCATTTCATAAATCTGCCCGGCGGCAGCGAGGTGTTAGAGCAAAGCTTCCGCATTCCACGCCTAGTGCACGAAGTGGCTGACCGGATCTCACGGCGCATNCGNAACCGGTTCCCNAAGTCGTATCTGCCNAAGACAGAAGAAGGNCGCATACAAAACATCTCGACCTTTGCAGAACTGGACATGNANCACGGCTCTTGGCTNTTCTTNTCNCANGCNGCGTACTTTCTAAACCCGGTGCGCGACCATCTNAAAAGCCAGGGNTACTTCTTTGAAATGCAGGGTAGACAAAGNTTACGGCTCAANATCCGCGAAGCTCTTGANGCATGGCGGACCTTGCAGCGCGGCCAGCCGATCACATACGATCTGGCAAAGGTGCTGTANNNTTANATGACAGGCAACGGCGTGCGCATCGCACGCGGTTACAAAAANATTCTTGGGGAAGAAGAAGATACGTTCACGTTTGAAGAGTTGCGAGACAACAACGGGTTGTTGGCAACGCTCGACATGGCGTGGAACGAGGCGCTGGATAAAGTACCGGGTGTTGACGTCGCGTACGTGAATGCACTGGTGCGCCGAGGCGAAGACCTCACAGCGTCTCCACGTATCAAGCTTTCAACAATCCACGGCGCAAAGGGCGGTGAAGCGGATAACGTGGTGCTGTTTACGGATCTCACGGTCGCTGCAGAGCGATCAATGGACGCAGATCCAGACAGTATGCATCGCGTGTTCTACGTTGCGGTCACCCGCACAAAGAAGAACCTGTTCACTGTCTTGCCAGAAAACTTTTACCGGAGTTACCAACTTTGAGTGACGAATACTTTGAAGTGATGAACGGCAACCAAAAAGAAAAAGTCTTTTACAAAGACATTCCAAACGGTACGGCAGGCATGTCCCTGGACATGGTCAACTCGCCGCCCCATTACGCTGACTCCGAGATCGAATGTATTGATGCGATGGTGGCTGCCTTCGGGCGTGACGCCGTCAACACTTATTGCCGCCTTGCTGCGTTTAAGTATAACTGGCGGGCAGGCAAGAAGTTTGATGCAGAAGAAGATCTAAAAAAAGCCGTCTGGTATCTGCGCTTCACTTATGAAGATCCCCGGAGTGACTGATGCAAAAAGAAACGCGCTTGCAGTTTCCGCTGTTTACCCCAAACGCGGAATGGACGGCACCGTTTGAACTGAAAGACCTNACNGGTGCNAAAGAAATCGCNATNGACCTNGANACACGCGATCCACACTTGAAAGAGTACGGGCCCGGATGGCCTCGCAAAGACGGTGACGTCGTTGGCATCGCCGTCGCTACNGAAGGCTGGGAAGCNTACTATCCCATTGCCCACCTGGGCGGTGGCAACCTNGACAAGAACGTNGTGCTNCGCTGGCTNAAGAAGCAGTTATCCACAGGTTGTCCCAAGATTATGCACAACGCCCCGTACGACCTGGGCTGGCTTAAAGCTTTAGACATCCCGGTCAACGGACCAATCATCGACACCATGATTATGGCGGCGCTACTGGACGAGAATCGTTACAGCTACAGTCTCAACGCCCTGTCCTACGATTATCTGGGCGAGGCGAAGTCAGAAAAGCTCCTGACCCAGGCAGCGATAGACTTCGGCGTCGATCCAAAAGCCGAGCTTTGGAAGCTGCCAAGCCAGTTTGTCGGGCCTTACGCCGAGATGGACGCTCGGTTAGCCTTTGATTTGTATAAGTTTTTCAAGCTAGAGATCGCCAAGCAAGACCTCAACACGGTCTGGGATCTTGAAACACGACTCACGCCGTGCCTGATCGACATGACCTTCCGAGGTATCCGGGTGGACATGGATCGTTGCGAGCGGACAAAGCAGGCGCTAATCAAGCGCGAGAAAGCCGTGCTGAAGAAGATCGAAGCCCAGGCCGGGGGTGAAGTAGAGATTTGGGCCGCAGCGTCACTTGCGAAAGCGTTCGACAAGCTGGACATCAAATATCCACGCACAGCGACCGGGCAGCCGTCGTTCACCAAGTCGTTCTTGAGCGACAACCCGCACGAGTTTGCAAAGATGGTCGTAGAGGCCCGCAACCTCAACAAGGTACAAGGCACGTTTGTGTCGTCCATCATGCGCTACGTGTCCAAAGAGGGCCGCATACACGGGCATATCAACCAGCTGCGCAGTGACGATGGCGGCACCGTCAGTGGTCGTTTGTCCATGTCCAACCCCAATCTGCAACAGATCCCGGCTCGCGATCCAGAACTGGGGCCAATGATTCGCAGTCTGTTCTTGCCAGAAGAAGATGAGCAATGGGCTGCAATCGATTTCTCGCAGCAAGAGCCACGCATCTTGGTTCACTACGCACAGATTTTTGGACAATGGAAAAGCCGTCCGCTCGGTGGGGCTCAGGACTTTGTGGACGCCTACAACGACGATCCTGACACAGACTTTCACACAATGGTGGCTGAGATGGCCCAAATTCCACGTAAGCAGGCCAAAGTCATCAATTTGGCTTTGATGTACGGCATGGGAGTAAATAAGCTCGCAGACCAGCTAGACGTCGACGTCGACACTGCCAAAGAAATTACAAAGCAGTACCACAACCGGGTGCCGTTCGTGAAAGAGTTAATGAGTGGCGTGTCACGGGCCGTGGACCAAAAAGACGACGGCTCAATTCGCAGTCTGAAAGGCCGCAAGTGCCGCTTCGATATGTTTGAACCGCTGGGCTACGAACTGAAGAAAGCACTGCCNAANAAAGAAGCACGCGCCNANTANGGCGACACAACNCCNCTNCGGCGTGCNTTNACNTACAAAGCACTCAATCGCCTGATACAGGCGTCTGCTGCCGACATGACCAAGCAAGCGATGGTCGACCTGTATGAAGCGGGCGAGCGTCCGCTGCTCCAGGTTCACGACGAACTGGGGTGCAGTGTGCGCGATCTAGAACACGCAAAGAAGATCCGAGAAGTCATGGAAGGCGCAATCAAGTTACAAGTGCCGAACAAGTGCGACATTGATCTCGGGCCTAGCTGGGGTGAAGCAGTAGAGGTATAACCCGTCTTCGGCCACACGNACGGGGCGTGCTGATAGCAATGCAACTATCTTAATGCATCCTGGCCTTTTCTACCTTCGGCCACGCGGGTAGAACGCGAGGTACCCGGCTCTCTGAATCAGCCAGACAGGAGCCGCTTGGCCTAAACCGTAACGCAGCGACAGACCAAATGCGGCCCAAACTGCCTACACAACTTTATAACTTTGAAACCATTCAAAGACTTCGGACAATGAACAGCGTCCGGCCCCTGATGATCTCTGTAATTTCGGATAGTCCCGTCGCTTACGCAGCCGGACAAAATAAGTAAAACCCCGCCTAAAAGCCACACGGACGGGGCAACGTGCTGGAGGGCTGTGATGTGACCCTGGCTTGAGATGAAACGGGTGTTAGCGCCCGTCAATCAAGTACACCAAGATCTCTCGCTTCCTGCAAGCGATCTTCCTGCCACTCTTTAAAAATTTTCCGTAGTTGACCACTGATACTGCGGTCTTCTTCAAATGCGATCTTTTTGATGTCTCGGAAAACCTCTACAGGCACCAAAACCGATTTCCATTTGGTTGTATCCATGCGTTTTTATGCCTAAATATAAGACTCTATATCAGATTATGTCGTTCTTTTCGACTTTATGCAACTGTTGGGGCCATCCGGCACTCGGATCACGGATCTCAAACGCGTAGAAGTCTTCGCCCAAGTGTTTTCGCGCCTCGGACACCGCGATCTCAACCGCTTCTTGTGTCGTTTCTGCCTCGCACGCAAAAAACTTCCGAGTCGTCACCAGTATTTCCAGATCGTATCGTTTCGTCATAGCCCTTCGCCGTTCAGATATTTGTTATGGCTTTGCATCGCAATCGCGTCCATCGGCATTGAGCGCATACTCAAGCCGATTAGTCGATTGTGCTCAAACTTTGTCTCCATAGCGTCGTTTATCTGTTCAATCGTCAAGCCCTGATATACCTCGGTTTGGTACATACCTGTGGGCTCGCGATAGGTGACGACCATTTCCCAATTTCGTTTGTCGTTCATATCACTTCAACTCCAACCATCAAAAACAAACCAATCACCAGGCAATCTTGCCCGAAACGATCCCAGGCCCTACGGGCAGTGGTCACAATGTAGTCTTTTGCCGTCTTCATCTTCGACCTCGTATAGTGGTTCACCACAATCGTCACACAAAAGTTCATCGTCGTCATAGGGGTTATCGAAAGCCCAATCTGGTCGTTCAATCATTTTTTTCTTTGCTCTTCCAGTTGCGACGCTGCACATTCTGAGTGATGTACTGTCGATGCTTCGTTGTACCAAACCAGTTTCCAGCTTTGATCAAACGTATAATCACAGTTTCGTAAGTACATTTGCCACCCGCCCCAACAATTCGTAAACCAAGGTTGCGTATTTCCCGAATGTTTTTGCCATCCAAGAACGCCGACCACTCCTGGTCGTAAACCATGTAGCCGTGTGATTTTTTCGGCGGGGGCTTCTTTTGCAGATCGACTTGCCCGTTGTTGATGAATCGCAGCACGACCGAGTAGCAGAGGCTTTCCCAATCGTCAATGGTATATGACGCAAAGCGACTCAAATCGAAGAACGTTTGATCCAGTTCTTCGACCGGGTTGTCTTCAACATATTCAGCGATCTGTTCTTCTACGGACGGCTCCGGCTCCGGGGCCTTTTCAGGCTGAATCGGGACGACCGTCCGCTTGGACTTTTTTGGCTGCGGCCCCTCTTCATACACCATGACGTCCAACGCCTCGCGCCCGTCTAGGAAGACAAGGCGCTTTACTTTGACGTCAGCTACTTCAGCACCTTCATGGTATTTCCAGCGGTGCTGTTGGTTGAGTTCTTTCATTTCTGCGTTGAAGACCTGGTCATTGCCGAGGTTACCCATCCAGATCGCCTGGATAATGTGTCCACGCATCTGCCTTTCTTCGATCTCAATGATTTCCCAGAACCGTTCGATGTCATCCGGCTCTGTTTTTCTTTGCAAAAACTCAAAGATCATGCCTTCGCGTAAGTGATGAAATTTCATTATTTTTTATCCCCCGGCCATTCTTGCATCTCTTCATCAATCATTTCTTTGATGTCGATCAGTAATGGTTCAGTAAACCTTTCTGCCGGGACAATTTTAAATCGAGAGCGAACGTGCGTACTCAACGGTCGCATTTCGTCATGCATTGCCCACAGTGCGGCAGATTTGGTGACGCCCTCTTGCAGGCGCTCTACCTTTGCGTCTGTCATTTGGGCTTCTATAAATGCTTTTTTGCAAACTTCTTCCATTATCTTTTGAGCCATTTCATCTCTAAAAGCTTTTGAGATGTTTTGAAGTTCTTCACGGATCATGCTTCGCAGCGTTTCTTCTGTACGTTTCATCCGACTGCCCCCCTCAAAGCAAATTGCACTTGGACTTCNACCTCTTCATCAGGAAACTGGCCGACACCGTTGTAGAANTCTTGTATCTGNCCCGCCAACCAAATCGCGTGGTTCATCTTTTCAAGNTANTCNNNCTTCTGCCGACGGCTGAACTGATCACGGTCTTCTATCAAGAAGTCTTGCTCNNCAAGCATTTGTATGTCGGTTTCCATCTCCGGGTGNTGCCAGTGCTGNCCGNACTCGTCTTCTTTNACCATCTCCCAGTGNGGCGAGACNTTGTACNTGTACCGCCCATGCTCGTCCNNCTCTTNAAGACGGTANGTCTCNGGCAGCTTCGTATTCCAGCGCATACCGCCGGTCAAGTCCGGCACCGGGATCGTACAGACCCTGCATTTCGGCATACGGTCAAAGTTGTGGTCGTACCCTGTCGTCTGGATCGTTATGTACGCGTCGCTGGCCGTCATCCAATGGGCGTTGTCGGGATGTACCGTTTGGTACTTGTCCGCATGGTCAGGGTCTTGCATTTCAATGTTTTCTAACTGCTCGCGCTGACGCACAAATTTCGACCGCAAGCTTTCTTTATCAAGGCGTTGGCTCTCAATCGTCCTGTCTTTGCAATCGATTAGCTTTTTCTGGTTAGCGACTTTTTGATTTAGCTTTTCGATCCTCTCAACCAGTTCACTCTTCGTTGGTGCTTTCATCACATTCTCCTAATAAAAAATTACAAAGGGCCTGGCCTTTAGCCAAGCCCACCTCTGTCTGAGATAAACCCGAGGTTGCAGCCTTGTTTGCCCCGCAAACGCGACGCAAGAACCGTAACCTGTGCTTCTCCGCAGACGACCTCTTCGGCTTGCTCTGGAGTCGCAACAACTCCGTGTGCAAGTCGATAGAATCTTCAAACTTCATTTATTTGTTACCGCTCAACTATTTGGATTTTGTAATACTTGTCCAGCGATAGTTTGCGAACCTGTGACTGACAGTCGTCAAAAGACCCTTCGATGTCAGACTCAAACCACTCTCCATACATTTCGTCGCGATCTTTCAAATTGACGACGTAATGGCCGCCGTTTTGTCGAGCATCTGCTCGCTGTTCTTCGTTCATTGTTGCACCTCTTGGTTTTTGACCGCGACCTCAACTTCACGCAGCTTGCGTTTCAGTGCGCGGACTTCTTTTAAAAGTTCGTCGAGCACGGCCCGCGAGCCTTGGATCAAATCCATAAACTCACGGACGTCGTCCTCGTCCATCTCAACGCGTACTTCGACGCGCTTCATTTGTCTGTCCAAAAATCAACGACCTGCTCGGTCTCGCCATCACTGACCGTAAACACGTTGGCGATGCTTTCAGGATCACGTTGAATCTTTAACGCTTCTTGGGCCGCTTCTTCGGCACTATCCGCTTCGATTTCTATTTGCCAAGTAACCAGGTATTCACTCATGCCAACCTCAACCGCTTTACCGCTTCTTGCACAAGCGCGTAGTTTTCGTCGGACATTCCCCACCATTCTTGCCAATCAAAATTGCTGCAATCCGGGCCGATCTCGGTGTCCAACACATCCAAGATCAACTTGAGAATCTCTGCGTCAGTCATACCCGCACCTCAATTGCGTCGATTTTTTTGAGTTCAGCTAAATTGAACATAGCGTCAATGAAGTACTCGGTCTCCCCTGAGTGCGGGCATCCGAACCCGTATTCTTGTTGAATGTATGCATTTGCTGACTCAACAACCGCGTCGCTCGGATAAACTTTGTCTGTTTTCAAAACGAACCAATCTTGTTCACCAACACTGGGATGCCAGATGACCAACCATTCGACTTGCATGACCGGGGAAAGGTCTTCTTCGTAGGTGTCTTCCAGCGAAAGAGCTAACGTCTGTTCGCGTGAGGCAAAAATGTCATTGATGCGGTCAGTGACGCACTCCAACACATACTCGCGAGTCAAATCGCTACCGTCTTTTTGTTGGTGATGCACGGTCGTGCCGAAAGACAAAACGCTGTTNNAAACTTTCATTTNGTTCNCTCCTCAATTGCGTCGATTTTTTCTTGGATTGCTTCGCGTTCGCGTTCTTGCTTTTGGATTTCAAGATCCGTGATTGCGTGCGCCTGCTCAACGCCGATTATTTCGGCTAGTTTTTCCAAGGCACCTTGCAAGTACTCACGTTGCTTCGGGTCTTTGGTTCGCGCTAGATCGCGCAGGGTGGCGCGATAGACCAGGCAGTCGCGCATATAAGGGTCTAGTTCAGGTTTCATTCACATTCTCCTAAATGGGTAAGCGAGATTACGGGATGTTGCATATCAATGCAAGCCCTTATAATCTTGGCTCTCGGATCAGGAGAAATTGATGAGTTGGATTAAGCATAAGTGGTGGGCGATTAAGTATCGGTGGATCAGTTTTAAAAACGGGCCTATGCCGTGGAGTAAACCTCGTAGGTGGCATCGCCGTAACCGCTGGTTTGGCGGCGGCAGCGAGCAGGATAAGACGATGACGATGGCGGCTTTTGGTTTACATTCCGAAGCGATAAACATCGGTTTAGATCCAGAGGAGCAGCTTTACTACGACTTTCTCGACGGTCATATGCGGGATCGATTCCCAGAGTATCCGTGGAAAGATTAAAAAAAAGGGGGCACACGGCCCCCGGTTGGTTTAACCATTCATTCGCCAATACCCGTACACACATCGGGTTCCCTCTCGAGAGCAGTCGTAAGTGTCGTTGATGACCCCATCGATCACTGCCACTGAATGTCTAGATACGTTACATACCAGACGTCCGGAAGGTAACTCATCGGCTTTGAGGTGAACTTGGCACCCGCTGCCGATCTGCATCGTCGGAGTCCATACGAACCCCAACTCACGCATGTAGTCCTTGAACCATTTCCGCGTGGTATAAATACCGTTGCGGGCTGACCGAGGCTGCTTGCCCGTGCGTTTCGATTTACGCTGCGAGGCGTTTCCCTCTGCCAATCGGTCATAAACCTCTTGGTAGGGAAGCTGCGCTGCGATGGCTACGGCCCGGCAAACACAGTCGCCTGCGCTGCCTTTATAGCCTGCGGCCTCGCGGCCGCCATCGTTGTAAACGAATGCTGCGGGATTTGAGGGTGCAGCGGGCACCAATATGGCTTCACTCATGGTGAACCTCCTTTCGTTGTTAATGAACAAAGCAGTCCGCCACGCTGCTTGGATTTTTAGGCGTCCCTATATTTTAACATGGGAGACATCGCATATGGTGGAGAGATAATGGACTGTTGGTGAAGAAATATGGGAGATCTTATATGGAGTGTTACGAAAGGTAACAAGTGTTACTTCAAGTAGCACGGGTCACGGCCCGGGGGACAAAAAACGGCTTTATATATAGAGTTTCTGGAGCAAATTACTTTTTGAAAAAAAAATAAATTTTCAAAATGCCGGTACGGACGGTACGGCGGTACAGATCGGCTCTAGCCCTTGTCGCATAAGGCTTTCAGCCGTACCGCTGCCCGTACCACTGTTTTGCAGTGGTGGGACAGTTCTGAAAAAACAGGGACGTGTGTTATAGGGCCTCAAAAAAAGTTTTTATAAAAAAAATAAAAATGCCTGGAAAAGTCTATAACGTTTAGGCGATTAACAAATATGGGATATCCTATTGACACCGGACGAGCGCATAGTGTTAGCGTTCGGGTATGACTTGGTTATTGATGAAAATTATTAGTTGGTTTGATAAACCGCCAGAAGTAGACGACCGCTTACGTGATCGAATGCGCGAGTATGAGCGCGTGAAAAATAGAGTTGATCCAAACGCCGTTATATCGGATGATTCGCATACACCAATGACAATGGATGTGAATCATGACAACGATAAAGAAACTTTTAGATACTGACCCGACTAACGGCAACACGAAAGTAGCGAAAACGGCAGCGTTTGAGACCAGCTTAGGCCCCGTGCGTTTGGCGTCGTTAAGCCTGTTACCCAATGAAACGCTCTGCCCTGGCAGCAAAGCCGCCGGCTGCATGAAACCGTGCTTGAAAGAGGCCGGCATGGCCGCCGTTTTTCAATCTATCAATAAGGCCCGGCAAGCCAAAACTGATTTTTGGCATTCTGATCAATCCGGCTTTTTGGATCAATTACGCCGGGAGCTAACCAATTTTTTAAAGCTATGTCGCAAGCAGGGCGTGCAGGGCGTTGTTCGCCTCAATGTGTTGTCGGATATCCAATGGGAGCGGCACGGCATACCGCAAGCATTTCCGGAGTTGTTTTTCTTAGACTACACAAAGCTTGCCAAGCGACTCGGCAAAACGCCTTCAAACTATCACTTGATATTCAGTTACAGCGACCGAAAGCAGTATGCGAAACAAGTAGAGCGTGCCGAGAAAACCGACGCGCCGATTGCCGTAGTTTTTAAAAANGGAATGCCGACCGNNTACCGNGGCCGCCCGGTTATCGACGGCGATAGATCGGACATATTGAACGCGCTCGCCGGGCCGGTAGTTATTGGTCTGAAAGCGAAAGGCCCCGCTAAAAACGACACAACCGGCTTCGTGGTCGATACCAATTTGATAGCGCGCGTCGCCGCTTAAACTTTTAAAAAATTGCTTGCACTTATCCCCCAATATGCGAGCATGCGCATGCGGCAATCAATTAAGGCCCCGCCGCAGGGCCATAAAATAGGTAAATTTGTGATGTTAGATACCAAACTAGAAAACCAAAACGGCACGCTGGAAAGCATCTTGCGAACAATTAGCGAGCAAGCTTCGCGCAAAGCCGACTATATAGCGCCCACTAGTGAGCTTCAGGTACAGACTACCGACGGCTGCACTAGCGTGGTTTTTGAAGCTAATCGTGGTGAACCGACACAATTTTTTGAAACTAACGAGGTTGCGTTTCAGCAACTAGCGGCTAACTGCGACATTGACGTGCGAACCGCTCGCCGGTTGCGAGACAATGAAAATTACGCGCCGGAATTTGATGCGCTCGTGAATAAAATTCTTGTCAATGAACCCAAAAACAAAATGATTCGCACGTTTGACGGCCAAAAGCCTATCTGCCGCGCCATTGTCAGCGATAAGTTTAAAACCTTCGATAACGTTGACCTGGTAAAAGCTGCGCTGCCGCAGTTAATTGATTCCGATGCGAATTGGAAAATTGTAAACGGCACGGTCACGGATCAGCGTTTGTATATGCGCCTCAAATCCGAAAACCAAATAGCGGAGCCAGCAGTCGGCGACACGATGGCTAACGGCATACTTTTAAAAAATAGCGAGGTCGGCCTGGGTTCCGTCGAAGTATCCCAACTGGCTTGGACACTGTGGTGCCTTAACGGTTGCACTACTGAAAACAAATCCCGCCACACCCACGTGACTAGTGCCCGTGGTGGCGACCAATGGGCATTGCTAACCGATGAAGCTAAGAGCGCGGACAATAAGGCGCTGGAATTGAAATTGCGCGACGTGGTCGCAGCGTACGGTAGCCGTGAATCCTTCGATGCGCACGTCGAACTAATGCGCCAGGCGCATGGCGATATTGTGGAAAACGGGTTAGCTAATCCGCAGGGCGTGGTCGACGCCGTTGTGTCTGTTCTCAAACTGCCCAAAAAATCCAGCGGCGACATAATGGCGGGACTTATGCAAACGATACAACAGCCCGGATACACCAATAAGCCTATTTCGCGTGCGACTATCGTTAATGCGGTCACTGCGGTCGCCCATACTGCCGACGCTGACAGTTTAGACGATTGGTATTCAAATGGCCGCACGGTGCTAGATCTGCCCAGAAACCAATGGGAAACGATCGCTTTAGCCGCTTAGATCGATCCTTAACCAACACAAGGCCCCACATGGGGCCTTTTTTTATGCGTTAAACCCGATACAATACACGCAACGCCACAAACCGTGGCGCAAAAATAGGAAACGAAAATGAAACTAACTAGACAACATCGCAATCTCATACACGACGTCCTAAGCAGACTTCAGCGCAACATTGACGATAGAGATACGCAACTTTTTGTAACTAATTTGATAAGCGACCAACACAAAGCCGAGCGCGAATACCGCAACGGTTGGTGCTCGGCCCGATATTTTCCACGAGACTTCGGCCCAGCGATAGCCGCGAGACTATTCGTCGCTCAGCACATACTTGGGTTTGCGTTTGATTATGTGCCGTCGCCATCACTAAAGGCCAGCTTGCGCCTTGATGCCAACTACGTTCGCGCTGCCGCTATCGCAGCTGAGTTTGAGGATGTGATCAGGAAGCAGGTAACTTCAGAGGAGGCGGCCACAATAGTCTGCGCTCTTGATTATTCACAACTTAGTGAAGGTGAGGACTAAAACTACTTCACTTTTAAATTGGCCCGCTACGTGCGGGCCTTTTTTTGTTCTTTATTTAGCCGTTAAACAGGCCCCGCCCCGCCGCCCCTGGGCGGCTTGAAACGTACCGCGCCCCGCGCCCCGTGATCCATTGGCCGCGCACACTGGCACCAGGCCCGCGCCCCGCCCAACCTCGCCGGCGAAGCATGGCCCCAGGCCCCCGGTTCCCCGCTCGGGTCCCCTGGACAATCGAGGCTAACAACAATGCACAGCGATCGACGCCCCGGCGATTCCAACGCGGTCGTTAGCAAATAAATACAAAGCGCGTAAGTGTGCAGGTTTTACGCAAACAATACGGCGTGAAAACGAACCAAGATCCGTGACCCTTTAACTGTGATAAAAAAGTGCTATATTTGCGCCCCAAGTCCACTTTGGTATGGGATTTGATGCATGGCTAAAGAAGCCGGGAAAGTTGAAACGCGGGGTCGTCCGCGATTATCGGAAAACACACGTTTGACCGGTAAGCAAATTAAGTTTGTCGAGTTGGTTGCGACGCGAGAGGGGCAGGATACGCTCCGTAATCTGGCCGCAGAGGCGGGATTCAGTGTGAAGGGTGCGCACACTCGTGCGTATGAGATGTTGAACCCGCAAAAATCGCCGCATATTGTGAAGGCGTTGCGTGAGCGTCGCCGCGAGTTAGCTGAAAAGTATGAAGTAACGTATGCCCGTCACATTCGAGATTTGCAGCATATCCGTGACACGGCTTTGGAAGCCGGTGCGTACAGTGCTGCGGTGCAGGCTGAGAAAGCACGGGGCTTGGCTCAGGGTGACATATACGTTAACAAGAGCGAGATTCGTCATGGGTCGATTGACCAGATGTCGAAGGAAGAGGTCGTAAAGGCTTTGAACGAACTGAAGGCCCAGTTGGGCGAAAAGGTGATCGATGTCGAAGCGGACGGAGTCGAACTTCTGGAAGACGCTCAAGGCTAACGTTGAAAAGCTGGATTCGGACGTTGTTCTGACGCGTATCGAAAACAGTCAAACGCCGGGTATACCGGATTTGTTGTTGATGGACCGACGCAAGCGGCTGCACATGGTTGAGTTGAAGGTCGCGAAGGGGAACCAGGTCAACTTGTCACCATTCCAGGTGAGCTTTGCGGTCCGGCACCAGGGCAGCAATTGCTGGGTGTTGGTGCAGCGTTGGCGGCCATCGGACACGCAGGCGGAATGTTTGTTGTATTCAGCGGATCAGGTGATGGATGTGTCGGTGAATGGCATGAACAAAACGAAGCCGCGTCTACTTTTTCCCTGTTCGTCGGGCTATAGTCCGTTTATTGAGTATTTGAGTCGGGGGCCCCTTTGAGCCTTAGTCTGGACTCCACGGCGGATGTACAAAAATTACGTTTAGAGTTGCGTTTGAAGCAGCTTGAGCGTGTGGAATCCTGCCAAAATAATTTTTTACCATTTGTAAATGCTATGTGGCCCCAGTTCATTGCGGGTCGGCACCATCATTTGATCGCTGAAAAGCTAGAGCAGATCGCGAATGGTGAATTGAAGCGTTTGATCATCAACATGCCTCCGCGTCACACGAAGTCTGAGTTTGCGTCGTTTTTGTTTCCAGCGTGGATGATAGGTCGTAATCCAGCGATGAAGATCATACAGGCGACGCATACGACCGAGCTTGCTGTGAATTTTGGTAGGAAGGTCAAGAATCTTCTGGAGCAGGACGAATACAAAGAAGTTTTTGACGGGACGGTGCTGTCGCAGGACAGCAAGGCGTCAGGACGCTGGGACACAAAATCCGGTGGTATGTATTACGCGGTTGGCGTGGGCTCAAACTTGGCTGGTCGTGGTGGTGATTTGATTATCATTGACGACCCGCACTCAGAGCAGACGGCGATGTCGGCGAGCGGGTTTGANAACGCGTGGGAGTGGTACACGGCAGGGCCTCGACAGCGTTTGCAGCCGGGTGGNGCNATCGTTCTGGTGCAGACGCGCTGGTCTGANAAAGACATGACGGGCAACTTGATCCGTCAAATGACCAGGGACCCCCACGCTGANCAGTGGGAAGTTGTGGAGTTACCGGCGATTTTGCCGTCTGGCGAGCCCACCTGGCCTGAGTTTTGGAAAAAAGAAGAGTTAGAGTCTGTAAAAGCGTCGATACCGCCGTATCAGTGGAATGCGCAGTATCAGCAGGCACCGACGTCAGAAACACTGGCGATCTTGAAGCGCGAGTGGTGGAAGATCTGGGAAGGGGTCACCATACCAAACTTGCAGTATGTGATTCAAAGTTACGACACGGCGTTTTCAAAACGCGAGACTGCGGACTACAGTGCGATCACGACATGGGGTGTGTTCTATCCAGAAGAGGCTGGGGGCCCCGCGAATCTTATCTTGCTTGATGCAAAGAAGGGCAGGTGGGATTTTCCAGAGTTGAAAGAGATTGCGTTGGACCTGTACAAGTATTGGGANCCCGAAACAGTAATTATTGAGGCAAAAGCCACAGGGACCCCTCTGACTCACGAGCTACGGCAGGTTGGCATACCTGTTGTTAATTTCACACCGAGCCGTGGTAATGACAAGTTATCGAGAGTACATTCTATCTCTCCGTTGTTTGAAGCGGGGATGATCTGGGCACCGGACGAAAGCTGGGCGCACGAAGTGATTGAAGAGTGTGCTGCATTTCCGAACGGAACCCACGATGACTTGGTGGACAGCACGACCCAGGCGTTGATGCGATACCGTCAAGGCAACTTCGTGAATCTGCCCAGTGACGATTGGGAAGACAGTTATGAACCAAGTCAAATGATATCGGCGGCAAATTATTATGGATAACATTTTTCTTTTCGGAGGTCGTTTATGACTTTGCCTATTGTTCTTTTGCAAAGGTTGGCAGCGGCAAAAAGCCGAGCTATGAAGCAAAGTCGTGAACTGGTCGAGGAGTCAATGTCTGCTGCAACCCGAAAGCGATTAGAGGCGAAACAGCGCAAAACCGTCGAAGAAATTAAAGATCTGCGAAAACAAATCAAAGATCAAACGCCCCCAGACGAGTTCCCGCCAGAGGGTTTTTCAGAGGGTGGTCGTGTAATTGGACCAGGGCTCTCGGGCCTATTACGTGGCTTTACACAGGGACCCCTGGCACGTGTTTCACGTGAAACACAAGAACCGGTAGGTATGTTCCGTGGCGGTGGCATGGGCCGTTTCGTGCCAGAGCTTGATTTCCGCAACGTGCAGATTGACCCAACTCAGCTACCTGCGTACGTCGCTCCTGCGGCTGCTGCTGAGACACTGCCTGCACAGCAAACTGTCGCTACGCCAACTACGCCTGCGACACGAGATTTGATAGCACAACAAAGAGCGTTAGAACAAGCGCAGGCGATGGGTGCCTTGGCAACCGCACCAGGGCAGACACCGAATGAACCCGGTATGTTTTTGAGAGAGGGCACCGACGTATTGTTGTCGCCCAACGTGATAACAAATTATCAGGGAAGAGGTGGAACCCGCCCGACCGATCCCGTAGCTACCGATCCCGTAGCTACCGATCCCGTCGCGACTGACCCAGTGGCTGCAGATCCCGTAGCTACCGACCCTGTAACAACGACTGATCCGGTGACAACGACTCCGGTAGCCACAACGCCGGTGACAACTACCCCAGTAACCACGACACCTGTGGCGTCTGAGCCCGTTCAAACTGTAGCGACCGATCCGGTCTATCTTCCTCCCGTAGAAACGACACCTGTCGTGGCAGGCCCGTCTGCTGCAGAGATTCTAGCCGCCGAACAAGCTGCCGCAGACGCACTCGCTGCTCAAGAAGCGGAACAGATAAGAATTGCACAAGAGGAAGCGGATCGTATCGCAGCAGAACAAGAAGCCATACGGATCGCAAATGAACAAGCTGCAGCAGAATTGCTTGCCCAGCAAGAAGCTGCCCGCATTGCGCAAGAGCAGGTAGCAGCAGAAGAAGCACGAAGACTTGCCGCAGAAACACTAGCCGCTCAACAAGCAGCAGAAGAGGCCGAGCGTATCCGGTTGGCAGAAGAAGAAGCCCAGCGTATTGCAGCCGAGCAAGCAGCCGCAGAGGCCGCAGCAGCACAGGCGCTTGCAGATGAGCAAGCAGCACTGGAGGCTTTGGCACAAAGACAGGCGGCGGAAGAGGCGGCAGCCCTGGCAGCAGAACAAGAGGCGCTTGCAGCCGCTGAAGCAGAGCGTATTGCCGCTGCCCAGTTAGCGGCAGAACAACTTGCTGCTCAAGAGGCTGCCCAGTTAGCCGCTGACCAAGAGGCTGCCGCACAATTACAGGCGGCAGAACAACTTGCTGCCCAACAAGAGGCAGATCGTATAGCGATGGAAGCACAACTTGCGGCGACTCCTGACCCCGATCCGATCTACGACGCGCCGACACAAGGTGAACTTTTACAAGCGTCTGAAACCGCGCAAGCGGCCACAGAGGATTTATTTACGACACCTACCGATACGGCGACAGCGATAGACCGTGGCGCGTACGGACAGGTGTTTGATCCCGTCGGTGGAGGTATTGGCTCGCTTCAAGCCGCGCTGGACAGAATCAATCTAACGGTGCCAGATCCTGTAGAAAATTTTGCGTTTGGATACCCGACCAGCCAGGGCATGGAAATCCAACGTACATACATGCCTTTTGAAGGCACAGAAGAAGAACGGGCGACAGGTTACACCATGCCGATCTACAAGCCGGTGGCGCAACAAACCATGCCGTCGTTGTTCAGGACAACAGAAACTGGCGATGTAGACCCTGACGCGTTCACTGCAGGCTCTGCTGCGCCGGGGCCTGGTTCAGGCACTATCAACACCGGCACGCAAAGCACGGCCCCCGGCACCTACGGTCTAGAGCCCACGCAGATGTATCAATGCCCGAATGGGTACGTGTTGTCTTTTGTGAATGGCAACCCGATTTGTAATCGTGTCGGCGGCGGCGGTCCCGGCAAGAAACGACAAGTCCCACCAGAGAAGATCGACATCACAGGCGTGGGTGGTATGCGATACGGCGGTGATGTAGGCTTGAGTCGAGGCATCGGAAGCTTTGGAGCTTAGATATGGCAAATGGTGATACCCCACCTGTTTCATTGATGGATCGAGAAGGTTTGAATCTCGATGATGAGAACTTGCAGGCTGTTGAAGTAGAGGCTTTACCAGGCGATTTGATCACGAATGTAGAGATCGAAGGCATAGAGATCGTTCGAGAAGACGACGGCGGTGCGACTTTGGACTTTGACCCGTTCCGAAACCGGGAGCGGGAGGACGATTTTTACGACAACCTTTCAGAGTTTCTGCCAGATTCGGTGCTTGCCCAAGTTTCTAATGAGCTTATGGAGCAATACAGTGCCAATCGAGCGTCCAGACAGGATTGGGAAGACGCTTACTCCAAGGGCCTTGAGCTTTTGGGCTTCAACTATGAAGAGCGCACAGAGCCTTTCCGAGGCGCAACGGGTGTAACGCATCCACTTTTGGCAGAAGCAGCGGTCCAGTTTCAAGCACAAGCGTTCAATGAGCTTTTGCCAGCGGACGGTCCAGTACGAACCACGGTTCTTGGCTCACAGACCACGGAAAAAATGGACCAAGCCAAGCGTGTTCAAGACTTTATGAACTACTACATCACCAATGTGATGGAAGAATACACGCCAGAGTTCGATCAGATGCTGTTTTACCTGCCTTTGGCGGGCTCTACGTTCAAAAAAGTATATTTTGATGACGCTCTGGGGCGGCCAGTTTGTAAATTTATACCGGCAGAGCACCTTGTGGTGCCGTATGAAAGCAATGATCTAGAGACTTGTCCCAACATTACGCACGTTGTGCGTATGTCTTTAAACGATTTGCGTAAACAACAGGTCAGTGGCTTCTATCGAGACATTAAAGTCCTGCCTTCACAGCCCGATTCGACCAGTGTTAGCGACGAAATCGACTATATCGACGGCACGCGGGCCACTGGAGTCGACTATGACTGCACTTTGTTGGAGTGTCACGTCGATTTGGACCTTGAAGGTTACGAAGACACCGACGAAAACGGTGTAATGACCGGCATTAAGGTGCCGTATGTGGTCACGATCAGTGAAGACAACGGCAAAGTGTTGGCAATCCGACGAAATTACCGCGAAGACGACCCCCTAAAGTCAAAAATTCAGTATTTTGTCCATTATAAATTTTTGCCGGGCTTCGGTATGTACGGAATGGGCTTGATTCACACGATTGGTGGCCTTTCTCGTACAGCAACAGCGGCTTTGCGTCAATTGATCGACGCGGGAACGCTTTCTAACCTGCCTGCGGGCTTCAAAGCCCGTGGTTTGCGGATTAGGGACGACGAAGACCCCTTGCAACCTGGCGAATTTAGAGATGTGGACGCTCCTGGCGGCCAAATACGCGATTCTTTGATGCCTTTGCCCTTCAAAGGCCCTGACGGGACGTTATTTCAGCTTTTGGGCTTTGTAGTTCAAGCCGCTCAACGTTTTGCCACGATAACCGATATGAAGATAGGCGATGGCAATCAATCGGCGGCTGTTGGCACGACGATTGCTATGATTGAGCAAGGTGCCCGCGTGATGAGCGCGATTCATAAACGCCTTCATTACGCCATGAAGGTTGAGTTTAAGATTTTGGCGCGTGTAATGAACGAAAGCCTGCCTAATGTGTACCCGTACGCCGTTGCGGGGGCAGATCAGGCGGTGAAAGCAAGAGATTTCGATGAACGTGTAGACGTATTACCGGTTTCTGACCCAAATATTTTCTCACAAAGCCAGAGAATCGCTTTGGCGCAGACGGAACTACAGCTTGCAATGCAAGCCCCGCAGCTTCACAACATGCCGCAGGTGTACCGTCGAGTTTATGACGCTATGGGTGTCAAAAACGTAGACCAGATTCTCAATGCTGAAGTGACTGACGAAGTGCGTCCGAAAGATCCTGCGCAGGAGAACATGGACGCCCTCGAAAACGTGTCTCTAGAGGCGTTTAAGGGGCAAGATCACATGGCGCACATACAGTCCCACTTGTTGTTTGTAACGGGCGGTGTGGCCGCTACGTTGCCCCAGGTGGTGCTTGCGATACAGAAGCACATCCTGAACCACGTACAGTTGATGGCGGAAGAGCAAGCTGAGGCGGCTTTTGCGCAGCAGAATCCAAACGTTGCACTGGCAGATCCTACAAACAACGCCCCTTTCCAAGCGTTGGTGGCGCAGTTTGTCGCGCAAGGGATGCAGCAGGCGGTCGCTCTGGGCCAACAGATACAGCAAGCGGGGCAGCCGCAGGAGCAGCAAGGACCTGATCCTTTGATAGCGTTGAAACAACAAGAGCTTCAATTGAAAGCTCAACAAGAGCAAAACGACGTTGCAGAAGAGCAAGCCAAACTCCAACTCGAAAGAGAAAAACTGGCGCAACGCGAAGCGAACTTCCAGCAAAGGCTGGCTAGTCAAGAGGCCCAAACTCAGGCTCGTATTCAAGCGGGTATTGAACGGGAACTATTGAAACAGAGAGGTGACGCATGAGGACAGTCAAAGTTAATGGCGTAAAGCCAAAAGAGCCCCCAAAGCCTGTAGCAAAGGCGGAAATCGAGGGCCAAGGCAGTATTCCATACGCTGTAGCTACTGAAGAGGCTACCCCCAACACTATGACAGCTAAAATTACACGCGGTNANAAGCGTGGNATGGGCGCNGCNNTACGNGGNGGACGCTTTACAATCGCATAAAAAGCGATAGTATCGGACTTACTCGGAGAGTAAACGACAAGGAAAGCCCTTGAACGATCTAGATGTCGTGCAGTTTGTGCAAAAAACATTGAAAGGTCGCAAAGCCCAAATTCAAGAACTCATGTCTGAAGGCGGGATAAAAGATATGGAACATTACAGAGAGTGCATGGGTGAAATCAGAGCGTGTGATTANGTTTTGGTNGANCTTTCTGAAATGCTGAAAAAACAGGAACAAAGAGATGCCTGATACGAATGAAGCACTAGACGTGTCTNAGTGCTACGTCGCAGAAGAAAAGCGGGTATTAGACCCGTCCCTAATGGATAAAGAACTTATTGAACGTTTGCCCCAACCAACGGGGTGGCGCATTTTGATCATGCCCTTCCGCCCACCGGAAAAGAGTGACGGCGGTATTTTACTTGCACCTAAAACCCTAGAAGAAGACGTAATACAGACACAGGTCGGTTACGTTTTGAAGGCTGGGCCGCTTGCATACAAAGACAAAGAGCGATACCCCACCGGCGAATGGTGCAAAGAAGGCGATTGGGTAATTTTTGCTCGATACGCTGGATCTCGTTTTCGTTTGAACGGCGATAAAAAAGCAGCTTTTGGCAGCGAAGTCAGAATGCTGAACGACGACGAGGTGCTAGGCACGATTTTAGATCCAAAAGACATTTATCACGGTTAGGAGTAAAAAATGGCAGAGTCAAGCCCTGCGCACGAGCCGGATGACGGACAGATCAATCTGGAGTTCGATGAAGAGGCGCAAGAAGTTGTTTTAGAAGAAGATTCTCAACAAACCCCAGCGACCCCGCAACCTGTTGAGACCGAAGAAGAATCGGTCGATGAACATGAGCAATATGGCAAATCGGTTCAAAAAAGAATCAACCAGCTTACAAAACGTGCGAGAGAGGCAGAAAGAGAGCGCGAAGAGGCGGTCAAGTTCGCACAAGCCGTTCAGCAAGAAAACCAAAGCGTCAAGCAGCGGCTGCATAATCTAGATAAGAATTATATTGACGAGTACGGCAACCGGGTTTCGTCAGAGCAGCAACGCGCCAAGGACGAACTCAAAGCTGCGATAGAGACAGGCGATACCGATAGGCAGCTTGAGGCACAAGAAAAAATTTCACAGCTTGCCGTTGCTGCGGATCGTCACGCCCAGGCACGTGCTCAACGAGAGGCCCAAGCCGCACAGTTTGAACAAGAGGTGCAGCAGCCCGCCTATCAGCCAGCGCCACAAACGCAAAGACCAGATCCCAAAGCAGAAGAGTGGGCAGAAAATAACACTTGGTTCGGACAAGACTCTGCCATGACTTTTGCAGCATTCGGTATTCACAAAGAGTTGATCCAAGAGAAAGGCATGGACGGCACAAGTGACGAATACTATGATGCCCTAGATTCCGCTATGCGAGACGCGTTTCCTCATAAGTTTTCGGACGTTGAAGAAGAAGTTTCGCAACCGCGCCGGACTACACAAACTGTAGCCGGTGTATCTCGTCCGTCGAAAGGCGGGCGCGGCAAAAAGGTTAGACTCTCCCCTAGCCAAGTAACTATTGCCAAACGATTGGGAGTGCCGCTTGAAGAATATGCGAAGTACGTGAAGGAGTAGACATGGTAGATTCAACTGACAAAGAAATTGAAGCGATCAAGAAAACTTCTCGCGCAAAATCATCTAGGGCCGCGACTGCACAACGCAAACCGTGGTCCCCTAAGTCAAACTTAGATGCTCCACCCGCGCCTGAAGGGTTCAAACATCGCTGGATACGTGCCGAAACTCGTGGCTTTGATGACACAAGTAACATCAGCGCACGTCTCCGAGAGGGCTACGAGTTAGTCCGACGAGATGAATACCCTGACTTTGAGGCACCAGCTATTGAATCGGGTAAATATGAAGGGGTGTTTGGAGTTGGCGGATTGCTTCTAGCTAGGATTCCGTTAGAGACGGTGGCCGAAAGAACCGATTACTTCAACAGGAAGCACGCGGATCAAGTCGAAGCCGTTGAAACTGATGTCCTACGAGAGAATGCACATTCAACTATGCGCATTGGCAAACCTGAACGTCAATCGCGTGTTACTTTTGGTGGTCCTCGTAATCAGTAAGGTATTAGGAGACTTTTTATGGCAAATCAGGAAACCGCGTACGGTCTACGTCCGATTGGACTTGTAGGTAGTGCCGTCAATTCTACTGGTGTAACGAAGTATGAAATTGCTTCTGATAACACCAATGCCATTTTCCAGTACAGCATCGTCATCCCGCTTGCTGCGGGNGTGATCGATCAAGCTGGAGACACNGCAGGCGGCACNACTGCTGCTNTGGGTGTTTTGGTAGGTGTNGAATATGTCGACTCGACTTCNAAGAAGACTGTATTTAGCAACTANTGGCCCGGATCAAACAACGTNAGNGTTGACACTAATTTCCCTGTCAAAGCTTTNGTTGCAGACAATCCGATGCAAACTTTCCAAGTCGCAAGCGACGCNNCACTNACNGANCGTGCTACNGCACTGNCCGGTGTNTTTGCNAACGCAAGCCTTGGTACGTCTGCTCGTACGGGCTCTACTAACACGGGTCGTTCTAACTCGGCTTTGAGTGTTTCATCTATCGCTACAACTGCTACCCTGCCGTTGAAGATCATGGGTCTCGTCGATGACGACGCGAACAGTGACTTCACCGCAGCAGGTATTGGTTTGATTGTACGCATAAATGCACACTACAATTCGCCAAACGCTCGATTCGATTCACAAACCACTGCCACTACAACTGGCATCTAAGGTAGGAGAACTTCAATGCCTATTACTCGCGCACAATTAGCGAAAGAGCTTGAACCTGGCCTTAATGCTTTGTTCGGGCTTGAGTATGATCGTTACGATCAAGAGCACGCAGAAATCTTTGACGAAGAAACTTCAGACCGGGCGTTTGAAGAAGAAGTCATGCTTTCTGGCTTTGGTACTGCCCCTGTGAAATCAGAAGGCAGCGCAATTTCGTTCGATGACGCGCAGGAAACTTATACTGCACGCTATACGCACGAGACAATCGCGCTCGCTTTTTCGATCACCGAGGAAGCGATTGAAGACAATTTGTACGACCGGTTGGCAGCGCGTTACACGCGTGCGCTGGCTCGTTCAATGTCTCAAACCAAGCAGATTCGTGCTGCTACCGTTTTGAACCAAGCATTCAGCACAGCCTCACCCATAGGTGACGGTGCTGCGCTTTGTTCGGCGGCTCACCCCTCAATCTCTGGTAACCAGACTAACCTTCTAGCTACTGCAGCGGATCTCAATGAGACTTCGCTAGAGCAAATGCTGATTGATATTGCTGGTCTGACAGACGAAAGAGGTCTGAAGATTGCTGTTCGTGGTATGAAGTTGATCATACCGAAAGAACTGCAATTCATTGCAGAAAGAGTTTTGAACTCAAATCTGCGACCGGGAACGGCTGATAACGATATCAATGCCAATAAGTCTATGGGTATGCTTCCAGAAGGGGCGGTTGTAAACCACTTCTTGACGGATACAGACGCGTTTTTCATCAAGACAGACGCCCCGAATGGCTTCAAGTTGTTCCAAAGAACTCCCATCAAGACAGCGATGGAAGGCGATTTCGACACAGGAAACATGCGCTTCAAAGCTCGCGAAAGATACTCTTTCGGCGTCAGCGATTGGCGTGCTGTGTTCGGGACACCCGGCGCATAAGCAGAACTTTCTGCTTGGGAAGGGCGACAATGTCGCCCTTTCTTTTTGCCTGTTTCTTGGTTATCTTTCTCCTATCCTGACAGGTGCATCCCGTGCCTGACACCAGCCACGACAGGAGATGACAATGGCTAATACTACGTTCTCGGGTGCAGTCCGCTCTGAAAGCACTTTTAAGACTGTAAGCAAAAATTCCACTACTGGCGCGATCACTGAAGTTGCAACTATTGGTGACGGTCCCGTAAGTCTTTCTGATGGAAATGTTACGCTCACTAATGCAACTCATAGCGGAAGGATTCTTCTTGTCCCTGATGGTGGGCAAGATAATACTTATACGCTTCCGGCTCCTATTGCTGGATCTATTTTTAGGTTTGTCTACGCTGGTGGCGCTGCTGATGCCACTGATGCGCTCATCGTTACTCCCGGCAACACTAATTTTTATATTGGTGGTGTTACTTTCCTAGATACAGACGGCAACGAAGTAAGCTCCGTATTTTCCGATGGTAACTCCAACAGCAGCATTCAACTGAACGTGCCTGCTGGCTTTGATGTGACAATCATTGGTCTGAACACTACCAACTACCAAATCTTCGGTAATGTAACGAGCACAACTGCCCCCGCATTTGCTGACCAATAGTAGGAGTTAGTTATGGCTGATGCAGTAACGTCGCAAACATTAGTCGATGGTCCGAAGTTTGCCGTACTAAAACTGACCAACATTTCAGACGGTACGGGCGAGTCGGCGGTCACGAAAGTAGACGTGTCAGCTTTGCAACCTAGTGCTGATGGTGATACTTGCACAAGTGTCACCATCGACCGAATCTGGTGGCAATGCATAGGCATGAAAGTGCAATTACTGTTCGATGCTACCTCAGACGCCTTTATCATCGAACTAGGTGAAAATCAAAGTGGTGACCACGATTACAGCAGTTTCGGTGGCCTGACTAACAATGCCGGGTCCGGCAAAACTGGTGACATAAAGTTTACTACAGTGGGTGCTAGTTCAGCGGACACGTACACTGTGATCTTGTACATGAGGAAAGGCTTCGACTAATGGCAACGACCAAGGACGTGAAACGTTTGCCCTCTGGTCGTTTGCAGTATCGGGGTGAAACTTTTTCTGGGTACAACCAGCCAAAAAGGACACCTGGTAAAAACAAAAAGTCTGCGGTCCTAGCCAAAAAAGGCAACGAGGTGAAGATTGTCCGATTCGGTGATCCCGATATGACAATCAAGAAAAACCAGCCTGGTCGGCGCAAAAACTTCCGCGCTCGACATGGGTGTGACACAGCGAAAGCCAAAGATAAATTTACGGCACGGTATTGGAGTTGCGACGCATGGTGATTAAGCGAGGCAGTATGCCAAGAGGATTGACGTATTACGCTAAAGGTGGCGGCGCGTCTAAGAAGAGCAAAGGCAGTAAAATTTGTCCCGAAGGCAAAGCTTGGGCCAAACGTACCTTTGATACCTATCCGTCCGCTTACGCGAACTTGGCAGCCAGCAAGTATTGTAAAGACCCAAATTACGCCAAAAAGGCAAAAGGTGGGAAGAGAAAGGGCCGATAATGGGCGAGCTCAAAAAATGGCTTGATCAGAAATGGGTCCGCATCAACACAGAAGGCGACATTGTTGGCGAGTGTGGCAGTTCTGAAAACAAGAAAAACCCAGACCGTTGCCTGCCAGAGAAAAAAGCACGCTCGTTGAGTAAATCAGAGCGAGCAGCTACGGCACGTAAAAAGAAGCGAGAAGGGTCAAAAGGTAAAACCGTCGTTGCAAACACGCCCAAAGCCAAAGTCACCAAGATGAAGGCGGGTGGGGCTGTAAGAGCGGAAATTGCTAGGGGATGCGGGGCTGTTATGAGTGACCGCAGAAAGAAAACAAAATACTTGTGAGGTAAGTATGTCTAGAGTGAATCTTGGTATGGGCGGTTTCAAGAAAAAAGCTGCACCCAAAAAGAAAGCGATGAAGAGTAAAGGTAGCGCACAAGGGGCTAAAATGAAGTCCAAAGGCGGCGCTATGGGTGGCAAAAAAGAAATGATGCCCGGCGGTATGAAGAATGGCGGCGGCGTGAAGCCAAAAGGCATGAAGAACGGCGGCAAGATGGCCCCCAAAGGCATGAGATACGGCGGCAAAATGAAAAAGAAAGGTGAGAAGGTAGGCGGCAAAATCTGATATGCCTTACCTACAATCTAACATCCCGCACTTCAAGTGCTGGGTGCGTCGTGAATACACGAAAAACCACGAGGAATATCACGGCGAGTTCCTGCATGCTATGGCAATTGCTGTGACTACAATGCCGTGCAGGTGTCTTAGCTTTCAGTTGATCTTTACCGGGATCGAAGCAGAGGGCGAAGAAGAAGACACTGTTCACGGGGGCGCTATGTGGGCTCGTATGCCGATCACAGCGTTGGTAGGGGATGTCCCATTAGAAGAATGGCCGGAACCTATGCCGGTTTGGGCTGCTCAACCTTGGGATTGTAGCTCTCACCATCACTCGGTATATGTGCTTGATAGGGCCACACCGTGCCCTTGGTTGGCAAAGATTGACGGTGAGATGTACCCCGCCAAGTATCTTTTCACCGTGGATTACTCAGAGAGTGAGATTGCCGACGATCCTGCGCAACATAAGCAGAGTCATGTGTTGCAGTTGTTGGATGCGGGCTCTTGGACAGGCAACATAGTGGCTTTGCCGAATAATCGCGTGCGGGTTACACACCCCGCGTGGTTTGAAACAGGAGAAGGCGCACCGGATTTCAAGCCCTCTGCGCATATACATTATTCAAAAAGCGATTTAGATTACACGCTTGACGTGAATCAAATTTTTGACAATTTGTACAATGACAACCAGCAATAGCAAAGACTTTGAATTAGATGTCGCAGAGTATGTCGAAGAGGCGTTTGAACGCTGCGGCCTCGAAGTAAGGACCGGCTACGACCTTAAAACGGCACGTCGATCTTTGAATTTGCTGTTTGCGGATTGGGCAAATCGAGGTCTGAATCAATGGACCATCGAGCAGACATCGATAACTTTGGCATCCGGTGTTCGNGATTACCCTGGCGGCACCCTCACCATGACCGTNGCTGCCTCTGCTANTTTTTCTGTNGCNGAGACAATCACTGGCGGTACGAGTGCTGCAACAGCCACGATNACAAGCAAACCCTCGGCTACNACATTAGCTTTGACCATTCCTTCTGGNACGTTCCAGGCGGCAGAGACTATTACCGGGGGCACTAGCGGCGCTACNACTACAGTNAGNTCTGCGGTTGATTTATCGGATGTGCGTAGCACCATCGATATTTTGTCTGTNGTGGTNACACGCGACAGNACCGATTTTCAAATAGAGCGCGTAAGTCGTTCTAGCTACCTGAACATACCCAATAAAGCGCAAACTGGGCGTCCAAACCAGTTCTTCTTAGATAGACAAATCACTCCGGTGCTGCGGGTATGGCCGACGCCGGACAAGAACACCGACATTATAAAGTTTGATCGTTTGACTCGTATTGATGATGCAGACACAAATACTAATACAGTCGATGTCCCGTTTCGGTTCTACCCGTGTCTTACGGCAGGACTGGCTTACTACATATCAATGAAGCGCAATCCTGGCATGATGGCGGTCTTGAAGCAGGTGTATGAAGAAGAAATGCAGCGTGCTATGGACGAAGATAGAGATCGTGCATCGCTGCGCATCAGTCCTGGCTACGAGTTCTACAGGAATTAACGATGTCCGGTTTTGCACGAGGTAAATACGCTTACGGAATATCAGACCGCTCCGGTGTCCGGTACAAGCTCAACCGTATGAAACGAGAGTGGAACGGTTCTCTTGTAGGGCCGGACGAGTACGAGCCCAAGCAACCTCAATTGTTCCCAAAGCCCCCGGTTGATGACCCACAAGCTTTACGCAATGCACGACCAGATCGTGTTGAACCAATGGTTGTGTCGGTCGGGGTGCCCAACGTTCTTGAGAAAACTTTTACCCCCGTCAAAGCATCAACGCAAGTTGGCACAGTCACAGTGGTGATCACATGAGTTTTACTTTTGACAGCTTGAAGACGGCNATACAGGATTATCAGGAGACNAGCGAGACTACNTTTGTNAACAATCTGCCGGTGTTTATAAAAGAGGCAGAAGAGCGAATACTNAAAAANATAGAGTTGCCGGTGTTTCGTAAAAACGTNACGGGTACGGCTGCGCAAGACAACACGTATNTGGCAACCCCCACNGATTTTTTATCNCCTTACAGTTTGGCNGTNATCAGCAGCAGTGAATACGAGTATTTGTTGTTCAAGCACGTCAGCTTNATCCGTAGTTACACGCCCAANCCAGCNACGACNGGCACGCCGAAATACTATGCTTTGTTTGATGACAACACGTTTATTTTGGCTCCGACGCCNAGCACTAATTTTACGTTNGAACTNCACTACAAGTTTCGTCCNACCTCACTGACAGCGGGTGCGGGNTCCGGCACNACTTGGCTTTCCGAGAATGCGCCTGACGCTTTGTTGTATGGCTCATTNNCTGAAGCTGCGACGTTTTTGAAGATNCCAGATGAAGCTGCCAAATACGAGCANAGATTTGCCCAAGCGGTGGCTGCGCTCAAAGATTTGGGCGAGGGTTATGGCGCTCGCGATGAGTACCGATACGATATATCGAAAGGCAGATAGGCGTGTTTGAAACCGTAGAGTCATCAATAGGGCAGGTCACAGTAGCAACCACTCAGAATAGGGGTCATTCTGTCGACTACTGGTCAGAAGAGGCGACCAAACGTATAGTTAGTGTGGGTGGCAAAAGTCACCCTTTGATCGCGCAGCAAGCAGAAGCTTTCAAAGAATCTGTTTCTAATGTGATTTTGTTTTATATGAAAGAGGCAATCAAAAGCGACCGTACCACTTTGATTGCTTTGTTGGAGCAACAAGGCCATCAGGACATGGCAGAAATACTCAGGAGACTGTAATGGCTATCACGACGGCTATGTGTACCAGCTTCAAAAAAGAACTTTTGGAGGCTGTTCACAATTTTAAGAATACAGGGGGCAGCACGTTCAACCTCGCGTTGTACACCAGTTCAGCAAGTTTAGGCGCAAGCACGACTGCATACACTACCTCAAACGAGGTGTCTGGCACTGGATATACCGCCAAAGGCGCATCACTTACGAGGGTTGATCCCAGCACGTCGGGCACGACGGCGCTGACAGATTTCAGCGACCTTACTTTTAGCAGTAGCTCCATAACAGCACGTGGGTGTCTGATATTCAACGACAGCGCCAGTGGTGACCCCGCTGTTTGCGCGTTGGATTTTGGTGGCGATAAGACGTCCAGTTCCGGTGATTTCACTGTGCAGTTCCCAACTGCGGATGCATCGAACGCGATCATCCGTATTGCCTAACATGCAGTGGCTCAACAGTCCCAACAGACCAAGATGACTCCAGCGGAGTATCTGTTGTGGCTGAAGCAACAACAAGATGCGAGTCATAATCAGTAGGGAATAAGAGTGGCAAATGTAACGGGTTGGGGCAGAGGCACTTGGGGCCAAGGCGCTTGGGGCGAGCCCATACCCGTCGAAGTGACAGGGGTTTCTGCGACGGGGGCCGTAGGCTCCGTAACAGTTACGGGAGATGCAAATGTTACAGTCACAGGCGTTGCAGGAACAAGTGCAGTTGGAACAGTCACGGTTTCAACGGATGCTAATGTCAGTGTCACGGGTGTTGCAGGCACCGGTTCGGTTGGTGCGGTCACGGTTTCAGCAGATGCGAACGTTTCTGTCACTGGTGTTGCAGGCACAGGTAGTGTTGGTTCGGTTTCAGTCACCGGAGACGCAATCGTCTCTGTCACAGGCGTTTCTTCGACGGGAGCGGTCGGCTCCGTCACTATTGTCGAAGGCACGGGCGTCACTTTCTCAGTCACTGGAGTCAGTGGGACAGGTTCTGTTGGAACGGTTACTGTATCCGGCGATGCGACTACCGGTGTTACTGGTGTTTCTGCTACCGGATCTGTCGGAACAGTTACGGTTGCGGTGGGCATCGTTGCAACACCGAGCGGGGTCACTGCTACCGGAGCGGTTGGCTCGGTCACTGTATCGGCTGATGGGCTCGCCACGCCATCTGGCGTCAGTAGTACGGGCGCAGTTGGGACGGTTACAGTATCCGGCGACGCGGCAACTAGCGTCACAGGAGTCTCTGGTACGGGCGCAGTTGGGACGCCTACGGTCGCGGTGGGCATCGTTGTGCCCACGACTGGCGTCAACGGCACAGGCGGTGTTGGGACGGTTACGGCAGTTGGTTCAGCGATTGCTACGCCAACTGGGGTCGAAGGAACCGCACTAACAAAGCAAGTTTTAGTTTGGGGACCGGTTGATGATGACCAAACGCCAAATTGGAGTAGTATTACAGATAGTCAAACACCAGCCTGGTCTGTTGTTTCAGATAGTCAAACCCCGGAATGGGAAGAGGTAGCGTGATGGTTCGCAAAGTAAACAAGGTCATCAAGGGCTTAGAAAAAGCCTCTAAGACACACAAAAAACAAGCGGAAACTTTGAAAAAACACGTCGCGTCGATGAAAAAACCGAAGAGCAAAGGTCGGAGAAAGTAAATGGCAACCTATGTAAACGATTTACGCCTCAAAGAAATCGCCACCGGGGATGAAAGCGGAACCTGGGGCGCGAGCACAAATACAAACTTAGAGTTAATTGCCGAGGCGTTTTCTTTTGGCACAGAGGCAATCACTACGAATGCTGATACTCATACTACTACTATAGCCGATGGTAGCACTGATCCTGGGCGCTCTCTTTTTCTCAAATACACCGGAACCCTTGATTCTGCTTGTACCATAACCATCGGCCCGAACACTGTTAGTAAGCTCTGGCTCATAGAGAATGCCACTAGCGGCTCACAGAACATTATTATAAAGCAGGGCAGCGGCGCGACTGTCACCATACCCAACGGTCAAACCAAAGCGATCTACTCAGATGGTGCCGGATCTGGCGGTGCTATGGTTGATGCCTTCCAAGACCTGTCTATCCCTGATCTGTTTATTGACGATGACCTGACGGTAGGCGATGACCTAATCGTTAATGGCGATATAGATTTAGAAGGCTCTATTGATGTCAACGGGACAGCTAATTTAGATGTTGTTGATATAGATGTTTCTCTTACGGTAGACGGCACAGTAAAACTCAACGGCAACTTTCCTACTGGCACAGACAACGTAGCTTTGGGTAACGCTGCTCTAAGCGGTGGATCTTTGTCGGGTGCTGGGAATATTGCTATAGGCGATAGTGTAGGAAGTGGAATTACTTCTGGTTCAAACGCAGTAGCAATAGGCCGTGATGCTCTAGGTGGTGTTTATACTGGCGGTGATGCTATTGCAATAGGTCGGTCTGCATTGNCTAGTTTGACTAGCGGTAATTTTAATGTGGNTGTTGGGAGTCTTGCGGGTACGGCTTTGACCACGGGGAGTAGCAACACCGCAGTGGGCTTTGAGGCGTTAAAAACAGAAGACGCTCATGGCAGAAATACTGCGATGGGTTATCAGGCTCTAAAAACCCTAAACGCTGGTGCGGAAGCGGTCACAACGACCATTGGGTATTTAGCTGGCACCTCTCTAACGACAGGCGTTCAAAATACGCTGATAGGTGGTCTTTCGGGCGATGCGCTTACTGATGCGGATTATAACGTCGCAGTGGGCAACAATACTTTAAGTGCTGATACTAAGGGTAACAGGTCAGTTGCTATAGGTTACGAGGCGCTTGCCACACAAAATTTCAGCACCTCTACTGATACTCATAACGTGGCAGTAGGCAACGTTGCAGGTACGGCAATCACCACGGGAATCCGTAACACTCTTATCGGTTCTGGAGCGGGTAACGCGCTTACTGATGCAGATTTGAATGTAGCAGTCGGGCGAGATGCGCTTACTTCAGATACTTTGGGCAGTNAGTCAGTTGCTATTGGTACGAATGCACTAGCCAACCAAAACTACACTACAGCGACCAATTCATTAAATACAGCAGTAGGGCATAGTGCTGGGTCATCAGTCACCACAGGAATCCAGAACACCCTCATCGGTGGTCAANCTGGTGACGCCCTCACTGATGCAGATTTTAACGTAGCAGTGGGTACAGCAGCATTAGGTGTAGATACTTTAGGNAGTAGAACCACCGCNCTAGGGTATGGTGCATTCGCGGTTCAAAACTTTACTACAGCCACCAANAGNCACAACGTAGGAGTCGGATATTTTGCAGGAGCCGCAGTCACGACGGGCACTCAGAATACCCTTATTGGGGCGCTTGCTGGNGACGCACTTACAACAGGCANTAGTAATGTGGCTTTGGGATTTCAGGCTCTTACTACCGACACTTTAGGTCAATCTTCTGTCGCCATTGGTCGCAACGCACTTATTGTGCAAAATTTTACTACTGCAACAGATACTTTCAATGTTGCTATAGGAGACAGAGCGGCAACGTCAGTCACCACGGGAGTCAAGAACACCATTGTTGGAGGTCTTGCAGGAGATGCAATTACAGACGCTGATTTTAACGTCGTTGTAGGTTTCCAAGCATTATCAGCAAATACAGTTGGTTCTGCTTCTATAGCTATTGGAACATCAGCTTTAGAAAATCAAAACCCAGCGACTGCTACGGATATGTATAACACCGCCGTTGGACATTCTGCTGGTCAGTCAGTCACCACGGGAGTTCGCAACAACTTATTTGGGGGCAACGCGGGAGATGCTTTAACTGAAGGTAATAACAACATAGCCATT
>FUFK010041091.1_pt1 | contig 47199 bp, 65 predicted proteins | sample 1021851 | NCBI WGS metagenome assembly FUFK01 (sample SAMEA51879418, study PRJEB19060) | metagenome
AATTCTCTAAACAACCAAAAGCTATAGCAGCTAAAGTAAAACAATATAGGAGATTCTCATGAGCAAATCATTAACACAAAGACAAAAAGATACATTAAAAAAACATAGTAAACATCATTCTGCAAAGCATATGGCTATGATGCGAAAAGAGATGAGAGCTGGAAAGTCGTTTACAGCTGCACATAAATTGGCTCAAAAGAAAGTGGGTACTTAGTGGTAGCCAAAAAATATCAGAATCCAAAAGGTGGACTTAATGCTGCTGGTAGAGCTTACTTCAAAAGAAAAGAGGGAAGTAATTTAAAATCTCCAGTAAAAAAGGGTGTCAATCCACGAAGAATTTCTTTTGCTGCCAGATTTGCTGGTATGAAAGGACCAATGAAAGATGAAAAAGGCAGACCAACGAGAAAAGCACTAGCACTTAAGGCATGGGGATTTGGCTCAGTTGAAGCTGCCAGAAACTTTGCAAATAGACATAAAAAAAAGTGAATTGATTTTTTAGATAGCTTGTATAAAAAGCTATAATGACAGAAACTCAGCTCAAACAATTAAAAGAACTAAAAGAAACAAATAAATTTTTACTTGATAGATTAGAGAAAGCCTATATTGAAAGTGGTAAATTAAGACAAAGTCTTATGCAGAAAGGGGAAAGAAGATTTCCAGTCAAAAGCGAAAAGGAACTAGAGTCGAAAACGAAATAGTTAAACTGTTTCAAGGCGAGGGTTATGATGCCAGGAGACAACCTTTATCTGGAGCTATTCAAGACTTTCCACATGATGTCAAAGTAAATGATTTGTATGGTGGTACAACCATAGAAGTAAAAGCCAGAAAATCTGGAGAGGGATTTACACAACTTGACAAATGGAAAGGNTCAGCAGATTTATTAATTTTAAAGAGAGATTTTCAAAAACCTATGGTATACTTATCATGGGATTTTTTTAAGGAGTTTCTAAATGACGAAAGACAGAACAGACGACGTAACGAATCTGGAGAACAGGCAGATATTCCAGATCAGTTGGCAAGAGAGACAACGATTGAGAAAGATAGTAAGGAAAGTACANCTAAAATTTTTACCAGAGCAAGAAGTTTCGGACAGGGAGTGCGACAAACTAATAGAAAGTCTTGGCCCAAAGGTAAGAGAAAAATTGTTAATAGAGTATTTGGACAAAGTAAAATAAATGGGAAGTCTCAGCTACAAACCAGATGGGAATACCTTAAAAAACTTTCTAAAGAAAAATGATTTCTTCCGAGGAATAAGAGGACCAGTAGGATCTGGTAAATCAGTAGCTTGTTGNATTGAAGTTCTCAAAAGAGCATTAGAACAAAAACCAAATCAAAGTAATATACGAAAATCAAGATGGGCAGTAATACGAAACACTAACCCACAACTTAAAACGACTACAATAAAAACTTGGCTAGATTGGTTTCCAGAAAATGAATGGGGAGCTTTTAGATGGTCTATACCTTATACTCATCATATTCAAAAAGGAAACTTAGATCTAGAAGTTATATTCTTAGCTTTAGATAGACCAGAAGATGTTAAAAAATTATTATCATTAGANCTTACAGGTGTATGGGTTAATGAAGCAAGAGAATTACCAAAGTCAATTATAGATGCTTGTACTATGAGGGTAGGTAGATACCCAAGTATGAGAGATGGTGGAGCTTCCTGGTATGGAGTTATTGCCGATACAAATGCTCCAGAAGAAGATCATTGGTGGTCAATAATGAGTGGAGAAGTACCAGTACCAGATCATATATCAAGAGATGAAGCTATCATGTTAGTTAAACCAGATAACTGGTCTTTCTTTACACAGCCAGCTGCTATGAAAGAAAAAAAAGAAAAAGATGGTACACTTGTTGGATATGAAAAAAATATTTCATGTGAAAACAAAAAAAATCTAACAAAAGATTATTATAACAATGTTATCAAAGGAAAAACAAAAGGTTGGATAGATGTTTATGTAATGAATAAACTTGGCAGCATAGAAGAGGGTAAACCTGTTTATCCTATGTGGAATAATGATTTACATTTATCTAAAGAAGATATTGAGCCAGCTCCAACTTCTATATTTATTGGTATTGATTTTGGATTAACACCAGCTGCTGTCTTTGGTCAAAGACTACCAAATGGTAGATGGTTAATATTACAAGAATTAGTTTGTTTTGATATGGGTGTATCTAGGTTTAGTGAGCTACTTAGATTTGAAATAGCAAAAAATTATTCTGGATTAGATGTAGAAGTATATGGAGATCCAGCTGGAGATTTTAGAGCNCAAACAGATGAAACAACACCATTTCAAATACTACGACAGAATGGAATAAAGGGTAAACCAGCTCCATCAAATGATATAGCACTACGAATAGAAGCTGTAGAAACAGCTTTAAATAGATTAATTGATCAAAAACCAGGCTTTTTAGTAGATAAAAGGTGTATAAATCTAAAAAAAGGTTTCAATGGTGGCTATTTTTATAGAAGATTACAAACTTCTGGCGATAGATATGATGAAAAACCTATGAAAAATAGATATTCTCATGTCCATGATGCTTTACAGTATCTATTAATGGGAGCTGGAGAGGGTAAAACATTATTATCTGGTAGAGCTTCAAAGCCAACTGTAGTAAAAACTAGAGGTTGGGATATATTTAGTGGGCAAAGAAAGTCAGTATGGCGAAACAAACTGAATGGTTAGTATTTTTCTATGAAAACAATGACTTTCATAGATCTCATAAGTTTTTTAAAAAAGGATTTAAACATTGTGGAGTTATGTCGTATGATCCACATAAAAAAATATGGTTATTAGTAGAATATAATTTTGGTCATTTGTTTGTAGAAACACTAGATGAAGAAGAAGTAGATAAAATATTTAGAATGATTAGTCAAAAAAATGGAAAGATACTACAAGTGCCAGTTAAATATAATTTACCTAGATTCCCAGTAATAATGAGATCCTGGATTAAAGAGCATAGCTGTGTTAGTTATGTTCAAAGATTACTTGGAATGTCAAATTTTTGGATATTCACACCATATCAGTTATATTGTGAGTTGAAAAAAAAAGGTTTTTCTGAAATAAAGCTGTAATGGGCGCTTTTGGTAGACCAAGAAATCAAGAATCTGAAGCTGATAGACAGCTACGCTTAGATATTGAAAGAAGAAGAAAAGAAGAAGAAGAAGAAAAAATAAGATTAGAAAAAGAACAAAANAAACAAAAAGCTAGAAGAAAAAAAGGTATGGTAGGACAAAGAAGTTTGTTTACCAAAGGAACAAAAGGCATGACAGATCCAGAGGGTAAAAAATATGAGTAGTAAAAATGGAACTACAGGACAAACAGGTGGACCAGTTGGTGGAGGATCACAAGTAGCTAATCAAGTAGATCAACAAACACAACAACAAAATCAAGAAAAAGCAAAACAAAATGTTGCAAAAACAGTTGAACAAGAAATGGCAAAAGGTAATGAGCTATATGGTGGAGCTGCATCTCAAGCTGCAAAAGATTCTTTAGTAGCTTCTGGAGCTGCAAAAGTAGGAAGTTATTTTGTTCAACAAGGTGGAGAGTTTATACGAGTATCTAAAGATCAATATGATGCAGCTAAAGCTGCTGGTCAAAAAGTTTCTACAAGTATTACAGGACAAAATTTAGAAGAAAGATTATATGGACAAGGTGGTGGTGGAGCTATGGGTACTGGAGATGCAACAGGTATATTATCATCAACTGCAATATCTCAAAAAATGTTTGAAAGACAAAGAAATATAAAATTAGCAATAGCTGGTGGATTAGCTATGGCTGGTGTACCAGGTATACCAAGTGCTATGTTATATGATTCTATGAGAACAGATTATGAGGGATATTTAGATAGATTTAATAAAAATATGACAAGTACATCTATAGCTGCATCTTCTAATAGAACAACAGATAGTGGAGCTGGATCTACATCTGGAGTTACTAATGATGCAACAATAACAAATCAAAATCAAGATGCTGTACTAGAAAAAGAATTAAGAGAAAATAGATATGCTGCACTTACTGGATCTGGAGGANCAGATGCAGAAAGAAGATCTTTACTAGCAACTAGCACAAGAACAATAACAGGATCAATGGTATAATGGCATATATAGAATTAGCAGATACAGAACTAGATAGTGGAATTACAGATAATCGAGTAGCTTCTTTTATGAAGAAGTATAGAGATTCAGAAAAAATATACGATCATTGGAAAGATAAGTATGAAGAAGCATATGAATATACTTTACCACAAAGAGAATCTTTTTATGAAGAAACTGTAGGAGAAAGAAGAACAGATAAAATATTTGATGAAACAGCTGTAGTAGGTATACAAGAATTTGCTAGTAGATTACAAGCTGGTTTAGTTCCAACATATGGAAGATGGGCAAACTTTGAAGCTGGATCAGAAGTACCAGATCAACANAAACCAGCTGTTAATGAACAANTAGATGCAATAACAAAATATGTTTTTGAAATAATTGCTGGATCTAANTTTAATCAAGAAATACATGAAGCATTTATGGATTGTGCTATTGGTACTGGTGTACTTTTAGTAGAAGAGGGAGATAGTTTAAACCCAATAAACTTCCAAGCTATTCCATTACCAAGAGTAATGTTAAACAATGGACCAGATAACAAAGTAGATACTGTATTTAGAAAAAGAAGTATTGCTTATAACAGACTAATGACAGCTTATCCTAAAGCACAAATGTCTCCAGAAATGTTAAAAATTATAGATGATAAACAAGGAGAAAAAGCAACTGTAGTTGAGGGTGTATTTAGAATGTATGACGAGCCTAATTCAGAAAAATTTAAGTATTGTGTTGTTTGTTTAAATGAAAAAGAAATGATACTTGAACAAGAACTATCTGGTATTGGTAGTAATCCATATATTGTATTTAGATGGAACAAAGCATCTGGAGAAGTATTTGGTCGTGGTCCAGTATTTAATGCTATGGCTGCAATCAAAACAACAAATCTTACAGTAGAACTAATATTACAAAATGCACAGATGAATATTAGTGGTATTTATACTTATGAAGATGATGGAGTTATTAATCCAGATAATATTAATCTAGTACCTGGTAGTCTAATACCTGTAGCTCCAAACAGTAGAGGTCTTACTCCTTTAGCTGGAGTAGGTAGATTTGATGTAGCTCAACTTATACTTGGAGATATGCGTCAGAATATTAGAAAAGCGTTNTATATGGAAACACTTGGTAGACCAGAGGGTACACCAATGTCAGCTACTGAAGTATCAGAAAGAATGGCAGATCTATCAAGACAGATTGGATCTGCATTTGGTAGATTACAATCAGAATTAATTACACCACTTCTTAGAAGAATAATTAGAATACTTACAAAAAGAGGATTAATAGAAATACCTAGAATAGATAATAGAGAAGTAACAATTATATCTCAATCTCCTCTAGCTCAAGCTCAACATCAGCAAGATATAGCTGTAGTTAATAATTTTAATGCTATTTTAGCTCAAACATTTGGACCACAAATACTAAATATGATTGTAAAACAAGATGAAGTAGCAAGATACATGGCTGAAAAGCTAGGATTACCAGAAAAATTAATTAGAGATCCTCAAGAACAACAAGCTCTAGTAAATGAGTTGCAAAATATGGCTCAACAAGGTAATATACCTGGAAATGTCATGGGAAACCCTACGCAACAAGCACAATAAAGAGGTAGCTACTGATGATGACAGGACTTTTGCTAGCGTATTTAATGGAAGTAAAGGCAAAGCAGCAATCGAATACCTCGAAAAAATAACAAATAANTCTTTGGCAAATCCAAACTCTAGTAGTAATGTGTTATGGCATTTAGAGGGTCAAAGATATTTATTAAGTGTAATAAAACAAAAAATAAAACGAGGACAAAAAAATGGCTGACGAAGAACAAAAAACTAATGGCGAACTAAAACCACAAAGACCAGAATATATATCAGAAAAATTCTGGAACACAGATACAAATGAAGTAAATTTAGAAGATCTTGCTAGTAGTTATAATTCTTTAGAAAAAAAACTAGGATCAAGAACAGAAGAACTATCAAAACAAATAAGACAAGACATAGAACAAGAAAGAATAGCCAATACTCCCAAGGAATATGAATTATTCCAACCAGAAGTACCAGAGGGTGTATCTATAGAAGTAAACAAAGATATACCCTTGCTTCANTGGTGGGAAGAAACAGCTAGAAAAAAAGGATTATCTCAAGAAGAATACAATGATGGTATTAAAAAATTTGTAGATAATCAAATAGCTGCACTTCCTGTATTGGAAGAAGAAAAACAACAATTAGGCGAAAATGCTACACAAAGAATAGAAGCAGCTGATCTATGGGCAAAGAAGAATTTATCTTCTGATGCTTATTCGGCAGCATCTAATTTAGCAAGTACAGCAGCTGGTGTAAAAGTTATTGAAGAACTTATGAAACTAACTAAAGATGCTCCAATGCCTACAACAGAAACTGCCATAGAAGCTGCTCCAAGTATAGAAGATTTAAGATCTATGATGCAAGATCCTAGATATTGGAAAGATGGATCTAGAGATCCAGCTTACATAAACAAAGTCGCAGCTTTATTTGAAAAATACTATGGTAAAGACGAAAGCGAAAAAGGTTAGAGTTACCTGGAGAGATGCTGTATCTCATTCAGAATGGTTAGATCCAAATACTGCTAAAACATTTAAACCATACATAAATATAACTGAGGGTTTTCTCTTAGAAAAGAATAAAAACGCTACAATAATCTATATGTCTTACAATGATACAGACATAGGCGACACTTGTGTAATACCAAGTGAAAACATTGTTGAGCTTTGTGAGTTGAAAAAGTAGAAAAAATATGTCAGTTGATTGAGTAATAGACCTCTATGGCGTAGAATATGCCTTGTAAAAGATAACATATAAAGCTCCTGTGAGATAATCTAGGTAACAATAGCAACATAAGGAGAATAAAATGAGTGCTACTATAACTAACGCTTTTATTACTCAGTTTGAATCTGAAGTACATATGGCGTATCAAAGAATGGGTAGTAAGTTCAAAAATCTAGTGCGTGTTGTAAATGGAGTATCTGGAGAATCAGTTAAGTTCCAAAAAGTAGGCACAGGCGAGGCAACAACTAAAGCTCGTCATGCTGAAGTAGTAGCTATGAACATTAGTCATACTAATGTAACTGCTACACTTTCTGACTTCTACGCTTCAGATTATGTAGACAAACTAGACGAACTGAAAACCAACATTGACGAAAGATCAGTAATTGCAAATAATGCAGCATATGCTCTTGGTCGTAAAACTGACAGCATTATTACTGATGCTATGGCATCTGCTACAACTGTAGCAAACAATGCTGGAGCAAACGGAACAACATCTTTAGCTACTGACATGAATGTCGATAAGTTTAAAGATATGCAAGCATTATTCGGTACAAATTCTGTGCCAGATGATGACCAAAGATATTGGGCAATAGGTCCAAAACAATGGTCTGATTTGTTATCTGACGATCAATGGTCAAGAATGGAATACATTGGAAACAACGAGCTTCCTTTTGCTGGTATGAACTACACAGCTAAAAGATTCTTAAGTTTCTTAACTTTTGTATTCTCTGGACTAGACACTTCTGGATCAACTGATAGACACACTGTTGCATGGCACAAGTCATCAATGGGTCTAGGTATTGGATCAGAAGTTAGAACTGAAGTAAACTATATACCAGAAAAAGTGGCTCACTTAATGACCTCTTACTTATCAATGGGATCAATCCTAATTGATGATAATGGTATTAGAGTACAGAAAGCTGCGGAATAGGAGGTAGATATGGCATACGCAACTTCAAATCCCGTAAAAAAAATCTCTCAAATGGGAGACACTAACTCCATGTGGTATTATGCTGATGGAGATGCAATAGGTACTATTGATGACAATGAGTACTTTTTAGCTTCTCAAGCTGATTTAACAGCTGGAGATGTTATTATTGTAAACAGTGGTGGCTCAAATGGTGTAGTAGATATGTTAATTGTAACAACTTCTACTGCAACTCAAGTGAGAACAGCTTTATTAGCATAACATTAACGAGGGGGATTACTCCCCCTCCTAAAAAAATATGGCAGTAACAAAAATAGATATAGCTTCAAGAGCATTAATAATGATCGGATCTAATCCGATTTCGTCATTTACAGACGATACTACAGAAGCATTAGTAACAAATAATATTTATGAAGAAATTATAGAATCTACTTTATGTAGAGCAAGATGGAGATTTGCTACAGAACAACAACAACTATCTTTATTAGCAAATGCTCCTACTGGTAGATATGAATATGCATATCAAATACCTACAAGTCCACAATGTTTACAAATAATATCAATAACTGAAAATGATATAAATATACAATATGCAAGATATGGAGATAAAATATTTGTAGATGGACATGGTAGTCAAAGTAAATTAATTATGGATTATATCTTTAGACAAGATGAAAGTGAGTTTCCACCCTACTTTAGATTAGCAGTAGAATATAAACTTGCAAGTGTATTTGCTGGAGCTATAGCAAGAGATTCAGCTATGGTTAGAGAGTTTGATAACTTAGCAGAAAGACAAATACTTATAGCAAGAAATACTGAATCAGCAGAAACTACAACTAAAAAACTAGCAACTGACAGATTCATAAATGAGAGAAGAAGTAGTCGTAGTGGCTTAGTGGTAGGATAATGCCTAGAAAGGTTAGACAAGTCTTTACTAACTTTTCTTCTGGAGAGTTAAACAATCTTTTAAATGCTCGTACAGATGCTAAAGCATATTTTGAGGGAGCAAAACAATGTCGTAATTGGTATTTATTAGATGAGGGTGGTCTTATGCGTAGACCAGCTACAGAATACAAAGCTACATTACCAGCACAATCAAGACTAATACCTTTTATATTTTCTAATGATGAAACTGCTTTGTTTGCATTTAGTAATAATAGACTAGATGTATACAGCTCTACTGGATCTGTAGTCCAGGCTAATATAACTTCTAATTGTAACTGGAGTACAGCTCAGTTATTTGAACTAAACTTTGCACAGTTTGGAGATACAGTATTTATTACACATAGAAATAATCCTATAAGAAAAATAGTTAGAGCTTCTGCATCATCTTTTTCTGTTTCTGCTTTTGAGTTTGAATTAGATGATACAGTTACAACAAATGGTGTAAGTAAAACTACAGCTCCTTTTCATAGATATGCAGATCCTGGTGTTACAATTACTCCATCAGCTACAAGTGGTAATAGTGTTACCTTAACAGCTTCTGCTAATTTATTTACATCAGATCATGTTGGTGTATATTTTGAAATAGGAACTACACCTAAACAAGTTAAGATTACAGGATTTACAAGTGCAACAGAAGTAACTTGTCAAGTTATAGAAACACTTGCAAATACAAATGCAGAATCAGATCATACAGAAGAACTTATATCTGCTGAAAGAGGATTCCCACAAGCTGTATCATTCCATGATAATAGACTATGGTTTGGTGGTGTAAGAGATAAACCATCAGCTGTTGTTGCAAGTCAGATAGCTGGATATTTTAATTTTGCTTTAGGAACTGGTTTAGCAAATGAAGCAATNAATGTTGCTATTACAGGCGATAGAGTAAATGAGATTAGACATTTTGTATCTTCAAGAAACTTACAAATATTTACAGATGGATCAGAATATTTTATTCCAGTATCATCTCAATCTGCTGCCATAACTCCTAGCAGTATAGCTTTTCTAAGACAAACACCATATGGTTGTAATAGAGCTAGTCCTGTACCTTTTGATGGAGCAACTTTATTTACACAAAAAAATGGTAAAGCAATTAGAGAGTATATTTTTTCTGATGTTGAANAAGCATATAGATCTACANCTGTTTCGGTCTTAGCTTCTCATCTTATTGATACACCAAAACAACACGCTATGATTACAGGTAATGCAGAAAAACCAGAACAGTTTGCATTTTTTTTAAATAGTGGATCTACACATGAGGGTAAACTTGCAGTATTTCATAGTGTAAGAAATGAAAAGATTGCTGGTTGGACAATGTATGAAACACAAACAGGAGATAAGTTTGATAGTATAACTGCTATAAATGAAAACCTATATGTATCTGTAAAAAGAACTGTACCATCTGGAACAATATATACATTAGAAAAGTTTGCAGATACTGATGCAATTACTTTAGATTGTTCTACAACAACAACTGTATTTCAAAAAGGTACACCATTAGTAAATGGAGCTAGTCAAACAGGAACTACAATAAATGTAGATGGTTTTACTACTACTCCACAAGTACAAGAATCTTTTACTATTGCTGGTGTTACTGGCACATACACAATTACAGCTGTAACTAATACAGCTTCTGGACAGCTTCTTACANTAGATACAGCTCTAGCATCATCTCCATCAGATAATGCAGCTATAACTATTGTAAATGGATTCTTACATACAGTAAATGCTGTGTACGAAAATACAGATAAAGTATTTGCAGTATTTGGTAATGGATCTCTAGGAGAGTTTACAGTAGATTCTAATAGTAGAATAACACTTACATCAGCTCCTTTTCCTACTGGTGTTCGTGTAGGATTTAATTTTACACCTATATTAGAAACTATGCCAATAGATAAAGAGATAGATACTGGCCCATTAACTGGTCAGCCAAAAAGAGTAAATAAAGCTATTGTAGATATATCTTCTGGATTAGATGTTACATTGAAAGCTCAAGATCTATCTGCAAAAGAATTAGTTATACAACAAGTAAACTTTACAGCTGGTACAGATATTACACCAGTAACTGATAAAAAAGAATTTAATTTCTTGGGATATAGTAAAAGTCCTACTATAACTATATCTCAAAATGATCCCTTACCACTTAAGGTATTGGGTGTAGCTATGGAGATACAGTTCGCATAATGGGTTTAAATGCATCAACATTATTTTTAATAAGTACAGCTGCTACTACTATTGGTACAATTTCTAGTGTAAGAGCGCAACGAGCTGCGATTCAAAGAGAAAACTATAGACTAGAAACTGAAAGAAAATTAGCAGAAGTACAAGCATTAGAAGAAGGAAATGCAAGAACAGAAATAGGATTACAAGAATTAGCTAATAACTTAGCATATCAATCTACTGCTGGATATTTAGATAACAGCATGAGTTTTATAAATATAAATAGACAAGTTAAGAAAAACACAGAAAAAGACTTAGCTAATATTAGACTTATGGGTAAATCAACACAAAATAAATTTCAACAAAGATTATTTGAAAATGAATATCAATCTCAACAATTATTGTTTGGAGGATATACAAGTGCTGCAGCATCACTTACAAGTGGTTTTGCAAGAAGTAAATACTACAAAGCATCAGGAACTATTACATAATGGCATTAACACCTGGTAAAAAAAGAGTAAGCACAACTGGTAGCTCAGTATCACAACTATCTGGAAGAATGGGTGTTGTTAGAGCTACAACAGCTGATTGGGTAGCTACAGCTTCTGAAGCATTAGGAACTAGTCTTAATGAAATGGGTAAAATGGCTGCTTTGCAAGAAGAACAAAAATATAAATCTAAATTTACAGTAGATGCAATAAACTTTTTTAATAAAGCTAAAAATGACAATATGAGAAGCACTGAGGGTTTCTATAATGTAGTAGATAGTTATATTGAAACTACTGTTAAAAATGCTCCTTTTAGATTTAAGTCATATGCAGAACAATATCTATCAAGTTTAGCTGCAAGTAAAGGACAAGAAATACACAATAATGTTAGAGCAATAAATGAAAATGATAGCATAGTTTCATGGACACAAGCTAGTGATACAAATGTAAATGATATTATGCAAACTATTAATGGTTTTACTTTAGAAAACTTTGATCAAAATATGGAAGCTCTTGAAAAAAGATTAGCTGAAGAAGAAATAAATCTAACAAATCTTAGAGCATCTATAACTAATCCTAGCAGACTAGCTGCATTACCAAGTATAGAAGCACATAATAATTCTATACTTAAAAAGATAGAAACAACCAGAATGACATTACATACTAATGCAGAACTTTCAGCTGCACATACTAAAGATCAAGAAACTTTAATAGGTAAAGATTTAGATGGAGATGGAGTAATATCTGAAAAACTAGCAGATGGTACTACATATTTATCTCAAGCTATTAGCTCAGTAAATGGTAAATTATCTGCATATCAAAAAAATCCAAATGATGGATATAGTAATGACTATGCCTGGAATAAAAGTTTAGATCAAGATAGAGCAGAAATAATTACTGATGTTCAAGCAGCTAATGATTCATTAATAAAATCTTTTGATAGTCAGCAGTTAAAAATACAACTAGATAATAAAATAACAAATACAAATGGATTAAATGTAATAAACAACGCTTCTAATACTCCAGATATATTAAAACAATTCGAAAACATAGAGCAGCTAAAAGGAGCTATTTCTATGTTTGATATTACTGAAAATGCTGGATTGTATGAAGAAATATTAAATAACTATACATTACAAAGTATATTGAACAATAATCAAAATTATTTAGTAGCAAAACCAGAAGATGGTAGAGTAACTATTACAGTAGGTGGACAAGAAAAATCATTAAAACTTACAAATAATATATTTGATGATGTTTTAACTAACATAAATAATCAATTAAAAGTTGCTGGTATTGATGATAAATATACAAAAGAAGAAATAACTAATGGGTTATTAAATTCTTTATATTATAATTTTACAAGTGATACTACTGGAGTAGGAAGAAATATTGATTCATCATTTTTTAGTAGCACACTTTCAGCTGGAGAGTTTAATCAAAACTTAGGTTACTTAACAATGGTAGCTTCAACATTTGGAATAGTACCAGATAGATTAGGATCTGTAATAAACAACTGGGAAACTATGAACTTAGATAGTCCAGAAGATATACAGTATTTAGTAAATATGGCTCAAGCTGTAAATGATATAAAAAATACATCTACTGCTAAAGTAATTAATATAAAAGGTATAGATCCAAAAGCACAACTATACTTACAAGAGTTTTATAAAGACTATAGTCAAAGAGCAGATATAAATAATCAACTTGTAGCTAGAGGAGAACAACCTAGAATAGATTTAGATACATATACAAAAAACTGGTTTCAACTTAGAGATAGTAAAGACACAGATTCAGTAGATAAAATTGTAAATGAGTTTGCAATTAAAACTACAGGTATCAATGGAGATAATGAAGAATATAATTTAATAATGGAAGAATTAATTATAGAAAATTTAAAAAGTGTAAATGATGGGATATGGAATAATATAACAGAATTTTTTGGATATGAAAGAGGAGTAGTAAGTGGCACACCTAGAATGGAATCTCATATAGGTATACCTGGATTAAGATGGTTATTAATGACACCAGATGAAGATGCACTTGCTTTTGAAGAAAATTTTGCAAGAGAAATATACACAGACTTATTACCAGATTATATACCTTGGTATTATAAATCTAAAAATATGAATGAGTTAGATATTAGGCAAAGAAGTAAAGAACAAATAACACAAGATCTAAAAGAAATGATTGGTTTTGTTACAAACGATCTTCAAACATTAGGGTACATGGTAGTAGATGAGTAAAATATTAAAACAATATCCTATGTTTGAGTATCATACTAAACAACTTGGTATGGACCCAGATGATGTAAAAGCTGATGCTGTATTTACAATTATAGATTCTATTATGAGATTAAGTAATGAAGAAAGATCAGAACTTGGAATAACAGATAACTTTTTTGAAACAAATCAAATATACGATATGCTGCCAAAGTCTATGGGTGGTAATGGACAAATACAATTTGAGTATATTCCAAACACAGGAACAACAGATACACTAAATAAATATTATAATATAAAAATAGATTTTGATGGAGATGGATTTTTTTTACAACTTAATAATGTAGATGATCCAAGATTAAAATATACACCTTTACCTTTAGAAGAAAAGTTTAAACAAAAATATCCAATGACACCAAATGAATTAAAAGAAGAAAATTTACAAAACTATATGAAAGATGGAAAAGAAGAAAGAAATAAAATTTATGACAAGTTAGGTCTAAGTGGTTTTGCAGCTGATCTTGATGGAGCATATTATAATTTTTTAAAGTTTCAAAGATCACTACTAGATTTAGGACAAGACAATTCTGAAAAAATATTAAGAGAGTTCGGTGTAGATATACAAATGAATAAGTTTCAAAGACTATCTCAAAATATTTTATTAGATGAAGCTGCATTAAGAGAAGTAAAAAGAACAAGAGGAGATCAATTTGTTACGTCAATATATGGAACTAAAGGAGATACTATGACAGAAAAAAATATATTATTTGATTACATATCTGAAAATGAGGGTGGTTATCATTCTACAGCATATGAAACTTCTAGAGGTAATGGCGATTGGACAGTAGGTCATGGACTATCATTAAAAGATGAAACTGTAAAATCAGAACTAGCAAAAAGAGGATATGATGTAGATAGTCTTATAGCTGGAGATAGTAAAATAACATACAAAGATTCAGTTATGATAGCTACTATTATGATGGATCAAAAATACAATATGGTAAAAGACAAAGCTGCAAAGTTTGGCATTGATATTACTGGAGATAAAAATTCTTATCTTGCTATGGCTATGATAGATCTAGCATACCAGGGATTACTAGGAGATAGATTTATGACAGCTATGGGCGATTACATAAGAACAGGAGATAGAAAGTTTATAGGAGAGTTTGAGCCATATATAGAGGGTGGTTTAAAAGGTAGTGATGCAAGATATGCAGCTACAAATCCAACAGTATTTGGAGAACTAGCTAATGATGGTACAATTTACAAAAACAANAATATGGGTGGTGTTTNNACTAGAATGAATAAACACAAAACACTTATAGAAATGTGGTTNAATGGACAACATACTAATTTATTAAATTTAGACTTTACTACTAAACCAGCAGAAGATGTTTACGATAAGGAAGAATCAGAAAGAAAATACTAATGCCTTTTGTAAGTCCTATTGGTAAACAATCTTACTTTGATGTTAATCCACTAAAAGTTAGAAATAATTTTACAGCAGATCAAAATTTTTTTGGTACTGTAAATAATATTAGAAAAGGATTTATAGACGAAAATTTAGTTTTTTTAGGTGGTAGATATATTGCAAGTGCTATTATGGGTACTAATAGTACATATGAAATAGATCAATCATATGATGTTTTTACAGATCCACAACTAATAGGATTAGAAGATTATATTGGTCAATTTGTACATTCTAGAAATNAAGAACATACAAAATATTTAAAAGAAGAATTTTTAAGTAATATGAAAACTAATATGGGATCTCCATCTTATATTGTTGGTAGAGTATTAGGTGGTCTTACAGATCCATCAAGTTTATTTATGTTTACTAAAGCTGGTAGATTTTTATTTACTGGTAGTAGATTATCAAGAGCTACTAAGTCTGGAGTTACAATAGCAGCAGAAGAACAAAGCAAAAGATTTTTTGATGATACAAGACCTATAAGTTATTCTATGATGATTACTGCTGGTGGTTTTATTATACCAGCTATACTTCCAGCGTTAAAACCTAGTGCTGGTAAAAAGTTCGACCAAACTGCTGATATGCTTGATGAAGCTGATGATGCATCATTTAAACAAGGTACAGTAGGAGCTGCTGATATAGTTCAATTAGAATTAGAAATTTCAAGATTAAATAATCCTTGGGTTTCTAAACAACANAAAATAATAAATCAAAAAAAAATTAAAGAATTAAAAAAGAAATTAAAAGAATTAAAAAAACAAGATAAAGAATTTCAACAAGGAACAGTAGGCGCTGCTATACCAGCTGGTACTAAAATAGAAAAAGTAGATGTATTACCAGAAAATCAAATACAACCTACAGGAGCTGGTGTATTTGGAGAACAAGGTCCATATAATCCAATATTTAGAGTATTAAAAAATGGTATAGCATCTGCACAAGAATTTATAGAAAGAACTTTAGAGGGAGCTTTATACCAAAGAAAAAACTTTGTTGATGGTGTTACAAAACCAAGTATTGAAAGAGCGATNAAAATGCGGTTTGCTCCTCTTATCGTAGAAACAAATACAGCAATACAAGAANTATATAATAAATATTTACAAAGACTTGGAGCTAGTAAACAAAACTTTGTAGANAGAACTTTTGATACAAAATTTATGCGAGGTAAAGAAGTAATGTCTCCAAGAGAATTTAGAGAAAAAGTTTTTGAAGCAAGAATGGGCAATAAAAATTTAGATCCAGAAGTTGTAGAAGCTGCAAGAAAATTAGATAACTTCTATGGTCCAATAGGTAAAGAGTATGATGAGTTACAAATAGCAACTACATTTATAGAAAGATACATTAACAGATTAGATGATATTATAGGTAGAACTAAAAACAATAAAAAAGTAAATGATCTTACTAAACTAAAAGAAAAACTAGAAAAAAGATTAGANTATATAAAACAAAATGGATCATTGAAAAAAAATGATTACATTAACATTGTATATAGANGAGATGTTATTGATTCAAGATTTGATGAATTTAAAGATTTATTATCAAGANTACTTAGAGAAAAAAATCCAACAATAACACAATCAGAAATAGATGAAATAGTAGANGGATTCAAAGGATATACACCTGTTATACAATATAATAATTTAGCAGACGAAATAAAATTAGCTACAGCTAAAGGAGAAACTGTAGATATTGATGAGTTTATAAATAAAATAAATAAAATATCTTCTAGGTTTCAAAGCAGAAATCTTAATATAGATTATATGAAACTAGCTAATGCTGGATTTATAGAAAAAGATATAAATATTTTACAAAGATTATATTACAATCAAACTATACCAGATATTGAAATAACAAAAATATTTGGAGATCCAATGGGATATGGAACAAAGTATGTACAAGGTGGATCTTATCAAAAAGGTATACAACAAATATCAGATGAATATGATGAGCTAATAGAAAATGCAACATCTACAGTACAAAAAAATAAATTAATAAAACAAAAAGAAGAAATACTTGTAGATTTAGATGCAGCTATACATTTACTTAGAGGTACATATGGATTAGCTGATGATCCTAATAGATTTATATCAAGAGGTATTAGAATAGGTAAATTATACAATGCTCTAACTATGCTTACTGGTATAGCTCAAACTGTAGATGTAGCAAGATTAGTAATGGTAAATGGTATTACTAGAACTTTTAGAAATTCATATGAAGCATTAACAAGTGGATATGCAAAAGAAATATTTAATATGTCTAAAAGATCAGCACAGTTAGGTGGAGAAGCATTAGATATGTGGAACAGCTCAAGAGCTATGTCTATGTATGGTGTAGAAGATGCTTTTGGTGTTTTTAATAGATTTGAAAGAGGTTTTAGTTCTTTAGGTAATTTATATTTTACATTCTTAAATCTAAGTAACCCATGGAATACAGCAGCTAAAAGTATTGCATCATTATTTAATGGTACTAGACTTATAGAAGTAGCAGAACAAATAGCAAAAGGCGAAAAAGTTACAAAAGTAAATAGAGCTAGAATGTTAAATCTAGGTATAAATGACGATATGGCTAAACAAATATATCAACAATATCAAAAATATGGTGTTGGTAAAAATGGTAAAAAAACATTTAAGCAAAATGGAGATGATTACAAAACTATGAGAGTAGCTAATTCTGATGCTTGGGATAATAGAGCTGCAGCTGATGCTTATCATAATGCTATAGGTAAACAATCTAATATAGATATTGTTACACCATCAAAAGGAGATGTACCATTGTGGGCAAACACAGAANTNGGAGGANNATTACTACAGTTTAAAAAGTTTGGTATAGCTTCTACACAANGAATGTTATTAAGAGGTTTACAAGAAAGAGATGCAAACTTCTTCCANGGCGTATTATTATTAATGGCAGCTGGAGCTATGGTAGATGCGTTTAGACAAAAAGCATTTAACAGAAAATATGAAAATAAACCACTTGGACAAAAAATAGTAGATGCTTTTGATAGATCTGGTCTNGGTGGTATATATTCAGATATAAANAANTCATTAGAAAGATTAGCTAATAATCAAATAGGACTTAGACCTTTGCTTGGAGCAAAAAAACCTTATGGTACTTACAAAGATCAAAGAAAAACTCTTGGACCTTATGGTATGCCAATAGCAGATATACTTGGTCCAAGTGCATCTCAGATAGAAAATATAGCTGATATAATGTTTACCTGGGGTACAGGTAAGTACAACCATCACACAGCAAGGAATGTGCGTAGACTTGTTCCATTTCAAAATGTATGGTTTCTGGATTCATTATTTGATAGTATGGAGAAAAACGTTTTAAGATGAGTATACAAATATCTGATACAAGTGCTAGAATACAATATACAGCCACAGGTGGACAAACTGTATTTGCAGTACCATTTGAATTTTTTAGTGATTCTGACTTACANGTAATAAAAACATCTAGTGGTGTAGATACTACACTTACTTTAGCTTCTAATCCTAGTAGTGCAGCTCAATATTCTGTTACTGGAGCTGGTGTTACTGGGGGTGGTAATGTAACTTTAGGTGGAGGAGCTACAGTAAATGATAAGTATACAATCTTAAGAAATCTACCTACATCAAGAACAAGTGATTTTCCTAGTTCTGGTACATTTCCTATAGAAACCCTTAATACTGAATTAGACAAACTTGTTGCGTTAATACAACAGAATGAAGTAGATATTAAATTATCGCCTAAAGCTGCGTCTACAACATCAACAGCTTTTGGTCTTACATTTCCAGAGCTTTCGGCTAATAAAATACTTAGCGTAAATTCTTCTGGTAATGCTTTACAATTTACACAAGAAATAGGTACAAATCGTGGTAACTGGGCAACTACTACTGCTTATAATGAAAGAGATATAGTCAAAGATACATCAACAAATAATGTTTTTATTGTTAATGCTGCTCATACTTCTAGTGGATCACAACCTCTTACAACTAATGCAAACTCAGCAAAATATGATTTATTAGTAGATGCTGCTAGTGCAACTACAAGTGCAACAAATGCAGCCTCAAGTGCTACAGCTGCAGCAAGTTCTGCAACTGCTGCTTCTAGTTCTGCATCAACTGCATCTACTCAAGCAACAAATGCTGCAAGTTCAGCTACTTCGGCAGCCAATAGTTTTGATTCTTTTGATGACAGATATTTAGGAGCAAAATCTTCTGAGCCATCTACAGATAATGATGGAGATGCTCTTGTTACAGGAGCTTTATTTTTTGATACAACTGCAAACGCTACAAAAGTATATACAGGATCAGCATGGCAAACAGTTACAGTTTCTGCAAGTAACCAAACAAATATTAATACTGTTGCTGGTATATCTAGTAATGTAACAACTGTTGCTGGGATAGCTTCTAATGTAACTTCGGTTGCTGGTATTAGTTCTGATGTAACTACTGTAGCTGGAATAGCTAGTAATGTTTCTACTGTTGCTGCAGATGGTACTGATATTGGTAATGTCGCTGGATCTATAAGTAATGTTAATACAGTAGCTAGTAATATATCCAATGTAAATACTGTAGCTGGAGCTAATTCTAATATTAGTACAGTAGCTGGAGCTAACTCAAACATATCAACTGTTGCTTCTAATATTTCTGGAGTAAATAGTTTTGCAGATAGATATAGAGTAGCTTCTAGTGATCCTAGTTCTAGTCTTGATGCTGGAGATCTAGCATTTAACACAAGCTCAAATGTTCTTAAATATTATGATGGATCTGCCTGGCAGACTATAACAGCTGATACTGATGTAAAAACAAAAGTATCTGCTAATGATACAACAGCTGGTTTCCTAAATGGTAAACTTGTTGCTGGATCAAATGTAACTCTCACTGAGGGCAGTGATGGTGGTAATGAAACATTGACGATAGCCGCAACTGATAATAGTATACCATTTGCGATAGCGTTGGGTTAGGAGAGATATTATGGCAAATAATTTTGGTCAAGCAGATGCAAGTTTATCAAATAACTCTTTAACTACTGTTGTAAGNACAACATCAAATAAACAAATTGTCATAGGTTTGTTGATATCTAATACTGGTACTGCATCTATAAATGTAGACGCTGTATTAAATGATGGATCAAACGATAGATATATTGTTAAAGGAGCTCCATTACCAGTTGGTAGTTCTATTGAATGTGTACAAGGAAAAATAGTAATTCCTAGTGGTGGCAGTATTAAAGCAAAAAGTGATAACTCAAGCGGAAATGCTGATGTAATTGTTTCACTATTAACAGATGTAGCATAATATGGGATATTTAGGTACACCTCCTCAAAGTGGATTTATAACCACAGCTAAACAAAGAGTAACTTCTTCTACTAATAACTATGTAGATTTAGACCANNCTATNAGTTCTATTGCTGATGTAATCGTNTTNGTAAACTTTGTAAAACAAGATACAACAAATCTTAGTCTTACAACTTCTACTAGAATTACACTAGGAGGTACGCTTGTCAGTTCTGACATAGTTGAAATTCACTATCTAGGAAAAGCAGTGAATACTCAAACTCCAGCAACAGGTACAGTTACTGCTGATGCTTTAGCTGGAAGTATTGGTTTAGATAAACTTTCTGCAACTGGTACAAAATCTTCTTCTACATTTTTAGCTGGAGATAATACTTTTAAAACTGTTGCTGGTTTTGATGTAACTAGTATTACTGGTGCAACAGAACTAAGTGCAACACCTCAAAAAACTGATGAGTTCGTAATGAGTGATGATGGTACATTAAAACGAATAGATCATGAATGGTTAGTAAATATTAATTCACCTTTTGCATTTTCTTTTGGCTGGAGTAATGATCAAAGTGTTGCTCCTAATACACAAACAAGAATTTCTGGTTTTTCTAGTGCGTCTACTTCAGAAAGTAATCAAAGAACTGGCACAATTTCTGTTTCTCCAACTGGAAGAATAACACCTGGAGAACAAGGTTATTATTATATGCAATTTATTTTTAATATAGCTGGAATGAATGACGGAGAAGGAGTTACTGCTTATGTTTACAGTAGTCATCAAGATACAAGTTATATTGTTGGTCAGCATATCATGTCATCAAATAGTCAAAACCCTTGGGTTACTGGTGCTTTTGTTGGAACAGTTGGAAACCAAAACAATAATTATTTTGAACTTCAAGCCAAACATAATCATGGGTCAAATAGAACTATAGAAAATGGACACTATAGAATTTTTAAACTTGCAACTAAGAATTTACCATAGGAAATAAATGGACAATTTAGATAAAAAAATAATAGCATATTTAGGTAGAACACCAGATTGGGATAAAGAAGTTGTTTTATGGGACGACTATAATGATAACATTTCAAATCCTTATATTAAATATTGGAACATAAGTTCTGAAAAAGCAAAACCTACTGATGAACAACTAAACGCTCTAAATGAAGAAGCATCAAAACTTAAAAACAATGCTGAAGCTATAAGTAATAGAGTATCAGAATATCCTAGCTTATCAGATATTGCAGATGCAATATTTAAGAAAGAAGCTGGAGATAGTTCTGAGTTTGATGCAATAGCAAAATTAAGACAAGAAATAAAAACAAAATATCCAAAGGAGAGTAGTTAATGCCTTTTACTAAATTATTACCTAGTTCTATTGACCTAGCACAAANCTTTNCNTTTACTGGTACTGTAACTGGAGCTGGAGAAAATAATACACCAGCTTTCTATGTAGGAAAAACATCAAATCAAACAGTATCAGATAATACAAAAACAAAAGTAACTTGGAATGAAGTCTATGATACTGATAGTGCTTTTGCTTCTGATAAATTTACAGTTCCATCTGGTAAAGCTGGAAAATATAATTTTTATATTCATGTTACTTTATCAACAACAGGAAGTTTTGGAGTAAGAAATCCAAGAGCATACATTTATAAAAATGGAAGTAGTCTTTATATGTTCTCTGGTCCAAATAATGAACAAGGTAACGACTATTATTCTGTAACAGGAACATTATCATTAGATTTATCAGTTGGAGATTACATAGAAGTATATGCTAGAAATAGTATTGACCAAGGCTCACCTCTATTTTTAGGTAAATCTGGAGATTCTCCTTACGAAGAAAGAACATGGTGGGGAGGTTATAAACAATCATGAGTACATTAAATCAAAAAATAAAATTGTATTTAGAAAATAATTCAAAAAATTATTATGATGAACTAGAAAATTATGTTTTGCAAAATGATTTAAAAACACCACCAACAGGGAAAGTAAAACTTAACAACGATTATTTAGTAAGTTGGAATGTTGATGGATTAGATGCTCCAACACAATCGGAGATAGACGCATTATGAGTTATTTAGGAAGAGGTTTAGAACAAGTAGATAATATATCTAAACTAGATAATATTACATTTAATGGTGGTACTACTTACGCCTTAACAAAAGATAGTGCAGCATTTACTCCTATAAGCAGTAATGCCATACTNATATCTATAGATGGTGTAGTACAACAAGGTAACTTTTCGGTATCTGGTACAAACATAGTATTTAACTTTTCTCCTACTGGAAGTAACACTTGTGATTTTATTATGCATTATGGAACTGGCGTAGCATTTACACCAGCTGATAGTTCAATAACAAAAGATAAAACTAATTTTGTTTCTACTTCTAGCTCAGCTGGATTACAGATAAAAGGAGATGGTACAACTGATGGTACTCTACAGTTAAACTGTTCACAAAATAGTCATGGAGTTAAAATTAAATCTCCAGCTCATAGTGCTGGTCAAAGCTATACATTAACTTTACCTACTACTGCTCCAGCAACAAATAAAATAATGCAGACAGATAGTTCTGGTAATTTAAGTTTTATTGATACTCCTAGTGGTAATTTAGTAAAAATACATTCTGGTAGTGTAAGTTCTGGCGATGCATATGTAGCATTAACAAATAAATTTAGCTCAACTTATAAAATATATAAAATATTTTTATACGATTGGAATACAAGTCAAGATTCTGAAGTAAGATTAAGATGGCTAACTGGAGGAAGTGGTTATGTTGAATCTGGTAGTAATTCATATCAATATGCTGGCGTTGGTTTTAATACAGATGGTCAAGGCTCATCTTGGTCTGGCTTAAATGATTATGGTAAAATAACAGGAGAAACTGTTAGACATGATGCTGATGAACATTTTGCATGGGAGGGTACTTTATACAATCCAGCTGGTACAACTCTAAAGAAAAGATTAGTTTTTGCTGGTGGTGGTAGAAGAACTGGTAATTATGGTTTTAATGGTCATGGAACTTTAGAATGGAACTCAACCACAGCAATAACAGGAGTAAGATTTTTCACAAGTGCTGGTACTTTTGATAGTCTTTCTTTTGCAATTTATGGAATAGTAACATGACAAATGTAAATATAAATGGAGTGAGCAGACCAATGACAGCAGAAGAACAAGCTGAATTTGATGCTCAACAAACAGCTTGGAATAATGCAAAACCAACAAGACAACTTGCTGAAATAAGAAAAATAAGAAATCAAAAACTTTCTGAAACAGATTATCTTGCTATGTCAGATAANNNNATGNNTGATGAAATGAAAACTTACAGACAAANTATGAGANATATACCACAAGATTATTNTGAAGCAGACTATGACGATTTACTTGCTAGAGATGAGCAAGGTAANTTAACACATNCAGTATGGAGTAAACCATGAGTNTNATTAAAGTAAAAGGAAGTTCTATTAGCGGAGCTTTGGCGGCAGTAGATGGCTCNGCNCTAACTGGNATATCAAGTACATCTTTTGGATTTTGGAGTACAACTGGTTTNAAAGCAACNAGACATAGTGGTAATCATACTTTTANTGATGCAACTGTTACAACACTTGCTTTAAGTAATGAGGATTATGATAATGGAAATAATTATAATACTTCTACCTATAAGTATGTAGTTCCATCAACAGGTCAGTATTTCTTTATATTTAATGTTGCTATGGAAGCTGGAACAGATAACGAGGGTTTAGAATGGAACGCTGGAATATATATAGGAAGTGCATCTGACCCAAAATTAAGAACTAACTTTAATAGTAAAAACAGTAGATTTAGAAAAATGAATTTATGTAATAGTGGAACTTTACCACTCAATCAAAATGATGAATTAATAATGAAAGTATATTGCGATAGGTCTGACAATAATCAACCTTTTTGGCAAGGAGGTCAAAATCCTATTATGACTTATTGGGAGGGGTGGAGAATAAACTAATGGCTGAAATACATGAAAAAATAAAAACATATTTAGGTAGAACTCCTGATTGGCTTGAAGAAGTTATTATCTTTGATGATTTAGATGAAAAAGGATTATACATAAAAGAGTGGAGAGCAACTGATAAANCTNAACCAACACAAGAGGAACTAGATGCTTTATAATCCTAAATGTGATTGCGAACTAAATAAAGAAGATTGCGATTGTCAGTAAATGCCATCTGTATCAGATAAAACTGAAATAGGTTTACCTCTTAAAAATCTTTTAGGTTTACTTGGAGCTGTAGCTACAGCTGTATGGGCATACTTCGGTATAATAGAAAGACTAAATAATATTGAAACACAAGGNAAATTAATGGTAGCTGATGTAGAAAAAAATACTGAGTTTAGAATTAAATGGCCCAGGGGAGAAATGGGATCTTTACCAGCAGATAATGAACAATTTATGTTNATNGAACATATAGCTGGACAAGTAGAAAAACATACAGAACAGCTTGAGGGTGGTATGCATAATAAAGTAAATATTGATTTTCTAAAAGATCAAGTAGCAAAACTTCAAGATGATGTAGAAAAATTAAAAGATAAAGTGAGGGAAGCCAATGGCAGTCATTGAAACAGTTTTTGCTTTATGTATGTTTGTTAATGGATCTCTTGATGGTCATATGATGACAGATGGGTTATCAAAATGTTTGAAAGCCAAGCGTGAAGCTGAAAGAAACCTTAGTGAAAACAGAGAAAATGTTATACAATATAGATGTGGTCAAGTAGTTGCAGAACTTAGACCAGATAGTGAGGGTAACATGAAGATCTATAAAATAATAGAACATAAATATTAATGAAAGTTTGGTTGCTAGTGTTGTTTATGCACACTCCAGAAATGCCAAGTATTCGGTATCAAGCTGAGCTTTATGCAACAGACTTTGATTGTATAGAACAACAAGCTGCAGCTCTTAATAACTTTGAACAAAGATCTGAAGAATATAAAGATAGAACAAAGTTTGATGCACACTGTATAGAGTTTGATGCTTTTGAAATTCCATACTACAAACCACTAGGTACATAAGTGTAATATGTATGAAGTTTCAAGGAAACAAAGTGTTAGTAATAGGAGATGTTCACGATTCTCCAAAGCTATCTAAAGAAAGACTTACCTGGATAGGTAAATACGCAAGAAAATCTAAACCAGATTATATAATTCAAATCGGAGATTTTGGGAGCTTCGATTCATTATCTAGTTTCCAAAAGAATGATACACAACAAGGCAAGTTAAAAGATGCTTTTATGGTTGATATACTTTCTCTTAGAAATGCNATTGATACTTTTAATAAAGCATTAAAGAATGATTCTATTCCTAGACATTGTACTATTGGTAATCATGAAATGAGAGTACATAAGTTTGAAGANAAGATTCCAGAAATACAAGGTCTAATGAAAAAAGCATTATACGATACTTTCCATGATAGAGGTTGGACTACTACAGAATATGGAGAGTTTAAATTTATAGGTGGAGTTGGTTTTGTCCATGCTCCTTTGAACATTATGGGTAAAGAATATGGAGGTAAAAATGGGGAAGTACAAGTAGCAAATGATACCCTACATGATGTTGTTTTTGGTCATACACATAAACATAGAGATTGGAAAGCTCCCAAAATTGGCGATTCACAATGGGTAAGAATAGTCAATGTTGGTTGTAGTTTGCCGCAAGATCATGTAGAAGAATATGCAAAACTCAATATGACAGGGTGGTCCTGGGGTATTGTCGAACTTGATATATGGAGTAATCATATACAAGATAGTAAATTTATCTCTATGAGTAGATTGGAGAAAGAATATGGTTAGTAATTTATGGGCGAAAGCCAAAGATAGCTGGAGTGGTTTAAATAAAAGAGGTAAAATTCTTTTTAGTGCTGTTGCAGTAATTATACTTCTGATTATCTGGAACTGGATAATCTAATGCCTTTACCTTTATTATCGACAGTTGGTCCTTTAGCCAAGATGATCGGTGGTATTGTTGATAAAGCAATACCAGATAAAGACATGAAAGAAAAACTAAAGCATGAACTTAACACACAACTTATAAATGGAGAGCATGAAGAACTTATCGCAAAGTCTAGTATCATTAAAGCCGAAGCTGAATCTAAGCATTGGCTTACTGCTACTTGGCGGCCAGCTCTTATGTGGATTTGTATTATTGTTATCGCTAACAATTATATTATTGCTCCTTTCGCTAATGCTATATTCGGTACAAGTCTTTCGCTAAGTATACCAGATCCAATGTGGAATCTTCTAACTATTGGTGTCGGAGGGTATATAGCTGGAAGATCTGGCGAAAAAATAGCTCAAAAATGGAAAGAGAATAGCTAATTCGGTTAGATTTGACTAGTCATACCGAAGAAACATAAAAACTCGCTGAGAGCCAAAAAAAAGGGGATTACACGCATTTACGCATAATCCCCTAAAGAAGCGATGAAAAAGTCAACTAAATCAAATCTCACACACACATATTAATATTATTAACTAATATCTCTATATTATTGTTAAAATTTTTTCTAGTTTACCTTTCCTTTTGGCATTTGAGATGTCAGTAGAAAAAGCAGCCAAAACTCTTTTCCTACTCCTTTCTGCAACCACGCAGAAACCATTGGGGGAAGATAGATTTGTATCTAAGATTTTCCACTATCTCCCCTAGCTCTACTACATAGTTTCTTAGTAGGCACTATGATACCCATGAGGAGCTACCTCATTATTCAGTAGAGTGTTCTTAAAATGGTATATCGTCTACACTATCAGTTGAACTTGCAGCTGCTGGTTTACTACCAGTTGCTTTCTCTCCAACCATTCTGATTACACCACTAAACTTTGGTACAAGTATTTCTGTTGTAGTCTTTTGATTGCCCTCAGAATCAGCATACTTTGAATACTCAATCTCGCCCTCAACATACAACATAGTACCTTTGTGTACATACTTCTCGATAGTCTCAGCTAGTCTTGGATCAAACACTTTGATCATATGCCATTGTGTTTTCTCCTGGTTAGTCTGACCTACCTTGTATCTTTTGTTGGTAGCCAAAGATAACTTTGCAAACTTTTCATCTTTTGTAGTTACTTTGATTTCTGGCTCTGAGCCAACTCTACCAATCAACATTACTTTATTAATCATCAGTTACTCCTATCTCTAAATTATTTATTAACTCTGAATCCATAATGGCTTCTTGCATCTTAGTAGCAATATCAACTGTCTTAAACATTCTCTCGTTGGTATTACCCCATTGTTGCCAAGTACCAGCTTCAGTATCTAAACTAAACTTTACCTTAGAATGAACATTATCATTTAACTCTATAGTTCCAGAAACATATATTCTAGGTTTCATCTTTCTTTAGCTCCTTTGCTTTTGATTCATACTCAGCTGTAGCTTTCTGTACATACTTACTATTGTCAAACAATCCTAAGAATACATCAGCTGACATACCCAGATAACTCAAACCTTTTGTTAGAGCATCTGTCATAGCTTTCTTACTAGCTTCATCATCAAAACGATTTGTTTTACCTACAGATAGTTTCTGCATAGATGATATTGGACCATACTTGTACCAGATATCATCTTGATCTTTCCAAACAATCTTAACTTCTGCAGCTACATAAGTATCTGTGTAAGCATAGCTCACATCAAAACCCCAACCTTTACCACAAGGTCCAAAGGTTTCTGTCATCTTACCGATCTGCCACATAGGATCTATCGAAGTAATATCTCCAAATCCTTTGTTAATCTTTTTTGTAAACTTAGGATCTGTAACTTTCAGTTGATCCCAAATAATTTTATTTGGATTGTCTGTTCCTTTCATTGTACCTCCATACGATTATATTTTTGTTAAACTGATTCTTTCTTGTAACTCCAGAATCAATTATATCCTTACTGATTTTCAACTCAGTAAATCTTGGTCTTACTGATAATATTGTAATATTCAGTAGATCTGCTACTTCTTCTGGTGTAGCTCCATAACTACCTTTATTCTTTATTATCTGTAATACTTTAGTTCTCAAATATGGCAGCTTTTTGTTTATGTCATTNGCTGCATTCTTGCTAGTGTTCTGTTTCTTGTAACCAGCTGCTATTGGGTAATTCAAACTCATACGCTTGTTCTCCATTNAAATAAATTCTTGTTAAATTATTCTCAACAATCTTACCATCTCCTTTGAACTGATCAAAAGCAACAAAGTCTGGTGGCTGTACATTTGTCATAACAAAATTCCAAAACATACACTCAGCATAAAACATTTGTTTGATGAACTCATCATCTCTCTCAATCTCATAGATCTTGTGTTGAGAATTACCAATCAATACAGATAGATACGCTTTNTGAAATCTTGTAACCATCAGATAATGTTGTATCTGAGGATAGTATCTATGCGTAACATCTTTGAACGAAAATGGGCTGACATGCTTTGCTTCAAATATACAACCACTATCTGTAATACCATCAACACTTGCATACAAAAATTCTACAAGTTTAGATTGTATAATACCTGGTTTAAGTACTTGAATTTGTGTTTCTTTTGTAAACCATTCTCGATTGAAATCTTCGGTTACGATACCAAGTTGTACTGGTAAAACATCTGATAGATCTACAGGAGCTTTCTTACCTGTCTTGATCTCCCACAGATCTTTCCAATTACCATTTACAATTTCTTTGGCATCTGTACCACCAAGTCCTTTCATTTCTTCACGCTGCATATCTTCGTGAATAATAAAAGAAGTATTCATCTTGTTCTTCTTCGCCATAGTTCCCTTTCTTGTTTGTATTTAGTCATCAAAAGTCTTACCACATTTGACACTTTTTTGTTATCTTTTACATACTTACTATTGTACAATCTATCAAACTCAACAGCTTCTTCTATTGTAAAATACTTGTAAGCTAGTTTAGTAACAAATCTTCTTTTCCTCCTTATCAATACGATAGGATCTTCAATCTTCTTTCTTTTTACTATCCCTAATCGATTCAAGATTTGCTTCAAGTGTTGTACCATAATTGTTCTCCAATAACTTGTTTAAGTACCAAGCAGCTTTCATTAAATCTTCTTCTCCATTCTTCTTGGTATGTCTCTTAACATACTTTACAATGTTAGCTTCCAAAAAATTTAGATCCCAATCAAGTATAACATCTGTNAGATGATATCTATTTTCGGTATAGTAATCTGGATTTGTATTATGTCTGGTCATAAACTTTTCTCATATATATTCTATGACCTTTCATTTTATTTCTTTTAAAATGATTGTTAATAGTATTAGTTACATTCTCAATCTTTTTCTTAATCCAATCTGGATTCATTGGTATTTCTGAAGTCTCATACTCCAGGACATACTTAATCTTAAGTGGATTTTCTTGCGATATCCTCATCATTTGGATCTCCTTTCATATTCATGTGTTCGGTACAAAACCATGTACGCATATAGTCATTACTGTAAATTCCTATCTTACCACAATGACATCTTTGATACTCTTGTTTTTCTTCTGGTGTCTTATTGAAAAACCACCAACCAGGTATCTTGATTAGTTTTTTCTTTTTAGCCACAGCTCACACTCAAGAGCTTCTGCCCAGCAACAGAACAAGTACCCAGATGGTTTTCGGATTCCTACTTCCCACTTAGATACAAGTCCTATTGCGACATTCATCTTTCTATCCAAAGCATTTTGTGTCAATCCCAGCTCCTTTCGTTTCTCAACGAACTGAGAAATCAGCTGTTTCTGGAACTTTTCTGTAAGTGCATAAGCCATACAAAAAAATACCTTGATTTTCATAAAATGTAAAGCTACGAAATAACTTTCAATTCCTTCTGAGAAAAACTAGGGCAGTTATCCTTTCGGCTGCCCTAGAACTTCNACTGGCTCAATAGCATCTTCAACTTCTTTCAATGATATAGATTCAAAGTTTTCATTCTCATACTTATCTATCTCATCAGTAACTTCTTTGAGCTGTCTTTCCAAAATCTTTTTGACTTCGGCAAGACTTGTAAGAATATCTTTTAGTTTCTTTTCACGATCATAATAATAATCCATACGATCATGTGCTTGTTCTTGATTGTCAAGAAATGCTCTACCCATTATGCTCATTGTTTTCCCTTTCGTTTTCATCAATGATAGCTTGATATTTACCAATAATATTCTCTATCATATTGATAGCATCATCATACTTAGTGATCTTTGGTCTAGGATCTTCAATAAGTTTTCTGACATTTTTTAACTCATCAATAAAATTTTGTACATCATTCATACTACCACTCACTCGCTTTCATTATAGTCAATACTCTTATAGTCTGACTAGGATCAGATGCATCTGGACTATGATACATCATAGCATTATCTTTATAATCTATCTTCCAGAAAATCTTTTCTTTCTGATACATAAAGTTTCCAAAGTCTCTTTCTCCATGTGGATTGTTATCTTCTGTAAAATTTCTATACAAAGCAACATTATTTAAGAACTGCATTCTATTCATACCATTTGCAAATACACTAGCTCCTCTAGTAATAAATGCTTTGTCTTTACTATCAGCTTTGAATAACTCTCCAGTAATTAGTTTCTTACGAAGCTCGTCATTGAGAAGTGCTATCTTCTCAATCTTCGGTAGCTTCTTATCGTTTAGAACTTTTTGATCTACCATTTAACCACTCCTTTTCATCTTTAGATAAATTATCTTGATTGTTCTCAAGATTATCTAATCTAACTTTGATATCTTTGATCTCTTTGTTGATCTTCTCAACCAAAGCTAGATTCAGTCTTTGATCCAGGCTCGTTATCTGGCTCTCCAAACTCTCCATAGTTCTGTTCCTTTCGTTTGTAATCTCTATCAACATCACGCACAACCTTGTGTCGTTTGTAATATCTTGTAATTATGTATGAGAAATCCTCATCAAGAAGTATTCGGTAGTACCAAATACCTCTACGCTTGACATAACCGTATGCTGCACTTGTTGCTACACCTCTAAGTATTCGGTAACCAAACCTTGTCGCTGTTCTGAATATCATTTTCATTCCTTTCTGTTAAAAAACTATAACTAGAACTATTACTTTCCACACAGTAATAGCACAAATCATCTTCAATATACTGATGTCCATTACACTTTGGACACACTTCTGGTGTCTCCATATCCCTTTCTCCTTTCGACTTGCTCTTTACAAGCAATAAATACTGTAGTTATACTACTATTTTGGCAATAATTAGGCAATCTTTTCCATCTAGGATCTTTAATCATCTTATCTGCTACATAGAAATACAACCTCATGTTGTTGTCTACAATATCACTNTTCTTCAACNTATATTCTGACTTCATCTCTTTCTCCCTCCTGAGTAAATCTTACAGCTATCTCTTTGATACTTGTAAATTCTTTTGTAAGAGTTTGACTTGTTTTACCCTCATCAAACATATACTCACTAACAAATACATCTCCACATATTACAATCTTACAATCTGATGATATGCGGTTTACTTTGCATATTATATCTTTTAGTTGTTCCATAGTTGGTTTCATAATACTAATCCTTTCAATACAATTATATTCTCTTGAGAATCTAATGATCCCTCTTCATCATACTTACTTACAAACTCAGATCTAACTTCTCTCAGTAAAGTTACTTTAAAATCTGATGTAACATATACTTCTATGTTCTCATCATATTTGCTCAATATATCTGTAAGTTGTTTTATCTTCATAGCTCCTCGCTTTCGGTTATCTCAAACCAATTTTTTTTTAGATGCAAGAGGGTATATTTCAACCCTCTCGCAATATGTATTACTGATCAAACAATGGTACTGTATCTCCAACTTGTAAAACTGGATCTACCTTGTGTCCATTCTTTGACCACCAGCTGTTAACAACCTTGTTGTTGTCTTGCTTTTTCTCAAAACTCATTGGCTTTGATCTGTATGGTACATAGTCTTTACCAAGCACAGACTTGAAGAAATCCTTGGTAGCTTTGATCTGGATATCAAGTAAATCTACGCCATATTGTAGATTGTTCATACCGATTGACAACTGCTGTAACTTGTTACCAGTTACTTCTTGATTGTTCTGATATGCTTCTTGAGTACCAATATAACTACCATTATCTTCTGATACCATTCTCANCTTGNNNTNAAGTTTGTCTACAGCTTTCTNAGCTGANTCCNTTCTTNTCTCAAGTCTTGCAATATTTGAATTGAGATCATACTCAATAGANTTGAGATCATCTTCAGCTATCTCAGCTTTGTATAAAATACCCAAACCATTTGTAGTATTTTCGTATTTGTCATGTAATATAACTTCGTGTTGCATAATCGCTCCTTTCGAAATCTCATCTGAAGTAAGCTCATCTTACTCAAGATTGAATGACTTGATTATGCAAATAGAAAATCATCTCTAGTCATAGCTTGTTCTCGTATAGGGAGATCCTACGCACTTGAGGATCGACCAGCATGAAGCGGAACATAGCTTGACTTGGGATTTTCTCATTTGCTATAATCATACATCTTGATATGATAGAGGTCTACCTCATACCACATCTTGTTATCACTAATTAACTCTTGACACCTCAGAATACTCAAGTATCCTTACGACAGGCATGAACGAATTATCAAACAAGAATGATGAACTAACAGCGAAACAGAAGAAGTTAGTTGATACTATCGTAACCACAGGGTGTAGTATAACCGAAGCTGGAATAATNGCTGGATATTCAACAAAAAAGAATAAAGATACAGCCAGGGTAATAGCATCTCGTACATTACGAATCCCAAAGGTACAGCAATACATGATGCGTCAAGTATCTAGTCAGATAGGACTAGGAGCTGTAACCGCTAGTAATAAACTCATCAAGTTAGCAGAATCAGCTAAGTCAGAGTATGTACAACTAGAAGCCAGTAAAGANATACTGGACAGGGTGGGATTACGCACAGCCGAGAAGATAAAGCACGANGTAACAGGAGACATAAAGGTCAGTATAGACTTGAGCTAACTTGACGAGTAGGGGGTTAGAAAAGTACAACGCTGACATAGTGATAGGTACTACTCTAACAATAAAGCTCAAAAAAGCTCTATGTTAATGTGCATAGAAAAAATATCATAAACTGATAAGGTTAGATTGACACTAATGTGGTACATATTGTACAAACTATACTGGTTAAGTAGAAGTGTCGGTGGTCGACCACTTACCTAAACAAAGGAGTACAATATGAAACACGCAATGAAAAAACCAAAGAAAGCTAAGAAACAAGCAGCTACTGCTGTTGCTATGAAAAAAGCTGGTAAGAAGCCTAAGAAGAAAAAGAATATGTATGGAATGTAATGGCTAAGAAGTCTACAGTAAATAAATCTGGAAACTACACGAAGCCTACAATGAGAAAAAGAATGTTTAATCAAATAAAAGCTAGTGCAGTACAAGGTACAGCTGCTGGTAAGTGGAGTGCCAGGAAAGCACAACTCTTAGCTAAAAGATATAAAGCAGCTGGAGGAGGATATAGATGATGAAGAAAAAAAATAAACCAAAGAAAAAAAGTAAGTTTCCAGATCTAAATAAAGATGGGAAAATTACTAGAGCTGATATTCTTATGGGTAGAGGCGCGCTTAAAAAGAAAAAGAAGAAGTGAGTAAAACTCGTAGACAGCGTTCCTTGTCAGCATGGGGAAAGCAAAAGTGGAGAACTAAGTCTGGTAAAAAATCTAGTGAAACAGGNGAAAGATATTTACCTAGTGCTGCAATAAAAGCNTTATCTGCACAAGAATACGCTGCTACTACGAAAGCAAAAAGAAAAGCTAAGAAAAAAGGTAAACAATTCTCTAAACAACCAAAAGCTATAGCAGCTAAAGTAAAACAATATAGGAGATTCTCATGAGCAAATCATTAACACAAAGACAAAAAGATACATTAAAAAAACATAGTAAACATCATTCTGCAAAGCATATGGCTATGATGCGAAAAGAGATGAGAGCTGGAAAGTCGTTTACAGCTGCACATAAATTGGCTCAAAAGAAAGTGGGTACTTAGTGGTAGCCAAAAAATATCAGAATCCAAAAGGTGGACTTAATGCTGCTGGTAGAGCTTACTTCAAAAGAAAAGAGGGAAGTAATTTAAAATCTCCAGTAAAAAAGGGTGTCAATCCACGAAGAATTTCTTTTGCTGCCAGATTTGCTGGTATGAAAGGACCAATGAAAGATGAAAAAGGCAGACCAACGAGAAAAGCACTAGCACTTAAGGCATGGGGATTTGGCTCAGTTGAAGCTGCNAGNAACTTTGCAAATAGACATAAAAAAAAGTGAATTGATTTTTTAGATAGCTTGTATAAAAAGCTATAATGACAGAAACTCAGCTCAAACAATTAAAAGAACTAAAAGAAACAAATAAATTTTTACTTGATAGATTAGAGAAAGCCTATATTGAAAGTGGTAAATTAAGACAAAGTCTTATGCAGAAAGGGGAAAGAANATTTCCAGTCAAAAGCGAAAAGGAACTAGAGTCGAAAACGAAATAGTTAAACTGTTTCAAGGCGAGGGTTATGATGCCAGGAGACAACCTTTATCTGGAGCTATTCAAGACTTTCCACATGATGTCAAAGTAAATGATTTGTATGGTGGTACAACCATAGAAGTAAAAGCCAGAAAATCTGGAGAGGGATTTACACAACTTGACAAATGGAAAGGGTCAGCAGATTTATTAATTTTAAAGAGAGATTTTCAAAAACCTATGGTATACTTATCATGGGATTTTTTTAAGGAGTTTCTAAATGACGAAAGACAGAACAGACGACGTAACGAATCTGGAGAACAGGCAGATATTCCAGATCAGTTGGCAAGAGAGACAACGATTGAGAAAGATAGTAAGGAAAGTACACCTAAAATTTTTACCAGAGCAAGAAGTTTCGGACAGGGAGTGCGACAAACTAATAGAAAGTCTTGGCCCAAAGGTAAGAGAAAAATTGTTAATAGAGTATTTGGACAAAGTAAAATAAATGGGAAGTCTCAGCTACAAACCAGATGGGAATACCTTAAAAAACTTTCTAAAGAAAAATGATTTCTTCCGAGGAATAAGAGGACCAGTAGGATCTGGTAAATCAGTAGCTTGTTGCATTGAAGTTCTCAAAAGAGCATTAGAACAAAAACCAAATCAAAGTAATATACGAAAATCAAGATGGGCAGTAATACGAAACACTAACCCACAACTTAAAACGACTACAATAAAAACTTGGCTAGATTGGTTTCCAGAAAATGAATGGGGAGCTTTTAGATGGTCTATACCTTATACTCATCATATTCAAAAAGGAAACTTAGATCTAGAAGTTATATTCTTAGCTTTAGATAGACCAGAAGATGTTAAAAAATTATTATCATTAGAACTTACAGGTGTATGGGTTAATGAAGCAAGAGAATTACCAAAGTCAATTATAGATGCTTGTACTATGAGGGTAGGTAGATACCCAAGTATGAGAGATGGTGGAGCTTCCTGGTATGGAGTTATTGCCGATACAAATGCTCCAGAAGAAGATCATTGGTGGTCAATAATGAGTGGAGAAGTACCAGTACCAGATCATATATCAAGAGATGAAGCTATCATGTTAGTTAAACCAGATAACTGGTCTTTCTTTACACAGCCAGCTGCTATGAAAGAAAAAAAAGAAAAAGATGGTACACTTGTTGGATATGAAAAAAATATTTCATGTGAAAACAAAAAAAATCTAACAAAAGATTATTATAACAATGTTATCAAAGGAAAAACAAAAGGTTGGATAGATGTTTATGTAATGAATAAACTTGGCAGCATAGAAGAGGGTAAACCTGTTTATCCTATGTGGAATAATGATTTACATTTATCTAAAGAAGATATTGAGCCAGCTCCAACTTCTNTATTTATTGGTATTGATTTTGGATTAACACCAGCTGCTGTCTTTGGTCAAAGANTACCAAATGGTAGATGGTTAATATTACAAGAATTAGTTTGTTTTGATATGGGTGTATCTAGGTTTAGTGAGCTACTTAGATTTGAAATAGCAAAAAATTATTCTGGATTAGATGTAGAAGTATATGGAGATCCAGCTGGAGATTTTAGAGCNCAAACAGATGAAACAACACCATTTCAAATACTACGACAGAATGGAATAAAGGGTAAACCAGCTCCATCAAATGATATAGCACTACGAATAGAAGCTGTAGAAACAGCTTTNAATAGATTAATTGATCAAAAACCAGGCTTTTTAGTAGATAAAAGGTGTATAAATCTAAAAAAAGGTTTCAATGGTGGCTATTTTTATAGAAGATTACAAACTTCTGGCGATAGATATGATGAAAAACCTATGAAAAANAGATATTCTCATGTNCATGATGCTTTACAGTATCTATTAATGGGAGCTGGAGAGGGTAAAACATTATTATCTGGTAGAGCTTCAAAGCCAACTGTAGTAAAAACTAGAGGTTGGGATATATTTAGTGGGCAAAGAAAGTCAGTATGGCGAAACAAACTGAATGGTTAGTATTTTTCTATGAAAACAATGACTTTCATAGATCTCATAAGTTTTTTAAAAAAGGATTTAAACATTGTGGAGTTATGTCTTATGATCCTCATAAAAAAATATGGTTATTAGTAGAATATAATTTTGGTCATTTGTTTGTAGAAACACTAGATGAAGAAGAAGTAGATAAAATATTTAGAATGATTAGTCAAAAAAATGGAAAGATACTACAAGTGCCAGTTAAATATAATTTACCTAGATTCCCAGTAATAATGAGATCCTGGATTAAAGAGCATAGCTGTGTTAGTTATGTTCAAAGATTACTTGGAATGTCAAATTTTTGGATATTCACACCATATCAGTTATATTGTGAGTTGAAAAAAAAAGGTTTTTCTGAAATAAAGCTGTAATGGGCGCTTTTGGTAGACCAAGAAATCAAGAATCTGAAGCTGATAGACAGCTACGCTTAGATATTGAAAGAAGAAGAAAAGAAGAAGAAGAAGAAAAAATAAGATTAGAAAAAGAACAAAANAAACAAAAAGCTAGAAGAAAAAAAGGTATGGTAGGACAAAGAAGTTTNTTTACCAAAGGAACAAAAGGCATGACAGATCCAGAGGGTAAAAAATATGAGTAGTNAAAANGGAACTACAGGACAAACAGGTGGACCAGCTGGTGGAGGATCACAAGTAGCTAATCAAGTAGATCAACAAACACAACAACAAAATCAAGAAAAAGCAAAACAAAATGTTGCAAAAACAGTTGAACAAGAAATGGCAAAAGGTAATGAGCTATATGGTGGAGCTGCATCTCAAGCTGCAAAAGATTCTTTAGTAGCTTCTGGAGCTGCAAAAGTAGGAAGTTATTTTGTTCAACAAGGTGGAGAGTTTATACGAGTATCTAAAGATCAATATGATGCAGCTAAAGCTGCTGGTCAAAAAGTTTCTACAAGTATTACAGGACAAAATCTAGAAGAAAGATTATATGGACAAGGTGGTGGTGGAGCTATGGGTACTGGAGATGCAACAGGTATATTATCATCAACTGCAATATCTCAAAAAATGTTTGAAAGACAAAGAAATATAAAATTAGCAATAGCTGGTGGATTAGCTATGGCTGGTGTACCAGGTATACCAAGTGCTATGTTATATGATTCTATGAGAACAGATTATGAGGGATATTTAGATAGATTTAATAAAAATATGACAAGTACATCTATAGCTGCATCTTCTAATAGAACAACAGATAGTGGANCTNNATCTACATCTGGANNTACTAATGATGCAACAATAANAAATCAAAATCAAGATGCTGTATTAGAAGAAGAATTAAGACAAAATAGATATAGCTTCACTTACTGGATCTGGAGGAGTAGATGCAGAAAGAAGATCTTTACTAGCAACTAATACAAGAACAATAACAGGATCAATGGTATAATGGCATATATAGAATTAGCAGATACAGAACTAGATAGTGGAATTACAGATAATCGAGTAGCTTCTTTTATGAAGAAGTATAGAGATTCAGAAAAAATATACGATCATTGGAAAGATAAGTATGAAGAAGCATATGAATATACTTTACCACAAAGAGAATCTTTTTATGAAGAAACTGTAGGAGAAAGAAGAACAGATAAAATATTTGATGAAACAGCTGTAGTAGGTATACAAGAATTTGCTAGTAGATTACAAGCTGGTTTAGTTCCAACATATGGAAGATGGGCAAACTTTGAAGCTGGATCAGAAGTACCAGATCAACANAAACCAGCTGTTAATGAACAANTAGATGCAATAACAAAATATGTTTTTGAAATAATTGCTGGATCTAANTTTAATCAAGAAATACATGAAGCATTTATGGATTGTGCTATTGGTACTGGTGTACTTTTAGTAGAAGAGGGAGATAGTTTAAACCCAATAAACTTCCAAGCTATTCCATTACCAAGAGTAATGTTAAACAATGGACCAGATAACAANGTAGATACTGTATTTAGAAAAAGAAGTATTGCTTATAACAGACTAATGACAGCTTATCCTAAAGCACAAATGTCTCCAGAAATGTTAAAAATTATAGATGATAAACAAGGAGAAAAAGCAACTGTAGTTGAGGGTGTATTTAGAATGTATGACGAGCCTAATTCAGAAAAATTTAAGTATTGTGTTGTTTGTTTAAATGAAAAAGAAATGATACTTGAACAAGAACTATCTGGTATTGGTAGTAATCCATATATTGTATTTAGATGGAACAAAGCATCTGGAGAAGTATTTGGTCGTGGTCCAGTATTTAATGCTATGGCTGCAATCAAAACAACAAATCTTACAGTAGAACTAATATTACAAAATGCACAGATGAATATTAGTGGTATTTATACTTATGAAGATGATGGAGTTATTAATCCAGATAATATTAATCTAGTACCTGGTAGTCTAATACCTGTAGCTCCAAACAGTAGAGGTCTTACTCCTTTAGCTGGAGTAGGTAGATTTGATGTAGCTCAACTTATACTTGGAGATATGCGTCAGAATATTAGAAAAGCGTTGTATATGGAAACACTTGGTAGACCAGAGGGTACACCAATGTCAGCTACTGAAGTATCAGAAAGAATGGCAGATCTATCAAGACAGATTGGATCTGCATTTGGTAGATTACAATCAGAATTAATTACACCACTTCTTAGAAGAATAATTAGAATACTTACAAAAAGAGGATTAATAGAAATACCTAGAATAGATAATAGAGAAGTAACAATTATATCTCAATCTCCTCTAGCTCAAGCTCAACATCAGCAAGATATAGCTGTAGTTAATAATTTTAATGCTATTTTAGCTCAAACATTTGGACCACAAATACTAAATATGATTGTAAAACAAGATGAAGTAGCAAGATACATGGCTGAAAAGCTAGGATTACCAGAAAAATTAATTAGAGATCCTCAAGAACAACAAGCTCTAGTAAATGAGTTGCAAAATATGGCTCAACAAGGTAATATACCTGGAAATGTCATGGGAAACCCTACGCAACAAGCACAATAAAGAGGTAGCTACTGATGATGACAGGACTTTTGCTAGCGTATTTAATGGAAGTAAAGGCAAAGCAGCAATCGAATACCTCGAAAAAATAACAAATAATTCTTTGGCAAATCCAAACTCTAGTAGTAATGTGTTATGGCATTTAGAGGGTCAAAGATATTTATTAAGTGTAATAAAACAAAAAATAAAACGAGGACAAAAAAATGGCTGACGAAGAACAAAAAACTAATGGCGAACTAAAACCACAAAGACCAGAATATATATCAGAAAAATTCTGGAACACAGATACAAATGAAGTAAATTTAGAAGATCTTGCTAGTAGTTATAATTCTTTAGAAAAAAAACTAGGATCAAGAACAGAAGAACTATCAAAACAAATAAGACAAGACATAGAACAAGAAAGAATAGCCAATACTCCCAAGGAATATGAATTATTCCAACCAGAAGTACCAGAGGGTGTATCTATAGAAGTAAACAAAGATATACCCTTGCTTCAGTGGTGGGAAGAAACAGCTAGAAAAAAAGGATTATCTCAAGAAGAATACAATGATGGTATTAAAAAATTTGTAGATAATCAAATAGCTGCACTTCCTGTATTGGAAGAAGAAAAACAACAATTAGGCGAAAATGCTACACAAAGAATAGAAGCAGCTGATCTATGGGCAAAGAAGAATTTATCTTCTGATGCTTATTCGGCAGCATCTAATTTAGCAAGTACAGCAGCTGGTGTAAAAGTTATTGAAGAACTTATGAAACTAACTAAAGATGCTCCAATGCCTACAACAGAAACTGCCATAGAAGCTGCTCCAAGTATAGAAGATTTAAGATCTATGATGCAAGATCCTAGATATTGGAAAGATGGATCTAGAGATCCAGCTTACATAAACAAAGTCGCAGCTTTATTTGAAAAATACTATGGTAAAGACGAAAGCGAAAAAGGTTAGAGTTACCTGGAGAGATGCTGTATCTCATTCAGAATGGTTAGATCCAAATACTGCTAAAACATTTAAACCATACATAAATATAACTGAGGGTTTTCTCTTAGAAAAGAATAAAAACGCTACAATAATCTATATGTCTTACAATGATACAGACATAGGCGACACTTGTGTAATACCAAGTGAAAACATTGTTGAGCTTTGTGAGTTGAAAAAGTAGAAAAAATATGTCAGTTGATTGAGTAATAGACCTCTATGGCGTAGAATATGCCTTGTAAAAGATAACATATAAAGCTCCTGTGAGATAATCTAGGTAACAATAGCAACATAAGGAGAATAAAATGAGTGCTACTATAACTAACGCTTTTATTACTCAGTTTGAATCTGAAGTACATATGGCGTATCAAAGAATGGGTAGTAAGTTCAAAAATCTAGTGCGTGTTGTAAATGGAGTATCTGGAGAATCAGTTAAGTTCCAAAAAGTAGGCACAGGCGAGGCAACAACTAAAGCTCGTCATGCTGAAGTAGTAGCTATGAACATTAGTCATACTAATGTAACTGCTACACTTTCTGACTTCTACGCTTCAGATTATGTAGACAAACTAGACGAACTGAAAACCAACATTGACGAAAGATCAGTAATTGCAAATAATGCAGCATATGCTCTTGGTCGTAAAACTGACAGCATTATTACTGATGCTATGGCATCTGCTACAACTGTAGCAAACAATGCTGGAGCAAACGGAACAACATCTTTAGCTACTGACATGAATGTCGATAAGTTTAAAGATATGCAAGCATTATTCGGTACAAATTCTGTGCCAGATGATGACCAAAGATATTGGGCAATAGGTCCAAAACAATGGTCTGATTTGTTATCTGACGATCAATGGTCAAGAATGGAATACATTGGAAACAACGAGCTTCCTTTTGCTGGTATGAACTACACAGCTAAAAGATTCTTAAGTTTCTTAACTTTTGTATTCTCTGGACTAGACACTTCTGGATCAACTGATAGACACACTGTTGCATGGCACAAGTCATCAATGGGTCTAGGTATTGGATCAGAAGTTAGAACTGAAGTAAACTATATACCAGAAAAAGTGGCTCACTTAATGACCTCTTACTTATCAATGGGATCAATCCTAATTGATGATAATGGTATTAGAGTACAGAAAGCTGCGGAATAGGAGGTAGATATGGCATACGCAACTTCAAATCCCGTAAAAAAAATCTCTCAAATGGGAGACACTAACTCCATGTGGTATTATGCTGATGGAGATGCAATAGGTACTATTGATGACAATGAGTACTTTTTAGCTTCTCAAGCTGATTTAACAGCTGGAGATGTTATTATTGTAAACAGTGGTGGCTCAAATGGTGTAGTAGATATGTTAATTGTAACAACTTCTACTGCAACTCAAGTGAGAACAGCTTTATTAGCATAACATTAACGAGGGGGATTACTCCCCCTCCTAAAAAAATATGGCAGTAACAAAAATAGATATAGCTTCAAGAGCATTAATAATGATCGGATCTAATCCGATTTCGTCATTTACAGACGATACTACAGAAGCATTAGTAACAAATAATATTTATGAAGAAATTATAGAATCTACTTTATGTAGAGCAAGATGGAGATTTGCTACAGAACAACAACAACTATCTTTATTAGCAAATGCTCCTACTGGTAGATATGAATATGCATATCAAATACCTACAAGTCCACAATGTTTACAAATAATATCAATAACTGAAAATGATATAAATATACAATATGCAAGATATGGAGATAAAATATTTGTAGATGGACATGGTAGTCAAAGTAAATTAATTATGGATTATATCTTTAGACAAGATGAAAGTGAGTTTCCACCCTACTTTAGATTAGCAGTAGAATATAAACTTGCAAGTGTATTTGCTGGAGCTATAGCAAGAGATTCAGCTATGGTTAGAGAGTTTGATAACTTAGCAGAAAGACAAATACTTATAGCAAGAAATACTGAATCAGCAGAAACTACAACTAAAAAACTAGCAACTGACAGATTCATAAATGAGAGAAGAAGTAGTCGTAGTGGCTTAGTGGTAGGATAATGCCTAGAAAGGTTAGACAAGTCTTTACTAACTTTTCTTCTGGAGAGTTAAACAATCTTTTAAATGCTCGTACAGATGCTAAAGCATATTTTGAGGGAGCAAAACAATGTCGTAATTGGTATTTATTAGATGAGGGTGGTCTTATGCGTAGACCAGCTACAGAATACAAAGCTACATTACCAGCACAATCAAGACTAATACCTTTTATATTTTCTAATGATGAAACTGCTTTGTTTGCATTTAGTAATAATAGACTAGATGTATACAGCTCTACTGGATCTGTAGTCCAGGCTAATATAACTTCTAATTGTAACTGGAGTACAGCTCAGTTATTTGAACTAAACTTTGCACAGTTTGGAGATACAGTATTTATTACACATAGAAATAATCCTATAAGAAAAATAGTTAGAGCTTCTGCATCATCTTTTTCTGTTTCTGCTTTTGAGTTTGAATTAGATGATACAGTTACAACAAATGGTGTAAGTAAAACTACAGCTCCTTTTCATAGATATGCAGATCCTGGTGTTACAATTACTCCATCAGCTACAAGTGGTAATAGTGTTACCTTAACAGCTTCTGCTAATTTATTTACATCAGATCATGTTGGTGTATATTTTGAAATAGGAACTACACCTAAACAAGTTAAGATTACAGGATTTACAAGTGCAACAGAAGTAACTTGTCAAGTTATAGAAACACTTGCAAATACAAATGCAGAATCAGATCATACAGAAGAACTTATATCTGCTGAAAGAGGATTCCCACAAGCTGTATCATTCCATGATAATAGACTATGGTTTGGTGGTGTAAGAGATAAACCATCAGCTGTTGTTGCAAGTCAGATAGCTGGATATTTTAATTTTGCTTTAGGAACTGGTTTAGCAAATGAAGCAATTAATGTTGCTATTACAGGCGATAGAGTAAATGAGATTAGACATTTTGTATCTTCAAGAAACTTACAAATATTTACAGATGGATCAGAATATTTTATTCCAGTATCATCTCAATCTGCTGCCATAACTCCTAGCAGTATAGCTTTTCTAAGACAAACACCATATGGTTGTAATAGAGCTAGTCCTGTACCTTTTGATGGAGCAACTTTATTTACACAAAAAAATGGTAAAGCAATTAGAGAGTATATTTTTTCTGATGTTGAACAAGCATATAGATCTACAGCTGTTTCGGTCTTAGCTTCTCATCTTATTGATACACCAAAACAACACGCTATGATTACAGGTAATGCAGAAAAACCAGAACAGTTTGCATTTTTTTTAAATAGTGGATCTACACATGAGGGTAAACTTGCAGTATTTCATAGTGTAAGAAATGAAAAGATTGCTGGTTGGACAATGTATGAAACACAAACAGGAGATAAGTTTGATAGTATAACTGCTATAAATGAAAACCTATATGTATCTGTAAAAAGAACTGTACCATCTGGAACAATATATACATTAGAAAAGTTTGCAGATACTGATGCAATTACTTTAGATTGTTCTACAACAACAACTGTATTTCAAAAAGGTACACCATTAGTAAATGGAGCTAGTCAAACAGGAACTACAATAAATGTAGATGGTTTTACTACTACTCCACAAGTACAAGAATCTTTTACTATTGCTGGTGTTACTGGCACATACACAATTACAGCTGTAACTAATACAGCTTCTGGACAGCTTCTTACATTAGATACAGCTCTAGCATCATCTCCATCAGATAATGCAGCTATAACTATTGTAAATGGATTCTTACATACAGTAAATGCTGTGTACGAAAATACAGATAAAGTATTTGCAGTATTTGGTAATGGATCTCTAGGAGAGTTTACAGTAGATTCTAATAGTAGAATAACACTTACATCAGCTCCTTTTCCTACTGGTGTTCGTGTAGGATTTAATTTTACACCTATATTAGAAACTATGCCAATAGATAAAGAGATAGATACTGGCCCATTAACTGGTCAGCCAAAAAGAGTAAATAAAGCTATTGTAGATATATCTTCTGGATTAGATGTTACATTGAAAGCTCAAGATCTATCTGCAAAAGAATTAGTTATACAACAAGTAAACTTTACAGCTGGTACAGATATTACACCAGTAACTGATAAAAAAGAATTTAATTTCTTGGGATATAGTAAAAGTCCTACTATAACTATATCTCAAAATGATCCCTTACCACTTAAGGTATTGGGTGTAGCTATGGAGATACAGTTCGCATAATGGGTTTAAATGCATCAACATTATTTTTAATAAGTACAGCTGCTACTACTATTGGTACAATTTCTAGTGTAAGAGCGCAACGAGCTGCGATTCAAAGAGAAAACTATAGACTAGAAACTGAAAGAAAATTAGCAGAAGTACAAGCATTAGAAGAAGGAAATGCAAGAACAGAAATAGGATTACAAGAATTAGCTAATAACTTAGCATATCAATCTACTGCTGGATATTTAGATAACAGCATGAGTTTTATAAATATAAATAGACAAGTTAAGAAAAACACAGAAAAAGACTTAGCTAATATTAGACTTATGGGTAAATCAACACAAAATAAATTTCAACAAAGATTATTTGAAAATGAATATCAATCTCAACAATTATTGTTTGGAGGATATACAAGTGCTGCAGCATCACTTACAAGTGGTTTTGCAAGAAGTAAATACTACAAACAAGGAACTATTACATAATGGCATTAACACCTGGTAAAAAAAGAGTAAGCACAACTGGTAGCTCAGTATCACAACTATCTGGAAGAATGGGTGTTGTTAGAGCTACAACAGCTGATTGGGTAGCTACAGCTTCTGAAGCATTAGGAACTAGTCTTAATGAAATGGGTAAAATGGCTGCTTTGCAAGAAGAACAAAAATATAAATCTAAATTTACAGTAGATGCAATAAACTTTTTTAATAAAGCTAAAAATGACAATATGAGAAGCACTGAGGGTTTCTATAATGTAGTAGATAGTTATATTGAAACTACTGTTAAAAATGCTCCTTTTAGATTTAAGTCATATGCAGAACAATATCTATCAAGTTTAGCTGCAAGTAAAGGACAAGAAATACACAATAATGTTAGAGCAATAAATGAAAATGATAGCATAGTTTCATGGACACAAGCTAGTGATACAAATGTAAATGATATTATGCAAACTATTAATGGTTTTACTTTAGAAAACTTTGATCAAAATATGGAAGCTCTTGAAAAAAGATTAGCTGAAGAAGAAATAAATCTAACAAATCTTAGAGCATCTATAACTAATCCTAGCAGACTAGCTGCATTACCAAGTATAGAAGCACATAATAATTCTATACTTAAAAAGATAGAAACAACCAGAATGACATTACATACTAATGCAGAACTTTCAGCTGCACATACTAAAGATCAAGAAACTTTAATAGGTAAAGATTTAGATGGAGATGGAGTAATATCTGAAAAACTAGCAGATGGTACTACATATTTATCTCAAGCTATTAGCTCAGTAAATGGTAAATTATCTGCATATCAAAAAAATCCAAATGATGGATATAGTAATGACTATGCCTGGAATAAAAGTTTAGATCAAGATAGAGCAGAAATAATTACTGATGTTCAAGCAGCTAATGATTCATTAATAAAATCTTTTGATAGTCAGCAGTTAAAAATACAACTAGATAATAAAATAACAAATACAAATGGATTAAATGTAATAAACAACGCTTCTAATACTCCAGATATATTAAAACAATTCGAAAACATAGAGCAGCTAAAAGGAGCTATTTCTATGTTTGATATTACTGAAAATGCTGGATTGTATGAAGAAATATTAAATAACTATACATTACAAAGTATATTGAACAATAATCAAAATTATTTAGTAGCAAAACCAGAAGATGGTAGAGTAACTATTACAGTAGGTGGACAAGAAAAATCATTAAAACTTACAAATAATATATTTGATGATGTTTTAACTAACATAAATAATCAATTAAAAGTTGCTGGTATTGATGATAAATATACAAAAGAAGAAATAACTAATGGGTTATTAAATTCTTTATATTATAATTTTACAAGTGATACTACTGGAGTAGGAAGAAATATTGATTCATCATTTTTTAGTAGCACACTTTCAGCTGGAGAGTTTAATCAAAACTTAGGTTACTTAACAATGGTAGCTTCAACATTTGGAATAGTACCAGATAGATTAGGATCTGTAATAAACAACTGGGAAACTATGAACTTAGATAGTCCAGAAGATATACAGTATTTAGTAAATATGGCTCAAGCTGTAAATGATATAAAAAATACATCTACTGCTAAAGTAATTAATATAAAAGGTATAGATCC
>FUFK010071032.1_pt1 | contig 47109 bp, 68 predicted proteins | sample 1021851 | NCBI WGS metagenome assembly FUFK01 (sample SAMEA51879418, study PRJEB19060) | metagenome
GTTTGGAATATTTTTATAACGCTTGTATTAGCACCTATTTGGTTTCAGATTAGACAAAACTCTACAGAGCTAAAAAGACAAGATATATTACTAAATAAAACTCGTGAAGAGATTGCAAAAGAATATGTCACAAAAACTGAACTAAAAGATGATATGGATACTATCATTGACAGAATGAAAAAAATTGACGAAAAACTTGACAAACTCTTTGAACGACAGTAAAATATAGATGACAAATAAAAAAAGTAAAAAGACTAAGAAGCTTCCTGCTTCGACTTTAGTTATCTCAATTACTGCTGTTCCTTCAAAGGTTTTGAAGACGTTACTACGTAGGAAAAATAATGGCAAGAAAACAACAAAAGAAAAAAAGAAATAAAAAGTATAAACCTATTTATACTACCGATGGACGTGTAGATATGCGTACAGGTGGTCGTGTTGGTTTTCAAGAAGGAACTGGTGTATCAGCACAAGGTGGTAAGTTTAAAGCTATTCAGAATGAAAGAGAAAGAGAAGAGCAAGAACGAAGAGAAGAACAAGAAAGAATAGCAGAAGCTCAAAGACAAGAAAGGGAAGCTATTCCTGCTTCAGAAACTCAAGTTCAAGATCAACAAGTTGGCGATGCTGAACCAGTGGCACCAACAGAACCACAACCACAGCCTTTTGACCCCGGATTTGGAAATGTAGTTCCGGGAGAATATCCTGATTCAGAAAAACCCGATGCAACAGGAGCCATGAAACGTGCTACTCCCGTAGGTTTAAAAGACCCATCAAGTCAATCAGCTTTTCAAGTTGGTAGAGAATACAGAGCATTAAGAACAGGAGCTAAAGCTGAAGAGTTAGCTGCTGGACAATTACCAGCAGATTTACCTAAAATTCCTGACCCTAAAAAGTTAGTAAGTGACGAAGGTAAAGTAGCTGCTGGAACAGAAATAACACCTGAAGCAGCAGCAGAGTTGCAAATGTCAACCGATTCTAATGTTCAAGCTGCTACATTAGGCTCTGTTAATCCCGAAACAGTTTCAGTAGTTACCGAAACAGGAAATGCATCTACCCCTGAACCTTTTGCTGCTTCTAAGATTGGAGCTGAAGAAATTGCTAAAGTTCCTGAAACACCAGTTATTGAAGCTGCTAGTGGTAATCTTTCACCTGAAGTTTCTCAAACACTAGCTAATGCTGCTGGTGTTCAAGCGACAGAAGAGATAGATGCTGCTCAAGTAAATGTCTTACCCGGAGCTGTTCAAGAAAGAGTTGTTGGAGTTATAAGTCCTGAAGCTAAAGCACAAGCTGCAAAAGTAGCAGGAACATCTTTAGCTAGAATTACAAGAGCTAAAAAACAATTAAGAAATGCTGGTTTATCTGAAGAAGATATTCAAGAACTAGGAACTGACCCTGAAAGTTTAGAAGCAAAACTTACTGAGTTTACAGAAGAACAAAGAGGTATAGTTGCTGGTTTACCTGAAGAAGCTTTAGTATCTAATCAAATGGATAGCCTATTAGTAGGCATTGAACAGGGAGATATACCTGTATGGGCTTCTCCGGCTGTAGCTGCTGTAGAGCAGATGTTAGCTCAGAGAGGATTAGAAGCCTCGACTGTAGGTAAAGCTTCTTTATTAAATGCTATTATTACATCAGCCTTACCAATAGCTCAAGCAAATGCAAAAGCTGTTCAAGCAGGAGTAACACAACAAAGAGCTATTGAAGCTACGGTTGCTCTAAAAGATGCTGAGAGGGCACAACAAACTGCGTTGTTTAATGCTCAAAATGTATTTAACATGGATTTAGCACAGATGAATGCTGACCAACAAAGAGCTGTTAATAACGCTAAGTTTTTCCAAACTGCAAGTATTCAAAATGCAACAATGGAACAACAAGCAGTAGTACAAGATGCTGTATTAATGTCACAAAGAAATTTAGCAGAAGCTGACCAAAATACTAAATTAGGTATTGAAAATGCAAGAGCATTTTTACAGATGGATATGGCTAATTTATCCAATGAACAACAAGCAGTAATGTTAAAAGCTCAACAAACTCAACAACGTATGTTGACTAATCAAGCTGCTGAAAATGCTGCGTTACAATTTAATGCTACAAGTGAGAATCAAACTAATCAGTTTATGGCTAGTTTAAGTGCTTCAATATCTCAATTTAATGCACAGCAAAATAATGCAATGGCTCAGTTTAATGCAACTCAAAAAAATGCTGCTGAAGCTAGAAGAGTTGCTAATGAGTTTGAAGCTGAAAAGATTGAAGCACAATTACAAAATCAAGTAAATATTTTTAACGAACAACAAGAGTTTGCAAGAGAACAGTTTAACGTTAGAAATGCTACAGCTATTGCACAATCAAATGTACAATGGAGAAGACAAGCCAACACAGCAGATACAGCAGCTATTAATGCAGCTAATCAACAGAATGCTCAAAATGCTTATAATCTTTCAATAGCTGCTCAAAACTTTTTATGGCAAGAGCTAAGAGATGAAGCTGACTTTGCATTTAAAAGATGGGATAATGATGAACAAAGAAAAACATCTTTGTATGTTGCTGCATTAGGTAACGAACAAGGAACAAGTAGAAAAAATAGTTGGGGACAAAATTTACAAGCCATCACAGGTTTAGTTGATGGTTGGTTAGATGGAGGATAAAATATGGGATTAGGGAGTTTATTTAAAAAAGTTAGAAAAGGTTTCAAAAGATTAGGAAGTTCTATTGCTAAACGTATGCGTAAGATAGGTCGTGGAGTTAAGAAAGGTTTTAAGAGTCTTACAAAAGCTTTTGGTAAACTTGGACCACTAGGACATATTGCTTTATTTTTTATACTTCCGGGTATGGGAAATGTCTTATCTAGTTGGATGGGTCAGTTTGGTTCTAAAGTCATGAGTATGCTACCTAAAAATTTTAGTAGTATATTAGGTCGAGTAGGAACTGCTGTGAAAGATGCAGCTAGTTGGGCATATAATAATACTGTAGGTAAAGTTTATAATACAGTAGGTGATGCTTTAACATCAGGAATTGACTTTGTTACAAAACCATTTTTTAGCGATGGAGTTGGTGCAGCTACAAGATTTAAAAACTTTGTTTCTGACACAGCAGCTAAATTTAGTGCACCTGAACAAACTTTAACACCTGAACAAGTAACAGCACAAGCAAAAGAATCTTCTCAAGCAGCTATAGAAGCCACAGATGCTCCAGCCGGAGGTCGAACTGACCAAGTAAGAGCAGAACAAGTTAAACAAAAACAAATCACTGCTGAAAGAAAAGCTGCTTCACAAAAAGTTCTTGATGATACTAAACCTGACACAACCGTTACAACAGGAGCTAAAGACGTTGTCGATGCTGCTAAACCGGATAAAGAATCATTATATGATAAATATGTAGGTATGAAAGAAGACATAGCTGGTAAAGATATTCCCGGTACTGGTGTTACTATAGGAGAGGCTGCAAGTGTAAGTAAAGATGCAACGTTAGTTTATGGAACTTATCAATATTTTAATCCTGATGAAGTGTCAGGAGAATTTTATAATCCAAATGTTGATTTTGCAAATGCGTTAAATACTTCTAATGACCCTTATACAATGTCAAGCCAAGCATCAAGTTTTGTTCCTGTAGGTCAAGCAAATCAAACACTTTTTGATGCAGGAAAAATTTATGCAAATGCAATGGGAATGACCGGTCCGGACCCAATACTTGAATCTTTAAATGCTCCCGGATATGGTTTTTCATTTGAAGATTATATAACTGGAAGAGGAGTTTATGGCTAGAAATTTATTAGAAATCGCAAAACCTTATGTTTTAGAGGGTGCTGTTCCCGGACAGTCTTTAACTAATGCTCCTGACCAACCTTATCCGTGGGAAGGACCACCTGAAATAACTTCTCAAAAAGAAGCTATTAATAGAATATTTTTAGATATTATTAAACCCGGAAACATTGAAGTCTTGTCAGACTTGATGGCAAATGATATACCTATTGCTAATATAGCTGAGATGTTAATTAAAACTGGATTCCAAAAAGGAAAATACAATCCTGACTTAGCAATTACTCTTATGGAGCCTACAATGTTTATGTTACTATCAGTAGCAGAAAAAGTAGGAATAGAGCCTAGATTAAGCGATGATGATGATGAAGATGAAATAGGGGATGAAGAAGAAGTAGATACTAAAGGTAATATGAGAGTTGCTCAACGTTTAAATCCTGCTAAAGAAGAACCTAAAAGTTTAAGAGATTTAAAACCTAGTATGCGAACTGTACCTATGGCTAAACCGGATATTCAAGAACAATTAGATAATTTAGATACCAGTAAATTACGAGAAAGTATTTTACAGAAAAAAAGACCTAAAGCTTCAAATAGTTTATTAGGCAAAGAAGGAGAATAAGATGGCAGAAAGTTTTTCTGATATAATGAAAAAATATGAAGATGCATCCATATCAGATATGGGTAATGCCTTATTAGCTAGAAAAGAGCAAATTCAAAGTGACCAAAGAAAACGTGATAAAAAAGATGCACGTACCCAACAAGTATTAGCTGTTCTTCTTGCAGGACAAGGTTTATTTAAAAATGCGTTTAAAAGAAGACAAGCTGAATTAAAAAATGCTCAAACTTTAGATTTATTAAATGCTGAATCTGATGCATTAAACATTAGAAATGTTTCTTCTGTTTTAAGTATGGTTCCTAAAGATTTTACAAAACAAACAAATCCATTAACAAACAAGCCTTATACTGTTGAAGAAAATGTAAATAGATATTTTTCTGACTATGAAAATAGTGAAGCTTTTATGGAAAAAGTTGACCCTATTCTTACTACTCATTTAAACTTTATAAATCAAGAAGACCTAAGAGAAAGCAACCCTAGAGAATATGATATTATAAGAGAAGTTGCAGCTAGAGGTATATTTGAAAATCTAATAACAAATGACAAGCACATAACGTTTATGGATGAATTAAGAAAAATGCCTGACTTTCAAGGTCTTACAAGAGAAGAGTTGCTATCAAGAGGTATAAGTTTAACAGATAAAAAATTAGACTTATATAAACGACAACAGTACGCAGCTTTAGAACAAGAACTTAGACGTAAAAGTGGGGTTGCTTCGTTATTTAATCCAAGTACATATACCAATCTTTTTAAAAGGGCTGGTGACGACTATGAAGAATTAGGTGAATTAAATGTATTTAAAAGATTAACACCTGAAAATTTATCACCAGCAAAAATAAGTGATATTGTTGATAATATTAACTTTCAAGGTATAGTAGTTACTTCAATGGATAAAGCTTTAAAAGCAGTAAGACAATCACCTGAAAGATTTTTAAATCAAATGGACCGACCACAATATGATAACTATAGAAAAGCAATCATAGAGGAAGTTTTACCTAGTTTAGTTCTTAAAATAGATAGAAAAAAAGCTTTTAATAAATTTGGTTTACAATCTTATTTAGGTAGAGGTCTTGCTAACGATTTACTAAAGGACCTTACTCCAACGAGTGCTGCTGGTTCTCAGTTTAGTAAGCGAACAGGTGCGTTATCATTAAGATTAAAGTCTGATACAGATTTTGCAGTAGCCTTATATCAAAATGCAAATCCAAATGCTAACTCAGCAGAGGTAGCAGCTTTTAAACAAGCTATTAGAATTGACACATTTAGAAATGAATTTGCAGCCCTTATTGTTTTAAAAGCAGGAACAGATACTGGATTTTTTGGAGGAGAAGATTTCATAGGAGTAGAAAATGTAGGTGAATTTAGATTTAAAGGTGAGCTGGTTGACACACCTTTAGCTGCAATCGGTCTTGGACGTATAGACGAATATACAAACAATTTTAAAACTGATATGGGATATAATGCACAATTAGCATCCGATAGAGTTGACCCTTATATTACTCCAATGTTTAATTTAAAAACTGGAGAAGCTACAGAGGATTATGCAAAACTTTCTAAACAAGGGAAAGACAATGCTTACTACATGATGGTACAGCAAATTATGAATGCTCCAAACCAAACTGACCAAGCAAGATTACAAAAGTTAGAAGAGTTTCATAATGTAACTCCAAATCCTTTAGAGATGCCTTTAATGGATTACCTTGAGTTTAAAGAACAAGAAGTAGCACGTGATACACAGATAAAACAAATTACTGATACTAGATATTTATCTCCAAAACAGCTTCAAATATATAATATGAATCTTAAACGTATTGAAATACTAAAAGATGATATTAAAAATGGAGTTGTATCTTCAAGAGATTTTACAGGTAAAAGACAAGTTGACGAAGCTTCTCCAAGAGATATTGAAAATATGCAAGGTAGAATTTCTAGGATTGAACAATCAAATCAACAGTTACTAGATAATCCTTTAGGTGCTATAAATATCACACAGCAAATAAGAGGATTAGATAATCAAATTGCTGATTTACAACGTAGGATGCCTATGTTAGAACAAAATCTTGGTCCTACACGTTTAGCAGAACAAAAACAAAATCTTGAAAATCTTATACAACAAAGAGAAGCTTTACAACTTCAGTTTGATGAATTTGGTTTAGAGCAGCAACGTGAAAGAACTGCTGAGTTATTAGATATTGAATTTGCAGACAAAGAAACTCCTGAAGCAAGTACAGAAAATGTTTTTGATGATGAAGAGGTAAATTTAAGAGGTAAAGAGGTTACTGTTCCTAGAAGTGAAATATTACCGGACCCTGAACCTGTAGAACCTGATGTCACAACTGGATTAGAAAACTTATTAAAAACTAGAGCAGTTGGTGAAAATGTAACTCAACAAGCTATTAATGCTGTTGTAAATGTACAGGGAGCTCCTGATTCTGTTAAAAACGCAAGTAAACAGTTTTTAATGGAAGTTGCAAAAGTAGAATCTGACTTCGGAGAAAATCGTAATACATTTAAAAATCCTAACTCAAATGCTACCGGTATCTTCCAAATAAGACCTGACCAAGCTTTTAAAGAAGTTCAAGAGGTATTAAATGATAAAGAAGCAAAAAGAGGAGAACCAATTCGACAATATAATGAATTACTGAAAAAAGAACTAGGTATTGATTTATCAACAGCAACTGTAGAAGATTTAGAAAAACCATTATACTCGGCTGCTTTTTCTAGAGCATACTTTATGAGAACTGCTGCTTCTATTCCTACGGACCCTGTTGCAAAAGCTAATTATTGGTTTGATAATTATGTTCAAAATGATAAACCGGAAACAAGAGATACATTTGTTATACAATATTTAAGAAGCAACGGATATCTACTAGAAGCACTTAAATATGGTGGTAAGAGTCTGTTAGACAGAGATTAAAATATGGCAATAGATTTGCAAAACTTTATTGAAGGTATAGGTACGCTTACAAGTAAGCCAGTAGAAAGTCCTTTATTTGATGAGTTTATTGGTGAACCTCAAACGCAATCTAAACAATATTCATATTCTACAAATACCCTACCTGACGAAACACAATATAAAACAACAAGTACTTCAAGCTATGGTTATAGTTTAAGTGACCTTGAACGTGACCCTGAGTTTAGTGCAGCAGCAAAAAGATTTTTAGATGGTATTGGTAGTAACGAAAATATTTTTGAATTTTTAAGAGATGAAAAATATAGTTTAAGTTCTGCTATAGTTCGTTCATTTCAAACAGGAACATGGACTGACCAACAAAAACAAGACTACGTTTATTTAAGAGATAGGTTTGATAACACAGACTTAAGAGGTTTTAAAGAAAGATTTAATCTAGTCAAAGATGTAGGTATTGATATTCTTGCTGACCCACTAAACATTGTTGCAGGACTATTTGCTATCCCAACAGGAGGTGCTAGTATTGCAGGTCGTGGAGCTTTACAAGCAGCAGTTAAAGGTGGTATTCAAAAAATGAATACAGCTAAACTAAAAGGTCAACTAGAATTACCTTTGACTCAAAAATTAACTGCAAGACAGATAGCTAAAAGAAAAAAATTACAACAAGCTAAAGCATTAAGAGGTGCTAAATATGGTGCTTTATATGGAGCTGCACATGGTATGGCTTGGGCAGGACCTCATGAATATTTTTTACAAGATATTGATATAAATCTAGGAGCTAGAGATGAGTTAGATTTAACTGCTATAGGTGGTTATACATTAGCTGGTGGTGTTTTTGGTGGTGGTCTTGGTGGTATTCTAGGTGGAGTCACTGGTCTGTATGGTAATAGATATTTAACAAAAGAGTTTAAACATACTAACGAAAATTTAATAGACAACGTAGGTTCTCAATCACGTAAAGAAGTTGTTGAGCAATCAAAAATTGACAGAGCTTTAGCTACTGGTAAAAACGCATTAAATATAGCTATAGCTAATACAGTTGGTAAACCTGTTACATGGTTTAATAGTTATGTTGAGAAATCACCAGCTTTACAAGACTTTTTATTAAAATTAAGATATGATTATGACACTACTCTTTTATCTAGAGGTAAAGAAGGAGTAAAACAAAAATCATTTGGATTATTTATGGGTGAAACCATTGGTATGTTTCAGTTTGGTTTGTCTAGGTCATTAAATAGTTTATATCGTGTGGGTTGGAGAGCAAGACTAGACCCTAATCAAAATAGTCAACTTAACAAACTTTTAAGAAATCCTGATGTTACTGTTAATAATGTTGATAATTTAGCAGGTCAATTTGATGATGATGTCATTTTAGCTTATAAGGGTGTTAGAGAAACACTAGATTTAGCATTTAAACAAGCAAACGATGTAGGTTTGTTTGGTCCTAAAATAACTTTAGAAGCTGGTTACTTTCCAAGACTTTTTAAGTATGATGTATTGGAAAGAGAACAAGATAAGTTTAAACAAATTTTAATTGATTCAGGACATGCTGACCCATTAAATGATGCTAGAAAATTTAACTTTTTAATTGAAGGTGACAAAGGACTAACTAAAACAGAGTTGGGTATTTTAAAAGATGCAAAAGGAATTGATGCTGACACTTTCGGAATTGACTTTTTAAAAGAAGCCGGAGTTAAAACAACAGGTGGTAGACGTTTTGCTAGGATTGAAGATGCTACTGAAGAGCAAATTAAAAAAGCCAAAGAATTAAAAGCTGATAAAATTGTTGAGGACATGTTAGAATATAGATGGACTCCTTTTGAACTTAGGGCTGCTAGACAAAATAAAGCAGCTACTGGATTTTTAAACGAAAGAAGGTTTAGAAATATTAAAGATGAAGATATAGCTGAATTTTTAGAAGGAGATGTTCAGTTAGTATTAGAAGATTATTTTACCAACATGGGTCAAGCAATTGCAAGAACTAAATATTTTGGTAGAACTATATCTGATTTTGAAGAGAAGACAGTTCAACCAATTGTTAAAGAATTACTTGAATCAGGTATGAATAGAACAGAAGCTAATAAAATTGCTGAACGAGTTAGATTTACTTATAGAAGAGTGACAGGAATTGAAAGTTATGCACAATCTCCATTAAAAAGAATAGGCTGGGCTAGAGAAGCTGCTGATTGGGGAAAACTTTTACAGCAAATGGCTCACCTTCCTTTTGCTACTTTATCTAGTGTGACAGAACCTTTATTACTTTTACAACGAGCAGGACTAAAAGATTCACCAAAAGTTTTAAGTGACATAGCAAGTGCTATAGTTAAAGAAGGTAATGCTGTTCTTGATAGAACTATTAGAGGTTATAAACGTGGTGTATTAGGTCAAAAAGTAAAAGGTCCTAAAGATATATCCGTACAAAAAGGAGAGTCAGTATTTGAAGTTATGCCTGATGATGTTTGGGGAGAACTTTACAAAACTGGTTTAGCTTTAGAACAGGCAGTGCAAGAAAGAATAGAAGGACTAGCCGGTGAAGGTTTATATAATTCTTATGCTAAAAATATTCAAGCAGGATTCTTTAAAGTTAACTTATTATCACAATGGACTAAAGCTGTACAGTTAGCTTCGTTTACAACAGGTAAAAGATTAATTAAACAAAATGCAGAAAAATTAGCTCAAGGTAATTTAAGTGCAAGTAATAGAAAATACTTAACACAACAATTAAATGATTTAGGTATTGATGAAAACAAAGCTGTTAATTGGTATAAGAGTTCTTTAATAGATGGTAAGTTTAATAATCGTCTTGCTAAATCTCAAGAGTTTTATGCTGATGATTTAACATCAGGAGCTAATCGTTTTGTAAAAGAAATTATTTTAAACCCAAGCACAGCAGAAGCTAATAGACCTTTATGGTTCTCTACTCCTGCTGCTCAAATGTTAGTACAGTTTGCTGGTTATCCTACAGTCTTTAATAATACTATTCTTAAAAGATTTTCAAATGAAGCTGTAAGTAGTCCAATGCAAAGTATACCAAAAGTTTTACCGACAGTCTTACTTATGTCTGCTGTTGCTCATATCGGAAACACAGTTAGAAGTAATGGAGCTAACTTACGAGATTATGAAACAGGAATTAGTAAAGATGAAGGTCAATTGATTGCAGAAGCTGTTAGACGTTGGGGAGGTTTTGGTCCTTTTGATTATGTTTCTAGATATACAAATGAATCACAAAGAAATGTTGGAGGATTTACATCAACTTTAAAAGCTTTTGCAGGTCCTTTACCTCAAGATGCTATAGATGCTGTTTTGTATAGAAAAGGATTAGCAGAGGTTGGTGCTACTAATTTACCGGGATATGCTGCTTATGATTTACTGTTTGGAGAAGGAACTAAAAAAGCATTGAGGTCTGCTGCTAGAGGAAGCTCTCCTAAACCAACAGGAGGGATTATAGGTTCTTATGCAAAAGGTGGTATAGTCAAAGATGTTCCTAATGTTAAAGACGAACCTGATGAAAGAATTGATAAACTGACTGGTGTTCCATACGATGAACAAGCTGGTTCTGTAATGGAAGACGAAGAAGAACGTACAGGTTTTAAGAAAGGTGGTTTTCTAGGTAAAGGTGGAGTTCTTTTTGATTATACAAATCCTTTAGATTATATAATGTTTATTCCCGGCATAGGAGCATTAGGAATTGCAGGGAAAGCTTTAAGCACTGTAAGTAGAGCAAATAAAGCTAGAAAACTTCCTAAGACACAATATCATGGTGGTTATTCTTCTATTGAAAAAGGACAAGGAAATATAACTGGTTTTTATTCTACACCTGATATAGAATACGCTAGTGCTTTTGCTAATCCCAAGTTTAGAACTTTTAAAGATAGAGGAACTCCCGGACTTTATAAGCTAGATTTAAGTTCTGCAAAAAATATTGAGTTAACAGATAAACCTAGTGCAAAATTATCAGTAGCTATTGCTAATGAACTAAAAAAATTACAAAAGACAGAATACTCTTTATTAAGTCGAAACGAACAAGATTTTAGTGATGGGTTAACTACGTTGTTTAAGCCTAGAAAACCAGTAATAGATATTGAAGGTAGAACATTTAGAAATGCTATATATTCCGGAGAGTCAGGAGTTAGAGGAAGCCCTTTGATACTTAGAAATCCTTTAATGTTAAATTTTTTGAGAAAACAAGGAGTTGAAATTATAACTGATTCTAAAACATTACAAAGAGGAGCTAAAGGAATCGGAACAGATGGAGAGTATTATGTAATAAAAGACTTTCCAAAAATTAGATTAACAAAAGAGGATGAAGAAGAGTTACTAAGATTAGCACAAAAGGCTATGTTCCTAAATGAAGGTGGTATAGTTACACAATCCAACTTAAATAATTTTATAGAACTTGCTTTAGAAATACATAACGAAGAAAAAATATAAGGAAGAACGATGAACATAGAATTATGCAAAGCAGAAATTAAACGACACGAAGGCGAAGTCTTAGAAATTTATATGGATAGTTTAGGCTATAAAACTCTAGGAGTTGGTCATTTGTGTCAACCTAATGATATAGAATATAATTGGGAAGTTGGTACACCAGTATCTCAAGAGGTAGTGGATGCTTACTACGAAATGGATTTTCGTAAACATTACTATGAAGCTGTAAATGTTTTTGGAGATGAGAAAGCTTTTAATAATTTACCCGATGATATACAACGTGTGTTAGTAAACATGGCTTTTAATTTAGGTGGTACAAGACTTTCAAAGTTTAGAAATATGTTACAGGCTTGTAGAGAACACGATTGGAATAGAATGGCTGCTGAAATGCAAGACAGTCGATGGTTTCATCAGGTAGGTAGACGTAGTTTAGAATTACAAAATGTAGTATTATCACAACAGTAATGTTACTTTATACTGAAAAACAATTAGATACAGCTTACCGAATAGATTGTAAAGCTAGAACAAAATCTAATGAAGCATGGGTAACAAGAGAAGATTTTAGACCTTTGTATGAAACATTACTTGAACATTTTATGAAAGCTTATGATGCAGATGCTTTGTTTGGTGCAGATGTACCTGATTACTTAATAGAATCTGTAAACGATTTACTTGAAACAACACTAATTTTAGATAAATAATATGTTTCCATTTGAAATAATTACAATGCTAGGCTCTACTTTGATAAGTAGTTTGCTAAGTCTTTGGTCACAAAGAATGAAGGCTAAACAAGACGAACAAAAAATGTTATTACAGAGAGCAGAGATGCGTATGGAAGCAGTAGATGCTGCAAGAAATGTAGAGAACGTAGGTTTTCAATGGACTAGACGTATTATTGCATTATCATCTATTTTTGCAATAATTATATTGCCAAAGTTAGTGGCAGTATATTATCCGGATGTAGATGTAACTGTAGGTTACACTGTATTTAATCCGGGATTTTTATTCTTTACAGAAGGTAGAGAAGTATTTGAATGGATAACTTTTAAAGGCTTGGTAATAACACAGCTAGATACAAATTTAGTTTCTGCCATTATTGGTATGTACTTTGGTGGAAGCTTAGTTAAAAAATAAGAGGGTAAAATGAACAACAATATGGGTATGGGTGGCTTTAGTGGTGACATGGATAGGAATGAGGTTGAAATTGACCTTAATAAATTCATGGCTTTACTACAAGAAAAGTCAGAATTAAAAGATAGGATAAGAGAGTTAGAAGATACTAAGAATGATAACCCTTATCAAAAATTAATATTTGTAGCACAAGCTGTAGATAGCTGGAGGATTATACCTAGAGCTTTTTTAAGTGTTTACATGTATTTATTATATTATACCACATTTTGGTTTATGGGACTAGACAATCCTACAATGGAACAATCAGGTTTAATATCTGTTGTTGTAGGTGCAGGAGCTGCATGGTTTGGTCTATACACTAGCACATCTAAAAAACCCGGAGGGGAGAAAAAATAATCCTGTTATAAATGACAGACTGGATAGGTGTAGTAGAAACTATTGGTATCCCTGCTGTTGTTGCAGTAGGTATGGGATATTTAGTGTGGACCCTCTTTAAAAATTTAATTTCAGACATACATAAGAAATTAGATACGCAACATGGAATGATTGTTGCCTTGATTGATAGAATAAGGCAAATGGATAATGACATGATACGTATAGATACTTTAGTCCGGACTGCTATGGACCTTCCTCCTGACCTTGACAGAATCGCTAGGTCAGATGGGAAGAAAGATACTAGAAGGGACTAGAAACGGGCTTAGAAAGGCTCTATGAGCTTTCTAGGCATATAATTAACTTGCTTAGTAAAAGGAGTATATTATGACAAGCAAAAATATATTAGACTTAAATAATCGTCTATATCAAACCTCGTACGTAGGCTTCGATAGACTCTTCGATGAGTTTTTCAAACTACAATCAAGTACGAAAAATGTACCAAACTATCCCCCTTACAATCTTGTAAAGGATGGAGATAGTTATACAATAGAAATGGCTATGGCAGGACTAACTGACAAAGACGTTGATGTTGTTCTTGAAGATAGAACCTTAACAATTTCTTATGAGAAATCAGAAGAAGATATTGATGAAGGTATTATCCATAAAGGATTAGCACAAAGGTCTTTTAAAAGAAGTTTTAATTTAGCTGAAGATATTGAAGTCCAAAAGGCTCAACTCAAAAATGGATTACTATCTATCCGTATGGAAAGGATAGTGCCTGACGAGAAGAAACCTCAAAAGATTAAACTGTCTTAATCAAATCTTCGACCATTCAAGTGAGCCTCTATCTTGTTATGAACTCTATCAAGCTCGGTAGTGGCTTCACGAATGGTCATTTTTAAAGTATTATAATCTTCAACTGTTAAAAATTTTTTAAGCTTTTCAATATCAGTTGAAACTCTTTCGGTAACGAGCTTACCGGATTTGTCGTATAGCAAGGTATAACTGAGAAGCCTTGCTTCTTCTCGTTTTGTTCTCATGATTCTAGTCCTGTAAAAGTTATTTTATCTTGTCTGCCTCTAAGTCCTGCTTTCATGTAGGAGGTAGCACGACCTTCAAAGAAGTTCTGATGCTCGACTCCCATTACTTCATCTAACCATTCAAGAGGGTTCTCTCGTTGGTCATAGTTAGTTTTTAATCCTAACTGTAATAATCTTCTATCAGCTATGTATCTATTGTAAGCATACATATCTTGTTTGGTAAGTCCTTGAATATCACCCATCTCAAATACTAAGTCTAGGAATTTATCTTCCAGCTTTACCATCTCTCTACATATCTCGTAGATTTCTTTTTTAAAATCGTCTGTCCATATCTCAATGTTCTCTTGGATAAACTGTCTAAATAGTTTAGTCATTGCTTCTACGTGCATAGATTCATCACGGATAGAGTAAGTAACAATCTGTCCCATACCTTTCATGCGACCAAAGCGTGGGAAGTTTAACAAGATTGCAAAGCTACTAAACAACTGTAGTCCTTCTGTAAAAGCTGAATAGACTGCTAAAGTCTTTGCAATACTTTTCTTATCCTTCATTGTGGTTTTGATATCACTAATGTATTCATGTTTATCTGCCATCTCTTCGTACTCAGAAAAAGCTTTGTACTCTATCTCAGGCATACCAACAGTATCAAGTAGTAAACTATAAGCGTGTTGATGGATAGATTCCATGTTAGCAAATGAAGCCATCATCATTCTAGCTTCAGGCTTTTTAAATATTCTCATGTATCTATCTATGTAACCTGAACCCACATCAACATCTGATTGAGTAAACAATCTAAATATTTGTGTCAGTAGATTCTTTTCAGTATCGGATAGCTCTTGCCAATCTTTAACGTCTGTATGTAGAGGTACAGACTCCGGCATCCAATGCATTTGGTTTTGTAATACATAGTAGTCAAACATCCATGCATCATCAAACGGTTTGTAATATTCTCTTGTTCCTAATAAACTCATTTTTATTCCTCTTCTTTTGGTAAATAAACTACGACAAAAGAGCCACAGTTTGGACAGCTTAGATTTGTTTCCATGACGTAATCTTCATCCTCTTCTATGTCATGGTCCCCTCCCCATATTAATTGTGTGTTACAATGCCAACAGTTCATATTATTTAAATGGCTTAGTGTCTTGCACCCAAGTTACTAACGACCACCTTTCTCCTTTTGTTATTGGTTTTACTTTATGCAGAACATAGCTTGGAAACAAAACCATATCTCCAACCTCCATGTGTATTGGTCTGTCTGCTCCTTGTTTTAAAACTAAATCACCACCATCACAGTTATCTGATAATAAAATAGTAGCTGATATTTTTCTGTTAGAATAAATACCATCACCTATATCAGTATGCCAATCATAGTGGTCACCTTTTTTGTAGTGTAATAATTGTAAGTTATCAAAGATACCTGCAATGTCAAACCTAAAATGTTTTTCATTAGCTTCTTTGATAGCATCATAAATCATTTGATATAGATGTATAAAATCACCTTCCATTGGTATAGGATATACATCGACAGACCTAACACTATTAGTCTGCTTAGATTTATTATTGTTAGAGTGTACCTTACCTTTATGTTTATCAAGTTCTTTACTCAATTGTTTTAACATAACACATTCTGATTGTGACCAAAAGTGTTGAATGTTATGAAACATCTTAGGCTTTGGATTGCTTGGTTGTTCTAAATACATTTAACCCTCACAAGCAATACATTCTACATCATCAAGTTTGATGCGTGGTACTTTTACATTAACATTCTCTGCGTTCCTTGCAGCATTAGACCTAAGATAGTATAGTGATTTAAGTCTGTTAGCACCATACCAATGTACATCATTAACATACTGCATATATTCATCATGCACTTCTTGGGACTCTGTAGCTTTAGGAAGCACAAAGAATAAGTTAACAGATTGTGACTGACATATAAACTCTTGACGTTTGTATGCATGTTCAACAACCCATATTTGATTTATCTCATTAGCTGTTTTAAATATAGCTTTTTCTTTATCATCAAGAATATCTAAATGCTGTATCGAACCATCGTGTCCGGCAATGTCCTTCCAAAGACTTTCAAGTTCTTTACCTTTGATACCCTTAGACTTGAGAAGCTTTTCTAAGTATTTGTTTTTGACTTGGTAGCTTCCGGAGAGAGTCTTGTGCGTATAAACGTTAGCACGATACGGTTCAATAGAAGGAGATGTGCCACCACAAATGATACTAGAAGAAGCATTAGGAGCAACAGCCAAAAGGTGAGCATTACGCTGCCCACTGCCAGTGATATCAGGAGCTTCACCACGTTCTTCAGCGAGTCTACTAGAAGCTTCAGTGGCTCGTACTTTAATGTGTTGAAAAACTTTGTAATTGAAGCCCGTAGCGAAGATACCTTCAAAGGGAATATTTCTAGACTGGAGGTAAGCGTGGAAACCCATAGCTCCCAAGCCCAACGACCTTTCTCTATAAGCAGAGTAGGCAGCTCTAGTAAAGCCTTCTTTACCTTCTNNNATATANTTTTNAAANCNTTTAAAATTTGCATTGTATTCTCCCAAGTTGTGTTGTGTCGATAGCGTTATCAATAAAATGTTGAAGAACATTATCGAGCATTGTTATTAAATCATTTATAAATTGTTCGTTCTTTGACCACTTATCAAAGTATTGTAAATTAACTGAAGATAAACAACACACTGCTGTTCTCTCTTCGTTTGTTGGTAAAGTTATTTCAGAACATAAATTACTTTGTTTTATTTCTAGTCCTAAGTCTTTTTGTTTTTGTGGTAAACCATCATTACAATTATCTATATTAACAATGTAAGGCTCTCCCGTTTCTGCTCTAGCGTTGATAAGTTGCCACCATAAATCTCTAGCATTGACAACCTTTACAGCTTCGTTAGATTTCGGGTCAACTAATCTAAAGTCTGCATCTTCTTCTACAGCTTTTAAAAATTCTTTATTAACATTTACAGCATTATGAAGATTTAAACATTTACGATTAATATCTCCACCTGATTCTTTTCTCATGTTAATAAACTCTTCAATCTCCGGATGCCAAATATCCATGTAAGCTGCATAACTACCACGTCTTGTGACACCTTGATTGAAGGCTAACATCTGAGAATCTACAACATGCATAAAGGGGATTGAACCAGTAGACTTACTACCGTGAGTAGTAGATATACCATTACTACGCACATCTCCCCAATACCCACCGATGCCTCCACCTGAACTTGCCAACCATATATTTTCATCATAGTGAGCAGATAAACCAGTCCTGCTGTCAGGAACATAATTGAGGAAACAGCTAATAGGAAGCCCACGACTTGTACCTCCGTTACTAAGTATAGGAGTGCTAAACATGAACCAACACTTGGAACTGTAGTCATAAAGTCTTTGAGCAAGTTCAAAATCTGTACTACCTTTGTAGGTGGCTCCGAAAACGGAGGCTCTTGCGAACGCTTCTTGGGCATGGGTTTCTTCTCCTGTAAAATATCTATCCTTTAATGTATCAAGACTAAACTTATCTAGTCTTTTTTCGTTGTCATAATTAATCTTTATTCCTAAGTATTCCTTTGGTCCAACTTTATCTTCTACCACTTACTTTCTCCTGTATTCAAAAACTTATGTGCATCATCATGTATATCAAGCATTATTATACCATAGTGTAGTATCTTTAACAAATCTTTTCTGTTATGTCCATCTTTATTTCCATAACGTTTTGCATACTTTATTATATTGCCAATACAAAATCCGGGACCATGTCCGGCATCAATAATAACGTCAGTTGCTTGATACTTATCAGAAGCATAGTGCTCATCATATGTACTGTCAATGTATTTTTTTAGTTCAATAATAAGTCCTCGTTCATTAAATTTATAATTAATTTTTTGCATTTATAAACCTCGCAGTAATTTCATCGACCTTCGGTTCTTTTACAGTAGTCGTAAGATATGTTAGACCTTTAGAGTATTCAAAAACTCTCAAGCCTTTACCATCGTTTGCATCTTTGTGACATTCAAATTTATGTGGACAATAACCACACATTCTAGGTAGCTTCATATTGCCTGAAGCTCCTTCAGGTATCGGCTGATAACAAAAGTCAGGGGGAGTTGAGTCTTTTATTTCAGACTTAACCTTTTTTATTTTAGCAGTTATATTAGGTTTGTCAAGCTCTTGAGGTTTAAAAAGACATAATTCTCCATTTTCTTTATTGATTGCTAAGAATCCACCACCTGTTGACTTCTCTGCTTGTTCATATCCAGCAAGTTGTGACATGTATCCAAACACATCATCTTCTGCAAGAGTACCATTCTTAAACTTTTGGAACGCATATCCTGATGCAGATTTTATATCAATAACCTCACCATCAATTTTACAATCCATGTGACCAAGAATACCACCCACCTTAACTTCTTTTTGTTCATCGGTAACTTCATGTCCTGCAAGTTCTGTCAAGAACAATACAACTCTTTCAAGTATATGACCATATAAAAACTTAATCATAGTAGGTGCTTTTATACCTACCTGTTTACGTTCACTATTCATATCAAACCATAGTTGCCTTGATGGTCTTCCAATGTTTGACATTCTTAAAGTAGGTTTTCTATTAGCTCTAGGAGTTAACCAATCTTTTAATGCTTGTTTCATAAACTCAGCAAACTTATCTAAGTCTTCTTCGCTTACATCAATGGGTTCACCTCTACCAAGTATTTCTACTTTATCGTAGATGTCTTGTACTACTGTATCAAGCTGTTTCTTTTTCATATTGTTTCTCATTTATTGTTTGTATTAAGTTCTTAGCCTTTTGTACTGACAACTTAAACCACTCACCATTTCTATCTTCTGCTATATTAGAACATAGAGTATGTGCAGTTTTTTCTGCTTTTGTTCTATCTTTAAAATATTGTTTATATTCTAATTTATAATCTCTAAAAGGGCTAGACGTTTGATAACCTTTACATCTATCTTTAGCATCTATAGCTCTTCCTATTTTTACCCAACCTTTCCAAGCTTTATTAGTTATGATATATACATCACCACTATTCTCTTTATCATATAAAACTTTAGTTAAGGTTGTGATGGCTTGAGGAGTTTTAACATTTCCAAATACTATTTTAGATAAATTTCCTCCTTGTTGTAGGTATCCTTTTAAAGTTCTAAACTCTCTCTTGTAAAAGATTAATCCTTCTTCATTACAATGATGATTCATACCTGCTTTTCTCCATGTATGACCATCGAAAACTTTTCCATCTGCTCTGACATCTCTATTCTTTGGTTTGTTATTAATGTGTTTCACTCCAATCTCCTCCTATTTTGTATTCACCATCTAAAGGACAACGCATTTTAAAATGATTACCTGCATCAATAATACTTTGTACTGCAAGTTGTCCCACTTTATTAGCTTTGCATTCAGGCACTTCTATCTGCCATTCATCATGTATATTAGCAACAAACTTAAAATTAGTTGAGCTAAGTTCTAATCTGTTTGCAAGTATTGATAATCCTTTCTTCATTACAATAGCACCACCACCTTGTAATAAACTATTTAAAGCAGCATGTTCACTACGGATGTGTATCTTCCTACCATCTAATCCTTTGAGGAATCCTCGCCTTGCAGCTTGTTGTACTCTGTCCTTAAGAGTTCTAAGTGATGGCAGGTTGGTGAGAAAACGGTTCTTAAGTTGCTTACCCTGTTCTCTGTTTCCTCCAACCACATTCCCAATTTTCTCATCTCCGGCTCCGTATACAAGTGCATAGATGAAAGTTTTTGCTGTATCTCTAGATTTAAGTCCTGCAAGTTTTTGATTTGTTGTGTGTATATCTCCGTTAACGACCTCATTAATATAATCCTCATCATTCATATAGTGTGCCAACATTCTAAGTTCTAATCCTGAAGCATCAACTCCAAGTAAAACATTACCTTCATCTACAGTCCAACAGGCACGACACTCTTTACCAAATGGACTATAGACAGCCGGAACTTGAGCTACATTAGGATGGCTATGTGACATACGACCAGTTATAGTACCATTAGGTATAACTGAACCATGCACTCTACCATCATCTTCTAAAGCATCAAGCCACGACTGTACTTGAGCTATTCGTTTTTGATAAAGGAGAAAGTCAGCTATAAGTTTAGCTTCACGAATATGCTCAATCTTTTTAAGTGTTCCTTCATCTACAATTGGTTGACCTGTAGCTGTAAATCTTTTAGGTTTCCAACCAAAGTCAATTAAATACTCACCAATTTGTTTACGACTACCAAGATTAAACTTCTGTAACTCTTGTCGCATGAAAGGTGTATAATCACCACTCTCAATAAGTCTGTCGTACTCTTCAGTACGTAGTCCTGACTTAGATAACTCTCCATCCTTTTTAAGTTTAGGTGTAACAAGTTTTATATCAACCATTCTAGGTTTGAAAGTCTTCTGAACTTCATCCGTTACTTCATTCATCTTAGTTTTAAGTTTAGCAAGTAGCATGGTAGCCTCTTGTTCGTTAAACTTAAATCCATTAGCTTCTTGGTCAGCCATAATTTTAGCAACCTGATGTTCTAACTCAATAGACTCTTTGCTAAATCCTGTACCTTCTTTAACAAGTGTATGGTATACAATTTCATTTAACCTTACATCATTAACACAATACTCTAACATTCGAGGAGTGTATTCCTCAAAGTCAATAGGTTGTTCCTGCTTTACAAAGTTAACTCGGTATCCCCAAGTTTTTAAACTATGTCCATTCTCACGAATAGGATTAAACAATCTAGACATGACAAGTGTATCTTCAATAGTTTTATCCATTAAATCAACACCCATTAGTTTTTTAATGATAGGTATATCATAACTAAGAATGTTATGTCCAATTAATGTTTCAGCATTTTGTAAAAACTTGACACCTTCCTCAAGTTTGTTTGGTGGAAATTTATAAACTTCACCATTCAATTCTTTAGCAACAATACAATGTATCTTTGTAGGTTTTAAACCATCACATTCTATATCAAATACTATTTTAGAAATCTTCGTTGTCAAATGTTTCCTCCTCAGTTACTTCAAATAATCTACCTGTTTCACTATTATATCTTAAATTACAAGCCAATCCTGTGTCCCCTGTGTATCTAGACTTTAATACTCTCACACGTGTTGTATTGGCTTCATCTTCATTCGAGGCTTGTTGGTTACGTTCTAGTGCAATAACGCAGTCAGAGAGCTGTGCTATCCCCTGAGAGCCTTTTAAATGACTAAGGCTGACTTCGACACCTTGTTCGTGTCCTTTGTCGCCTGAAGCACGTCTTAAATGAGATACAAGTATTAGTCCAACACCTGTTTCTTCTACAAGACTACGTAATCTTTGCATCAGCAAATCAATACCTCTTCGTTCATCGCCTTCTGATAATACATTGACTAACATATGTAGATGGTCCACCACCACCCACTTACATTCACACCCAACAATAATATATCTTAGCTTTGAAAATATTTCCTCAATATCAGTAGCACCTAAATGAGCATGAATAAATACACGACCTTCCGGTATGACCTTTTCAAACAAACTCATTAATTGTTCTTCACTATACTGACCTCTTCGTTCATTAAGATATATTCTATCATTAGCTTCGATGGATACAATCCCATCAGCAGTTCTAAGCCAATTCTCTTCAAGAGCTACAATACCTACATTGTCCTCTGTATTTTTAATAAGCCAATGCTCTAACTCTCTAGTCACACTAGACTTACCAAGTCCTGTACCACCTGTAAGAGTTACTAGCTCACCTTTACGTAAGCCATAGAGTTTCTTGTTAAGTCCTTCCCAAGGATAGGCTATACTCTCTTTAACTTCTCGATGTAGCCAATCCTTCTTTTGAGCTGAAAGTTCTAGAATACCTGATGGTGTATAAGTTCTAGCTTCCCACCATGCAGACATAAACTCCTGAAACTTCTTCTGTCTTAACATATCGTTAGCATCTTTATACCCATTAGGGAAAGTCATAATCTTAGCCTTGCCCGGTTTAAGTATTCGTGCTACATCTCTTGCAGCTTCACGACCTGCTTTGTCATTATCAAAACATATTACTACATTATCAAATGATTCAACAAACTCAATGCTTTCTCGTATATCTTTAACAGCACCTGAAGCACCACGTTTTAAAGATACACAAGCCCATTTGGATTGCATCAATTCATAACAAGCCATAGCATCACACTCACCTTCGGTTATCGTGAGATACTTACCACCTGTATTCCGGAACAATTGCTCACCAAACAAACCTGTACCTTCGTATGTACCTGCAAAAGAGAAGTTTTTATTTTCAACAAATCTAGTTTTAGTTCCAACTATTTCATTGCCATTAAAGAATGGATATATATGTTGACTTATCTCATTAGTCGAACTAATAACTCTTCTAACACCATACTTCTTAGATGTTGCTTCTGAAATATCTCTATCTGTTAAAGCACCATAACTTCCTGTATAACTGTTAAGAAATGTATTTGTTGGTTTTGTTTCTACTTCCACTATATTACCTTTACATGCTTCAGGATAGTTTGCAAAATGTGTTGAGCAACTAAAACAGTGTGCTGACTTATCTTCATTCATAGATACAGGGTCAGAGCCACCACATTTAGGACAAGGTAGTCTATGCCTAACAAATTTACTTTTTTCTACTTGCATTCTATCTCCAAAAAAAAGTGGCTAGGCTTTTACACCTAGCCGATTAACATTACTTAGAAGGGGATTTACCACCTTCATAAGCCTCGTTTATGTCAGGAGTTGAAGGGTCGTCTGCAATAAACTGTCCCTTCTCATCCCTAGCTCTTTTAGGTTCGACAATAGCTTCTTGTCTAGCACCTAGCAACTGTTCTAAGTTAGCTCGGTGTGTCCTTGAAGCAAAGTCAAGAGCCTCAATTGTGACTTGTAAGTTTCCTACTTTCTGTACAATGACAGTAGCTTCCTGCTTCACTTCCTCATCATCAATTAAGTTGATGTCAAAGTTTGTTTCAACTCCTTCATCATTCCGAATAGTGATAATCATTAAAACTCCTCCCCATCGGCAAAGAATTCATCACCATCACCATTCTTATAAGGCACAAGGTCAACAATTTGAACAGCTTGTAAATCTAATCCTGTATAAGGACCGAACTTACCTTCACCGGCATATTCATTAAATTGTACTCTGACCTTAGAGCCATTCCCAACAGCAGTCGTAACTTCTTGCTTATCAGAATCAAGTAGTCTAGGTGCAGGTCTAATCATTCCATTAGGACCATTCACTTTCCTCTTGATTACTAATGCAGGACCTTCGTCATGCTGTTTCACTTTATGTCCACGACTTGCAAAGTCATTTGCTGTCGCTTCATCGACAACTAAATCGACTGTGTATACAGGCTCGAACTTAGTGTTCGGAGTTGTGATACTTGCCCATTTAGCAGTTCCTTCTAGTATTGCCATATTTACCTCCTATGGTTATTTATTTAGAAGCTGGTTAAAAACTGGTGAGAGTTTTGAGCAAACTACTCTCGGAGTTTCAACGTTAATTGAGCCAACTATATATTGGAGATAGAGGGCTTGGAATTGTTGACTGCTCATAAAGATGCCCATTGTACTACATCTATCTCCTAAAGTCAATAGTTTATTTAAATATATCTTCAAAAGATATTATACTAGCATCCATTAAAACGACTTTAAATTTATCGTCAATCTTTTCTACTGTGTATCCTACTTTATAAGAATATAACTCTTCATAATTATCATCTATATAATTTACAAAAGTTCTGTATTCATCTTTAGTTAGAAGTCTACTATATTGTTCTTGGTCTGCTATATAATTCATGCAACCTCCTTGTGTTGTGTATGCCACCAACTAGGCTTATCACGACCTCGTTCCCATTTGGCATAGTGTTTTTCGTTAATGCAATAGTTACGATAAGCAACAATAGGGTTCTCATCTTTATATTCCTCCGGCATTGCTTGTGCTAAAGGTGTTAGTTTGCCTTTAGTAATATTGTCAGGTATCTTAAACAAAGGCTTCCAAAGTTTTTCAAGACTTGCATGTCGCTTACCATACCTGTATGTATACTCTGCACCAAGAGCTATGAAGTGTGAATACAACCACCAATAGTTGGCACTAGATTCTCTAGCCCAAATAGTACATGGATGATTCCAATAAGCTCTTTTGTACAGTCCTTGTTCATCAGCATATTCGTCACCATCAAGTTCTCTGTGTGCTGTGCATAACATCTGTGCTGTTTCCAATGGCATCTTTACTAGCATCTTGTCAGGTTGTGCTTGTGCAGATAGCATTGGACTATCATAAAAATAAAATATGTTCATAAGCTATTCCTCTCTAACCAAGCATCAAACTCATCAGGGTCATCTGTTTTTATCTCTCCACTATCTAATAAATGTTGATATAGTTTATTTTCTTTTTGATAATAATCTTTTACATCATCAGAAACATAATCAGATTTGTTTACCCACTTATGTAAATTTTTTCTACTCATTTTTATTCTCCTCAAGTTGAAACACTTCACTAACATGAAGAAGAATATCTGCTAGTGCGTGTGCTTCTTTGATATCCATGCCACCATACTCAAACAAACCATTAACTCCCCACTTGGCTAGTTTGTATTCTTCCTTAATCCACTTAAGTCTAGACTCAGGAACTTTAATTGTTATCATCTTCTCTTTCATTTACCTTGCCCTCGATATTTTTTTAGATTGGCTTTTTTATTTTTGTTCATGGTAGCAGTGCCAATGTTCCTTCTACCTTGACTTGTCTTCTTACCTCTGCCTGTTGTAGCAGGTGTATGCGTTGTCTTATTCCATATCTTTGCCATCAACCCTCCTCAACTATCTTCTTACGCTTGTCGGCATACTCTGTAATAGTTCTACCACTTGCATAAGTTGTTATTTGTTTAGTCCACTTACCATTTTTAATTCGTGTATCAATGCCAATGACTTGATTGTCTTTGGCTTCTTCTTCAAGTTGTAGTTTCCTTGATATCACTTTGTCCTTGTACTGTGTCACTATCCTCCTCCTCATATTTTTTATCAAACTTTTTGTAGTCTTGTTCAGTGTATTTAACTTCAAAGCCACCATGTCCCATGTATCTAGGTGGTATTAGAGGTTCAATCTTTTTATTTTCTACTAAATAAATATATAGAATAACAGATGATACCATAGAAAATAAACCTAATCCAAATAATATTAGTTCCATCTTTTCTCCCTCAACGCTTCAATAATATCACTGTCACTGCCCACTAAACTCCTAAGTTCCCGTAGTTTTTCTAAGTTTAAATGGTCTACACTCCACGATTTATTATCTTTAGTTCTAACTATTTTAAGAACTTCGTCAACACCATCAAGTGTGACCATGCTATCCATAGCCTCAAACTCTGATGGTGCATAAGTTTTAAGTTGCTCTGCTTTTCCATCCATATAAACAGCTACTATGTATTCATCCATGCTTGTTTCCTTTCGTAAATAGTTTGTAATTCATTATAAGTTTTAATATCCGGATATTTTTTTAACATTTTCATTACCCACTTGTCTGTCATATATGATAGATGCATCTGCCCTCTACCGAACACATGAGTTTGGTCAGGTAATAATCCCTCAACATTATCGACTGTAATTGTATTAGCCTGTTCATCAGGCAATAAAGATTTAAGCCACTCAACTTGTAATGGCTTTACTCTTTTTCTCAATTGCTTTATTTTTTTCTCACTCATTGCCAAGCCTTGAATTCCATGTATGGTGTTTCTCTATGTCCTTCAGGCAACCACTCAACTCTATCAATTACTTCTTGTAAGTCATAAGTTGTTGCTATGGTTTCCCCTTCATCATCGTGAGATAGAATAAGTCCTTTACCTGCAAAGTTTCGACCACTCCAAGAAAAGTATCTGTTATCTTTTAACAGTCCTTCATCATCAATATACAAATCGTCTGACTCTGATAATCTTACAGCATCAAAAGTTCTACAATCTATAAGACTATATATTTCACGGAAGTCACCTGTATAAACTACCTCTTTGACTGTTTGGTCAAATGGATTTAATAAAATTGCTCGCACTATTTATCTCCTTAAATTTTACTCCTAACAACTTGTGTATTCTGTCCTCAAACAAACTAATATGTTTCAGAACTTCGTCTTGCTCTTTGACTGTTAGGTTATCAAAGTCTGCAATGTATTTCTCAGGATTGTTAAACAACTCCATAAGATAATCCGATATTTCGTGTTTAGCTTTTACTTTAGCTGTCACTTTTTTGTCTTGGTATTGTATCATAGTAATCCTGATTTGTCAATTTCTTCAACAGTAATCTTTTTAAACACTTCAATATCACTCATGTTATCTAAAAAGAATGTTCTATAATGTAAAAATTCATCATCAATACAACCACAAACTAATACTTCATCATCATCATTGTATTTAATACCTGATACTGTTGATAGTCTTCTGCGTTTTAAAGAGCTTTCTTTTGTATCTTCATCATACTTAACATAATCAAAAGATAAACTGTATCCTCTGTAAAATGCTGTTGCTATCATCTTTTCTACTAATGTCATAATATCTCCTTATGCTACAAATCTAATCGGTTGAATTACAAAGCCTGAATCATCTGTCTTGGCTTTACCTTTTGCTCGTAAGCCTACAACTTTATTAGGCTTATCAAGAAATCTCATGTCGTGTGTATCTCCATCAATAACTTCTAAGCCTTTGAAAGTTTTAGGTAGTGGCTCGGACTTCTTGATATTAAATACGACTGCTTTGTTATACATGACTTGGTCAAAGTAATCGGCATACCTATCACTAGCCTCACTATAACTCCATGTCAAGTGGTAGTTTTTGATGTGTGATACTTTTCTGTTAGGTATCTTAGTGTAGTCATAAAACTGCACATCAGGGAACTTCTCAAAGACTGTAAGTCCTTCATGTTTCTTGTGTTCCCATTGAATATCACTTGTACCATTCAATCTAACTGCTGGGAGTTTACCTAGCTTATCACAGTATGACACAAACTTATCAATATCTTTGTATAAAAGTGTCATAAAAGTGTCATACTTATTTAAGTACATATCAGTCTTTCTAGCCCTCGACTGTTGCACACTAGGATAAACTCCTCCTAAACCTGCTGTATTTAAACATGGGTTTTTACAACCTGCTTCATCTTGAAATGGGCAGATAAGCCTGTTGCGTGGTTGAATATACATATTAACATTCAAGTATGTATCTTGAATTAGATTGCTCTTCTCTAGCTTTGTGTTAGAGTTGAGGCTTGATAGTAATTTAAATGTTGGCATAGTATCTCCTCTAAGATAAAAAGTCTACGATATCATCAAGAGAAACGACAATAGCTTTTGCAATAAACTCCTCAATGTGGTCGTGTATATCTTGTTCACTAACTTTATGTGGACTATCTGCCTCCATAACATCATCATAGATTAAGTCTATAAATTTTGTTTGTTTTTCATGTGATAGTTTTGCAAGGACAGGGAAGTCCCTACCACACACATCTCCTACTAAATCGTAGATTGTTGGCATATTTTCTGTACTCATAATTCTACTCCTGCTTCTCTAAGCAAATCTTCAAATTGGTCTAAGACTTTTTGTTTATTACCTTTCAGTCCGAAAGTATCTTTGATAAGTTTATAACAAGAAAGTCCTCTTGTCAATCGAAGTCCTTGTATCTCTAACTTAAGACCTGACCTCATGGTCAAATACTTAGCCATTTGAATTTGTTCAGGTGAGTCTAAACTAATCATAGTCCTTTCCTATATTCATTAAACAACACTGTACACCATTCGCTTTGATGTCTGACATTGTTAATTACAAACGCACTACTTACAATTACAAGTAATAATATACTCAAATAAATAATATCTTTTTTCATAATATCTCCTTATGTAAATACTGATTTGCTAGTCACTTTAAATTTATCATTTACTTTAGAATAAGTTTTCTTTACTTCAACTTCTTCGCCTTCAAGGTCTGCTAACTTTTTAGTTTTATAACCACTTACCATAGTAGAAAAAGGTATCAAGTCTAGTCTGCCTTTACTAAAACCAAACCTATAAGAATCGGTATGGTCTTTATCTATTTCTTTGTAGAAAAGCTCTGTCACTTCTTCGCCTGTTTCTTCATACACATTTTCAATAAACTTTTGTATAAAACCAAGCTGTCTAATGTGAATGATTTTTAAGTTTTTACTCGCCATATTTATCTCCTATATTTAAAATTAAAAGGTGTGGCTTATCAATCTCGGTATGCAATTGTTTTAATTGACTAACTTAGCTCTCCCTTATGACCTTTGAGAGTACCACGAAACAATTATACTACGAACTGAACTCTGCTGTCAAGTCCTCAATAAGTTTGTAGACATCAAAGTCAGTACCCATAGTTTGAAGTCTTACTTTAGTTTCTAAGTCTTGACTTTCTTGTCTAGGCATATTCCATTTAAGTGAGTACTCAGGAGTACCATCACTATAGCTAGTAGAGTCAAAATCAATACCTCTGAAATACCTACTATAACTATAATGATTATCTTCATCAGTAAAGTTTTCTTTTTGGAATTCACTAACAACTTCAGCCATATCAGTTTTTAACTGCTTTATTCTTTTATTAAGCTCATCTTTTTGAGCTTGTAAAGTCTTTACAGTTTCTATTCTTGCATCAAGCTGATTAGTTATTCGCTGAACATCTTTACGATTTTTCAAGGCTTCTAAACCTTGCTCATTTACCTTAGACTTAATTTGTCCAATCACTAAGTCTTGGTCTTTTACTCTCATCTGTGCCATATCTATCTCCTTATATATATTATGGCTAGTCCAAAAGGACTAGGTGGTTAATTAAGTGGTAGTTTTTTCTCAACAGTAAACTACCAACATCTGCACCTTGCTCTTGAGATACATGACAAGGTATTTTAGTCATGCACTACCTAGAGATATTACTAGGAATTTAAAGACATTGGTCTACCTAAAACTATTCTATTGAATAATCTTTGTAGATATCCTGTTTCAGTGACATACTTAATATGCTGTATAGATTTTAAAGTATCTTGCACATCAATATTAGAAGTATTATACTCTAAAATTTGCATACCTTTATTTTCTTTTGTCAAAGGTATTTTTCTTGCAAAGTATAATGACCTTGTAGGATTTTTTCTTTGACGATAAACAGATACTTTACCATAATGGAAGCTATCAAATGTATCTCCTTGCTCATAGCCATATCTATTTTTTTCTGCCCTTACTCTAACAATGTTAGCGTTTAAACTACCATCAGCTCTATCCCAAAGCCTTTGTGCTGAAAAAGGTGCGTTATCAATATTAGTAGTAGTCTTACTACCTCTCTTACTAAAAGTAATGTTAGCCATAATATCTCCTTTAAGTTTATGGTGGTTAATAAAAGTGCTAGTTAATTTGTACCCATCAACTAGCAAGTGGGAATTTACTCTAAGACCTTTCGGTGTCTGCATAAAGTTCGGGGGAGTTTCTTGCAGGTTTCCTTAATATTTTCTCTTACGCTGGAGTTTCTCCGTATCCCTTGATAAGCAAGTCAATCATTATATCCTATATCTATGTAGGCTCTTCTAATGCTTATCCAAAAACTGTTGCCCAACCAACCCCGATATTTTAGCCGATATCGGTGGTCGGTGTCAAGCATTTAATCTCTGAAGATTTAATTTCTTCCTCAAACTCTTTATCAAGAAACTCATCTGCAAAAGATATTTCAGACTGTCTAGCAACTTCTTGTGCCTCAATAGTATTTTCTATAAAGTCTATAATATCTAAGTAATCTCTTTCAGAGTAATGTGAAGTAGTAGTTGAAGAACTTTTAAAGCTCATAATATCTCCTTAAAATTTATAAAGTTTTATAATCTTTGTCGCCAAAGACCTGAAAAGTATATCAGGTCTTGGCAACCCTGTCAAGCATTTAATACTTAAAATTGTTGTAAAGTCCAAACAGTCCCCATATCCATACTGCTATCATCTAAAAAATCAAAGGTTGATTTAACAAAAATAAACTTTTTAGATTTAGGTTTTTGATACATGAATGACCTGTCCTCTTTAAAATTATTGGAAGATTTATAAATATATCCAAGCTCTTGAATATACTCCTCAACCTTATCAAAGTTAGTAAATTTAAGTATTTTAGGTTTTTCTATCGCCATATTTATCTCCTGTTATTAAAAAAATAAACCAAGCCCTGTGGCTCAATGCCTAAAAATTCTAGCATGGCTCGGCAAAGCCTGTCAAGCATTTAATACTTAAAATATTAACTTAAAATTGTGTCAGTTGTGTGACAGTTTTGTAAAATTATTGTTAAAATTATGTTAAGATTATGTTACAATTGTGTGAATTTTATAATTTTTTTATAAAAACTATTGCTTTTTTTTAAAAACTTTGGTATAATTAATAAGTTTTTTAAGAGTTTTGCCCTCAACTCCACCCGACACTCTTAAATTTAAACTCGAGCTTAAATTAAACTTACTTATATTAACTTACTTCTTTGGTATGGTCACTGCCACCAAGATAAAAAGCCAAACTTATTTGACATTATATGGCTAGTCAACCAACACTTATAAAAAAACCCTGCAAGACTTTATAGTCTTACAGGGCTTTGAGAGTTAGCTATTCTCTTTTAGATATAAAGCAATCATGTCTTTATAAGCTTTTGGTAGAGATTTTTTAGAAAAAAGTTCATTAGCTTTGCCAAAGCTTAGATAGTTTTCTTCTCTTTTAGAAAGTCCATACAAGCAACCTAAAATTTGCTTTTGAACTTTCCAATTTATTTTAGCTCCAGACTTAGCAAATTTATAAGAAAGACCTTGGCATTGCTTGTATGTTGCTCTGCCTTCTCTAGTTGCTTTGTCAAAGCTGTTTATATCAAATGTATTTTCCATATTTTACTCCTGTGGTTTAATGGATTTATAAAGCCCTGCAATGTAGTCTTGCAGGTATTGATAGTCAGAAGCATTACTGCTCCTGATTCCTATGCAATGTATTCCACTAGATAGCATATCTAAAGTGTAAGCCAATGCAGTAGAAACTGATGTAAACTCGACTGTTTCATTGTTTGTAAAATCTAATAAAATCATAAGTTCTCCTAAATTTAACACAAGATTAACATAAAGATTTGGAAGAATCAAGTGCTTGAGTTTTCAGCTTGTCTGAAAAGTTTTTAAAGTTTTTACAAGTTTACGCAGTAAAAAGTTTAAAACACTTTAGACTTAAAAATCTTTATGTTCTTGTAAACTAGATTAAAGGAGAACTGATTTTATTAGATTTTACACTTTAAAGACAATGAAACAGTCAGAGGCTTACCAGTTTCTACAAATATTTAAGCTTACACGATATGCTAACTAGATGGAAAGGACATCAGGACTAATGCTTCTGACTCTTCAATGCATGGAAGACTTTACTTTGCAGAGCTTTAGAAAGCCATCAGGAGTAATTTAAAGCAAATACATTTGATGCTTTGACAAACAACTAATGCTCTGCAACATACAAGCAACCTGCCAAGGACTATCAAGAACTGATAAGTCTGCCAAGTTAACATAAATGGAAAGTTAATTTTAAGTTGCTTGTATGGACTTTCAAGACTATCTAAGCTTGGCAAACTACCTGAACAACCAAAAGATTATTGATTGCTTTATGAATAGATAACTCTCAAACTTGAAAGTCTATAAAGTCTGCTCTCTAACGAAGTGTTGGTTGACTCTTCTAGGGGGAGGGCAGGTGACCATACCCTCTACCCTATATATATATAGCATGGTTATACATTTTAAACGCAAAAGGGTATTAACCAGTTAAGAGGATAACTAGTTTACAGTCGGGCTATTAAGTAAGGAATACTTTTAAGGTCTTGGGAGGGTTTTTTAACTACTAGACAATTGCTAAAGTTGATGTGAAAAACAACAGGAATAAGCAAAGGACTTCGAGCTGTTCTAGCAGTTTTTTCATAATTTTAAAGGTTGGGATGTACTATTGTACCCCGGGAGGGCACAATGTTATTGTACACTTCAGATTCGATTTTGTCAAGTGTTTTCGATAAAAAGCTTGAAAAACTTGACAAGTCTTTAATATATCATTATAATAAGGAGTATGGCAATACTTCCAACTGTAGATACTTCTCAAAATAAAAGAGAACTTACAGAAAAACAACAGTCATTTCTTACTCATCTTGTCGAATGTCAAGGTGATGCTAAGAAGGCTGCTGAACTTGCAGGATACTCTAGTCACTATCATCATGTCGTCAAAACATTAAAAAGTGAGATATTAGAGTTAACTCAAGAGATTCTAGCAAACTCTGCACCCAAAGCAGCGTTCAAGCTCGTAGAGATTATGGAATCAAAGAAGCCTATTATACAGGCTAATAATAAACTAACAGCAGCTCAAACCCTACTAGATAGGGTGGGTGTTGGTAAAGTGGACAGAGTAGACGTTAATCACAATGTAAACTCAGGTGGTATTTTTCTTATGCCCGATAAAGCTCCACTAGAACTAGAAGAAGGAGATTATGAAGATATATCTGACTGAAATGGAAGTATATGGTAAGGTCTTTACAGGACCTAACATTGTTGCTCCAAGCTTTGAAAAAGCTGAACAAGCAGCAGAACAAAGTGGTTTAATTGTTGTAGGAGAGTTAGATACTCTCGTTGTTAATGACGATGATACATTTTATCCAGCAACAATTGAACCTGAACACAAAAGAACGGTACACTAATGGCTAAGAAAAAAGACCCAAGACTTGCTAGGGCAGGAGTAAGTGGTTACAATAAACCTAAACGAACTCCTAACCACCCTAAGAAATCGCATATTGTTGTTGCTAAAGAAGGTGACAAGATTAAGACAATTAGGTTTGGACAACAAGGAGCTAAGACTGCTGGTAAACCTAAAGCAGGTGAATCTCGTAAAACTACGATGAAAAGAAAGTCTTTTAAAGCTAGGCATCGTAAGAATATTAAAAAAGGAAAAATGTCAGCAGCTTATTGGGCTAATAAAGTTAAATGGTAGTATGGATTTTAACGAGTGGCAAAAAACTGAATTAAGCTGGTGGGCAGATAGACAATTAAGTATTGTTGCACTAATGTCAGTTATTCAAGTAGGTATGTTTGGTTTAATGCTATTATGTTTTTACATTAACTCATTAGTATTTTAAATGGCATACTCACAAAAAGTTATTGACAGATTTGAAGGAGTATTAAAAAATCCTGAAAAACATTCAGTCGGTAGGTTTGACCCTAAAGACCCAAATGTTGGAACAGGAATGGTTGGTGCTCCAGCTTGTGGTGATGTAATGAAGTTACAAATTAAATGTAAACTTCAAGGTAATCAGCATATTGTCGATGATGTAAAATTTAAAACATATGGTTGTGGCTCTGCTATAGCTTCAAGCACTATGTTTGTTGATATGTTGAAAGGTAAAACTATTGAAGAAGCTAAACTTATTAAAGATAAAGATATAGCTGATGCTTTAGAATTACCTCCGATTAAACTACATTGTAGTGTATTGGCAGAGGAAAGTATAACAAAAGCTATAAATGATTGGGAAGATAAATTATGCCACAAATAGGTTCAGATGCAAATCCTGTAACGTTCAGAAATCACGTCTATAAAAAATCAGACAGTAAAGGAGCTAATCCTAGACCAGGATTTTACACTAAAGAATATAGAGATAATTGGGATAAAATTTTCGGAGGAAAAAATGCCAAGAAAGAAAACAACAGCAAAGAGAACGACTAAAAAGAAATCTACTGTAAATAAAGCCGGTAACTATACGAAGCCGACTATGCGTAAGAGGCTTTTTGAGAGGATTAAAGCTGGTTCTAAAGGTGGTAAACCCGGTCAATGGTCAGCTCGAAAAGCCCAGCTTTTAGCTAAAGAATATAAAGCTAAAGGTGGTGGGTATAAGTAATGGCTCAACCTATGGTTCAACAAACTATAAAATATACAGATAAAAAATTAATTAAAAAGTTAATAAAACAACAAAAAGATAAACGTCATAATCAATAATGGTTAAACGTAAAGACCCTAAAGTGGGTACAGGAAAAAAACCCAAAGGTAGTGGAAGGAGATTATATACAGATGAAAATCCAAAAGATACGGTCAGCATTAAGTTCGCAACTCCAACAGATGCGAGAAAAACTGTGGCTAAAGTTAAAAGAATTAAAAAACCTTTTGCAAGAAAGATACAAATTCTCACAGTCCTTGAGCAGAGGGCGAAAGTCGCAGGAAAAAGGCAACAAGCCGAAATCGCCAAGAAAGGCAAAGAAGCAATAAGAAAGAAACATGGCACTCAAAAAAAGTCAAAGAAGCCTTAGAGCTTGGACTAAACAAAAGTGGAGAACTAAAAGTGGTAAGAAGTCTTCAAAAACTGGAGAACGTTACTTACCTGAAAAAGCAATCAAAGCTTTATCTGCTGAAGAGTATGCAGCAACTTCAAGAAAAAAACGAAAAGATACAGCAAAGGGTAAACAACATTCAAAGCAACCTAAAAAAACTGCAAGAAAAGTTCGCAAGTATCGAAGAGTTAAATAATGTTTAGACCTGATAATTATATAAGAAGAACATCTTCAACTGTTCCGTTTGGCTATGAATTAGATAAACACTTTGAAGGTTATTTAAAACCTATTGAAACTGAATTACAAATGTTAAACGAAGTAGCTGAAGCAGTTAATGATGGTCAAATAAGTCTTGGTGTAGGTGTAGATTGGCTTGAAGCTGAAACTGGTAGAAGAATGTCAAGACCCGGATTAAAAAAATACGTAGATAAAACATATGGAAGATTGGAAAAAAAATCCTGAAAATTACTTGACAAACTCTGATGGGAGCTATATACTAAAGAAAGATGGTACTCCTAGAAGAAAACCGGGTAGACCAAAGAACAGTGAACTTTCTGATATTAAGTTAGCTTTACAGGCTAAAAAGAAATTAGATAAGAAGAATCAGAAAGTTAAAAAGCTAACACGAAGTTTAGCTAGAGTCAAGAAAGAGCTTGACAACGAAGAAAAAGTTTTAACATCTAATGTTTTAACAGAGTCAGAAACTAAAACATTACCTGACCAAATACAAAAACATTTAGATGAAACAGGTTCTCATGTGGCTTTCATGCCTAATGAAGGACCTCAAACAGATTTTTTAGCTGCTTCTGAAAAAGATGTATTATACGGTGGAGCAGCCGGTGGTGGAAAAAGCTTTGCAATGCTTATAGACCCACTGAGGTATTGTCACTTCGCAGAGCATAGAGCTTTGATATTAAGAAGGTCAATGCCGGAACTAAGAGAGATTATTGATAAATCTCGGGAACTGTACCCTAAAGCATTTAAAGGTGCTAAGTTTAAAGAAGTTGAAAAACTTTGGCAGTTTCCAAGTGGTGCTAAGATTGAGTTTGGATTCTTAGAACGTGATGCAGATGTGTATCGTTATCAAGGACAAGCATATAGTTGGATTGGCTTTGATGAGATTACACACTTACCAACTGAATTCGGTTGGAACTATTTAGCTTCACGTTTAAGAACTACGAATCCTGAACTACCAACTTATTTAAGATGCACTGCTAACCCGGGTGGTGTTGGTGCACACTGGGTTAAAAAGAGATATATAGAACCATCTCCTGAAAATAAAACCTTTCAGGGTAAAGATGGTCTAACAAGAAAGTTTATACCAGCAAGATTACAGGACAATCCTTTTCTTGCTGAAGATGGTGAATATGAAAGAATGCTGGAGTCCCTACCAGCTATCCAACGAAAACAATTGTTGGAAGGTAATTGGGACATTTCAGAAGGAGCAGCATTCGCAGAGTTTGATAAGTCAGTACATGTTATACCTCCATTCGATGTTCCGAGTTGGTGGGAAAGATTAAAAGGTATTGACTACGGTTACGCTTCTGAAAGTTGTTGTTTGTGGGCTGCTATAGACCCTGAAGATAAGACCCTCATTATATATAGAGAATTATACAAAAAAGGTCTTACAGGCGATGCACTCGCAGACACTTTGACAGAAATGGAAGCTGATGAAATCAAGTCTATATTAGGTGTACTTGATACAGCAGCATGGGCTAGGACAGGTTATACAGGTCCTACCATAGGTGAAATGTTAGCTCTAAAAGGACATAAACTTAAAAGAGCTGACAAAAATCGAATTGCTGGTAAAGTTCAAATACATGAATATTTAAGACCTGATAGAGAAACAGGTAGACCAAGATTGCAAATCTTTAATACGTGTACAAATTTGATTAAAGAATTACAAAGTTTACCTCTAGCGAAAAGTAATCCCGAAGATGTGGATACTCATTCGCAAGACCATGCTTATGATGCATTACGGTATATGATTATGAGCAGACCTAGATTGGACCATCCTCATGATAGGATGTTAAGAATTAAGCAGGATATATACCGACCTGCTGATTCTACATTTGGTTATTAAAATATATGGCAGACAACGAGAATACATTTTTAAACGCTGATAACATTTATGAAGAAGTTGAAGGCGAAGCAGGAAAAAATTTATCTTTAGAACTAGAACAACAAACCAATCTTGTTGGAATAGTAAAAGATAGGTTTTATTCAGCAGAAGATAAAAGAAATCTTGATGAAGCTCGTTGGTTAAAAGCCTATGAAAACTATAGAGGTTTATATAGTAAATCTCTTAAATTTAGAGATTCTGAAAAATCTCGTATCTTTGTAAAGGTTACTAAAACAAAAGTCCTTGCTGCCTTTGGACAACTTGTTGATGTTATCTTTGGAACAGGTAAGTTTCCTATTGGTATACAAGAAACTAAAGTACCTGAAGGTGAAGTGGAACATGCTCACCTAGATATAAATAATCCACAACCCGGCATCGAAACATCTATTCCTGATAATATTGGTAATAGATTAGAAGATGAACCTCAAGGCGATAACATTTATGATGTCGGCTATGAAGGTGATGGTAAAGTTTTAAAACCGGGAGCAACTCTTCAAAAAGGTGTTTTTAGTGAGTCAATTGAAAACCAAGTTGAAGATTTANTAGTTGAAGGATTAAATCCAAATCCACAAGCTTTAGAATTATCTCCAGCTCAAAAAGCTGCAAGAAGAATGGAAAAGCTTATTCATGACCAAATTGATGAATCCAAAGGTTCATCTGAAATTAGAAATGCTCTTTTAGAATCTGCTTTGTTAGGCACAGGGATTGTAAAAGGTCCTTTCAATTTTAATAAAAAATTAAATAATTGGAACATGGGTGAAGATGGTACAAGAACTTATAATCCTTTAGAAGTCAGAGTACCTAGAATAGAATTTGTAAGCTGTTGGGATTTCTTTCCTGACCCATCAGCTACTAACATTGAAGAATGTGAATATGTAGTTCATCGTCATAAGATGAATAAGTCACAACTAAGGCAGCTTCGTAATATGCCATATTTTAACGAAGATGCTATTCGTGATGCTTTAATGGATGGAGCAAACTACGAAGAAAAAGATTATGAGCTAAGTTTAAAAGATGATGCTCGTACTGATGATAGTTATCAATCACACTTTGAAGTTCTTGAATATTGGGGAATCATGGATGCAGAATATGCACGTGAAGTTGGTATAGAGTTAGATGAAAGTATTGATGATTTAGATGAAGTACAAATTAATGCATGGGTTTGTGGTACTAGATTACTTAGAGCAGTAATTAATCCATTTACTCCATACAGAATACCTTATCATGCTTTTCCATACGAAAGAAATCCTTATAACTTCTTTGGTATTGGTGTAGCAGAAAACATGGATGATTCACAGCAGATTATGAACGGTCATGCAAGAATGGCTATTGATAATCTAGCAATGGCAGGTTCGTTAGTTTTTGATGTTGACGAATCAGCTTTAGTAGGTGGACAGTCAATGGAAATATATCCGGGTAAAATATTCAGAAGACAAGCTGGTATGCCCGGACAAGCCATACATGGTTTAAAGTTTCCAAACACTGCACCTGAGAATATGATGATGTTTGACAAGTTTAGACAACTTGCAGACGAACAAACCGGCATACCATCTTATTCACATGGTCAGACTGGTGTTCAAAGTATGACAAGGACTGCTTCAGGTATGTCTATGTTACTCGGAGCATCAAGTCTTAATATTAAAACAGTTGTTAAAAACCTTGATGACTTTTTATTAAGACCACTTGGAGAGTCGTTCTTTCAATGGAACATGCAGTTCTTTGAAGGTGACTTAGATGTAAAAGGAGATTTAGAAGTTAAAGCTACAGGTACAAATAGCTTAATGCAAAAAGAAGTACGTTCTCAAAGATTGACAATGTTCTTACAAACTGCACAAAGTCCAGCTATTGCACCATTTGTTAAGATTTCTAAACTTGTTAGTGAACTAGCCTATAGCTTAGATTTAGACCCTGATGAAATACTCAATGACCCTGAAGAAGCAGCTATCATGGCACAAATAATAGGAATGCAAAATGCTGGACAAACAATTGGCGAAGAAGCTCAACCCGATAGTCAACAACCCGGAGGTATGGGAAGCCTTGCTGGAACACCTGCACAACCTCAAGACCTTGGACCTACAGGCACTGGTGGTGGCAACATCGGAATCGGAAATGTACCGGTTGCAGGGGAAAGTCAATTCAGTGGTACGATTGGAGCAGCTACCGGAGCAAGTTAAGGAAGCAATAAACAGAAAGGAAGAATTATGAGTATGTTAAGTAAACCTGATTATATCGACATAGACGGTGATGGTAATAAAACTGAACCTATGAAAGAGGCTGCTAAAGATGCTAAAAAAAGAGATGGCATGGCTGTAGGAGGTCTTAGTAAACTTTTATTAAGAACTTTAATTTCTAAATATAATATTAGTATTCCAAAAGGAAAAAAACCAACTATTCAAGATGCTAAAGACAGATTAAAAACCTTAAAACAAAATTTAAAAGAATTAAAAGACAAAACACCTGATGATAGTAGAATGGATGAAATAGACATATTAGAAGGAGAAATAGGAAGTTTAGAAGCAGACATTATAAAAGTAGAAACAGGTGTTGCTGATGATTTAAGTGTTAGAGGAATGATGGCTNATGGAGGTAAACCTGACGAAAGACTTCAATACGGTATTGGTGGAATGTTAAAAAAACTTATGTTAAAAGTAAAAGCTAATCAAGGTTTAGAAATGCTTGAAAAGCCTGAAAAAGAAGAAGAATATACACCTAGTCCAGTTACTCTTATGATGCAAGAAGGTGGAAATGTAGACTCACAAATGTCTAAGCTCATGGAAACAGAGCAACAACCTCCAATGGAATCTGACGAAGAAATGGAGGACAACTATATAGATTTTATACTTGACGAAGCATTATCAGAAGAAGAAGAAGATATGCTAATGTCAAAACTTGAACAAGATGAGCAACTATCTATGCTATTTGATAAAGTTATAGAAGTTGCTTCGGAATTTGCTGGGTCAGGACCTGTTGATGGTCCCGGTTCAGGAATCTCTGATTCGATACCTGCAAGGTTATCGGATGGGGAATTTGTCTTTACTGCAAAAGCTGTAAAAGAACTTGGTTCTGATAATTTGATGGACCTAATGAAAACTGCTGAAATGGAAGCAGACGAAAGACAAAATATGGCTAATGGTGGTCAGATGGAAGAAGAAGAAACTGTTACACTGGAATCTGAAAATGAACCAGTTAGACAGGACATACGAGTTACTAAAGAAACTCTTGGACCTCAAGCAACTGTGCAAGAGGAAGAAGATTTAGTTGGTGATGAAATTAAAAAACGTATGATGGACCCTTCAACTCAATCTAGATACGTCAGAAGCTAAAACAAGGCGATAGGGCTACCTTATGTCATAAGCACCCTATCATTTTATAAACCGAAAGGCTACCTTTACAAGACAAGCCCTGCAAGTGCACAAGCAGCTACCTTGTTAAACGAAGCCCTGAGTAGGAGAAAAGAATATGACTACTGAAATACAAGAGGAAAAAGCCAATCCTTACAATAAAAATAAATCATGGCACCAAGGAATAGAAGAACGTGACAATGCAGATGGACTGTTTTTTGCAGAACCCGTTGAAAACACAGAACCTGTTTCTGATAAACCTGTAGAACAGGAAGTAACTAAGGATGAACCTTATAAACGACCTGACTACAAGAAACGTTACGATGACTTGAAAAAGCATTATGACTCTAAACTTAATGAGTTTAAAAGTAGAGAACAAGAGTTAATAGATGAAGCTGCTAAAAACAGACCAACCTATAAAGCTCCTAAATCTGCTGAAGAACTCGAACAGTTTGCTAAAGAGTATCCTGATGTTTACGAAGTTGTAGAAACTGTTTCTCACCTCCAAGCTGAAGAAAAAACTAAAGTTTTGGAAGAAAGGTTAGAAAGACTACAACAACGTGAAGAAGAGTTGCTTCGTAAAAATGCTGAAAAGCGATTGTTAGAAAACCATCCTGATTTTGAAGATATTAGAAACAGTGATGATTTTCATGGTTGGGCAAAAGAACAGCCACAGTCTATCCAAGATTGGATATACAAAAATGCTGACGATGCTGACCTAGCTTCAAGAGCTTTAGATTTATTTAAGCGTGATATTGGTATGGACTCTAAAACTAAGAAGTCAAATTCTAAGAAGTCTAAAACTTCTGCTGCTGATATGGTATCGACTAAAACAACAACAGTTGAACCAAAGCAAGAGAAAGTTTGGACTGAAAAGGAGATTGCTAAAATGTCTATGGATGAGTTCGATAAGTTTGAAAAAGAAATAAGTCAAGCTATGTCCGAAGGCAGAATTAGCAAATAATTATTAATTTTAACTTATAAGGAGTAAGTATAATGGCTCAATTTTTTGAACCTTCGCCGGATACCGGTGCTAACTTTGCAAACTCCGTAAGTGGACAAACTAATAGTTTCTTCCTACCTTCGATTTATTCTAAAAAGGTTTTAAACTTTTTCAGAAAATCTTCGGTTGTAGAAGGAATTACTAACACCGACTATGCCGGTGAAATATCCTCTTTCGGAGATTCTGTAAAGATTATTAAAGAACCTGTTATCTCTGTGTCAGATTACACAAGAGGTAGCGATACAACAGCAACTAAGCTAACAGACGAAGAAACTACTCTCGTTGTTGATAGTGCAAAAGCTTTCAAATTCATCGTAGATGATATTGAAACTAAAATGTCACACGTTAACTTTAAAGAAGTAGCTTCTAGTTCTGCTGCATATGCATTGAAAGATTCATATGATGCTGCTGTATTAGCAACTATGTTTAGTGGTGTTTCAAGTTCATCACCTGACCATGTGTTAGGTAGTGACAACACTACTGATTTAGCTGCTGGGACATTTGACGGAACAGGTAACCTTGATATAGGTTTCGGTTCCAGTGAGCATGACCCAATTGATGTTATGGCTAGAATGGCAAGACTATTAGACGAGCAAAACGTACCTGAAGAAGGTCGTTGGTTTGTTGCAAGTCCTGACTTCTACGAGCAACTAGGTCAAGCTTCTTCTAAATTACTTTCTGTGGACTTTAACGCTGGTCAAGGTTCAATCAGAAATGGTTTAGTATCAAGTGGAAAACTAAGAGGATTTGATATGTACAAATCTAACAACATTGCTGCAACATCTAATGCTGCTGGTAAATGTTTAGCTGGTCATATCTCATCTACTGCTACTGCTCAAACTATCATTTCAACTGAGGTTCTTCGTGACCCTTCAAGTTTTGGTGATATCGTTAGAGGTCTTCATGTCTACGGTGCGAAAGTACTTAGAGGTGAAGCTTTAGTATCAGCTTTCTACGGTATTGACTAAGTGTCAATCGGGGGAGTCTTCGGACTCCTCCACTTTTTAAGGAGATAAAATGGAAAAACAAGAAGGTAAGCAAAGACAACCAAGTGGAAACATTTCTAACTATAACTCTATTGAAGAAAAAGTTGAGAAGTGTAGAGAAATGGCAGGATACAATGAAAGTTTAAAGCCTAGCTATTACCGTGAACTTAATAAAGAAGACAGGAGATAATTATGTACGGAATGGACAAAAAGAAAAAGAAAAGAGGTGGAATGTCTAAAGGTGGTGATGCTCGTCAACCAATGATGTATGGTGAAATGCCTAAAAGAAAAAAAGCTAATATGGGTCGTTTAATGTACAACGAAGGTGGAATGTACTCACATGGCGAAATGCCTAAAGCAAACCCTAATTAATCATGGGTAAAGGTGTAAAACACTATAAAAGAGATGGAACTGAATGGAAAGGTAATATGCACAAAATGCCTAATGGTCAGTTACATACAAATAAAACTCATACCAAAACAAGTGTAAGACTTTTTCATTTTGGTGAGCTAAGTAAAACTGCAAAGAAAAAAGCTAAAGGCAAAAAATAATGGCTACAACATATCTTGACATAACTAACGAAGTTCTTAGAGAACTCAACGAAATACCTCTAACTTCAGCAAACTTTTCAAGTGCAACTGGACTTCAACAGTTTGTTAAAGATTCTGTTAATAAAGCTATTTATGATATAGCAAATCAAGAACCACAATTACCTTTTTTTGCTACAGGTGAAAGTGGAGCTACAGACCCTTTCTATGGAAATGTTACAGTTGCAACAGTAGCTGGAACTAGATGGTATGAGTTAAAAGCAGCTAGTTCTAGTGTGGCTGATGACTATGCTTCAGTAGATTGGGATGATTTTTATATTACAACAATTAATGTATCAGGCGAATCAGCTCCATATGTTTCACGTGGATTAAGATTTTTAAATCTAGCAGACTGGAAAAGATATTATAGAGATTCTGAAAACGCAGATGATGCAGATACACAGGCATATGGTGAGCCTAAATTTGTAATTAAATCACCTGATAGTAGGAAATTTGGACTAAGTCCTATTCCGGATAAAGTTTATAATGTGCATTTTTATGCATTTGATAGACCAACTAAACTTACTGCACATGGGGACACAATAGTTTTTCCTGAACAACATAGTAATGTTATTACTTCAAGAGTTCGTTATTATGTTTGGCAGTTTAAAGAAAGTCCACAACAAGCTGCTTTTGCTTTAGATGATTATAAAAAAGCTATGAAATATATGAAATCTAGTTTAATTAATCCAACACCTAAAGCAATGACAGATGATAGAAGATATTTTTAAACTATGGCAAGAGCACAACCGTACACTGTAGCTTGTCAGGGTGGGTTAGTAACAGCTTCAAATCAGATAGATTTACTAAGAACTCCCGGAGTAGCTACAGAACTTTTAAACTTTGAATCATCTATTGAAGGTGGTTACAGACGTATTAATGGTTTTTCAAAGTTAGGGGGTAGTAGTGCAGTACAACCCACAGGAGGTACAGATACTTTTTTAGGAGTTATACCTTACGCTGATGGAGTTGTTGTTTGTATAAGTGATGATATTTATTTTACTCAAGATGGTACAAGTTACTTACAAATAAATAGAAGTAGTGTATCAGGTAGTGGAGATAATTATACAGCTTTTACAGGTAGAAGTGTTTTAAATAGAACTTCACAAGGTCAAATAAGTTTTGCACTATTTGAAGGTGCTACATTTGATTATGGTTTATTGGTTATTTGTGATGGAGCTAACAAGCCTTACTTTTTTAGAATGGAAGGCACAGGTTCTAATATTAATACTAGAACATATTTTAGTGGTGAAATAACTGTTACCGGCACAAAGTTTGCTACACATGGAACTATCCATGATAAACATTTAGTTGTTGCTGGTGTCGAAGATAATTTAAATAGTATATTTTATAGTGGCACACTAGACCCAACAGACTTTACAAGCACAGGGTCAGGCTCAATAACTCTTGAAGACCAAGTAGTAGGTATAAGAAGTTTCCGTAACGAACTATTTATATTTTGTCAGAATAGTATTTTTAAGCTACAAGATATAAATGGTACTCCAAAAGTTGTACCTGTTACTAAAAACGTAGGCTGTATTAGTGGCTACACAATTCAAGAGATTGCTGGTGACTTAATATTTTTAGCACCTGATGGATTAAGAACAGTAGCCGGTACAGCAAGAATTGGTGACGTTGAGTTAGGAACTGTATCAAAACAGATACAACCTCTTTTAACAAACTTAGCACAAAACATAAATAGTTTTATACTTAATAGTGTTGTTATTAGAGAAAAATCTCAATATAGATTATTTTATACAGATACAAGTGTTGTAAATGCTGTACAAAAAGGAATTATAGGAACACTAAGAACTAATGGTTTTGAGTGGTCTGAAACAAAAGGAATTGAAGTTACAGCTATAGGTTCAGGATTTAATCAAAATGGTATCGAAAAATATTATCATGGTGATACTGATGGTTATCTTTATTTACATGATTCGGGTAACGACTTTAATGGAAGTAATATATTAGCAAGATATGCAACTCCTAATTATGATTATGGAGATTTAGGAACTTTAAAAACTTTACATTATGTAAGAGTTTCTATATCAGCAGAAGGAATAGTGACACCTGAAATGCAAGTTAGATACGATTTTGATAGTACAAATACTCCACAACCACCTAGTAATTTTCCGTTTGGTACGGTAAATCCACAGGCAGTATTTGGAGATGCTGTATTTAACACAAATATTTTTGGAGGTGCAGGAGCACCGATGGTAAGAATTCCATTACAGGGAAGTGGAACAAGTAATAATTTTACAGTAATAACAGAAGATACAAAAGCACCATATAAAATTAATGGTTTATATGTAGACTTTATACCTTCAGGTAGGAGATAAAAAACAATGGCAAGTTACATTAGACAAAGTTCGTTCGCAGATGGTGATACAATTACTGCTGCATTATTTAACAACGAATTTAACCAAATCGTAAACGCTTTTCATAATTCAACAGGGCACAAACATGATGGCACAACAGCCGAAGGTCCAGTTATAGGATTAATTGGAGATGCAGGAGAAACATCTCCTAATAATAAAGTTTTAATTGATACCTCTAATAATCATATTGAATTTTATGTAGAAGTATCTAGTAGTCCTGTACAACAAATAAGAATACAGGACGGAGCAGTTTTACCTATTACTGATAGTGATGTTGACTTAGGTACAAGTTCTTTATACTTTAAAGATGCATACATAGATTCGATTACAACTACAGGTAATGTTTCTGTAGGTGGTAATTTAACTGTTACAGGTACTACAACATTTAATGGTGGTACATTAACTCTTGGTGATGCAGCAGACGATAACGTAGTTTTTGGTGCAGATGTCAACTCAAATATTATTCCTAATACAGATAATACATATGACTTAGGAAGCTCTTCACAAGAATGGAAAGATTTATATGTAGATGGTATAGCTTATTTAGATGGTATCAACTTTAATGGTACTGCTATAACTTCTACTGCTGCTGAACTAAACATATTAGACGGAGTAACTGCAACAACAGCAGAACTAAATATTCTTGACGGTGTTACAGCAAGTGCTACAGATATTAATCTTATAGATGGTATAACAAATGGAACAGTAGCAGCAAGTAAAGCTATTATAACAGATTCAAACAAAGACATTACAGGTGGTCGTAACATTACGATTACTGGTGAATTAGATGCAGCTACACTTGATATATCAGGTGATGTAGATATTGATGGTACATTAGAAGCTGATGCAATTACTGTAAATGGAACAACATTAGCAGAAACAATTAGTGATACAGTAGGAGCTATGGTTGGCTCTAATACTGAAACAGGTATATCTGTAACCTACGATGATTCTGATAACACATTAGATTTTGTAATTGGTTCAGGAGTTATAACTAATGCAATGTTAGCTGGTTCAATAGCTAATTCTAAATTATCTAACTCTACGATTACAGTTACTGATGGTTCTAATTCTACAGCAACAGCTTTAGGTGGAACAATTACATTCTCAGGAACTTCTAACGAAGTTGAGGTTGCTGAAAGTTCCGGAACAATTACAGTAGGTTTACCAAGTGCTACCCAAATAACAACATCATTAGGTGTTGGTGGTGGCTCAACAAATGGTGTCCAGATATCTCAAGGTGCTATTGCTATTAAAAATGGTGGTACACAATCATACATAGATTTTTATTGTGAGTCTTCAAATGCTCACTATGCAAGGTTACAGTCAGCAGCACACTCGGCTTATTCAGGTAATATTACACTTACCTTACCAGCTTCTACAGGTACACTTGCATTAACTTCTGATGATATTACAGGTACAGCAGCAGTTGCTACTTCTGTAACAGTATCAGCAAATAACAGTACAGATGAAACTATATTCCCTGTATTTGTTGATGGTGCTACTGGAAGTCAAGGATTAGAAACTGATACAGGCTTTACATATAATCCTAGCTCTGGAAACTTAACTATCGGTGGTGAGTTATCAGCAGCAACTTTAGATATTTCAGGTAATGTAGATGTAGATGGTACACTCGAAGCTGATGCTATAACAGTTAATGGTACAACACTTGCTGAAACTATTTCAGATACTGTTGGTGCTATGGTTNGTTCTAACACAGAAACTGGNATATCAGTAACNTATGATGATAGTGATAATACNTTAGACTTTGTAATTGGTAGTGATGTTATTGTAAACTCTATGATAGCAGACGATGCGATTGATTCAGCTCAACTTGCTGATGGTTCAATCGATACAGTTCATATTGCAGACGACCAAGTTACAGGTGATAAGTTATCTAATGATATAACTATTGCTAATGACTTAACAGTTGCAGGAAACTTAGTAGTTACAGGTAGCACAACACAAACAGGTGCAACAGTATCTAACTCTAACTTCCAAGCATTATCGAATAATAATAGTGGCAATGCTACAGACTTTGGTTTTTATGGTAAGTATGTAGAATCTAGTACAACTAAATATGCAGGTTTGTTTTTTG
>FUFK010039970.1_pt1 | contig 47104 bp, 37 predicted proteins | sample 1021851 | NCBI WGS metagenome assembly FUFK01 (sample SAMEA51879418, study PRJEB19060) | metagenome
GTGGCTCCGACGATTCTCTCGGTCGATGGCGTCGACGAGGCGTTGGTCGGTTGCGTTCCGGCCGACGCAGGCCCGGTGGCCGCAGCGCTCGCCTCCGAACAGGCCGCGCCGATCAGCGACCTACGGGCGAGTGATCGCTATCGACGGCATTGCATCGGTGTGATGGCCAAGCGTGCCGTCGATGCCGCCGCCCGCCGAGCCGACGGCGAATCGATCGCCGTCCCTGTCAACCGTTCCCTCGGTATCGGAGCAGCCTGATGACCACCAGCTATGAACTCGATGTCAACGGGNTCACGTATCCCGTCACNGCCGACCAGGGGAAGAACCTCCTGTCGGTGATCCGGGAAAATGTCGGTCTCACCGGCACCAAGGAAGGATGCGACGACTGTGAGTGCGGCGCATGCATGGTGTTGCTCGATGGGCAGCCCGTGAACTCGTGCAGCTATCTCGCCGTACAGGCGCAGGGGCGCCAGGTCACCACGATCGAGGGGGTGATGGACGGTCCGGAGATGCACGCCCTCCAGCGCAACCTCTTGGAGGCAGGTGGCGTGCAGTGCGGGTTCTGCACGCCTGGCATGATCATGTCGGCCAAGGCGCTGCTCGAACGTGACGAGCACCCGGAACTGGACGCGGTCCGCATCGGTCTGAGCGGAAACCTGTGTCGATGCACGGGCTATGCGAAGATCCTTGCGGCCGTTGAAGCCACGGCGGTCGAGCTGAACACCTGAGCAGCGCTCGAGGCGCAAAGGAGTTGCGATGCGGCGGCGGGAACTCGTTCTGATCGGCATCATTATCTTGTTGGTCGGTGTCATCGCCGGCTTGGGACTCGGCGCTCTCTCCGACGACGAGACGACCGGTGCGGGGTCGGACGTGGCGACCTCCGCCGATACCAACCCTTCTGAACAGGAAGCGGAAAGCGAGGACACAGCGGTCACGCCTGCGTCAGCGGAACCGACGACCACCTCCACGGCCCCGACGACTACCACGACGCCGCCGTTGGTCCAAGAAGTTGCGAATGTGCCAGAGCAGACCGTGCTCGGGCTGCCGTTGGATTCGCTTCTCGACGAGGTCGAGTACGCAATGTTCGAAGTCTTCGGTGCGCCTGACAGCGACACCGGTTGGATCGAAGGGTGTCCTTTCGATGGCCCAGCAGGGGAGCTCAATGAGCGCGCAATGCGATGGGGCGGGCTCCTGCTGAACTTCCGTAGCCGGGGCGGTGTGGAGACGCTGATCAACTGGAGTTGGCGCCCAGGTTCCGCGATCCCGACTGGATCGCTCCCGGTGGACCCTCAGCCCGACGAGTGGGTCATCACGCTGCACGACGGTGTTGACGTCGACATGAGCCTTTCCCAGATTGGCGCCGAGGTCGGGATACCGGCGGTCATCAACGAATTTGGGTACCCGGCGGTGCAGCAGCGTGGCGCCTGGACCTACCTGGCGCTTGAGAGTGTCGACGAGCCGCCGTTCGAGGTCATGGCCCGTTTCCTGATCTGCGACTGATCCGACGTTGGCGGCAGGCGTTGGCTGTCGCCTCGTGGTGCCCGGCCTGATGTCATGGATCTTGCGACAGCGATGACAGCATGTCATTATCCGCATCGTGGGAGCACCGACGACTGACAGCAGTGTCCGACTGGACGTCGAGTCGTTGCGCGTTTTTCGGCACTTGGTCGCCGCCGAGGGCTTCACCGCAGCGGCCGAGCGTCTCGGCGTCACCCAGTCAGCGGTGAGTCACAAGATCCGTCGGCTCGAGGAGCGCATCGGCCGAGACCTCTTGCGGCGCGATGGGCAGAGCTTCGTGCTCACCCCCGACGGGCGAGACTTGTTGGCACACGCCGAGGCGATCGTCGAGGCCCATGATCGGGCCGTCGATGCCCTTCAGCGCTCGAGCGTGAGCGGCACCGTTCGTCTTGGCTGCAACGAAGAAGTCGCCGCCACCCAACTCGCTGAGGTGGCGAGCCGATTCGGTCGGACCCATCCGGAGATCGCACTCGAGGTTCGCGTCCGCGATTCCGCCGTCGTCGCCGACCGGCTCGATGCCGGTGAGATCGACGTGGCACTGCTCCAGGTACTCGACACCGGCGATGCTGTTCGCCCGGCCGACGACGTGTGGCGCCGCGATGAGCTCACGGTCGTGCAGGCGGCCGACGCCGACTTCGACAGTGTCGACGAGGTTCCGCTCATCTCTTTCGGACCGCAGTGTCTGTACGAACCATGGTTCGCCTCGGCGATGGCCGATGCCGGCCGCTCGTACCGAAGGGTCATGGAATGCCCGTCGATCCAGGGTGTCCAAGCGGCCGTCACCGCCGGCCTCGGTGTCGCGGTGCTCAACACGCCGCACATCACCGACGGCATGCGGCCGTGGACTGGTCTTGGCGGGTTGGCGCTCCCTCCCGTCGCTTTCGTGCTCCGTTCGGTCGTCGCCCCGGGCACCGACGATGCCGTCGACGCCCTTCGTTCCCATCTCTCGACCACTCTCGAAGCGGGGGACCCCTCATGACCGATACCACCGCACCAGCGCGCGCTGGTCGTCGCGGTCGCGGCGCCCGCCGCGATGCTCGAACCGCCTACACCCAGCGCTATCTCCCCGAAATGGAGCGGGGCATTCCGTACATGGATGCGCTGTTGCCCGAACAGGTCGACATCGTGCACGACCGGACGATGCGCTTGCTCGAGAGCACCGGCATCGAGTTCCGCGACGATGAATCGATCGAGATGTGGCGCCAGGCCGGGTCGGGTGGCGGTGTGTCGATCGACGGCTATCGCCTGCGCATCGATCGCGAGTTCCTCATGGAGCTCGTCGCCTCGGCGCCGAGCGAATACACGATGGTCGGCCGCGACCCAGCGCGCAGCGTGACCCTCGGCGGCCGCAAGAGCATCTTCACACCTGCGTACGGCGCACCGTTCGTTCGCGATCTCGATGGCACCCGTCGCNACGCCACGCTCGACGACTTCNACAATTTCGCCAAAATCGCGCAGATGACCCCGGCGATGCAGATGGCAGGGGGNGTGCTCTGCGAGCCGATGGACATCGCCGTACCGCATCGACATCTGNACATGACCTACTCGTTGATGAAGCACTCGACGAAGCCCTTCATGGGTGCGGTCACCAGTCGGGAGCGGGCCGAAGACTCCCTGACGATGGCGCAGATGCTGTTCGGNGAGGAGTTCGTCGACCAGAACACGGTGATGACGTGCCTGGCCAACGGCAACTCGCCGCTCGTCTGGGACTCGACCATGCTCGACGCCGTCAAGGTCTACAGCGGCGCCAACCAGGCGATGTTGTTCTCGCCGTTCGTACTCGGCGGGGCGTCGACACCAGCGTCGACGATCGGCTCGGTCGTGCAGATCAACGCCGAGGCGCTCGCCGGTGTTGCGTTCAGCCAGATCGTTCGGCCCGGTGCGCCAGCGGTCTATGGCCAGTGGCTCGCCACCGTGTCGATGAAGTCGGGCGCCCCGATGGCCGGCACCCCCGACATCGACCATATGAATCTGCTGGTCGACCAACTCGCCCGCCGCTACNAGCTGCCGTGGCGTTGCTCGGGCATGTGCACGGCATCGAAGGCCTTCGATGCCCAGGCCGGGTACGAGGCCGCCCGCAACATGTTCGGCGTGGCGCTTGCCGGCGCGAACTTTGTGCTCTCGACCACGGGGTACATGGAGTCGGCGCTGTGTCAGAGCTACGCCAAGGCGGTGGTCGACGGTGAGCAGGCCGAGATGTTCCGCCGCTTCGTCGAGGGCATCGACTTCGACGAGCTCGACGGTGCGCTCGCGGCGATGGGTGAGGTTGAGCCCGGCGGCCACTTCCTCGGCACTGCCCACACGCTTGCCAATTTCGAGTCTGCGTTCGTCATGCCCGAGTTGATGGACAGCGACGGCTACGAGCAGTGGCTCGCCGCCGGGGCCGAGGACACCGAGGCACGCGGCACGAAGAAGGCGAGCCAGATGCTCGCCGACTATGTCGAACCCGAACTGCCTGACGATGTCGACGAAGCGCTGCGCGACTTCATCGAACGCCGGGTCCGTGAGATTCCGGAGACCCTGGAGTAACCATGACCACGCCTCTGCTGCACGGTGTGTGTGCGGCGATGACCTCGCCGTTCGACGACACCGGTGAACATCTCGACGAGGGTCGCCTGCGCGACCACATCGAGAGCCTGATCGATGCCGGCGTGCACGGTCTCGTGCTGTGTGCTGGCACGGGCGAGTTCGCGTTCCTGTCCGACGACGAAAAGGATCGCATCATCTCGCTCGGATGCGAGATCGTCGACGGTCGTATCCCGGTGGTTGCGCAGACCTCGGCGATCACCACCACCGACGCGATCGAACGCACGCGCCGGGCCGCTGATCACGGGGCGGCGGCCGCGATGGTGTTGCCGCCGTACTTCGAGGGGCCGTTCGAACGCGGGGTGCTCTTCCACTACGAGAAGCTTGCCAAAGCGATCGACATCCCGATCGTGCTGTACAACATCCCGGTCAACAGCGGCTTCGACATCCATCCCGACCTGTACCGCCAGCTCATGGCGATGGAGAACATCGACTACATCAAGGACTCCACGGGCGATCTAATCCGCCTGCAGAAGCTGATCGGTATCGGCGGCCATGTGCTCGCGGGCGCCGACCCGCTGGCTCCGTACGCCGCCATGTCGGGTGCAGCAGGCTGGATCTGGGGCGCGGCCAACGTCATGCCGCACGAGTGCGTGCAGCTCTGGAACCTGGTTCAGTCCGGTGATCACGCCGGTGCACTCAGGCTCTGGGAGCAGATGCTCCCGGCGAACATGTTCTTCTGGGAAAACAATGTCGATGCCGAGTACAACTCCGCAGTCAAGACGGCCACCAACATGGTCGGTCGAGCCGTCGGCCCGTGCCGTCGCCCGGTCATGCCGATGACCCGTCAGGGTCGGGTCGCGTTGCAGACCGCCCTGTCGACCTTGCCGGTCAACGGCACCAATCGGGACACGCTCGTGTTCCGCGAGTGGGACGACGAAAAGGACTGGCTGGTCCAGATGACACACAATTCCGGCGTGAGCCGAGCGACGAACTCCGGCCGTGCCGGAGGCAAGTGAAAGGCGCGAGATGACCCTCCAGTTCGACCCGGCGGCGCTTGCCGCATCCGTCACACCGCCAACGCGAATGATGATCGGTGGCCGTTCTGTCGAGTCCGCCAGTGGCGCCACGTTCGCGACATTGAACCCGGCGACGGGCGAAGAGCTCGCCCAGGTCGCCGAGGGTGCACAGGAAGACATCGATCGTGCGGTCGCGGCGGCACGCGACGCCTTCGACAACGGCCCATGGGGTCGGATGGCGCCGGCTGATCGGCGCAACCTGCTCAAGCGGTTCGCCCTGTTGATCGAGGCCCATGCCGACGAGCTTGCGGTGATGGAGACGCTCGAAGCCGGCAAGCCGATCTTCGACTCGTCCACCATCGATCTGCCCGAAACCGTCGCGTGTCTGATGTGGCATGCCGAGCTTGCCGACAAGGTCTACGACCTGGCCACGCCTTCGGGACCTGGTGTCGTGTCCACAGTGGTGCGCGAGCCGATCGGTGTGGTCGGTGCCGTGCTGCCGTGGAACTACCCCCTGATGATGGCCGCCTGGAAGATCGGTCCAGCCCTCGCCGCCGGCAACACGATGGTGCTAAAGCCGGCGGAACAGACCTCGATGTCGACCATCCGTATCGCCGAGCTCGCCACTGAAGCCGGACTGCCCGACGGTGTGCTCAATGTCGTCCCCGGGTTCGGCGAGACTGCGGGAGCGGCCCTCGGCCTTCACCCGCAGGTCGACTGCGTCGGCTTCACTGGTTCGACCGAGGTTGGCCGCATGTTCCTGCGCTACTCGGCTGATTCGAACCTCAAACGGGTGCTGCTCGAGTGCGGTGGCAAGTCGCCCATGGTGGTCATGGGTGATGCCGAAGATCTCGACAAGGTCGCCGCGAACGCGTGCGAGTCGATCTTCTGGAACGCCGGCCAGAACTGCTCGTCGAACTCTCGTCTGCTGGTGCATGAGTCGATTGCGGACGAGACCCTCGACCGGATCGACGAGGTCATGCACGAGTGGGTGCTCGGTGATCCGCTCGATCCCGAGACCCGCATGGGGGCCATCATCGAACCGTCCCATATGGAGAAGATCCTCTCGAACATCGAGAAGGCCAAGGATGAGGGTGCCACCCTGCGCTGCGGCGGCAACCAGACCCGTGCCGAGTCCGGCGGCTGGTTCGTCGAGCCGACGATCTTTACTGACGCCACCCCCGACATGACCGTTGCTCGTGACGAGGTCTTCGGTCCGGTGCTGTCGGTGTCGACCTTCACCCACGCTGACGAGGGCATCGCCATGGCCAACGACACCGACTACGGCCTCCACGCCTCGGTGTTCACCTCGAACGTGCGAAGCGCGCATCTTGCGAGTCGCATGCTCCGGGCCGGCACCGTGTCCGTCAACTGCTATTCCGAGGGAGACATGACCACCCCGTTCGGCGGCTACGGCCTGTCGGGATTCGGTGGCCGTGACAATGGCGTCCATGCCCACGAGCAGTACACCGAGACCAAGACGATCTGGCTCGATCTGAGCTGAACTCCGACCGCTTCGACATCTCCTGAGGCCGATGCCCCCTGTTTCCCTGCTTCCCCGCTACGACCAGCAGAACGGCTGGTTGGAGATCCTCGGGCCCCAACCCGAGCCGACTGTGCTCACCGGTGACCTCGTCGTCGACCATGTCGTCATCGGTGCCGGCTTCGGCGGCCTCGCGGTCGCCCGGCGACTCGCAGAGCTCGATCCCGCCGCCAAGATTGCGCTGGTCGAGGCCGACCGCATCGGCAACAACGCCGCCGGCCGCTGCTCGGGCTTCATCATCGACCACGCCCACAACATCCGTTCGAAGGGCTTCAAAGAGGACACCGAGAACGCCAAGCGGCAGATCGCGCTTAACCGGGCCGGCATCGACTGGCTTGAGGAGATCGTCACTGCGAACGGCATTGACTGCGACTGGCAGCGGGTCGGCAAGACCCACGCTGCTGGAGGCGAGAAGGGCGCCAGGGTCCTGCAAGGCTTCGCCGAGTCACTCGATGCAATCGACGAGCAGTACGAGACGCTCGACGCCGAACAGCTCAAGGCGAAGTTCGGCACCGGCTTCTACCACTACGGCATTCACTGTCCGCACAGTGTGATCGCGCAGCCAGCCCAGCTGGCGATCGGCCTCGCGGAGAGCCTTCCCGAGAACGTTCGGGTGTTCGAAAACTCCGCGGTCACCGCCTTCGAGCTCGGCCCACCCCATGTGCTGCGCACCGAGCGCGGCACGCTCACCACCCCGTCGCTCGTGATCGCTGCCAACGGCTTCGGTGAGGGATTCGGCCTGTTCAAGAACCGCCTCCTGCCGCTCATCACATGGGCATCGATGACCCGTCCGATGACCGCCGACGAGGTCGAGACGCTCGGTGGTGAGGACGACTACGGCATCATCCCGGCGCACCCAGCGGGCACGACCGTGCGTCGTCGTCCCGACAACCGGATCCTCATTCGCAACCAGTACACCTTCAGCCGCACGAGTGATGCCCGCGCCGGTATGGCCAAGGTCGTGAAGGTGCACGAAAAGAGCTTCCGCAACCGCTACCCGATGTTGCCCGACCTCGAGTTCGAGTACTCGTGGGGTGGTGCGCTCAGCCTGAGCCGCAACGGCGCTGGGGTCTGCGGCAAGATCGGGGACGGGCTGTGGAGCACGATGGCCTATCAGGGCGTCGGCATGGCCAAGGGCACGATCTCGGGCAAGTTCCTCGCCGAACACATGATGGGTGAGGACGATCCGTTGATGGATCTCGTGCTCGGTGGACCGAAGCCGAGCCGGAACTTCCCCGACCCGTTCAATCGATGGGGTGTCGCCATCAACGCCCGCTGGCGCCGCTGGCAGGCCGGTATCGAAGAGTGAGGAACTGACATGGGCGGTCTGGCCGTCGATCTCGAAGGAAAGGTGGCGCTCGTCTCCGGAGGCTCCTCGGGTATGGGCACCGCCATCTGCACCTTGCTCGCAGCATCGGGTGCGTCGGTCGTCGTTGGCGGCCGCCATGCCGAGCGAACGGCTGCGGTCGTCGAGTCCATCCGATCGACGGGGAGATCGGCTGCGCCGGCGATCGGCGATGTCGCCGACTCGACCCAGGCCGAGCATCTCGTCGCCACGGCCCTCACGGAGTTCGGCGGGCTCGACATCGTCGTCAACGCTGCGGGCGTGATCCACCGGGCCGACGCCGAGGGCACCACCGATGATGACTGGCATCGGGTGATGTCGATCAATGTCGACGGGACGTTCTTTCTCTCCCGGGCCGCCGTGCCGGTCATGCGGCAGCGCGGCGGTGGCGTCATCGTCAACATCTCATCGACCTGTGGTCTCGTCGGTTCGGCCGCCCTCGTCGCCTACTGCGCGTCGAAGGGAGCGGTCACCAACCTCACCCGGGCGATGGCCCTTGATCACGCCTCGGAGGGCATCCGCATCAACGCGATCTGCCCTGGTTCGGTCGACACGCCCATGCTCGTCTCTGAACATCCTGCGGGCACCCGCGCCGATGAGGTGTTCGAACGGAACCTGGCCTCGATTCCCGAGGGTCGGATCCCGGAGCCGAGCGAAGTCGCCGATCTCACCCTGTTCCTGTGTTCCGATGCCAGCCGCCACATCCACGGCGCCAACCTCAGCCTCGACGGCGGATACACGGCCCAGTGAGCACGGAGCAGTGATGAGGAGTTACACAGGCAAGACCGTCGTCGTCACCGGTGCCGCACAGGGCATCGGNCGAGCGATCGCCGATCGATTCGCCGCCGATGGCGCGTTCGTCGTCGTCGGGGATCTCCGAGATCCGGGCGATCTCGGCGCGAACCAGCGGTGGGTGCATCTCGATGTCACATCGGAGGAATCGGCGACGAGCTTTGCGACCGAATGCGGCGACTCGGTTGCGGCGCTGATCAACAACGCCGGAATCATGTTCGAGGCGTCGATCACGGAGCAGACCGTCGAACAGTGGGACATGGCGATGGCGGTGAACCTGCGGGGCCCATGGCTGATGACCAGGGCGTTGTTCGACCTGCTCGTTGCCGACGGTGGGGGAGCCGTAGTCAACATCGGTTCGATCGAGGGCATCGCGACCAATCCGCTGCACACCGCCTACGGCGCGTCGAAAGGTGGCGTGCACGGGTTGACGACGGCGATGGCGGTCGACCTCGGCCCNATGGGAGTTCGTTGCAACGCCGTGGCGCCCGGCTGGATCGATACCGCGCTCAACCGGGGCTATGTCGACCGGCTGCCCAACCGTGATCAGGCCGTCGCCGAACTCGCGCAGCTGCACCCCATCGGCCACATCGGTGACCCGGCCGATGTCGGCGCAGCCGTTGCCTTTCTCGCGAGCGACGACGCCCGATTCGTCTCCGGTCAGGTTGTCGTGGTCGATGGCGCCCGCATGAGCAAGCTCAGCCTTCCGCCGAGTCTGGCCCCCGACGCTGACTGAGCGTCGGCGCCGTTATGCCGCCCAGCCACCTTCGCCTTCGGTCAGATCGACGGTGCTGGCGATTCGGCGTTGACCGTGTCGACGAGATCCATCAGGCGCGCCAGGTCATCGAGTGTCCTCGGGTTGAGGTCGACCCCCACCCGGATCGTGTCGACGCCGGCGTCGCGGTACGCCCGTAACCGGTCGGTGATGTCGTCGTCGCCGCCGACGAGGTTGGTGTGCAACCCGATCTCGATCGGGACGGCGGCGCCAGCTGCTTCGCGATCACCGGCAGCCCAGAGCCGCTGGACCTCGTCGACCGCTTCTCCGAATCCCATACGGTTGTACGCCTGGTTGTAGAAGTTCGTCTTCGACGATCCCATGGCACCGATGGTGAAGGCGTAGCCGGCGGCGTGGCGGCGACCGGCGGCCTCGGTGTCGTTGGTGAATTCCAGCCCGGCAGCGACGGTGATCTCGATGTCGTCGATCGATCGTCCTGCGGCCTCGGCCCCTTCGCGGATCGGGTCGAGATACACATCGGCCTGTTCGGCGAGGAACGCGGTGCCGATCCAGCCCTGGCTCATCTCGCCGGTGAGGCGCAGGTTGGCAGGGCCCATCGAGGCGACGTACATCGGGATCGGCCACATGGCGACGGGGGAGCGCATCGATTTCCCCTGGCTTTCCGGCAGCGGCAGTTCGTAGGTCGTCCCCTCGTACGACACCCGCTCGCCCGAGGCGATCCGGTTGATGATCTCGATCGTCTCGCGTGTGCGGGTGACCGGCTTGTCGAAGCGCACGCCGTGCCAGCCCTCCATCACCTGCGGGCCACTCGTGCCCATCCCGAGAATGAATCGACCGTTCGACATCGCCTGTAGCGAGAGCGCTGACATGGCGAGCAGCGCAGGGGAACGCGATCCGAGTTGCACGCACGCCGTGCCGAGCCGCATCGTCTCGGTTCGGCCGGCGAGGTAGGCCGCCGGAGTGAGGCCGTCGAACATCCAGGCCTCGGGAATCCAGGCCGAGTCGACACCGAGGCGTTCGGCGTCGGTCACCAGGTTCAGCGATTCGGCGGTGGCGTTGCCGGTGACGATGCCGATCTTCAGCATCAGAAGGCCGCAGCGAGTTCCGACCCGGCCACCGTGATCCGGTGGAGGTACCGCCGATGGCCGTGGTAGTCGTTCACGGCGAAATGCCAGGTCGAGCGGTTGTCCCACATGGCGAGTGATCCTGGGGCCCATTCGAAACGGATCTGGAACTCGGGGCGCTGGCAGTGCTCGAAGAGGAAGCCAAGCAGGGCTCGTGACTCCTGGATCGTGAGCCCGTCGATCTTCGTGGTGAAGCCCGGGTTTACGTAGAGCATCGGCCGGCCTGTGTCGGGGTGGGCGATGACGACGGGGTGGCTGACGTCGTCGCGAACGGCATCGGGGTTGCCGATGCGGTCGGCCGTGCGTTCTCGGTGGGGGGATTGGCGACCGAAGACGTGCGCGCCCGAATGGGTGGCGGTCAGTGAANCCAACATGTCCTGCAACGGCGGGCTGAGCGCGTCGTAGGCCGCCCCCATCCCGATGAAGCAGGTGTCGCCTCCGATCGGCGGGATCTCGTGGGCATACAGGATCGAGCCGCGGGCCGGTGCGGGGTCATAGGAGTGATCGGTGTGCCAGCCGCCCCCGATGTTTGCGGTCTGGTCGGTCTCCTTTCGAACCTCGGCGATCTCGGGATGCCCGTCGACGGCGTTGAAGAAACGGTTGATATCGATGTCGCCGAACCGACGGGCGAACGCCTTGTGCTGGTCGGGCGTGAGGTGCTGATCTCGGAAGAACAGCACGCCGTGCGCGGACCACGCCTCGACGAGTTGCGCCGCCTCGTCGTCGGTCAGCTCGTCGAGGGCGACGTCGGACACGTTGGCGCCGAGGGCATTGGAGACCGGGGTGATCTGCATCGCTCCATCTTGGCCCGTTCTCGGGTCCCGCCGAAAGCTCCCTGGGTGCCGCTCCGCGGAGCGGACGCGGCGTTCAGGTGCGTGGGCTGCGCCCGAGCTGCTGAAGTCGGATATCGACAGGGATGGTCTGCACTCCGCCTCGCTCGACCTCGGCCTTCCGGGGCCCGTCGTCGGCCCAGACGTGACAGGTGTTGGTGAGGGTCTTCCAGCTCTCACTGGGCGGCCGAACGATGATCGGATTCGGCTCGCCCGCTCGTTCGGCTTCGATGCACTCGACGCTCTTGGTGCTCTGCATCGCGATCGGCGCCATCGCCTGGAGCAGGGCGGTGGTGTGGCTGCATCCCCTCGGTCCTCCGAAGAGTTCTCGGACCTTGTTGGTGAACCCCCGGGCGATCGACAGTCCGACGAGCTCGTCGTAGTGCTGCTCGATCGACGGGCACAGGTCGTGGGGGTAGGCGAGGAGGCGGGCTTCGATGCTCACGATGATCCGGCTCGGGAACTCGACCTCGAGCGTGACCTGCATGTGGTGCATCGTCAGCGGTTCGGGGTCGTCGGGGATGTAGACCCCCGGCGGCTTCTGATCGCGCACGGCGCCCTGGATCAAGAGATTGCCGTTGTCGAGGAGGAACGACTCGACCCGGTACTCGCGGTCGTGCAGCACGGGGACGGCGCCGGCGGGGGGTGACGGCAGGATCGAGTCGGTTCGCCAAGGGATCGGGTCGATGTCGGTCATTGTCAGCACCGGGAGATGTCGAGACCGGATCGGCCGAGGCGGGAAGAGGTCATCGTCGAACCCTAGCGGTGGGCCCGAAACGGCTCCCAGGCGATCAGGTCCGATGGGGTGCGCCGTTGTGCGAAGATCCCTCGATGGGGATCAATCTGGCTACCGCCTGGGAAGTCGTCGCCGACAACCATGGTGATCGGCTCGCCGCCCNGCATGGCGACGTCGCACGCACATGGACGGAGTTCGACGATCGAGCCGCTCGGCTCGCCGCCGCACTTGAGGCCGACGGTGTCGGCGCAGGCGACAACGTCGCGTGTGCGCTCTACAACGGCAACGAGTACCTCGAGGCGGAGTTCGCCGCGTTCAAGCTCCGAGCTGCGCCGTGCAATGTGAACTACCGCTATGTGGAGAACGAGCTCGCCTACCTGATCGACAACAGCGATGCGAAGGCGGTGTTCTTCGACGACACGCTCACCGAGCGGTTCGACGCCGTCCGACCTCAACTCACCGAGGTCCGTCGGTGGGTCCATGTCGGTGACGGTGAGTGCCCGGATTGGGCCGACCGACACGAGGACATCATCGCGGCGTCGATGCCGGCGGCTCGCCGCGACCGTTCCGCCGACGATCTCTGGATCCTCTACACCGGCGGCACGACCGGTCATCCGAAGGGCGTGATGTGGCCGCACGCAAGCCTGGTCGGGCTCACCGCCCGGACACTTGCGCCACTCGGTGTCGAGATTCCGTCGACNNCGCANGAGGTGGCGACGATNCTCTCGCTNCTCGATTCGTTCGGNGCGACNCCGCGCCAGCTTGCGGCTGCGCCTCTGATGCATGGCACGAGCGGTATCGGCGCAATCTTCACCCTGTTCACCGGTGGGGCGACCGTCACCCTCACCGGTCGGTCGTTCGATCCCCACGAGCTCTGGGAGACGGTGCAGCACACCGAATGCTCGTTGATCTCGATCGTCGGTGACGTTTTTTGTCGACCGATGGTCGAGGCGCTCGACGAGGCGGTCGAGGCCGGCACGCCTTACGACCTCCGCACGGTCCGCTCGGTCACGTCGTCGGGGGTGATGTGGAGCCAGGCGATTAAGGACCGGCTCCTCGCTCACGCCCGAGCGCAGGAGTCACCGCTCGTTACCAACGACAGCCTGGGTGCCAGCGAGGGTGTCGGCTTCGCCGGGAAGGAGTCGACGGGTGACGGCGATACCGAGACGGCCACGTTCACGCTCGGTCCCAATGCAGCGGTGTTCACCGAGGACGGCCGGCGGGTCGAAGCAGGGTCGGGGGAGACGGGTCTGTTGGCAGTAACCGGGCCGATCCCACTCGGTTACTACGGCGATCCGGTGAAGACGGCGGAGACGTTCCGGGAGTTCGAGGGCATCCGCTGGTCGGTACCCGGCGACTGGGCGACGATCGGTGCCGACGGCATGGTGACCCTGCTTGGCCGTGGCTCGGTGTCGATCAATACTGGCGGTGAGAAGGTGTACCCCGAAGAGGTCGAGGAGGCGCTGAAGGCGCTGCCCGAGGTCGTCGACTGCAACGTGGTCGGTGTGCCCGACCCGCAGTGGGGCGCCGCTGTCACCGCCGTGGTCGAACTGGCCNNCGGTGCCGACCCCAGCGANGCCGACCTGGTCGACGGGCTCCGTGNNTCGCTGTCGGGCTACAAGCTCCCGAAGAACATTGTGCGGGTCGACTCNCTCTTCCGGAGCCCGAACGGGAAGTCGGACTACAAGTGGGCCACGCGCACTGCGCTGGACGCGTTGGAGCTCGGAGGGGAGTAGACGCCCGGGCGTTGAGCGCACCTGTTCTTGCGACGCNGACGGCGTGCTGGCGAGGTTGGTGGTCTCGGGCCAGACTTCCGCCGTGACCGANATNCGTCTCGCTNCNNCTGCCGATCTCGANACNCTNGCNNCNACGGTCGTNACNGCNTTTGATCNGGACCCGGCNTTCCGNGCNTTCTTCGGCNCCGATCCCGAGTTCNGNCCGCTCGCNNTNGCNTTTGCCACNGACCTNCTGCGGCGNCGNATCGCCACCGANTCGGTCTGGATGACCAGCGACGGCGACGCCCTCGCCATGTGGGATCCGCCCGCTGGCACCGCGGAGACTCCGGCTCCCGCGCTCGAGCTCCCCGGCGAAGCTCTCGCACGACTGGATGTCTACGACGCTGCGGTGCACGCAGCGATCACCGCCGAGCCGCACTGGTATCTGGGCGTGCTGGCATCGCACCCTCGGCGTCGGGGTGAGGGGCTCGCCCGACGCGTTGCCCAGGCCGGGCTCGACGCAGCGGCTGCGGCCCGTGTGCCGGCGGTGCTCGAAACGACCAACCCCGACAATGTGGCCATGTACGAACGGTCGGGCTGGCGGGTCACCGCCGAGCTGCACGACATCATCGGCTTGACGGTCTGGATTCTTCAGCACGACGGATGATTCCCGCTTTGCGGGAATCATGTGCATCGTTTCCCGCTCAGTGGTAATTTCCGTCCTTGGTATGGGGACCGTGCAGAGCGTCGATCGCGCACTGTTGCTGCTGTCGGAGATCGGTCGAGAGCCCGGAGGGCTCGTCGACCTCTCGACGCGCGTCAACCTCGCCACCAGCACTACCGGTCGCCTGCTCGCCACGCTNGAACACGCCGGCGCGGTNGTGCGCGGCGACGANGGCAGCTACCACATCGGTCCGCTNGTNCANGGCATGGTGTCGGCAACNGACTCCACTGCGAGCCTCGAGGCCATCGCCCATCCCCATCTCATCGATCTGAGCGAAGAACTCGACGAAGCGGCCTGCTTTTCGATCGTCTCCGGCGACGACACGATCACCGTCGATCAGGTCGACGCCCCGAAACCGATCCAGGCCGAGAACTGGACCGGCACACGCGTCCCGATGCACGCCGGATCGGCGGGCATCGTCGTGATGGCCACCTGGGACGACCGTGAAATCGATCGGTATCTCGCCGGGAACCTCGCCACCTTCAACGACAACACGGTCACCGATCCTGACNGGCTGCGCTCCCGCATCCGGCAAGCCCGTGTGAGGCGGGTCCTGTGGAGCCACGGCGAGTATGTCGACGGCCTCTCGTCGTGTTCCTCACCCGTCATCGGTGGCTCGGGCCGCGCCCTCGGCGTGCTCTACGTCTACGGCCCCACCTTCCGTTTCCCGGCCGAGGGCGACGCCGATCGCATCTCGGCCATCGTGCTCGAACGAGCCGAACGCATCTCCGCCGAACTCGGATGGAGCCAAACGTCCTATCCCGGCCCCATGAGCGAGGCATCGTGACCGACACGCCCACCGACACCACCGAGACCGGTGGTCGGCGTCGTCGGGGCGGTCGTCGCGAACGGCCGACCGGCCCCGTCGGGCCGCAGCAGGTTCCGTGGCGTCTGTACAAGCGGCCGATGGAACCGACCCGGGTGGTCAGCGACGACGAACTCGAGTCGATTCACCTCGCCTCGCTGGAGGTGCTGCGCGACACCGGGATGGACTTCCTGCATCCCGAGGCCCTGGAGATGTGGGCCGAGGCCGGTGCCGCGATCGACGGCGAACGGGTCCGCTTCGACCCCGAACTCATCACCGAGCTGATCTCGTCGGTGCCGAGCGAGTTCACGATGCACGCGCCCGATCCGGCGCACGACTTCGTGATCGGTGGCGACAATGTCGCGTTCACCGCCGTCGCCAGCGCTCCGAACTACACGGACCGCCAGGGCGGTCGGCGCACCGGCAACCGTGAGGACTACCAGACGCTGCTGAAACTNACCCAGAGCCTCAACATCCTTCACAGCCACGCCGGCTATCCGGTCGANCCGGTNGACCTCCACCCGTCGATCCGTCACCTCGAGGCCACCCGCGACATCCTCACGCTCACCAACAAGGCGGTGAACGTCTACTCGCTCGGCGCCCAGCGCAACCTCGACTGTCTCGAGATGGTGCGCATCGTCCGAGGCCTCTCCGAGGATGAGATCGACACCCACCCGATCGTGCACTCGGTCATCAACGTCAGCTCGCCTCTCCGCCTTGACATCCCGATGTCAGAAGGCATTCTCCAGTACTCGTCGCGCAACCAGCCGATCATCCTCACCCCGTTCACCCTCGCCGGGGCGATGGCGCCGGTGACGGTCGCCGGCGCGGTCGTGCAGCAGAACGCCGAGGCGCTCGCNGGCATCGCCTTCACCCANCTCGTCCGCCGAGGCGCACCGGTCATGTACGGCGGTTTCACCAGCAATGTCGACATGCAGTCGGGCTCGCCGGCGTTCGGCACACCAGAGTTCATGCAGTCGGCGATGCTCGGCGGCCAGCTCGCCCGCCGCTACGGCATCCCGTATCGAAGCTCCAACGTCTGTGCCGCCAACGCCATTGACACGCAGGCCGGATACGAGAGCGTGTTCTCCCTGTGGGGGGCGATCATGGGCGGCGCCAACCTGGTCTTCCACGGTGCCGGATGGATGGAGGGTGGCTTGCACGCCAGCCCCGAGAAGATGGTGATCGACGCCGACCTGCTTTCGATGGTCGGGACCTTCCTGCAGCCCCTCATCGTCGACGACGCCACCCGAGCGGTCGACGCCATCGCCGAGGTTGGCCCGGGCGGGCATCACTTCGGCACCCAGCACACCCAGGATCGGTACCGCGATGCGTTCTACAAGCCGATGATCTCGGACTGGCGCAATTTCGAGACCTGGGACGAGGCCGGTCGACCGACCTCCTACGACCACGCCGAACGACGAGCCGAAGAGTTGCTCGGTGCGTACGAGGCCCCCGCCCTCGACGACGCCGTACGGGCCGAACTCGACGACTTCGTCGACCGCCGCATCGCCGAGGGCGGTGTGGAGACCGACTTCTGATCCGCCTGCAACGAGTCCCGTCATGACCAACATCCCCGTCGCCCCCGACATGACCGACTGGACCGACGAATCCGCCTGGGCCGGCACCCGAGCCCCGTTGCGGCAGTCGACCGGACTCAACCCGTCGGCGTATGTCGACGAGCGCTTCTTCGCCCTTGAACAGGAACTCGTCTTCGAACGGGCGTGGGTCACCGTCGGTGTCGCCGGCGAGGTCGCCGTGCCAGGCCGCATGCTCGTGCGCCAGGTCGGTCAGAAGTCGATCGTGATCACCCGCGGCGAGGATGGGGAGCTTCGCGGCTTCCTCAACTCGTGCCGCCATCGCGGCACCGAACTCGCCGAGGCCGACTGCGACATCGCCGGCACGATCCGTTGTCCGTACCACCGCTGGGGCTACGGCACCGACGGCAGCCTCAAGGCCACCCCGTTCTTCGACGAGCTACCCCGCGACGACTTCGACCGCAACGACTTCAGTCTGATCCCCGTGCGGGTTGGTGCGTGGGGTCCGCTGCTCTTCGCCTGCCTCGCCGACGAGACTCCCGAGCTCGATGTCTGGCTCGGCGACCTGCCGGAGCGCATGGCTGGCTACGGCTTCGACCAGTGGCGGATTGAGGAGAGCCAGGTGCTCGACNTCGAGGCCAACTGGAAGCTCATCAGCGAGAACTTTCAGGAGTANTACCACCTGACCTGGGTGCACCCGGAGCTCGCCAAGGTCAGCCGGGTGGAGGATCACTACCGCTACCAGGGCGCGGGTATGTACTGCGGCCAGACNACCACCCCGGTNAGNGGCGACGATCGCGACGACTGGCTCGTGCTTCCGGCAGCCGANGGCCTCGACGANTCCGATGCCACCAGTGGTCGCCACATCGCGCTGTACCCGAATGCCATCTTCTCGGTGCTGCCCAACCATGTGTTCGTGATGCGGCTCGACCCGATCGCCCCCGGCCTCACCCGCGAAACCTGCCCCCTCTTGTTGCCGCCGTCGACCCCCGAGCTCACCGGTGGAGAACTCGACGCCACGCTCACGTTCTGGATCGACGTCAACAATGAGGACATCGACATCTGCCAGCGCAGCCAGCGCGGCCTCACCCGAGGCCGGATCCAGCCCGGCCCGCTCGCTCCCCGTTTCGAGGAACCACTGCATCGGTTCCACAACATGCTCGCCGACTGCATGACCAGCGACTCGCTCGCCGGCTTGACGGTCCCCCCTGGCGATGACGGCTCCGAGGCGGCCTGCCTTGGCACCGGTCCCAACCCAGCACCTCCGACCATCGAGCAATAAGGCTCGAGAAAGCACAGTCATGAAGACCAACACCCAGGTCGTCGTCATCGGCGGTGGCGTCGTCGGCGCCTCCGTCCTGTACCACCTCACCAAGCTGGGCTGGACCGACGTCGTGCTCCTCGAGCGCACCGAATACACCGCTGGCTCGACCTGGCACTCAGCAGGCGGCATGCACACGCTCAACGGCGACCCCAACGTCGCCAAGCTCCAGCAGTACACGATCACGCTGTACGAGGAGATCGAGAAGGAATCGGGGATGGATGCCTCGATGCACATCACTGGCGGTGTGATGCTTGCGGACACGCCCGAGCGCATGGACTGGCTCAAGATGAGCCATGCCCGTGGCCGGTACCTCGGCATGGAGACCGAACTGATCTCCGCCGAAGAGGCCCAGGAACTCCTGCCGATCCTCGATCCGCAGTACTTCGTCGGTGCGATGTGGGACGCTCACGAGGGTCACCTCGACCCGAGCCAGATCACTCACGCCTACCTCGAGTGCGCCCGCAACCGCGGCGCCGAGACACATCGTCACTCATGGGTTCGCGACATCACCCGCGCCGCCGACGGTGGCTGGGATCTCACCGTCTACGATCCCCGCACCGACGAGGACAAGGCGACGGTGCACTGTGAGCACGTCGTCAACGCCGGGGGCCTGTGGGCCCGTGAGGTCGGCCGCATGGTCGGTCTTGAGACGCCGCTCCTCGCCATGGAGCACATGTACCTCCTCACCGAGGAGATCCCTGACGTCATCGAATACAACGAGAAGACCGGCAAGGAGATCATCCACGCCGTCGACTTCGGTGGCGAGATCTATATGCGGCAGGAGGGTAACGGCCTGCTGATGGGTACCTACGAGCGTCGCGGCAAGCCGTGGTCGACCTCCCAGACCCCGTGGGACTTCGGCGCCCGCCTTCTCACGCCCGACCTTGAGCGCATCGCCGAGTCGCTGGAGACCGGCTTCAAGCACTTCCCGGTGTTCGCCGAGGCCGGCATCAAGCAGGTCATCAACGGCCCGTTCACCTTCGCCCCCGACGGTAACCCGCTGCTTGGCCCGGTTCGGGGCTTGCCTGGCTACTGGTCGGCGTGCGCGGTCATGGCCGGTCTGTCGCAGGGCGGCGGCGTCGGACTCTCCCTCGCCAACTGGATCGTCGACGGCGATCCAGGCTTCGACATCTGGGGCATGGATATCAGCCGCTACGGCGACTACTCGACGATGGCGTACACCAACGAGAAGGTGCGCGAGAACTACTCCCGTCGTTTCCGCATCACGTTCCCGAACGAGTTCCTCCCGGCCGGGCGTGGCGTGCAGACCTCACCGATCTACGACCGACTGGCGGCAAAGAACGCCGTGTTCGGTGACGGCTTCGGGTTGGAGGCCGCGCTCTGGTTCCAGCAGGACGGTAAGGAGGCCGTCGAGGACGTCACGTTCGGTCGCTCCAACGCCTGGGACCAGGTCCGCGAGGAGACCCTCGCTGTCCGGTCGAGTGTCGGCCTGTGGGAGACCACCGGCTTCTCGAAGTTCAGGTTCACCGGTCCCGGCGCTCGCGCGTACCTCGATCGCATCCTGGCCGGTCGCATCCCGAACGCCGGTCGCATGTCGCTCACGCCGATGACCAACCCGGCGGGCAACCTGATCGGCGACCTCACCGTCGCCACGCTCGGCGCTGCGACCGGGGCCGCCGAAGGTCCGGCATCGACCATCACGGGCGGCGCCACCGGCAACACCCGCGACGGTGAGGAATTCGTGCTCTTCGGTTCGGGCATCGCCGAGCGCTATTACGAGCGATGGTTCGACCAGCACCTGCCCGCCGACGGTTCGGTCCGCTATGAAACGCTCGGCTTCGAGATGGCCGGCCTGTCGATCGCCGGCCCGAACGCACGAGCGGTGCTCGAGAAGCTCACCGACGCCGACGTCAGCCAGAACGGTATGCGTTTCATGGCGTTCACGGAGATCAACATCGGGCTCGCTCCGGTGTGGTGCGGTCGGGTGACCTTCACTGGCGATCTCGGCTACGAGTTCTGGATGCCGGCCCGCTACCAGCGTTACGTCTACGAGCAGCTGCTCGAGGCGGGCGAGGAGTTTGGGATCCGGATGTTCGGGCTGCATGCGCTGAACTCGCTCCGGCTCGAGAAGGGCTTCGGATCGTGGGCTCGTGAGTACCGCCCGATCTACGACCCGTTCGAGGCCAACCTCGGTCGCTTCATCCAGATGGACAAGGACTTCATCGGCCGGGACGCCCTTGCCGCGAAGTACGCCGACGACGGTCCGGGTGCCTCGCTTGCGCTCGTGACCTTCACGGTCGAGTCCGACGCCGGTCGTGAGGGTGTCGACGTGATCGGCGACGAGCCGATCTGGCACGACGGCGAGGTCGTCGGTTGGGTCACGTCGGGTGGCTACGCCCACCACAGTGAGACATCGGTCGCCATGGGGTACGTGCCCACAGCGCTGGCCGAATCCGATGGTCCGTGGCAGATCGAGATCATCGGCGACATGAAGACGGCGACCCGTGTCAACGGCTGTATCTGGGATGCCGATGCTGAACGGATGCGGGCCTAGGCGAGAGGAGATAGATCATGGGTGGACGAATCCGACGGTCGGTGCAGGAGGCTCTTGACGGCACGCCAGAAGTGTCGCGTGCGGCGGGCGACCTTCATCACCTCGCCATCGGCCCGGGCGCTGCGCTCGAGGCCGAGTGGATCGCTGCGGGACTCGACCTGCCGGACCTTCCGGCGATGCGGCAGTACCGCGTCGATCGCACGGCGGAGACGCTGAAGGCATTCGGCTACGACGGCGTCCTGGTCATGGATCCGATGAACATCCGGTACGTGTCCGACACCACCAACATGCAGTTGTGGGTGATGCACAACGGTGCTCGCTACGCGTTCGTGAGCGCCGAGGGCTACGTCATTGTCTGGGACTACGAAGGGTGTGAGTTTCTCTCCGGTCACAGTCATGTGGTCAACGAGGTGCGCCCNGCGATCGGCGCGACCTACTTTCTCGCCGGCTCGCGCCACGAGGAGCAGGCCCGGCGCATGGCGGCCGAGATAGTCGACGTCGTTGCCGAGCACTGTGGGCCCAGCGCCCGGATTGCTGTCGACCAGTGCCACTATGTCGGCTACAAGGAGTTTGAGCGGGCCGGCTGGACCATCGAGAACGGCACTGAGCTCATGGAGCAGGCCCGCAAGATCAAGGGGCCCGACGAGATCAAGGCGATGCGCTGCTCGGCCCACGCCTGCCAGGCCGCCATGTACGACATGCATCAGCAGATGCAGCCCGGAATGACCGAACGGCAGATCTGGGCGATGCTCCACGCAGGCAACATCGCGCGAGCGGGGGAGTGGATCGAGACCCAGATCCTCGCTTCGGGGCCTCGAACGAACCCGTGGTTTCAGGAGGCGTCGAGCCGGATTGTCGAGAACGGCGACATTGTCGCCTACGACACCGACCTCGTCGGTGCCTACGGGATGATGATCGACATCTCTCGCACGTGGGTGTGCGGCGACAACGCGCCGACCGCTCACCAACGGCAGCTGTTCGACATGGCCGACGAGATGGTGAAGACCAACGCCGAACTGCTCACGCCGGGCCGCTCGTTCCGTGAACTCACGTTCGAGTCGGTGATGCCGGCCCGAGAGCAGTACCGGCACTACTCGGTCAAGTTCCACGGCGTCGGCCAATGCGACGAGTACCCCGACATCTACCACCCGTGGGCATGGGACGAGTGGGGCTTCGACGACGAACTCGAAGTCGGCATGGTGCTCACGAGCGAGAGCTACATCGGCTCCCGCAACGGTGGCGAGGGCGTGAAGCTCGAGGACCAGTACCTCGTCACTGAGGCAGGGCCAGAGCTCCTCACCGACTTCCCGGTCAGCCTCACCCTCTGACGGTTGGCGCCCACCCGGGCGCTCCAGCAGAATCGGCGCAGTGAGCGGCGTACACGAACACGAGGTGATCGTCATCGGCGCAGGCGTCGCCGGTATCTACCAGATCAAGCGTCTCGTCGATCTCGGCGCCGACGCGCTCGTGCTCGAAGCCGAGGACGACCTCGGCGGAACCTGGTTCCGCAACCGCTACCCGGGTTGCCGGTTCGATTCGGAGAGCTACACCTACGGCTACTCGTTCAGCCAAGAGATCCTCGACACGTGGCACTGGAAGGAACTGTTTTCCTCGCAACCGGAGAATCTCCGCTATCTCAATCATGTCGCCGACCTCTTCGGTCTCCGTGAACACATGCGCTTCGGGGTCCGCATCGCCTCAATGACCTGGGATGAAGCAGNNTGCCTCTGGACGCTCACCGCCACGAACGGCGAGGCCTTCCGCACTCGATTCGTGATCACGGCCCTCGGCCCGTTGTCGTCGCCGACGCTTCCGGCCTTCGAGGGTATGGACGAGTTCGCAGGCGAGTCGTTCCACACCTTCCGCTGGCCCGACGATCTCGATCTCACCGGCAAGCGGGTCGGTCAGATCGGCACCGGTGCCACCGGTATCCAGATCGTCCCGTCGATCGCGCCGATCGTCGAACACCTCACGGTCTTCCAACGTCGACCCAACTGGAGCAGCCCGCTCAACAACCGATCGATCTCCGATGAGGAAATGGCGGAGATCCGCCGCCGCTACCCGGAGATCTTCGAGAACTGTTCGACCACCGTCGGTGGCTTCGAGCATGTTCCGCGATGGGGGTTCTGGGAGGCCACGCCTGAGGAACGTCGAGCGCTCTGGGATGAGCTCTACACACGGCCTGGCTTCGCAATCATCGGCGCCAACTATGCCGAGATCTACTTCGACGAGGCTGCCAACCAGGAACTCTCGTCCTACATCGCCGACCGCATCCGAGGTCGGGTCGACGATCCCGAGGTGGCCGAGAAGCTGATCCCGACCGACCACGGTTTCGCGCTCCAACGCCTGCCGCTCGAGACCAACTATTTCGAGGCGTACAACCGGGACAATGTCGAACTCGTGTCGCTGCAGGACACGCCGATCGTGCGGGTCACCCCAGATGGCATCGAGACGACTGCCGGCCACCACGACCTCGACGTCATCGTGTACGCCACCGGCTTCGACGCAATCACCGGCGCGTTCGACAGGGTCGACATCCGGGGGGTCGACGGGGCGATACTCGCCGACGAGTGGGCAGATGGCCCTCGCACAGCGGTCGGCATGATGACGCGCGGCTTCCCGAACCTCTTGATGCTCGCGGGGCCGCAGAGCGTGTCGGGCTCGACGAACTTTCCCCGGGCGATCGAGGACGGCGTCGAGTGGGTCAGTGGTCTGATCGAGCACGCGAGGTCTGAGGGGATCACACGGATCGAGGCCGAGCAAGCAGCCGAAGAGGAGTGGGCGACGGAGGTCGCCCGGATGCAGGACCGCCTCCTCATCCGCAACAGCAAGGGCTGGTTCACTGGGTACAACGCGAACCTCGCCGGGCGGGAGGGCAAGCCGCGCTACCAGGCCTACTTCGGCGGTGCACCCCGCTACCGCACCCGGGTCGCGGCGATCGCTGAGGCGGGGTACCCGGGTTTCGACCTGCGCTGATCCTCGGCGCATCCGCACCAAGAACCCGTCGGCTCGGCGGCTACGTTTGCCCGATGAGCCTTCCTGCCGTCGCCCATCGCTTCATCGACGCCATCACCGTCGGCGATGCCGATGCTGCCCGATCGTGTTACGCGCCGGACGCAGACATCTGGCACAACTTCGACGACATCACCCAGACCGTTGACGACAACATCGCCCTGATGAACGCGATGACAAAGCGGATTGCGGATCGTCGCTATGTGATCCGACGACTGGAGCCGATCGAAGGCGGCTATCTGCAACAGCACACCCTCGAACTCGTGCTTCCCGACGGTCGGGAACTCTCGACCGAGGCGGTCGCAATCGTGACGGTGAACGACGACGGTCTCATTTCCCGCATCGACGAATGGCTCGACCCGGCGCCGCTTGTGCCGCTCTTCGCATGAGGGGGTTCCGATGAGAATCGCAGGCACCACCGCCCTCGCGGCGAGCGTGCTGCAGGGCTAGGACAGCCGCCCTGCGGTTTCGTCACCCGGCGATGCGACCATGGCCGACGGGTGGTCGGTCATGCCGTAACTCGACCATGGGGTGAAACCGCACAGGGTCGCAAGTTCCTGACTCATCGACTTGCGCACCTCGGTGCGCGTGCCGTAGGTGAGATTGCCGAGGGAGCGGATGATCGGTCCGCAGAAGTAGGTGACCACGCCGTAGCGGGGATGATCGGCAGTGTTGAGGCCGGCGGCATGCCAGGTACGGCCCTCCCACACCAGCACCGAGCCGGCCGGCGCCTCGATCGGAATTTCGCCATAGTCCGTCCGCTCCGGATCGGGTAGGCATCCGCTGAGGTGGCTGCCCGGCACGATGCGGGTGGCCCCGTTCGCGACCGTGAAGTCGTTCGCCATCCACATCATGTTGGCGACGAGCGGCGGGTTGATCGGCACGGTTGCCCGAGTGGGTTCACCGAACGGGCCGGTCTCGCGGGTCATGTCCCCCTGCCGGCCGTGCGGGGTTCCCGGGGCGACCGGCTGCGGCATCCACCACTGATCGGCGTGCAACGGCATCGTCTTGTTGCCCGGGTGGGTGATGTGGGCGTCGAGCGAACTGAGGATGTGCTCGGCGCCGAGGATGTGGGTCGCGAGCGCTCGGGCCGTCGGGTGCAGGGCGAGGTTCTGGAACTCTTCCCCCTTGTTGATCAGCTGGTACACCCACTGGTTGACGTCGTCGCCCTCGGCTTCGGCTTGATAGTGGTAGTCGAGCGCACGCGCACGCTCTGCTTCGGCCTGCTCGGTGATGCGAGTTCGCAGCGCGGTGACCTCGTCGGGCGAGAGCGCGTCGGCGACGATGCAGTAGCCGTGCTCGTCGAGATCGGCCTTGAGCTGATCGATGTCGGTGGTCGGTCGTGGAAGGCCCATGGAGCGAACGCTAGATCAATCGATCAGCGCATCCGAGCGGATGCGCTGCTCTTCTGCATCGACATGGGCCTGGAGCACTCGACCGAACAGCTGCTGGGTACGAGCAAGCCGGCCGATCACACCGGCTTCCTCGGTGTAGGCGAAGATCGCAGCGTGGCGTGGTCGGCTGTTCGCCGGCACCCGCGAGACCTGGTGGAGGCTGTGGCGCCCGCGGAAGATCTGCAGATCGCCGGGCCGCAGATCAAGCGTGTGCACGCCCTCCCGCTCACCGGCGAGCACGGCAGCGATTCGATCGAAGCCCTCATCCTCGGCGTTGCGGATCGCGGGGGCGTACTCGAAAAGTCCGCCTTCGTCGGCTTCTTGCACGAGCACCGTCACGGCAAAGTCGTTGGTGTCGAAGTGCCAGGTGAAGAGTTGGCCCGGGTCAAGGATGTTGGCGGTCAGGCCTGCGAGCGGATCGGCGTAGCAGTGCAATTCCGGGATCTCGAGGCAGTCGGCGAGGAAGCGTGCGAGTTCGGGAGCCCGGAACATCGCATCGGTGGCACAGCCTGACTCCCACGAGTCGCCGGGAATGAAGCCACTCGAGCGCTCAAGGAAGGTGTTGACCGGATGGTCGTTCGGGAACTCGTCGTTGACCTCGGTGTGGAAGTACGGGTTCATCACCTGGGTCGAGAAATGCGTGGTGCGCTTGCGTTCGACGATCTCGTTGTTCAGCAGGGTCACCGCGTCAGGCCGGACGAGATCTTTCACGACGGCGCAGCCGACCGAGCGGAGCCCCTCGCGGGCGGCAGCAACCGCCGTGGCGTAGGCGGCGGAATCCGGCTCGTGCAACGGATAACGATCAAGATCGACGATCTGGGCAAGCTCGTGCATGGTGACAGTGTGAACGATGTCGGTCATGGATGAAATGCGATATTTTGTCATTTCGGCATGACAGAAACTGATGTCTCTCCGGGGGTGACCGACCGTTCGGTGCGCGCCGTTGTCGCCGTTGTCGAAGCGGGCAGCTTCACCGGTGCCGCCCTCACGCTCGGGATCGGCCAATCCGCGGTGAGCCACGCGGTCGCTCGCCTCGAAAAGGCCTTGGGTGTCGCCCTCTTCGTTCGGAGGCGTGACGGTGTCGAGCCGACCACCGTTGGNGCGGCCCTGGCCGCACGGGCTGCGCCGGCGTTGCGAGAGCTCGACGCAGCGGTAGCGGCGGCCGCCCAGCCCCTGGGCGGGGGCGCGGTGACCATCTCGGTTTCCACCTCGCTCGCCGCCCACTGGCTCACGCCCCGCCTGCCGGAGTTCAAGCAGGCCCATCCCGACGTCGAACTGCGCGTGCTGACCACGGACACCGACACCGGCGTAGGGCGGGATGGGGCCGACCTCTGGATTCCGCTCGGCCCGGTCGACGACCCTGCGCTCGATTCGGTGCCGTTCTGCGCCGAGCGGCTGNTTCCGGTGGCGGCGCCGGAACTCGCCACAGCAATCGATATNGCCGATCCGGCAGCCTTGCTCGATTCGCCNCTCTTGCACCTTGAAGAGCGCTACGTACCTCGCTTCGACTGGCCTCGATGGTTTCGGCATCACGGGGTGGCGGTCGACGGCGACGTTCCCGGAGATCGGTCCAACGACTACTCGCTGGTTCTTCATGCTGCGCTCGCCGGGGCCGGCGTGGCGCTCGGGTGGGAACACATCGTTCGGGAATTGCTCGACCAGGGACGGCTCGTCGCCGTGGGGCCGGTGGTCGAGACCGGCATCCACTTTCCGCTCCTGAGCCGGCACGGCCGACCGCTGTCGCCGGCGGCGGAGACGCTGCGGACGTGGATTCTCGCCAACGCTCCCGGCTGACCGCAGTCGGTCGTTCTGGCGATGGTGATGGCGGCGGAGTGGTTCCGTGTTGCGCTCGGTCGGGTTGTCGGAACCCGGGTTGGACTGCTGATCTGACGGGAGCCGATCATTTTCCCGGCCGAAAATCGCACCGGAGTTCTAGATTGAGGGCCGCCACCCGAGGAGTGTCCCGCATGCCCTTCACCGAGATCAGCGTTACCGACGCCTACCAGCTCCTCACCGACGATCCGTCGGCGGTGCTGATCGATGTCCGCACGCCCGAAGAGTGGGCGCAGATCGGTGTCCCGACGCTCGAATCCATCGGCAAGCGTGTGCGCTTCGCGACCTGGACCTGGTTCGGCACCGGTGAGCGAAACCCGAACTTCTTGGCCGAGGCGACCGGGGGGCTCGATGCCGAGACCCCCCTGCTGTTTCTGTGCCGCAGCGGTGCCCGTTCCCAAGCGGCGGCGACGGTCGCCGAGGCGGCCGGCTTCGGCACCACCTACAACGTGACGCAAGGGTTTGAGGGCGGTCCCGGCGCGGCAGGTTGGAAATATGCGGGCCTTCCCTGGACCCAGGGCTGACATGACCACCGCCGTCGATCGCCGTAGATCACCGACACCCCCGATGGTGTGATTGCCGCCCAGGCTGTGGTGCTTCCCGACACCTGACTCGACCGGTGCCTGCCTTCACCGGCGTGGATGGGCTGCGCTGTCGCGCTCGGTTGGCGGTGGGTGGTCTCGACGAGCAATCCGGGAACGACGAAGGGGTGGAGCCGAAGCCCCACCCCTTCTCAGGAAGTCTCTACCGTCCCGTGCGGGACGTCAGATGATCACGAGGATCAGCTGACAGCGGCAGCAGCCTCTTCGAGCCACGAGCTCACGAGGTCCTGGTTGTCGGCGATCCAGCCAGCGGCGATGGATTCAACCTCGGCTTCAGAGCCGTCGCCGTTACTCTGCTCGACCTGGAGGATCGAGATGTCGATGACCGACGGACGCATCAGCGGGAACAGCGCCTCAATGAAGGGGTTGGCAGCCAGGAAGTCGTTGTTGGCGGTGACCTGGATGTCAGCCGGCTTCCAGCCGAGCTGGCAGGGCTGGGTGCAGAAGTCTGCACCGAAGCCGTCGAAGCCCGGACGCTGGGTGTAGAACTCGCCACCGTCGTCGCCATTCGGGTTCGAATCGTCGATGATGTCGGTCTCGTTCATGGTCAGCCACAGCACGTTGTCACCCGGGATGAGGGTGGTCACGTACGCCGAGGGGGTCCAGGTGTAGATCGCCATCGGCTCGCCAGCGGCGACAAGGTCGGTGGCCTGAGCGAACATCGCGTCGTAACCGGCGATGGTCTGCTCGATGTTGTCCCAGCCGTAGTAGGTGATCTGTGCGCTGATGATGTTGTCGCAGGTCCAGCTTTCCTGGCAGCCGAAGATNTCGGCNTNGCCGTNGCCGTCGNTGTCGAANAGNGCGNNGATCTCCGGGTCNTCGTTNATCTGCTGCATCGAGGTGATGCCGTTCTCCTCGGCGACCGACTTGGTGATCAGGAAGCCCTGAACGCCAGCGCCGGCGAAGAGACCATCGACGATGGAGACGTGGTCGGCGACGAGCGAGCCGTCGGTCAGCTCAGCGGCGTGCCACGAAAGGTGGCCCGGATACCAGCTGTTGGTCCAGAAGTCCATCGAACCCTCAGCCATGGCGAGGTAGCCGGCCGACGGGTCGAGCTCCAGGAGCGACGGGCTGGCCACGGTGTAACCGGCCTGCTCGAGGACCTGCTTGTAGATCTCGGCCTGGACATAGCCCGAGGCCCAGTTGGCGCGACCCATGGTCACGTCGACACCGGCACCGATCGAGGAGATGTCACCGGAGTGGTCGTCGTCGTCGGAATGATCGTGGTCGTCGTCGTCGGAATGATCGTCGTCGCTGCTCTCTTCGGTGGCGGCGTCGTCGCTGCTCTCCTCAGCGGCGGCGTCGGCACCAGCGTCGGTGCTGCTGTCGTCGTCGTCGCCGCACGCAGCAGCAACGAGACCGAACACCGCAAGCAGGGCGATGAGCAGCTTCATGCTCTTATTCATGTGTTTCCCCTCCCGGGAATGTCGTGCTGTGCGACAGGCGTCACACAGCGGAATGAAGGATAGTCCGTTGGGCCGTCCTGACCGCACGCGCGGGGCCAAAAAGGCCACCAGGCGGACTGGCATTGGCCTTCAGACAGGCTCAGGAACAGGGTCCTCGGCCTCGCTGGACGATTCGGTGACGTCGACCTTGGGGTCGTCGTCGAACACTTCGGTCCGGAAGAACTCGCGCACGAGCCCTCGTCCGGACGAGACGAAGAAGACGCCAGCGACCATCACGAGGAACGAGCCGACACCGACGATGTAGCTCGGATCGGTCGCTCGAGTGACGGAGGCAATCCAGGCGAGACCGACCACCGAGGTGGCGGCGCCCAGGCCCATCGAGATCGCGCTCCAGCGCCACTTGCGGTGCTGTTCGCTACTGCCGATTAGGCCAGAGGCTGCGAGCACAGCACCAAGGCTGAGGATCGCCAGGATCAACGACGGCCAACCCATGCCCGCGCCGATGTCGGTCCACGAATCGCTGATGATCTTCTCGGACTGGCGGGCGCTGTTGTAAATCGCCTGCACCTCGATGTTGATCCGGTTGACCTGGGTCGGGTCGGCTTCGGCAACGGCACGGAGCTCTTCGATGAGCGCTTCGTCCTCAGCACTAAGGACTGAGTCGTTGCGCTCGTCGAAGGACCAACCCGAGAAGGTGCCTGCAATTGCCAACAGCAGCGCGATTACGCCACCGATAACCCGGTGCCATTCGAGTGTGGAGGCCACGGGTCGGTGCGGGGCGTAGGGGGCGTCGCTTAGGGCGATGATTCCGCCGACGATCATGATGACCGAGGCGGCGAGGGCCACCCAGGGGCCAATACCCTTGTTGAAATCGACGGCGGTGGCCGCTGCCGATCCCATCACGTAGGCCAGTGAGGCGCCGAGGGCAATGAACGCCGCGATGATCACCCCGTCGGCCGACATGAAGCGTCCCGAGTCGGGACGGGTCATGCGCAAGATGCCGGCGAGCAGGATGAACAGCGACGCGACGAGCACGAAGAAGCCCCAGAAGGAACCGCCGTTGGCCGACAGGCCATTGAAGGTCTCGCCGACGAGTGAGTCGTCACCGCGCCGGGAGTGGCTGGTGGCGAAACCAGCGTCGTTCGCCCACGGCAGCAGCACACCGACGATGCCGATCACACCACCGATCAGGGCGACTTTGAGGCCGCGCCCTTCGTTCGCAGCGATCGGGGCGGGGCGTCCGCCGAAGTTCTGCTCTTCGGCTTCTTTCGCCGCTTCGGCTTCGGCATCAAGGAGCGCCTCGGGGTCACGGCGATGGACCCATGCGCCACGAAGACGGGTGAAGAGACTCTGGGACGATCCCTCGTCGGGCTGGGAGATGCGGTCGAGGCTGACGGCCACGAGGAAGAAGGCGAGGCCTGCGGAGGCGCCGCGGGCGACGTCCTGTCCGGAAAGCGCCTGGAACATGAGACGGCCGAGGCCACCCGCACCCATGATGGCGGCGATGCCGAGCATCGAGATTGCGAGCAGCAGGGTCTGGTTGACACCGGTCATGATCGCAGGACGAGCCAACGGGATCTGGACGTCGGTGAGTACTCGGTACTCGGGTGCGCCGTAGGCCCGTGAGGCCTCAACGACGTCTTCGGGTACTTGTCGGATGCCGAGGTTCGTCAGGCGAATGAGTGGCGGCAGCGCGAACACCATCGTCACCATCGTCGCCGACTCTTCACCGATGCCGAAGAAGAAGATGAACGGCAGCATGTACACGAACGAGTGCACCACCTGCATTGCATCGAGCACGGGTCTCACGACGGACCACACCGGATCGATGCGGCCACAAGCAATGCCGACGGGAATACCGATCACCACACACAAGAACACCGCCACGGCGATGAAACCGATCGTTCGGGCCGTCTCGATCCAGTAGCCCGGACCGAGGATGGCGCAGAAGGTGAGTGCCGCGAGGGCGAACAAGCCGACTCGGAAGCTGCGGACGATCCATCCGATGAAGAACATCAACAAGACGATGAGCCACCAACCACGCTGCTCGAGGAAGCCCTCGACCACGTTGCTCAGCAGGAAGTCGAACGGCCACTTGATGGCGTCGAGCAGCCACTCGAGGTTGATGTCGATCCAGTCGACGGACTGGTCGGCCCACTCGCCGAAATTGACCTTGTACTGATCGGTCCAGTCCTTGGTCCAGAACGACGCATTCTCCGTTGGGGCGTTTTCTTGGAAGAACTGCATCACATGAAGACCTCTCGCTCGAAGTTGTCGATCAGGCTTTCGACTCGTCCCATTTCCTCCATGATGTGGCGGGGGTCGAGGTTGCCGACGAGCCTGCCGTCGGCATCGCACACGGCGATGGGTAGGCCCTTGCCAGCGGCGGAATACACCTCGTTGAGTGTCATCTCCGGGGTGCAGCTGTGGAAGTCGGTGCGAACGGCATCGCTCAGCGACCCGCCCGAACCCGAGACCCGGATACCGTCACCGGCGGTGAGCACTGAGGCCGGCTTGCCGTTGGCGTCGAGCACGAACGAACCGGCACGCTGGCCGAGGGCGGTGAGCGCCTCACCGAGGCCCGCGTTGGCGGCGGTGGGCTGGGGGTCGACCATGATCTCGTGGACCTGAATGACGCGGCCCTGATCGACGTCCTGCACGAACTCGGCCACGTAGCCGGTGGCAGGCTCGGTGAGGATCTCTTCGGGGGTGCCGATTTGGACGACCTCGCCGTCCTTCATGATGCAGACCCGATCGCCTATGCGCAGCGCCTCGTTGAGGTCGTGGGTGATGAAGAGGATCGTCTTGTGGAGTTCGCCCTGGATTTCCATCATTTCGTCCTGCATCTGACGACGGATCAGCGGGTCGAGCGCTGAGAAGGCCTCGTCCATGAGCAGGATGGGCGGATCGGCGGCGAGGGCGCGGGCGAGGCCGACTCGCTGCTGCATGCCGCCCGAGAGCTGGCTCGGCGAGTAGCCGGCGTACGCCTCGAGGCCGACGAGCGAGAGGGCTTTGAGGGAGGATTCGTCGCGCTGGCTCTTTTCAACACCCTGGATCTTGAGGCCGTAACCGACGTTGTCGATGATCGTGCGGTGCGGAAAGAGGGCGAAGTGCTGGAACACCATGCCGGTCATCTCGCGACGGAACTCCTGCAGATCGGTTCCGTCGAGGTTCTGAACATCGATTCCATNGACCATGACCTGGCCGTTGGTGGTGTCGAGCAGCTTGTTGACCGTGCGGATCGCGGTGGACTTGCCGGAGCCCGACAGGCCCATGATCACGAAGATCTCACCCCGCTTGACGTTGAAGTTGACGTCGCGCAGGCCAACGACGTGCCCGGTTCGAGCGTGCACCTCTCCCTTGCCCATACCGCCTTGGCTGAGCTCGAAGGCTCGGCCACGCGGCTGGGGTCCGAAGATCTTGTACACGTCTTCGACTCTGACGAGCTCTTCGCCCATCTCGACCATGTGAAATCCCCCTGGGTCGCGCGAAACCCCGTGTCGAGCGCAGGTGTGCCACNCCCTGAAGCGGCGCCGCCACTGTTGTTCAAACGGACGTGCTTTGCAAGTGTTCGAACCGGGCGAGGCGAAACTTTTGGCTCACGTCCAAAACTCGTCCCGCAGTCGGTACGTCGATCATGGCGGCCGATAGGGTCGATGCCATGATCGAGCCGGATTTCTTGCGTTTCGACACGCTGAGCCTGCATGCGGGCCAACAGCCTGACCCCACCACTGGGGCCCGGGCGGTGCCCCTGTATTTCACCACCTCCTACGTGTTTGACGACTCCGACCACGCGGCCGGGCTGTTCAACCTGGAGATGCCCGGTCATCTCTATTCGCGTCTCACCAACCCGACGGTCGCCGTGCTTGAGGAGCGTCTCGCAGCGCTCGAAGGCGGGGTTGGTGCCGTCTGCACGGCGAGCGGTCAGGCGGCCTTCTTTCTCGGGGTCGTCACCCTGATGGGCCAGGGTGGTCACATCGTCGCTAGCCGCAACATCTATGGCGGTACCCACCAGATGCTCAACGTGACCCTGCCCCGGCTCGGGATCACCACCACCTTCGTCGATCCGCGAGACCCGCAGGCCTTCGAGGACGCCATCACTGACGAGACCCGCCTCGTGTTCGCCGAGACCCTCGGCAACCCTGGTGTCGAGGTTCTCGACATCCCGGTCATCGCCGAGGTCGCGCACCGTCACGGGCTCCCGCTGATGGTCGACTCGACCTTCTCAACGCCTTACTGCATCCGTCCGATCGAGCACGGGGCCGACATCGTGATGCACTCCGTCACGAAATTCCTCGGCGGCCACGGCGTTGCCCTGGGGGGCGCACTGGTCGACGGCGGCCGCTTCGACTGGGAAGCGTCGGGTCGTTTCGGCACGATGACCGAGCCCTATGTCGGGTACCACGGCATCTCTTTTGCCGACGAGTTCGGTCCGGCGGCCTTCATCACCCGGGCCCGGGCCGAGGGCCTGCGCGACTTCGGCGCGGCGATGAGCCCCGCCAACGCCTTTCAGCTCCTGCAGGGCGTCGAAACGCTCCCGTTGCGCATGGCGCGCCACGTCGAAAATGCCCGAGCCGTCACCGAGATGCTCGAGGCGAACGATGCCGTGGCCTGGGTGAAGCACCCGACGGCATCGGACCATCCCGACCGCGCGCTCGCCGCCGAGCTTTACCCGAACGGCACGGGCGCCATTCTTAGCTTCGGTGTGAAGGGCGGCCGCGCCACCGGCAAGAAGTTCATTGAGAGCGTCAAGCTCGCGAGTCATGTTGCCAACGTCGGCGACGCCAAGACGCTCGTGCTGCACCCGGCCAGCACCACCCACCAACAACTCTCAGCCGAGGATCTCGAGGCCGCCGGGATCGGTGAAGATCTGATCCGTGTGTCGGTCGGCATCGAGGACGTTCGCGACATCATCGACGATCTCAGCAGCGCACTGAAGATCAGCCAGCGATAGGCACGGAAGCGAGCGATGGACATCACCCTCGACAACAAGACGGTCCGCTGCGCCAACGGTGGCTGCGAGCACGACCCTGCCTTGCCCGGTGTGGTGCTTGTGCACGGTGCCGGCATGAACCGCACCGTCTTCCAGTTGCAGACCCGCTACCTCGCCCATCATGGCTACCGGGTCGCCGCAATCGACCTTCCCGGTCACGGTGGGTCGGAGGGCCCGGCGATCGAGACGGTGCCCGAGATGGGGGCATGGCTCGCCGACGTGATCGTGGCGCTCGACATGGGCCCCGCCCACGTGATCGGCCACTCGATGGGCACCTTCATCGGCATCGAGGCTGCAGCACAGCGCCCCGAAACGGTGGCGTCACTCGTCCTCATCGGAACGGCGGCGGCGATGCCGGTTCACCCCGAACTCCTCAATGCTGCGGCCAACGACGTGCCGCACGCGTCGAATCTGATGTCGTCCTGGAGCTTCGGTGCTCCAGCTCACATCGGCCGTCATGCCACGCCCGGGATGTGGAACATCGGAGGGTCGCGTGCCCTGCTCGACACGAGCCGTCCAGATTCGCTCGGGATCGACATGGCGGCATGCAATGCCTACGCCACCTCGCTCGACGCCGCCGCCGCCGTCTCCTGCCCCGTGACCTACATCCTCGGGGCGATGGACAAGATGACCCCGCCCAAGCGGGCAGCCGATCTGATCGCGGCCACCGAGGGCGCCACGGTCGTGACACTCCCCGGCGTCGGCCACATGATGATGAGCGAGGCCCCCGATGCCACTCGTCGGGCGATGGTCGATGCCCTCGAGTCGGTCAGGGCCTGAGTTGTCGCCGGGTTGCATCCGGCCGCACCGGTTGACGGTTCAGCTTCGGTAGGCGCTGGCCGCGGCGAGCCGTCCCGGCGCCGAGGCGTGGTCGATCTCGACCTCGACCCAACCCCGTACGGAGTTGATCAACCAGACTCGATCGGCCTCGCGAAGGTCGTCGTAGGTGACCATCGCTTCGACGATGTCGCCGCGATCGAGGAGTTCTGCCCGCATCGTGCCGGGTAACAAGCCGGCCTCGACCGGTGGGGTGCGGTACTCGTTGTTGATCTCGACCACGAGGTTGGCGATCGTCGATTCGCACAGCTGACCGAGCCGGTTCCAGAGCAGGATGTCGTAGGCCTCGGGGAACCGCTCGCGGGCTTCGTCGTAGCGATCCCGGCGGGTCGTCTTGTGGCGGAGAAACTCGTCGCCGCGATCGATCGGCCGCGTATCGAACACCACCACCGGGTTCGGATCGGGCATCGGCATCGCTCGTGGTTCGAGCTCGACGGCGCCGCCGAGTCCAACGAGCACCCGGATCACCTGAGGCTCATCGGCGCTGAACGCCTCGATCGTGCGTCGGACCTCGTCGAGGTCGACATCGAACCCGAAGTGGGTGGCGGCGAGTGAAAGCCGGTCGAGGTGCCGTTCGAGCAACACCGATCCGCACTCCGGAGTCCAGGCGATCGACTCGAGCAGCCGGAACGGCCGGTCCGCCCGGTACAGCACGCGGGCCTTGTCATGTGCTTCGTTCCACTCGGCGGTCGGGTCGGAGTCCCACACGACACCCCCGCCGACGCCGTAGGTGGCCCGACCGAGATTGGTGTTCACCCACGCGGTGCGAATGGCGATGTTGAACTCGAAATCGCCGTTGGGTGGGATGGCGCCGATCGTGCCCGTGTAGAGGCCACGGGGGGTCCGCTCGAGGTCGGCGATGAAACCGGCGGTGTTGACCTTGGGCGCTCCGGTGATCGACGCGCCGGGGAAGGTGGCCGCGAACACGTCGAAGAGACCGGCGTCGGTTTGCACTTCGACGGTGGAGGTGAGTTGGTGGACCGTCGAAAAGCTCTCGACCGTGTGCAGCGCCGTGGTCATCAGCGAGCCGGTGTCGCCGATCCGGCCGAGATCGTTGCGCACCATGTCGACGATCATCGTGTTCTCGGCTCGATCCTTCTCACTCTCGAGAAGTTCGCGGACGATGTCGGCGTCGTTGATCGGATCGGGGTGGCGAGGCCGAGTGCCTTTCATCGGCCGGCTTTCGAGGGTGCGACCGGAGCGACGGATGAAGAGCTCCGGTGACGCCGAGCACGCGGCCCGGTCCCCGAAATCGAGGTAGGCGAGGTGATCGGCACTGCGCTGGGCACGGGCCATCGCTGCGAAGAAGCCGAGCGGATCGCCGTCGAAATCCGCCTCGAGCCGCATCGTGTAGTTGACCTGATACGTCTCGCCACGGGCGATGAGATCCTTCACCCGTCGGATGTCGGTCTCGTACTCCCGCCGCACGCGGGTGGCCTCCCAGCGCCCGATTGCGAAGTCACCTCCTGACGGCAAAGTCGTCGTGGTGGGAGTCTCGAACGCAGCGAACGACGCCAACGGAACGTCCTCGGCACGCAACGATCGCAGGGCCACGTCGAAGGCGGGTCCGGCGTCGTAGCTGACCATCCCGACGACCCAGAGGCCGCGCCGGTTGGCTGCTTCGGCGGCGTCGAGGACGTCTTTCACGGCGGAGAGTTCGTCGGCTTCCCACGAGTCGACCGGATCGGCGAAGGCGAGCCATTCCCGCACCCCGTCAACGGGGTGACGGAGGACCGCCCGTTCCAGTGACATGCACGCAGTATGCCCGGTAGCGTTCGCGTCGGTGCCGCCATGGGGTGCGGCGTTCGGTCGGAGGCGATGCCTCTGGCGGGAGTAGAAGAGCCTTGGCCGATCCGACGCTCCACCCGGATGAGGAGATCATCGAGGGTGGCCCGCTCATCGAGGACAGCCCCGCCACTGCGGCGCGGGCGTTGTTCCTCGGCATCCTTCTCCTGATGGCCGGCAACGGCCTGCAGGGCTCGCTCATCGGTGTGCGATCCGAGACCGAGGGCTTCTCGGTCACCGTGGCTGGTTTCGTCATGGCTGCGTACTTCGCCGGTTTCCTGTTCGGCAGCCGTGTCGCCGAATCATTGATTGCGAACGTCGGTCACATTCGAGTCTTCGCCGGGCTTGCCTCGATGGCGTCGACGGCGGTGCTGATCCACGCACTGCTCATCGATCCGATCACCTGGGGTCTGATGCGGTTCGTGACCGGCCTGTGCATGGCCGGCCTCTACGTGACCGAGGAGTCATGGCTCAACGATCTCGCGACGAACGCGACCCGCGGACGGCTTCTGTCGAGATACATGATCGTCACGATGGGCGGCATGACGATCGGGCAGTTCCTGCTCGATGTCGCTGACCCCGACGGCGTGAAACTTTTTCTTCTTGCGTCGGTTCTCGTCTCGGCCTCACTGATCCCAGTCGTGCTCTCAGCCTCGAGCAACCCGCCGCTCGTCGTCCCCGAGCGCATGTCGCTGCGCGAGCTGGCCAGCATCGTCCCGACCGGCATCTTCACCACATTCTTCAGCGGCGCGTCGGCCGGGATCCTCATCGGACTCGGCGCCGTGTACGCCGTCGCGGTCGACGTTCCCGACTCCCGGCTCGCCACCTTCCTGGCGGCGCCGCTGTTCGGCTCGATGCTGCTGCAGTGGCCGATCGGTTGGATCTCCGATCGGGCGTCGCGTCGAGGTGTGATCCTCGCCGTGGCAGGGATCGCGGTGGCCACCTGTGTCGCGCTGACCAGCGTGACCGAAGGCAGCTGGATTGCCGTCGGCCTGATGGCGGTGCTCGGGGCGGTGTCGTTCTCGATCTACTCGCTGACGATCGCCCTCACCGCCGACTGGCTTCCGACGGCCAAGCTCACATCTGGCTCGGCGGTGCTCGTGCGGGTGAACGGTGTCGGCGCCCTCGTCGGCCCACTCGTCGCCACCGTCGTCATCGGCTCGACCTCGCCGATCGCCTACTTCTGGAGCATGGCGGCGATCAACCTGATCATCGCTGCGTACCTCGTCTGGCGGATCGTCGTCGCCGATGCTCCCAAACATCCCCGGACGTTCGTCGCCTTCCCGGCTCGGGCATCCGCCGGGGCGATCGCGCTCATGCGCGGTCAGCGCACTCGAATCGACAACGAGAACTGATCGCAGGCCACGTCCCGGTCGTCGCTCAGTCGTCGGTGACGTCCCAGGGGGCGACCCAGTCGCCGTCCATACGGAACGAGAGTTGGTTGTCGTCCTCGAGCCGCTTGGCGACGTGGAGTTCGCCGACGTTGCGGCCATAGCGCTCGGCTGCGTCGTCGAACACGCCGTGGGCGGCGGCGGTCATCACGAGCGGCTCCTCGAGGCTCGACTCGAGCTCACGCACGAGGCCAAGGTCCTTCAGACAGAGGTCGAGGGTGAAGCTCGGGTCGTAGTGGCCCGCGAAAATCGACGGGCCGTCGTGGCGAGCGACAAACGAGTCGCCGACCGAGTCGCAAATGGCGTCGTAGAGCACCGGGAGCTCCACCCCGTTGGCCATCCCGAGTGCGAAGCCCTCGCCGATCGAGGCCGCATGGATGAACCACAGCTGGTTGGTAACGAGCTTGACGACGTTGCCGGTGCCGAGCGATCCGCAGCGGATCACGCGGCCGAGGTTCTCCAAGACCGGAACGACCCGGTCGAGATCGGATTCGGCACCACCGGCGAACAGGGTGAGACGCTTGTTGCGGGCACCATCGACGGCGCCGGTCACGGGGGAGTCCATGACCGTGACCCCCTCGGGTGCCTCGTTCGCGAGTTCTTGCACGAATTCGCGACGGTTCGTCGTGAGATCGGTCCACACCGAGCCGGGACGCAGCGCGGTGAGTGCCCCACCCGCCCGCATTACGCCATCGACGTGGTCGGGGCGGGGGAGCGAGGTGAGCAAGATGTCGGCCTCCGCAGCGACGGCTGCGACGTCGGCGGCGGTTCGGCCACCGGCGGCGACGACCTCGGCCACCGGTTCGGGCCGGAGATCCAGGGCGACGACGTCGTAACCGGCATCGACCAGGTTGAGGCACATGGGCAGACCCATGTTGCCGAGGCCGATGAAACCGATGGTTTCCGAGGCTCGTGTTTCCGTCATGGCCACTCCTAGTAGTTGGCGTCGGGCATCGACGCCTTGCGTCGGCCGATGAAGTCCTGGAGTTCGGCGTCGATCGCCTCGTCGAGGCCCGGGCCGGTGTACTCGGCGAGCATGCGCTTCCAGGTCGCGTTGGCCCGCTGCGCCGAGGTGAGCGAACCCTCGTCGGTCCACTGCTCGAAGCTGTTGTTGTCGGCCTCGGTCGAGCGAGCAAACGCCGTCTCGAAGTTCTGCAGCGTGTGGCCATTGCCGAGGAAGTGCTCGCCGTGCGGGTTCGTGCGGAAGGCCTCCATGGCCTGACCGTTCGCGCTGATGTCGATTCCGCGGGCGTACACGTCCATGAAGCCGAGTTGGTCGGCGTCGAGGATGAGCTTCTCGAAGCCGAGGGCGAGGCCACCCTCCTGCCACCCGGCGGCGTGCAGCACGAAGTTCACCCCGGACAGCACGGTCGGGATGATTGTCGACGAGGACTCGTAAGCCGCCTGAGCATCGGGGTACTTGGAGGCGGTGAACTGGCCGCCCGAACGGAACGGCGTGCCGACCCGACGGGCGAGGGCCGCCATCACCGAGATGGCCTGACCACCCTCAGGAGTGCCGAAGGTGGGGGCACCGGTGGCCATCGACATCGACGAGGCGAAGGTGCCGAAGATCACCGGGGCTCCCGGACGGACGAGCTGGGTGTACGCCATACCCGACAGGGCCTCGGCGAGCGACTGGGCCGCGAGGCCGGCGACGGTCACCGGCGACATGGCGCCGGCGAGGATGAACGGCGACATGATGCACGCCTGGTTGGCGCGGGCGTATTCCGTGGCGGCCCCGAGCATCGTGGCGTCCCAGCGCAGCGGCGACGAGGCGTTGATGAGCGAGGTCATCACGGTGCGATCCTGGAGATCGCCACCGAAGGCGATTCGGCTCAGCTCGATCGAGTCGGCGGCCCGCTCGGCTGCGGTCACCGAGCCCATGTACGGCTTGTCGCTGTACTTGATGTGGGCGTACACCATGTCGAGGTGCCGCTTGTTGACCGGCACGTCGACCGGTTCGCAGACCGTGCCGCCACTGTGGTGCAGATGGGGCAGGTCGTAAACCAGCTTTACGGCATTCTCGAAGTCCTCAATGGTGCCGTACCGGCGACCGTTGTCAAGGTCGAACACGAACGGTGAGCCGTAGTTCGGGGCGAAGACGGTCGTGTTCTCGCCGATCTTCACCGAACGTTCGGGATTCCGAGCGTGCTGGATGTAGGACGTCGGCGCGTTCTTCTCGACGATCTCCCGACACATCCCCTTCGGGAAGTAGACCATCTCGCCTTCGACCCGTGCGCCGGCCTGACGCCACAGGTCGAGCGCCTCCGGGAACTCCTGAAAGGCCACACCGACGGTGGCGAGGATCTCCTCGGCGTTCTCCTCGATGGCGGCGAGACCCTCTTCGGAGAGCATCTCGACCGGTGGCATCGTGCGCTCCAGGTACGGCTTGGTTGCCACACTGGCCGCACGGGCCGCCTGCCGGCCGGCACGGCCACCACCGCGACGGCCGCCCCGGCGGCCTCCGGTTTCCTCGGTGACGTCGCTCATGCTTGTTGCCTTTCGCTCTTCGTGGAGGCCTCGCCTCCGTTGGTGTCCCGTCGACGACGACGCCGTCCGCCAGCCTCGGACGCGATCCGCTGTGGCAGCGTCACGACCTCGGCCAGGTGGGGGCTCGGTGCAGTGGCGTGGGGGAACGCCATGGCCGACACAAACAACTCCTGGAATCGGGGTTCGGTGGCCGTTTCGATCTTCTCGATGTCGCGAACCGCGGCAGCGACCTCGTCGCGCTGTTCGGCGCTCACCAGCATCCGGACCGTGCCCGCGCCGGCGGCGTTGCCGACCGCCCGCACACTGTCGACGGGGCAGTCGGGCACAAGGCCCAGGATCAGGGCATAGACCGGGTCGATGTGGGCACCGAAGGCACCGGCGAGCCGTACGTCGTGACACTCGGTGATGCCGGCGTGCTCCATCAAGAGGTCGATGCCGGCACGAAGGGCTGAACTGGCGAGCTGGATCTGGCGGACGTCGTTCTGGGTGATCGCCAGCTGTGGGTGCACGGTGCCGTCGGCATCGGCGTACTCGGTGCGAATCACGTAGGTGAACGTGCGCTCGTCGGGAACGATCCGGTCGGTCGTCGCGGACCGGTCCTGGATCACACCGTTGTGGTCGCACAGACCGGCCAGGAACAGTTCGCCGATGACCTCGATGATCGCCGAGCCGCACAGGCCGGCGATGTCGAGCGTTGCGGTCTGCTCAGCGAATTCGGGCTCGTCGCTCCATGCGTCGGCACCGATCACCTTGACGCGGGGCTCGAACGTGTCGTGGTCGATCCGGATGCGCTCGATCGCTCCGGCAGTCGCGCGCATGCCCGACGAGATCTGCGCGCCCTCGAGTGCCGGGCCGGTCGGCGAGGATGCGGCGTAGGTGCGCTCGGCCGTGCCGAGCACGATCTCGGCGTTGGTGCCGATATCGACCATCAGCTGTGGTTCGACGGTGGCGTGGGTGCGTTCGTTGAGTGTGGCCGACGCAGCGTCGGCGCCGACATGGCCGGCGATGCACGGGCCGAAATGGCAGCGGGCGTAGGGCAGGTTGAGATCAAGATCACCGGCTTGCATGTCGACCGGTTCGCCGACAGTGAGCGTGAACGGTGCGGCGCCCAGCGGCGTCGGGTCGATGCCCAACAGCAGGTGATGCATGACGGGGTTGCCGACGAGCACGATGTCGTGGATGTGCGTCCGGACGTCGTTGGGCGGGAGGTCGGTGTCGAGGTCGTTGCAGAGGTCCTCGATGAGGGCGTCGAGCGCCTCTCGTACGGCTGACGTGAGTTCGTCGTCGCCGCCCGGATTCATCATCACGTAGCTGACTCGGCTCATCAGATCCTCACCGAAACGGATCTGGGGGTTCATCGCTCCGGCGTTGGCGACGACATCGCCGGTGGCGAGATCGACCAGGTAGCCGGCAATGGTGGTGGAGCCGACATCGACGGCGACCCCGTAGACGGCCTCATCGAAGCCAGGGCGCACGGCCATGACCGACCCGTCGCGGTGCACGATGGCGGTGACCGCCCGTTTGCCGTCGATGATCGCCGGGTGAAGTTCCGGGAGCACGCGGCCATCGACGTCGACGCCGTCGATGCCCCAGTCGGCCGCAAGCGCCTCCCGCAGGATCTCGACATCGGAACGCTCGTCACCCAGCTCGAGTTCCGGAAGCTCGACATAGCGAGCGGTGATGAGCGGATCGAGGGTCAGTCCGGGCAGATCGATCTTCTTGCGAACGACCGGGCGGTGCACCTGGCTGGCTGGTGGCACGTCGACGACGACGTCAGCCAGTGCGGTGGCCATGCAGCCGAGGCGGCTGCCCGGTTCGATCGGGCGACGCCCCTTGTAGTCGGTCTCCGAGGAGGTCCACGGAGACAACGACGACTCGTCAGAGGTGATGCCCCACTTGGCGAACTCGCCCACAGAAGGTGTCACCTGGCAGCGCCCGCACAGGCCACGACCGCCGCAGGTCGAGTCGAGGTCGACCTTGACCGCCCGCGCTGCATCGAGCAGCGAAGTGCCGGGCGCGACGTCGGCGTGCACCCCGGAGGGGGTGAACACCACGGTGACGTTCCCGTCGCCCGGCCGGCTGGTCATCGCCTCAGTTGCCCCAGGTCAGCTGCCGGCGCCAGCGGCACGACGTCGGCCACCACGACGGCCACCACGGGCACCCTCGCCGGCCTCGCCGGGGTCGCGGTTGGCGGCGATCCAGGCCGCACAGTTCTCGTCCTGTCCATTGAGGACGTCGGCCGCCATGATGGCCGTCTTCACCTCGCCGTGCAGCGGGTTCATGATGGCGGAGGTCATGCCGGCTCCGATCGACATCGCCAGGAAGGTGCCGGTGATGTTGTGACGGTTGGGCAGACCGAACGACACGTTCGAGGCGCCGCAGGTGGTGTTGACCTTGAGTTCGTCTCGCAGGCGGCCGACGAGTTCGAAGACCTGCCGGCCGGCGGTGCCCATGGCCCCGATCGGCATGACGAGCGGGTCGACGACAACGTCGGCGGCCGGGATGCCGTAGTCGGCGGCCCGGTTCACGATCTTCTTGGCGACCTCGAAACGCACATTGGGGTCCTCGGAGATACCGGTCTCGTCGTTGGAGATGGCGACGACGACGGCGCCGTGCTTGGCGACGAACGGAAGGACCCGCTCGAGGACCTCCTCCTCACCGGTGACCGAGTTGATGAGCGGCTTGCCTTCGTAGATCTCGATGGCGGCCTCGAGGGCCTCGACGATCGAGGAGTCGATGGCGATCGGCACGTCGGTGACCGCCTGGACTTCCTGGATGGCCCGCACAAGGAGGGCGGGCTCGTCGGCCAGCGGGATGCCGGCGTTGACGTCGAGCATCTGGGCACCGGCTTCGACCTGGGCGATGGCGTCGGAGACGACCCGGCTGAAGTCGCCGTTCTTCATCTCTTCGGCGAGCAGTTTGCGGCCGGTCGGGTTGATGCGTTCGCCGATCATGACGAAGGGACGACCGAAACCGATCGCCACCTCCTTCGTGGCGCTGGAGATGATGGTGTCGGTCATGACTGGCTTTCTTGTTCGGGGTCGACTTCGGACACGCCGGACTCGGGATCGAGGCCACCGTTGGCCACGAGGGCCTCGAGCACGTCTCGGGGATGGTCATTGTCGAGTTGTTGGGCTGCGGCGTGGGCGGCGGCGATCGCATCGCCCTCGACGCTCGTGGCCACTCGGCGCCACTCGTTCACNTAGTCGTCGGTTGTGGTGAGTCCGGCNACGGCGGCGGCCCGGTCGATCGCAACCTGGAAGCGATCATGCATGAGCACCTGCTCCTTGCCGCCGTCCTCGGTCGTGGCGGTGACCTGGGCGGGGATGTCGCGCCAGTAGATGGTCGTGAGCCCGGGCCCACCACGTCCGCGTCGAGGCATCAGANGGGCTCCTTTTCGGTGGCGGGCCGGGTGCTGATCGTCACGATCGCCGGTTCGAGGTCACCGTAGGTGGTGGCAACCCGTTCGAACGCAAGGCCGAGTCGGTCGGCGCACGAGCGAGCCCGGGTGTCGAGGTCCGGGTCGTCGGTCTGTGCGAGGTAGATCATCTTCGTGTAGTTCCCGAAGTACAGGTCGCGCAGCTCGGGATGGGCGTCGATGCCGAGGCCGTCGAGGATGATGCGATCGAAGTGCTTCACGAGGTAGTCGGTGAGGTAGAAGGCGGTCGGGTCCTCGTCGTGCATGGCGTCGAACACCTGCTGCCCGGCGAAGAACTGGTAGCAGTGCGCCCCGGGAAGCATTTCGATGCCTTCCTGGGCAGCGATGTCGGCGAGTTCACCGGCCGTGCCGCAGTCGCCGTACCCGAGGAGGATGCGGTCGTAGTTGCCGCGGGCCCGGTCGAGACGAGCTCGCACGGCATCGGGGATCTCCGTTGGCCGGTTGTGCAAGATGCCCGGCAGGCACTCGAGCGTGACGTTGCCCAGTCGGTGAAGTCGGGTGATGTCACGGATCTCGGTGGCCAACGCGCCGCAGGCCAGGATCAGCACCTGCGGCGTGTGGACGGTCTCCATGAGCAGTGACGATCAGGCCGCGCGCTTTTCGGCGACCTTGGCCGATGCCGTCTCGGCGGCGACGGCGGCATCGCGGCAGTACGCATCGGCGCCGATGGCGTCGCCGAACTCCTCGTTCAGCGGGGCACCGCCGACGAGGATGATGTACTCGTCGCGCAGGCCTCGCTCGACCATCGTGTCGATGACCACCTTCATGTACGGCATGGTGGTGGTGAGCAGGGCGGACATGCCGAGGATGTCGGGCTTGTGCTCGTCGAGGGCGGCAAGGTACTCGTCGACGTCGGTGTTGATGCCCAGATCGATGACTTCGAAGCCGGCGCCCTCGAGCATCATGCCCACCAGGTTCTTGCCGATGTCGTGGATGTCGCCCTTGACGGTGCCGATCACGATCTTGCCGATCGGTTCGGCGCCGGTCTCGGCGAGCAGCGGTCGCAAAATGGCCATGCCGGCCTTCATCGCATTGGCGGCAAGGAGCACCTCGGGCACGAAGAGGATGCCGTCTCGGAAGTCGATGCCCACGATGCGCATGCCCTCGACGAGCGCGTCATTGAGGACGCGGTTTGGGTCCCAGCCTCGGCTGAGCAGGATGTTGGTGCCTTCTTCGATCTCCTCGCCGAGGCCGTCGTACAGATCGTCGTGCATCTGTGCGGTNAGGTCTTCGTCGCTCAGCGCGTTGAGATCGATCTCGTCGTCGTCCGACATGTGGGTTCCCCCGAACTCAAGGGCCGTTCTCTGTCGGCCCGTGGAACATGACAGATGCGGAAGCAGCCGTGCCTTCTCAGACCGTGAGGCTGTTCCGCATCGTGGAATCGTACCGTATCACGGAACAGGCGCAGAACGGAAGCGATGCGGGGCTCTTTTCGGCGAGTGCTGACCCCACCGATCCCGCCGAGCCTGCGGGGGGCGCCGGTAGCCTCGTGGGCCATGGCCGACGACATGCCGCAGCACCGTTACGACGCCGAAACGGCGGACGAGCTCGAGACCCGTTGGCAGGCCCAGTGGCTTGCCGACGGCACCCATCACGCTCCCAATCCGGCCGGCCAGCTCGCCGACGATCCGCTCGGGGTCGCCGATCGCCCGAAGCTGTTCATCATGGACATGTTCCCGTACCCCTCGGGATCGGGCCTGCACGTCGGGCACCCACTCGGCTACATCGCGACCGATGTCTACGCCCGCTTCAAGCGCATGTCGGGCTTCAACGTGTTGCACACCATGGGCTTCGACGCCTTCGGCCTGCCCGCCGAGGAACATGCCCGCCAGACCGGTGAGCATCCGCGCAGCAATACCGAGAACAACATCGCGAACATGACCCGCCAGCTCGATCGGCTGGGCCTGGGTCACGACAAACGCCGCTCCATCGCCACCACCGACGAGGCCTACTACCGCTGGACCCAGTGGATCTTCAATCAGATCTTCAACGCCTGGTTTGACCCCGATGCCGGCAAGGCTCGTCCGATCGCCGAACTGGAAGCGCAGTTCGTCTCCGGCGAGCGCGCCACCCCCGACGGTCGTGCCTGGGGTGCGCTTTCGCCGAGCGAGCAGCGCAGCGTGCTGCACGACTTCCGGTTGGCGTACGTCTCCGAGGCGCCGGTCAACTGGTGCCCCGGCCTGGGAACGGTGCTGGCCAACGAAGAGGTCACCGCCGATGGCCGCAGCGACCGCGGCAACTTCCCGGTCTTCAAGCGGCCACTGAAGCAGTGGATGATGCGCATCACCGCCTACGCGGACCGCCTGCTCGAGGATCTCGACCTGCTCGACTGGTCGGACTCGATCAAGACCATGCAGCGCAACTGGATCGGCCGCTCCGAGGGCGCCGAGGTCCGTTTCGCGGTCGATGCTGCCGGCGGCGACGCCGACTCGGCGACCACGATCGACGTCTTCACGACCCGCCCCGACACCCTCTTCGGCGCCACCTACATGGTGCTGGCACCTGAGCACCCGCTAGTCGACACCCTGGTCGCCGACGCCTACCCCGACGACGTCAACCCGGCGTGGACGGCCGGCGCCGCCACCCCGGCCGCAGCCGTTGCGGCCTACCGCGCTCGCGTCGAGCAGATGACCGACGTCGACCGTCAGGAAAACAAGGAGAAGACCGGCGTCTATCTGGGTGTCCACGCAACGAACCCGGTCAACGGCGAATCGATCCCGGTGTTCATCGCCGACTATGTCCTGATGGGCTACGGCACCGGCGCCATCATGGCCGTGCCTGCCCAGGACGAACGTGACTGGGACTTCGCAATGGAGTTCGGCCTGCCGATCATTCGCACGGTGCAGCCGCCCGCCGACTTCGACGACACCGTCCCCGGCGACGGTGCCTACGTCGGCGATGGTCCGGCCGTGAACTCCTCGTTCCTCGACGGACTGGGCGTCGATGACGCCAAGGCCGCGATCATCGAGTGGCTCGAAGCCAACGGCTCCGGCGTCGGGATGGTCACCACGAAGTTGCGCGACTGGCTGTTCGCCCGTCAGCGCTACTGGGGGGAGCCNATCCCGATCGTNTTCGACGACGACGGCAACCCGATCTCGATCCCTGACGAGCACCTGCCGGTCAACCTGCCCG